>Ga0164290_1001046_pt1 | contig 57076 bp, 44 predicted proteins | sample Micstemetagenome_FD_108782 | JGI IMG/M metagenome (GOLD analysis project Ga0164290, IMG submission 108782) | Contaminated culture microbial community from soil near Moab, Utah, USA - Microcoleus steenstrupii SON62 (Illumina Assembly) | ecosystem: Environmental > Terrestrial > Soil > Soil crust...
CGGAAACCAAGCCCGCTTCGCGCAAGGATGGGCGCTGCGGATTCCGCAATAAATCCTCGTTCCAAAGCCTCTTTTTGTCTTCCAATCCAAGACAGTCGCTCTGTCCTGCCGGACATCTCCCCCTCCTGGGGGGAGATTGGCTGTCATCTCGACTTTCGCAAATCGCCGACGCTGCAGGTTGGCGAAATCGTAGCGGCCGTCCGATCTCCCCCCTTGAGGGGGAGATGTCCGGCAGGACAGAGGGGGCAGCGTAGAGCGCCGCGTCCGCCACAAAGCAGAACGCTCTCTTTGTCAAAACCGGTTTCCACTTTTCCTGGATTTGCTCTGTGCGCTGCCGCGCCGCAATGGCGGCGATGGGCGAATCCGCGTAGGCATTCGAGCCAATCTCTCGCTTCCTCCCCGGTGATTTCGTGAAGTCTGGCATCGTGCTCGCTTTGTTGGCCTACGCCGTCTATGCGTGGGGCGACGGGCTCATCAAGGGCATGGGCGGGCAGCTGTCGGTCTTCGAGATCGGTTTTTTCAACATCCTCGTGGCCGGTGTGTTTCTGCTTCTCTTCCCGCCGCCGGGCGAGCAGTGGCGCGGTTTCTGGCGCGCGGCGCGGCCGTGGAGCGTGCATGCCCGCGCGGCATCGGGCACGGCCGCCGGCATGGGCAGCGTCTTCGCATTCACCACAATCCCGCTCGCCGAGGCCTATGCGCTCATCTTCCTCGCGCCGCTCTTCGTGACGCTGCTCTCGATCGTGATGCTGAAGGAAAAGGTCGGGGCCTGGCGCTGGGCGGCGATCGTCGCTGGTTTCTGCGGCGTGCTGCTGGTGGTGCGGCCGGGCTTCCGCGAGCTGCAGCTCGGGCACCTCGCCGGCGTCGTCGTCGCGCTGCTGGCGGCGCTGAGCGTCGTGCTGATGCGCTCGCTCGCGGCGGAGAAGCAGACGACCATGCTCGGCGTGCTGGTGAGTTATGGCCTGGTGTTCAATGGGATTGCCGTCGTGCTCACGGCGCAGGATTTCAAGCTGCCCGGCTGGGAAATCCCGGTGATGCTGCTGCTCGCCGGCGCCTGCACGGCCGTCGGTCACCGGCTGCAACTGCTGGCAACGCGGCTGAGCCCGGCCAACGATATCGCGCCAACGCATTATTCGCAGATCGTCTGGGCGGTGGTGATCGGGGCGGCGTTCTTCGCCGAGTATCCCGATGCGCTGAGTTTTGCAGGGCTCGCGCTGGTGGCGGGCTCGGGGCTGCTGACGCTGATGCGGGAGAGGGTGCGGCTGGGGCAAGTGCGCTGGCTGTGGCGGAACAGGTTGTAAGGCTGGTTACCTCAGCACCACCCATGTCGGCGCGTGATCGCTGGCGCCTTCTTCACCGCGTACATCCCGGTCGACGCCGGCAGCTTTGAGCCGGCTCGCAATCGTCTTCGACAGGAGCAGATGGTCGAGCCTCAGCCCGGCATCGCGCTCCCAGCGGTTTCGCATGTAATCCCAGAACGTGTAGACCGTCTCCTTCGGATGCTTCTTGCGGATGGCATCGACCCAGCCCTGATCGAGCAGGCGCTGGTAGTGCGCGCGCGGCTCGGCCTGCACCAGTGCGTTGTCGTCGTAGGAGCGGCTCTCGTAGATGTCGCGCGGCTCCGGCACGATGTTGTAGTCGCCGGCCAGAACCACCGGCAGGCCGGTCGAAAAAAGCTCTGCGGCATGCGCGATCAGGCGCTCGTTCCAGGCGAGCTTGTATTTGAATTTCGGCCCCGGCTGCGGGTTGCCGTTCGGGGCGTAGAGCGAGGTCACGATGATGCCGCCGACCGCCGCCTCGATGTAGCGCGCCTGGCTGTCGTCGGGATCGCCGGGCAGCGCGTCGCGGGTCAGCACCGGCTCGGCCTCGCGCGCGAGGATGGCGACGCCGTTCCACGCCGACTGGCCGCGCCAGACCGCGCCGTAACCCGCCTTCTCGATGTCGGAGCGCGGAAAAAGCCGGTCGACCGCCTTCAGCTCCTGCAGCGCAACGACATCAGGCTTTGCCGCCTTCAGCCAGGCCAGCAGATTCGGCAGGCGCTTGTTGATGTTGTTGATGTTGAAGGTGGCGATCTTCATTCCGGGCGCCACCTTCCCCTCTCCCCTTCTTGTGGGAGAAGGTGGATCGGCGCGTCAGCGCCGAGACGGATGAGGGGTGCTGGACGGAGTGAGATGGTCGAGGTTGCGCTCCGGCCAGCACCCCTCATCCGACCTCGCCGTCGATGCCGTGGCGAACGCGGGGGTCGTGGTGCGGCTCGGCCACCTTCTCCCACACGGGGAGAAGGGAGAGCGGCGACGTCCGGCGCTCGATGCATGATCACGCCAGCGTCTTCGACCAGTCGGCGACCTTCTGCGCCAGCGCCTTGAGATGATCGGCGGTGGAGAAGCCGGAGATCGACTTGCGCGGCTTCAGATCGTGGTCGCCGTCCTCCAGCCAGAACAGCTCGATCGCTGGCGACAGCGTGTAGCCCGGCACCTCGTCCTTCGTACCGAACTCGTCACGCGTGCCCTGGCAGATCAGCGTAGGAGTCTTCAACGCTTCCAGATGTTTGGTACGCAGTTGCTCAGGCTTGCCAGGCGGGTGGAATGGGTAACCGAGGCAGAGCAATGCGGCGATCTTCTTTTCGGCAAAGAGCTTGTCGGCGGCCATGCTGGCGACACGACCGCCCATCGACTTGCCGCCGATGATGAGCCGACCCTTCACCCCGAGCGCGGCAACCGCCGCCTCATATTCCGGTATCACGGTTTCCGCGCGCGGCGGCGGCTTGCGCTCGCCCCGGCGGCGCGCCGCCATGTAGCCGAATTCGAAGCGCGCGACGCGGAAACCTTCCGCCACCAGCGCTTTCGTCGTGGCGTTGAGCGAGGCCGAATCCATCGGCGCGCCGGCGCCATGCGCCAGCATCACCGTGAAGGCCGCGCCCTCCGGTCCGTCGAGCAGAAAATCGGTCATCGATGGATCTTTTTCTCCCGCGCGAGCAGGTCGATATATTGCACGCCGCGCGCCGCCAGCGTGGCCCACTCGGACTCATTGTCGAGTTCCAGATAGCGCGACCACCAGCGCCGGGCATCGCTCAGCCGGCCGGCTTCGTATTCGAGCGCCGCCAGATTGTAGATCGGGTCGCCATAGTTCTTGTCGACCGCGATCGCCTTGAGGAAATATCGGCGTGCTGTGTCGACCTCACCCTGCTCCTTCATCAGCCCCGCGAGGTTGAACCAGGCTTCGACGAAGCCGGGATCGAGCTTCACGGCGCGCAGATAGCCATTCGCCGCTTCCTTCGCCTCGCCGGTCGCGCGCAGGCAATTGGCGCGGTTGAAGGCAGCGACCGAATCCGTCGGATCGAGGCTGAGGCAGCGCTGATAGAGCGCGGCCGCCTCGGCAAAAAGCGCCTCGGCCTCCTTTGCTTCAGCCTCGGCAAAGATGTCTTCGAGCTCGGCGTCGCCGGTCGCGTCGATCGGCAGCAGCCACTGGCCGTTGAGCTCGGACAGCCCTTCCTTGTGGCGGGCGTAGATGGCCGCACCGTCCTCGACATGCAGCGTCAGCGTGGTGAGCGAGGCGGCCGGCCCGAAACGATGCACGGAGCGGGCAATGGCTCCCCAATCCGCACCGCCGGCGATCAGCCCGGCATATTTCTTCGCCAGGATGAGGTCGCGGAAGGAATACGGCTCGGCATCGGCCTCGAAGGCGTCGAACAGCGACAGCAGCTCGAGATCGCGCGGCGACAGCTTCGACTGGTCGGTGAGCGACTGCGCGGTCAGCGACGCACCCTGCGGCGGCTCGGAGAGGCCGAGCATGCGCAGGAAGCCGCGCTCGCTGAGCAGCTTGCGGCCGCCGCCCCGTGCGGCATCGACACGCGCTTCGATCGCCGCGTCGTCGGTCTTCTTGAGGAGGTTGCGGCCGAAGACGACATGCGACGTGCTGCGGGTGAGGCCGCGGTGCAGGCGGCCGCGCTGGCGCTCCAGCTCCTTTGCCGCCAACCGTCTTGGAAAGGCCGCCAGCGCCCCGATGATACCGATCGAGAGGCCGGCGGCTCCCTTCACTTCCTCTTGCCCGCTGCTTTCTTGGCGGGCGCGGCCGGAGCGGCGGCGGCCTTGGCGGTTGCCTTCTTGGCCGCCGGCTCGGCGCGGCTCTTGCTCTGCGCCGGCGGCTTGCCCTGCGACAGGCTCGCCTTCAGCGCATCCATGAGATTGATGACGTTGCCGCGCTCGGGTGCGGCCGCGATGATCGGCTTGTTGCCCTTCAGCTTCTGCTTGATCATCTCCATGAGGGCCGTCTCGTAACGGTCCTCATACTGCTTCGGATCGAATTCGGTGACCTTGCCGTCGATCAGCTTCTCGGCCAGCGCCAGCATCTCGGCGTCCGGCTTTGCGTCGGGGATCGAGTCGAAATATTCGCCGGTGGCGCGCACCTCGTTCGGGTTGCGCAGCGTCGAGATGAACATGCCCTTGTCGCGCGGCCCGATGGTGACGATGCGCTCGCGGCTCGACAGCACCAGCCGGGCGATCGCTACTTTGCCTGTCTTGCGCATGGCCTCGCGCAGCACGATGAAGGTCTCCTCCGCCATCTTGCCGTCGGGCGCGAGGTAGTAGGGCGAATCCTGGTAGATCACGTCGACGGAATCCTCGTCGACAAAAGCCTCGATGTTGAGCGTGTGGCTCGATTCGATGCGCACCGCCTCGAGGTCGGTATCCTCGATGATGATGTATTTCTTCGGCTCGTATTCGTAGCCCTTCACCAGGTCGGAGCGCTCCACCAGGCCGAGCTCGGGATCGACCGGCTTCATGTTGATCCGGTTGTGGGTGTCCTTGTGCAGTTGGTTGAAGCTGATGCGCTCACCCGAGCTGACGGCCGGAAACAGCCGCACCGGGCAGCTCACCAGGCTCAGCTTCAGATACCCTTTCCAACTCGCCCTTGGGGCCATGACTGTCTCCTACGCGACGGCACACTACCTGCCTGCCGGCAAGTTTACCGGCAATTCCGTTGCAGAATCGTCTATTTCGGCCCACGGGTCGCCCGCCGTGGCCACCAGTCCCGGCAGCGAAGAATAGTTCAAATCCTCCGGAGCGTCGATGGACTCAAAGTCGGCCCAGGTCAGCGGGGTCGATGCAGCCACATGCGTGCGGGCTCGCAGCGAATAAGGGGCGGCCCAGGTGGCGCTCCGCGCATTACGGTGAAAATCCAGGAAAATCAGGCGCTTGCGGTTTCCCTTGCCCATCACCGTGGTGAAGGTCTGCGGATCGGCCGCTGCGATCATCGAGGCGATTGCGCTGGTCGCCTGATGCACCTTCTTCCAATCGTGGCGCGGCTTGATCGGCGCCACGACATGCGCGCCCTTGCCGCCCGTGGTCTTCACGAACGGCACCAGGCCAAGCTTTTCCAGCACGCCCTTCACGTGCACGGCGCCTTCCACCACCTCGCGCCAGTGGATGCCTTCGCCGGGGTCGAGGTCGAAGACGATGCGGTCGGGCTTGTCGAGTTTCGTGCGCAGCGCCCCCCAGGCATGGAACTCGACCACGCCGAACTGCGCCAGCGCCAGATAACCCTTGGCGTCTTCGACCGAGATGTAGGTCTTCGTCTCGCCGTCCGAATTCTTCGTGTCGAAGGAAGCGAGCGAGGCGGGCATGCCGGTGAAGGCGTGGCGCTGGAAGAAGCAATCCTGCACCCGACCCGTCGGGCAGCGGAAGAGTGACACCGGGCGCTTGAGGATATGCGGCAGCATGAAGTCGCCGACCGCGGCGTAGTAGACGGCGATGTCGAGCTTGGTCGGGCCGGATTTGCCGAACAGCCGCCGCTCGGGATTGGTGACGAAGATGGTGGCGAGATCGGCGTCCGAGATCAGGCGCTTGCGCTTGACCGGCTCGCCGCCGCCGAGCGAGGCTTCGCGCAGGCCTTTGAACACGGCATGCCGCAAGGAATTGTCGGCGGTGCGGTTGGCGTAGTGGATGCGCGCCGACAGTACGGGCTTGACGGGCAGGATCTCCTTCGGCGCCCCGGCGAGCGGAGCAGCTCCCGCGCGCAGCGGCTCGAGGCGCCTGATAAGATCGGCGAGCGTGGGAGCGTCGAAGCCGGTGCCGACCTTGCCGCGATATTCGAGCTCGCCGTCGACCCATTCGGCAAGGCCGAGCGCGCCGATGCCCTCGGCCTTGTCCGAAAGGGAATAGCCGCCGATGACGAAGTCGCCCGACTGCAGCGCCTTGGTCTTCGCCCAGGTTTTGGTGCGGCCGGATTGATAGAGCGCGTCGATCCGCTTCGAGACGATGCCTTCCAGCCCGAGTTCGGTCGCGCGTTCGTAGAGGTCGGCGCCGTCGCCCTCGACATGATCGCTGAGCTGGATCGGCGAACGGCCGGAGATTGCGGCGCCGACAAGCCCGGCGAGCAGCTTCTTGCGCTCCCTCAGCGGCACTTTCTTGAGGTCCCAGCCGTCGAGATAGATGAGGTCGAAGGCGAAATAGGCGAGCTTGTGCGGCTCGTCCTGCGAGAGCGCGTCCTGCAGGGCCGCGAAGGTGCTGATGCCTTTCTCGTTCAGCGCCACCACCTCGCCGTCGACGATCGCCTGCCTGCAAGGCAGCGTCGCCAGAGCCGGGCCGATGTCGCCATAACGTTTTGTCCAGTCGAGTCCGTTGCGCGTAATCAGCCGGCAGGTCCCGTCGGCGATATGGGCCATGGTGCGGTAGCCGTCGAATTTGATCTCGTGCAGCCAGCCGGCGCCTTTCGGCGGCGCCGCCGTCTGGTCGGCGAGCTGCGGCGGCACCGTCGACGGCATCGTCGCCTCCACCGCCCCCGGCAGGGTGCCGGGTTTGAGCTTCACGGGCTTCGAGGGTTTCGTCGGAAGTTTCGGGGCCGCGACCAGTTCCTCGATCCGCCGGCCCGACTTCACGCTTTCAGGGCGCTCGGCAAGGATGTCGCGACCCTCGTCTGCGGCGAGGTCATGCTCCTTGAACAGCAGCCAGTTGGCCTTCTTCTCGCCGGGCTTGCCCTTGAGCCGCGCCAGCATCCAGCCGCCATTCAGCTTCTCGCCCGACAGCCGGAACTTGAACGAACCGCTCGCCAGGCTTTTGTCGACATCGTCCATCGGCGCCCAGGTGCCCCAGTCCCAGACGATCATCGGCCCGCCGCCATATTCGCCCTCGGGGATCACGTCCTCGAAATCGAAATATTCGAGCGGGTGGTCCTCGGTCTGCACGGCGAGCCGCTTGTCGGCCGGGTTGAGCGAGGGGCCCTTCGGCACCGCCCAGCTTTTCAGCACGCCGTCATGCTCGAGGCGCAGATCGTAGTGATCGGCGGTGGCGTGGTGCTTGTGCACGACGAAGCGGTTGCCGGCCGTATAGCTCGGCGGCCCACCGGCCGGCTCGGCCGTCTTGGAAAAATCCCGCTTCTTGCGGTAGGCGGTGAGCTTCTTCATGCGGTGAGGGTTGGCGCCAAGCAGACCCCCTCTCAAGCAATTCTAAGGACTTGGCTTCGCTCAAGTCCAAGAATTGCTATCGCCCCCACCAGGGGGGAGATAGCCGGCAGCGGCCCGTCCGCAAATCGCTTACGTCGCAGATTGGCAGAGACATTCGCGCAGGCTCTATCTCCCCCCTGGTGGGGGAGATAGCAATTCCCGGGTTTGGCTACGCCAAACCCTTGGAATTGCTTGAGAGGGGGTCTGCTTGGCACCTCGCCCAATCTTACCCCACCACCTGCTGACGCATGTCCGCACGATCGATGCCGGCGACCACGGTCGGGCGCTTCATCGCATCCCGCCGGAAGGGCTCGCCGAGCTCCTGGTTCAGCACCACCTCGATGAAGGTCGTCACCTTGTCCTGCATCTGCGCATGAATGGCAGCCTGCAGCGCCTCGGTCAGCGCCTGCATGCTGCGCACCTGCACACCTTTCACCCCGCAGGCTTGCGCGATCTTGGCGTATTCCACGTCGAGCGAGAGCTCGGTGCCGACGAAATTGTCGTCGTACCAGAGCGTCGTGTTGCGCTTCTCCGCGCCCCACTGGTAATTGCGGAAGATCACCATGGTGACGGCCGGCCAGGGATCGCGGCCGACAGCCGTCATCTCGTTCATGGAAATGCCGAAGGCGCCGTCGCCGGCAAAACCGACGACCGGCACGTCGGGGCAGCCGATCTTGGCGCCCACGATCGCCGGAAAACCGTAGCCGCAGGGGCCGAACAGGCCGGGCGCAAGATATTTGCGGCCCTGGTCGAAGCTCGGATAGGCATTGCCGATGGCGCAATTGTTGCCGATGTCGGAGGAGATGATCGCCTCGCGCGGCAGCGCTGCCTGGATGGCGCGCCAGGCCATGCGCGGCGACATTCTTTCCGGCTGGCGCTTGCGCGCACGCTCGTTCCAGGTCGTGCCTGGATCGTCGTCCTCGTGGTCCATGGAGGAAAGCTGCTGCAGCCAGGCCGAGCGGGTGTGGTGGATCTCGGCCTCGCGCTCCTTGCGTCCGGCATCGCCGGCTGCCGGAGACAGATGCTGCAGGATCTGCTCGGCCACCTGCCGCGCATCACCCTGGATGCCGACCGTAACCTTCTTGGTGAGGCCGATGCGGTCGGCATTGATGTCGACCTGGATGATCTTCGCCGTCTTCGGCCAGTAGTCGATGCCGTAGCCGGGCAGCGTCGAGAACGGGTTGAGGCGGGTGCCGAGCGCCAGCACCACATCGGCCTTGGCGATGAGCTGCATCGCGGCCTTCGAGCCATTGTAGCCAAGTGGGCCGGCCGAAAGCGGGTGATTGCCCGGGAAGGCGTCATTGTGCTGGTAGTTGCAGCAGACCGGCGCCGCCAGCTTCTCCGCCAGCTTGCGCGAGGCATCGATGGCATTGCCGAGCACGACGCCGGCGCCGTTCAGGATCACCGGAAACTTCGCCTCCGACAGGAGCTTGGCGGCTTCGGCGATCGCGGCCGACCCACCAGCCGGGCGCTCGAAACGCACGACCTGCGGTAGCTCGATGTCGATGACCTGCGTCCAGAAATCGCGCGGCACGTTGATCTGCGCCGGGGCCGAGCCGCGCCAGGCCTTGCCGATCACCCGGTTCAGCACCTCGGCGATGCGGGAGGGGTCGCGCACCTCTTCCTGGTAGCAGACCATGTCCTTGAACAGCGCCATCTGCTCGATCTCCTGGAAGCCGCCCTGGCCGATGGTGCGATTGGCGGCCTGCGGCGTGACGAGCAGCAGCGGCGAGTGGTTCCAGTAGGCGGTCTTGATCGGCGTGACGAAATTGGTGATGCCGGGGCCGTTCTGCGCGATCGCCATCGCCATCTTGCCGGTGGCGCGGGTAAAACCGTCGGCCATCATGCCGGCATTGCACTCATGCGCGCAGTCCCAGAAGGTGATGCCGGCCTTGGGGAAGAGGTCGGAGATCGGCATCATGGCCGAGCCGATGATGCCGAAGGCGGTGTCGATGCCGTGCATCTGGAGGACTTTTACAAAAGCCTCCTCGGTCGTCATTTTCATGGGCTGCGCCCTCCCGCAAGCGATGTTTGCCGCAAGCTAGAAGCTCGCCGCTTCGCTTTCTAGGGGGCTTTGTAGCTGGCCCAACGGCTGCGGGCCACTGCGGCCGACCTACCAGTTCATGCGCACGCCGAAGATGGCGTTGAAGCCGGAGTGTTTGCCGTCGAAGGTCGCTTCGTAGTCGACATCGCCGTAAAGCGTCGCCGAATGCGTGACCTGGTAGCTGGCGCCGATGCCCAGCCTGTACCAGGTGCGCGGCAGCTCGGCGGTGAAGGGCACCGGCCCGGCCGCCGAGGAGAAGGATGTCGTCACCTTGCCGTCGAGGAAATTGTGCCACAGATCGGCCCGGCCCCAGATCGTCGCCTTGCGCGATGTCTCCGATTTCAGGTCCGCGGAAGCGCCGGGCGCCCAGCTATAGGCGAGTGCGGCCCCCAGCCGGCCGGACAGCGAGTCGATCGCGCCGAAGCTCACTTCGGCCGCGCCGTCGTTCAGCGTTCCGAAGCTGACATTCTGGTAGACGAGCTGCGCCTGCGGCTCGAGCAGCCAGCCGCCGCCGAGCCGGAACGGGTAGCCGCCTTCCAGCGATGCGGCGAAACCGGTGCCGTCGACATGCTGGTCCGGGAAACCGAGGATGGCGTCGCGCCGCGAGCGGGCGGTGATGTCGTAGAAAGTCCCCTGCACCACGGCGTCGAGATACCAGTCCTCCGGCCCGAAATGGGTCCAGTAGCCACCGACCGTATAGGCGTTGAAGCTGTTGGTGCCGCCCGGGAACTCGAAGCCGAGCAGGTTGTGCGTCACGTCGACGGCGCCATGGCCGAAGGCGAAATAGAGACCGGCAAAGTCGCGCGCGCCGCTGCCGTGCTCCATGCCGTAGAGGTCGAGCCCTGCCTGCAAATAGCCGAAGCGGTAGTCGAACTCGGGGCCGCCGCCGAAGATGCCGCGCGCGTGCCCCTCATGCTGGCCGGCATGGCCGACGATACGGGCCCAGCCGCCGTTGAAACTCGTCCGGTCGCCCATTTCGCCAAGCGGTTCCTCGGAGCCGACGCGCGTGTGCAGCGTGCCGATCAGGTTGCGGTCATAGATGGCGGTTGCCGGCGGAATGGCGGTGTAGAGCGAGACTTCCTGCCGGTAATGCGGATTGGGGCCCGGCGGTATGACGTCCGGATCAGGCGTGGGGTCGGGTGTCGGATCGGGGTCGGGATCTGGATCCGGGTCGGGACCGGGCGGCGTCGGCCCGTCACGGCAGGGCGGACTCGGCGGGTTGATCACGAAGCAGTTGATGGTCGAGCGAAGGAACCAGTCGTTCGGCGATCCACCGTTCAGACCGCCGCGGTAGAGAACGTATTCGTAGGGACCCGCAATTGCGAGAGTCGGCCCAAACGTGCCCGGCGCCGTCGTGCCATTGTCGGTGGTCTGCACGACCAGTATGCCGTCGCCAATTGTCGGGGCGCCACCGCCTCCGGCATTGGTGACGATCAGGGCCGTCCGGCCGGTCGCCGCGCCGCCTGAAATCCTCAGCAAATCCGACGGAGAGCCGTCCGTATCGAGAAACGTGTCGACCCGCAGGCGGCTTCCCGCCACGCCTTGGTAGTTGCCGCCGATCGTCAGGCGGTCATTGATCGAAGGCGACCCGGTATGCAGGTCGATCGTGCCGAAATTGACCACGCTGACCGGATTGGGCGCAACCGCGGGTGAAACGAAGTTCTCGCCGTTGTCGGCAAGCAGGGTGCTGGTCCCGTCGATCGTGAGCCGGCCGGCAAGGGTGCCGGCATCGCCGAGCGTCAGCGTGCCGCCGCCGAGCCGCATCGACGAGCCGTTGTTGAGCTCGACAAGCTCCCAGGCGGTGAAACGCGACGGGCGGTCGGCAGCCGTGGCGTCGAAGGTCAGCCGGTCGACGCCGTCCAGCCCGCCGGACACGCTGTTGGCATAGTCGAGGCTGGCGGCGGGCAGGTTGCTGAACAGCGCCGTGTCGACGCCGTCGCCCATGTCGATGTTGCGGATCTGGCCACCGGTCCAGGTGAGCGAATCATTGCCGTCCTGGCCGTGATAGAAGTCGTCGACGGTGCCGCCCTGGATCGACGCGGTGTCGTTGCCGGCGCCTGCGTTCACGCGCCGCACGAGGCCGCCCAGCATGGTGAAGGTGTCTTCGCCGTCCCCCAGATTGACGTCCGAATCGATCCGGCCCTGCATCGGGTCGGCCGTCGGCCGGTTGATGACGATATCGTTGCCGCCGCCAAGGTCGAAGGTGCCGCCCTGGATGACGCCGTAATTGTCGACGGTGTCGACGCTGCCGCCGGTGCTCAGCACACCGCTGTTCATGAACGCGTTCTGGCGGTTGATGATCGTGCTCGCACCGACGCCGGAGAGGAGGATGCCATTGTTGATCGTGCCCGTATTCTCGAACGTCAGCCCGGTCGCGACCTCGAGCTCGAAGCGGTTCGCAATGATCTGGTTGGTGATGTCGACCGTGCCGCCGCGCACGACGCGCACCGTGCCGTTCACATTGCCGCCGGTGAGCGCCAGCGTCAGGTCGCCAACGTCCGTGAACGTGATGTCGGGCAGGTTGATGGCGCTGGTCATGTCGAGTGTGACCACGCGGTCGATCACTATCGTGCCGTTCACGTTGCCGCCGCTGAAATTGATGTTCAGCGTGCCGATGTCGGCGATCGTCAGGTTCTGCAGATTGCCGGTATTCCTGAATTCCGGGACCGTGCCGATCCTCAGCACGCTGAGGTCGGTGTTGAAGCTGGCGTTCTGGATGATGCTGATCGTGCCGAAATCGGCGATGACGACCGGCGGCGCGTTGACGAAGTCGCTGCAGGTGACGGTGCCGCCTTCGGTCGGCGTCGAGCATGCCGCTTCGGCCGATTCGGTAACGAAGCCCGCGGCCATGATGGATGCGGCAGCAATCAGAGGGCGCCGCTGCAACTTGGCGGAACGCCCGAGCCCCCCGCGGCCTTGCGCCGGAGCGCCTTCGAATGTGCTTGCGACCGGCCGCTTCCGCATGCAGCGAATCCTGCCATCCATGCCTCACATTCACGTGAGGTCGGCAAGGCGGCAATCGCTGTAACGGTAACTGCTAGCCGTAACGAACTGGTGCCGGCCCCCGGACGCTGCGATGCACCGACGAGGAAACCATGAAAGACCATGCCCGACGCAAACCCTTCGGCACGTTCCTCCAAGCGCAGCACCGCCGACGACTGGCAGGCCGGCGATGTGCTCCACATTCTGCCCACCGCCAACCACAGCCGGTTCCTGATCAAGACCTCTTTCGAACGCAGGCGGAATCAGGCGCCGCGGCTCAAGATCGATGGCAGGATCGTCGCCGGGATCAGGACCGATATCGACGGGCGCTTCTGGCGTTTCGATGCCGAGGGCCTAGGGCCGGATACGACCTACGAGCTGCAGCTGACCGAGGCCGACGCGACGCCGATCACGGCAGGCTGGCCGCTCAGGACCTTTCCCGATCCGGCCAGCCGACCTGCAGCGCTGCGTATCCTCTCCTACACCTGCGGCGGCGGGCATGACGGCGCGCTGCTCAAGGGCAAGACGGTGTTCCTCGACATGGCAGCGAGACGGCGTCTGCTCGAACGGGGGATGTCCTATCGACCGGACCTTGTCATCGCCAATGGCGACCATGTCTATTTCGACCTGACCACCACCTATCAGGAAATGGATCCCGAATATCTCCGCCGGGAGATCTGGGAGAAAGTCGGCAAGATCGACACGTGCATGCCCATGATGCATGGGGCGAATGCGCCGATCTTCATGAAGGTCTGCGATGCGCAGATCGCCGGGCTCTACGGGACCGCGCTGCGCTCGACCCCGGTGTTCTTCGTGACCGACGATCACGACTTCTTCGACAATGACGAATATACCGCCCAACAAGCGACGCTGCCCCCGGATTCCTACGGTACCCCGGCCGCCGAGCAGACGCAGCACATGTATTATCCCGAATTCCTGCCCGATACGAACCGTCCGGAATGGCTGCCCGGCGGTAACAAAGCGGGGCTGCCGCCCGGCACCAACATGTGCTTTGGCACACTGCGCTACGGCGCCCTGCTCGAGGCCGTCCTCTACGACTGCCGCCGCTACGTGAACTACAAGGGCGATCACGCGATGATCGTGCCGCAATGGGTGGAGGACTGGCTGATCGCGCGGACGACAGCCGAGGACACCACGCATTTCTTCCACATCCCCTCGCTCCCCTTCGCCTATTCGTCGGGCAAGTTGGGCGACTGGTATCCGGACTTCCTCGACAAGGAATCGGGCCAGATGGTCGTGCATAAGGAGAAGGCCGGCTGGCAGCGCGGGTGGTTCGGCCAGCACCAGCGGCTGGTCGCCGCCATGGCCTCGCAGCAGCGGCGCGTGCCGGTGATCATCCAGGGAGATTTCCACGCATCGGCAGCCGGCAGCATTTATCGCAGCGGCGAGTTCCATCGGCTCGCCAACCGGGTCCATGTCGTGCTCACCGGCACGCTCGCCACCGGCGATCTTGCCTTCCCCTCGGCTTTTCGGGCGATCGAATCCAAGCCGTCACAGTTGGTCGGCCTGGAACAGGCGCTGCCGATAACCGAAAAGAACGGCTTCTCGATCATCGACATCGATGCCGAGAAGATCGTCTTTCGCTTGTTCACATGGCGGCCGCCGCAAGACATCGCGGAGATCGACACGATGGAACCGACATTCGAATATGTCGTGAACGCTGCGGCGGCAAAATAATCCGGCCGGGCTTCGCTCCAGGCCGGCGATTGTCGGGCTTACCGGTCTTCGATGATCTTCAGATAGATCGCGGTGACGGCGAGGATGATGGCGCCGAAGATGATCATGCGGGCGCCCTCCGGGATCTGCATCAGCGTCAGCATGGTGGTGATGACGCGCAGGATCACGGCGCCGACGATGGTGCCGACATAACCGCCGCGGCCGCCGAAGATGGAGGTGCCGCCGATCACCGCCGCGGCGACCGACGGCAGCAGTTGCGGATCGACCAGCGTCAGCGACGCCGTCTTGATCAGGCCGAGGAAAAGCAGCCCGGTGAGGCCGGCGAGCAGGCTGGAGATCACATAGAGCCCGAGGATCACCTGCCAGTATTGCACGCCGGCGAGCCGCGCGGCGCGCTCATTGTCGCCGACGGCGTAGAGCAGGCGGCCGAAGCCGGTGCTGCGCAGCGTGAAGATGATCAGCGCCGCGATCGGCACGAACAGGACCAGCGAATTCGGCAGGCCGAAACTCTGGCCGGTGCCAAGCCAGCGCAGCCATTGCGGCACCTCGAAGCCGGTGGCGATGACGGTGCGCTGGTAGACCTGCAGGCAGCCGAAGGCGATCAGGCCGGTGCCGAGCGTCATGATCAGCGGGTGGACGCGGAAGATGCCGACGCCGATGCCGTTGGCGAGGCCCACGAGCAGGGCGGGCACCATGGCGATGAGCACGGCCACGGCCGGGTCGTGGTGCAGCGCCTGGCTGCCGAGGATGTAGGCGCTCACGCTCGCCACAGTGCCGGCGGACATGTCGATGCCGCCGGTCAGCATCGTCATGGTCTGGCAGCCGGCCAGCATGGCGAGCGGTATCGCGAATTGCGCGGTCTGTGCGGCCCAGCGGGCATTGAGGATGCCCGGCTGCAGGAAGTGCAGGATCACCAGCAGCAGCACGAGCAGGATGAGCAGCGGCAGGACCGGATAGTCGCTGGTAAAACGCTTCACCCGGCGGCCGAGCGGGACCTGCGGCGTGGCTGAGACGATTGCGGTCATGACGATCGACCCCTGAGCGTGATGAAGGCGCCGAGCATGACGACCACCACCATGATCGTGCCCTCCACGATGGTCGTTGCGTTGGGATCGACCGAGAGCAGGGTCAGGTCGGTGCGGGCAAGGCGCAGGATGAAGACGGCGATGATCGGGCCGACCAGGCCGCCGCGGCCGCCGCCGAGCACCACGCCGCCGAGCACCACGGCAGCGACCGAGGCCAGCAGGTAAGGGCCGGGAATCGGCGCGCCGATGCCGGTGCTGATCGTCAGCGCCAGGCCGCCCATGGCCGCGAAGAGCCCGCCAATGCCGTAGGCGATGATCTTGGTGCGCGCCACCGGCACGCCGCTGCGGAACGCCGACAGCTCGCTCGATCCGATGGCATAGATGGAGAGGCCGAGGCGCGAGCGCTTCAGCGGAATCCAGACGATTGCCAGCAACACCACCAGCAGCACCAGCGCATTCGGGATCCAGGCCGTGATCGCGTCCGGCACGCCCGGGATCGGCAGCGTCCCGGCGATCATCTGCTTGAGCCACACGGCGGCAGCACCGCCGGGCGATCCGAGGATGAGCAGCGCCAGGCCCTGGTAGACGAACAGCATCGCCAGCGTGACGACGATGTCGGGGACGCGGGTGACGACGATGAGCGCACCGTTGAGCGCACCCATGGCGAAGCCGAACAGCAGCACCACCGGGATGACGACCAGCGCGAATTCCTCGCTGGCGCCATCCATCATCGTCGCCGCGGTGACGCTCGTCACCGCCATCATCGACGCGATCGAGAGATCGATGCCGCCGGCGATGACGACGATCGCCTGCGCGGCGACGGCGAAGGCGTAGGGCAGCGCGGCGCGCGCCAGCGAGGTGAAATCGCCGGCGCCGTAATTGGGCTGGATCCATTTCGTCAGGACGAACAGCAGCGCGAGCAGCGCGACCAGGCCGAGCACCCACCCCTGCTGGCGAAGGAAGCGGATCATGGCTTCGCTCCGGGGGCCGGCGCCGTCTCGTGGAGTATGCCGACATCGGCCTTGGCGTCGCGCGGCAGGCCGTAGGCGGCGCGCGTCAGCGCCGGCTCATCGGCGATTGCCGAGGGCAGGATGTCGACGACGTGGCCGCCGAAGATGACGATGGCGCGGTCGCAGACGAGCTGCACTTCGGCGAGCTCCGACGTGTAGTAGAGCACCGACTTGCCCTGCTCTGCGAGCTGCCGCAGCAGCTTGTAGATCTCCTGCTTGGTGCCGACGTCGATGCCGCGTGTCGGATCGAAGCAGAGGATGGTGCGGGCGTCGGCCGCGATCCAGCGCGCGATCGTCACCTTCTGCTGGTTGCCGCCGGAGAGCCGCTGCACCTCGCGCTGCGCGCGCGTGTCGATCTGCAGCAGCTGGATGGCGTTGTTGATCTTGCCGCCTTCCTCGCGCCGGCGGATCGGCCCCCAGCGGCCGATGGAGGCGCTGAAGGGCAGCGCGATGTTCTCGCGCACCGACTGCTTCATCGCCAGCGCCTCGGTGCGGTCGCCCGGCACGTAGGCGATGCCGGCGCGGATGGCGTCGATCGGATGCGAGAATTTCACCGCCTTGCCGTCGACCTCGATCGAGCCGCCGGCCGGCTTGATCGAGCCCGCGAGCGCGGCGAAGAGCTCGTCCTGGCCCTGGCCTTCGAGCGCCACCACGCCGGCGACCTCGCCATTCTTCAATTCGAAGGAGACGTCCTGCAGCTTGGTGCCGACGCGCAGGTTGCGCACCGCGAGACGGGTGCCGAGGTCGGGCGCCACGCTCTCCTCATTGGCCTTGCGCTGGGCGGCGCGCGCCTTCTCGATCTTGGCGCCGAGCATGAGCTCGACGATACGCTCTTCCGAGCCCGGCTCGATGTCGACCACGCCGACGGTCTCGCCGTCGCGCAGCACGGTGGCGCGGTCGCAGAGCGCGTTGATCTCGATGAAGCGGTGCGAGATGAAGATGACCGAGCGCCCGGTCTGGCTCTGCCGGCGCACCACGTTGAGCACACGCTCGGCAAGGTTCGCAGGCAGTGCCGCGGTCATCTCGTCGAGCAGCAGTACGTCCGGCTCGATGGCGAGCGCCCGCGCGAGGTCGAGCACGCGCTGGATGGCGAGCGGAATGTCGCGCGCATTGTCGCGCAGGTCGAGGTCGGTGACGCCGAGCTCCTGCACCCAGTTGCGGAAGGGCTCGAGCGGCGTCTGCGTCAATCTGAGGTTGGCGAGAACGTCGAGGTCGGGGATCAGCGACGGCTCCTGGTAGACCGAGACCAGGCCGGCCTTGCGCGCATCCGCCGGGGAGTGGACGGCATGCGTCTTGCCGCGCACCAGGATGCGGCCGCGGTCCGAGCGGATCGCGCCGGTGAGGATTTTTACCAGCGTCGACTTGCCGGCGCCGTTGGCGCCCATCAGCGCATGCACCTCGCCTGGCAGCACGACAAGCGAAGCGTTGCGCAGCGCGGCCACGGCTCCGTAGTTTTTCGCCACGCCGGCGGCGTCGAGAAGCGGCTCTGTGGTCAAGGTCGTGGATCGTGCGGGTTGCAGCGCGGGGACGACAGGCTTTTTTCGTTTGCCTGTCGTCCCCGCCTTTTGGTTTCAGATCAGACGATTCTTACTCGCCCGGGCCCTTGCAGGCCACGATCTGCTCCTTGGTGTAAGTCGTCCAGTCCGGGATCGAGATCGAAACCGGCCACTCCGGCGACAGCGACGGGTCGGCGGCAGCCTTGAGCTGGGCCTTGCCGGCGTCGGTCACGTTCTCCCAGAGCGACGGCTCGACCAGCACGGTCTGCTGCGCCGGCTTCTGGCCGTCGAGGATCTGCAGCGCCAGCGTCACGCCCGCGCCGCCGATCGAGCCGGGGTTCGTCACCGCCGCGCCCTTCAGGCCTTCGACCGAGTTGAGCTGGCCGACGAAGCCGGCATTGTCGGCGCCGACGACCGGCACCAGCGGAGCGCCGGACTCGACCAGCGCATCGACGATCACATTGTCGATGCCCGAGGTCCAGATGCCGTCGAACGGCACGCCGGTGGCGATGTAGTCGAGGATCTGCTGCTTGCCCTGATCCTGCTGCCAGCCGGTGAACACCTCATGCGCGACCTTGACGTCCGGGAACTCGGCCAGCGCCTTCTTGAAGCCGCGGTCGCGATCGCTGTCGGCCGATGCGCCGGCAGCGCCGCGCATGTAGACGACATTGCCCTTGCCGCCGAGCTGCTCGAACAGCCACTTGGCGCCGAGATAGGCATACTGCTCCTGGTTGTTGGAGATGATGTATGCCGACGGCTCTGTCACCGCCTGGTCGACGGCAACGACGACGATACCGGCCTTGGTGGCCTCGGCCAGCGCGTCCTTGATGCCCGCCGGATCGGCCGGGTTGACGACGATGGCGTTGACCTTGGCGCTGATCAGGTTGCGGATGTCTTCCGACTGGCCGGCCGCATCGGTGTTGCGGTGCGCGATGTTGAGCGAGGCAACCTTGCCGGAAGCGAGCGCCTGCGCCTTGATCGCGCAGACCATCTCCTCACGCCAGCCATTGCCCTGCACGGTGTTGGACACGCCGATCGTATAGGTGCCCTGCGCTCCGGCCGATACCGCCGAGGCCATGAAGGCCGCACCGGCAAGCAGCATTCCCATGGATCGTTTCATAGTCATCTTTACTCCCTTTCCTCCAGAAAAGTTGGTTGGTTGGTGGTCTTGTTTTTCCGTCGTCATCTGACGTACGGCCTGAGAACGTCGCGCGCGAGCAGGAAGCCGCGCTTGACCTTCTCGTCCGTTCCTTCGAACCGTCGGTCCTCGTGCTCGATAATGACCGGTCCGTCGTAGCCGGCTCGGTACAGACCGGAGAAAGTGGCGCTCCAGTTCACCTCGCCGAGACCCGGCATGCGTGGAACCTGCCAGCCCATGCCGGCCGACATGATGCCGCGCTCGTAAAGTCCGTCGCGGTCGATCATCAGATCCTTGGCGTGCACGTGGAACATGTGCGGGCCGAACTCCTTGATGAAGCGGGCCTGGTCGATCATCTGCCAGACCAGGTGCGAGGGGTCGTAATTCATGCCGACATCGCCGCCCCATGTCTCGAGGATGCGCCGCCAGACATAAGGCGAATAGGCGATGTTGTGCCCGCCCGGCCATTCGTCATGGCTGAAGATCATCGGGCAGTTCTCGAAGGCGAGCTTTACGCCATTGTCCTTCGCGAACTTGACGATTCCCGGCCAGACTTTCTGCGCATCGGCCCAGTTGGCGTCGACATGCTTCGACGCATCGCCGCCGCAAAAGGTGTTGACCAGGCCGACGCCCATGCGGCCCGCAGCCGTGATCACTTTCTTGAGATGGTCGATGACCGCCTTGCGGTGATCGCGGTCGGGATGCAGCGGGTTCGGATAATAACCCAGCGCCGAAATCGCGATGTTCCTCTCGGCCAGCCGTGCAACGATCTCCTTGCCCTGTGCGGCGGAGAGTTTTGCCACGTCGATATGGCTGGTGCCGGCGTAGCGGCGGGTCGGGCCGGCCGAGCGCGGCCAGCAGGCGATTTCCAGCGCCTCGAAGCCGGAGGCGGCCGCCCAGGTCGCCACGTCGTCGAGCGGCGTATCCGGAAACGGCGCGGTCAGAATGCCAAGCTTCATACAACCTCCCGAACTTCTACTACGCTCTTTGCGCCGACCGTTTCAACCGCGCGCCCGGCTCGCCATTGGTGAGGCTGCGAACGAACGCCAGCGCATCGTCGGCGAGCAGGCCTTCGAGCGCGGACACCAGCAAACGGCGGAATTCGGCGCTCTCGGCCAACTCGACGTCGAAGATCGCGCGGATGGCGAGGATCTCGCCGACCAGGGCTGCCGGGTCGTTGCCGACCCGGTCGGCGATCGCGCCAATGCGCGGCGCGTACGGGTCGGCGGCGGTCCAGGCACGGCCGAAACGGTCCGAGGCGCGGATCAGATATGCCATCCAGCCCGCCACTGCCGTGGCGAGCAAGGTCACCGGCTCGCCGCGGCCAAGCCGCTCGCGGATCGGGTTCAGCAGCCGCTGCACGATCTTCTGCGAGCCGTCGGTCGCGATCTGGTGGTTGCGGTGCCTGATCGCGGTATTGCGCAGGCGCGCGAGGCTCTGCTCGACGTAGGCCTTCGGCTCCATGCCCGGCACCGGCTGCAGCGTCGGCAATGTCTCTTCGAGAAGCATGCGCCGCACGAACGTGACCAGCAGCGGGTCCTGCATGTCGTCGCATGTGTGCTCGTGCCCGGCGAAGACGCCAAGGTAGCAAAGCGTGGTCTGGGCGCCGTTCAGCACGCGCATCTTCAAATGCTCGAACGGCTCGACGTCGTCGACGAAGGTTGCGCCGACCGCATCCCAGCGCGGCCTGCGTCCGGCAAAACGGTTCTCGACGACCCATTGCCGGAACGGCTCGGCGACGACGACCGCGCGGTCGCGGTAGCCGAAGCGCTGCTCGACCGTGTCGTAATCCATCTGGGACGTTGCCGGAGCTATGCGATCCACCATTGTCGAGGGGAAAGCCGCATGGGCGGCAATCCACTCCCCCAAACCGTTGCCGCAACCGTTGATGCGGGCCTGTGTAATCGATTGCACAACGTTTTGCAAAAGGGTTCCGTTGGCAGGAATATTGTCACAGCTCATGATCGTGAGCGGCTTGTTGTGCGAGCGCATGCGCAGCTCCAGCGCCCGGGCGATGATGCCGGGCACACTGCGCGGTGCGTCGGGGTTGGCGAGGTCGTGGACGATATCGGGGTGATCGAGGTCGAGCGCCCCGGTCGCCGGCTTGTGGCAATATCCCTTCTCCGTGACCGTGAGCGAAACGAGCTCGATCGCCTGCGATGCGAGGATTTCCAGCGCTGGAGCCGAGCTCTGCTGGCTGTCCACCACCTTGACGATGCTGCCGATGACGCGCGCCTCGACCCGGTCGTTCTCGCGCATCAGCCGCGTGTAGAGCCCGTCCTGCTGCCCAAGCGTTTCGGCCAGTCGCGGGTTGCGGATGTTGATGCCGACGAGACCCCAGCGGTCGAAGGAGTGATGCAGCAGATCGTCGGTGAACTCGGCCTGGTGCGTGCGATGGAAGGCGCCGACGCCGATATGCGCCATGCCGGGTTTGAGCGCCGCGCGGTCGTAGGCCGGACGCTGCACCTCCTTCGGCAGGCGCGCGAGCAGCGCGTTCTTCAGCGTCTCGCTCACCGGTTCACTCCCACGACCCATTGCTCGTGATCGATCAGCGCGCCGGTCATCACGCCCGACGCCTCGCTTGCGAGGAAGATTGCGAGGTTTGCCACCTCCTCGGCCGCGATCAGCCGGCCGAAGGGCAGCGACGCGTTCGCGGCCTCGATCCAGCCGGGTCCATGGCCGAGCGTCTTCTCCTGCATCACCCGCTCCGCCGGCGTATCGGCCCAGCCGACATTGATGCCGTTGACGCGGATGCGGTCGAAGCGATGTGCGTTGGCGGCATTGCGGGTCAGCGTCGCCAGCGCGCCCTTGCTGCCGGAATAGACGGCGAGCTCCGGCGTGCCGCAATGCGCATTCATGGAGAGGATGTTGACGATCGCGCCGCCTGTTCCCCGCTCGCGCATGGCGCGGATGGCGTGCTGCATGAGGAAGAACGGCGCGCGGGCATTGACCGCGAAGAGCCTTTCCCAGTCGTCGAGGCTCGCCTCGGCGACCGAGGCGCGATCGGTCAGGCCGGCAGCATTGACCAGGATGTCGATGCCGCCGAAACGGGCGAGGCATCGGTCGACCAGTCTCCGCGGCGTTGCCGCATCGGCAAGCTCGGCTGCAACGAAAAGGCTCGCCGCGCCTGCTGCCGAAAGCCCGGCGGCGACAGCCTCGCCGCGCGCCTGATCCCGGCCGGTGAGCAGAAGCCCGGCCGCGCCGGCACGCGCCAGCTTCTCGGCGATGGCCTGGCCGATGCCTTGCGTCGCGCCGGTGACCAGCGCCACCTTGCCGTCGACCCGAGCCTCCAAAACGCCTCCCGGAACTCAGTTTCTATTTTGTGCGATATGAAACTGAAATTCCGGCAGGCGTCAATCGGCCCGGGCGCATGTCGCCTGGCAAAGTCGACGGCGATCGACCTTCTGACATCCCGCGCTGCGGCAGCGCGGTGAGGGCTGCAAGACAGGCGTCGCGGCCATCGCCAGGCCACTCACCTTACTTCTTCCCGCAGGCCGGGAGAGGGGGGCGTCGGCGTGGCGGTTCATTCTGCAGCGCCGCGAGACGACGCCGTTCTACGCAAGACGGCTCTCATCGTCGATCAGGACGATGCGGGTTGAGGCTGTGCCCCATTTCCAAAGCACGAGATTGAGATCCGTATTGGTCGCGCCCGGAGCAAAACTCCTGACGAGGAGGGCATCGTAGCCGGCGGCGATCAGCCGGCGGGCGAAGGCCTGCGTTCTCGCCTCCCCGCTGGTGTTCATCTGGTCGCGCCAGGTAGCGTCTGACAGGGCAGCAGCATCCATGCCTTCAAGCGAAAGCGCGGCCTCATCCCTGCAGTCAAAGGCGCGTTCGATCTCGGCGTCGTAAGAAACCAGCGTCGTTGGCTGCAAATTGCCGACCTGATTTGCCTCTCGCAGCGCCGTCATCGCAGACAGGGATGAATAGAGCGCCGGCACCCCCTTCGGATTGAAACGTCCGCCGAACAGTTCGGCGCCACGGCCCGAGAGCGGCTCCCGTGCGTAAATCGGATTGAGCGCCCGATAGAGCTTGCCTCTGTAGCTTATCGCCACGATCAGACGTGGATGCCGGCGTCGACTGAATCGATGTAGTCAAGCACCTCGTCGGCGCGGCCGCTGCGAACCAGCTGCATGGCCGTCTGGCCGGAGAAGCCTGACAGCGGCTCGGAACGATACCAGGCGTAGGCGATCAACGCCGAGCCAAACCGCGGCTCGACCTTGTTGATGATTTCGACCATCTCGCGCAGACTCCGCTGCGTCTTGTTCGACCGAATCCGATCCTTGCGCTGGATGGCGTCCCTGCCGAGACCTATCGTCCGCGCCACTTCCTCGCTGGTCGTTCGCAAGGCATTCGCAATCTTGCTCGGAACGAAGATTCCGTCATCAGAATATTGAGCAAGGCTCATACTATCACCACTTGCCACCTGGTCTGACGACATATAGCGTCAAAGTTTGCGCATTGCAACGTTTTGAAGCTCCCCAGCCGCATTGAGAAGCGGGAGGGCTTTCAAGCACGCTCAGAGGGGGAAAATCGTCAGCGTCGCGGTTGCGACCGCCGCTGCACCACGCCATGCACCAGCGCCATGCCGACGGCGAGCGAGGCGGCAAGCGAGCGGAAGCCGGCGAAGTCCGACTCGACCACCTCGACCCAGCGGTCGGCCAGCGGAACCAGCGGGCTGAAGGTCGAGTCGGTGATGGCGGCGATCTTTGCCTTGCGCTCGCGCGCGATGGCGACGAGGTCGGGCGTGATCGAATTGTAGGGGCTGAAGCTCACCGCCAGCACCGCGTCGTTCCTGCCGATGCAGCCGATCTGGTCGAGCGCGGTCGAGCCGACATTGTCGACCAGCACGTTGCGCACCCCCTGCTGCGACAGCGTCAGCGATAGATAGGTCGTCACCGGAAAGGCGCGCTTGCTGCCGATCACATAGATCAGGTCGGCTCCGGCAAGCAGCGCCACCAACTGGCCGAAATTCTTCGAGTCGAAACCATCGTCGATGCGTCCGAGCGAAGCCTGCGAGGCGGCGATCATGCCGTGCAGGAAATGCAGGCTGGCATCCGGCTTGCGGCCGCGGCCGGAATTTTCACGCGCGCTCCGGTCCGGCCACGAGCCCTTGACGTGCTCCTTGAACAGGCCCTGGAAGTCGGAAAAGCCGGAATAGCCGAAGATCTGAGCGAAGCGGACCAGCGTCGAGGGCTGCACGCCCGCCTTCTCCGCCACCTCGCCGATCGTGCCGAGCGCCACTTCGCTCGGATGCTGCCACAGGAAGATCGCCACCTGCCGCAGCCGTTTCGGGAAATCGACGGTGCCGGACGAAAGAACCGCGCGCAGCTCTTCATAGGTACGCGGCTTGGTATAGCCGAGACCGGCGCGGCTCTTTCCGGCCGGCAGCTTTCCGGAAGCCTTGGACGCTTCCGCCTGCCGACCGGGTGCCGTCGCCTTTGCCATGCTCAGGCGCGCGCTTCCGCCAGGCTGCGCACGCTGCCCGGCGCGACCGGCATGTTGCGCCGGGTCGAGGCGATCGCGGCGAAGACGAGCGCCAGCGCGTCGAGATTGCCGCGCGCTTCGTTGAGCGGTCGGGTGCCGGATTCGATCGCCGCCAGCAGCGCGCTCATCGTGCCGATGAAACCTTCGACGAACCAGGTGCCTTCGAGCTGCGGCCGCGCGACGCCCTCCGCCATGGTCAGCGTCACTTGCTGGTTGCTGAGATCGGGGCCGCGGCTGTTCAGCGTGCCGAAGCTGCCGGCGATGACGGTGCGGTCCTCGGCGCCGAACTTGCTCGCCGCATCGAAGGTCAGCGACGCGTGGCCGCCGTCGAAGGCGACGATCGCATTGGCCACGAAGGGCGGCCGCACCGTCTGCGACTTTGCCGAAGTCTTCGCGGCGAAGACGGACGTCGCGCGGTTGCCGATGAGGCTGACCAGGAAATCGAACCAGTGCACCGCGAAATCATAGAGGATCAGATCCTCGATCTGCTCGAAGGCAGTGCCGGCGATCCAGCTGTGATCCCAATGGATGCTGATGTCGCAGGAATGCACGTCGCCGAGATGGCCGGTGCGCACCGCCTCGCGCATCCATGAAAGATGCGGCGCCCAGCGGCCGTTCTGGTTGACGGCCAGCAGCAGGTCCTTCTCATCCGCCAGGTCGCAAAGCCTGGCGCCGGCATCGAGATCCAGCACGAACGGCTTTTGCGACAGCACATGCTTGCCTGCCTTCAGCGCGGTTTCGAGCATGGGGTAGCGCTCGGCCGGATGCGGCGTGACGTCGACCACCGCGATGTCGTCGCGCGTCAGCGTCCTTTCGATGTCGTCCGTCGCCTCGGCATCCGGGAAAAATTCGTTGCGCCGCGCTTCCGCCTTCGACAGCGTGCGGTTGGCGATGACGGCGACGTCGAAGCCCGCGGTGCGGTAGGCCGACAGATGCGCGGCGGAGATGCCGCCGGCGCCGACCAGCGCGATGCGCGGCCGGTATCCTTGCGGCAGCGGCGGCCGATAGGAGAGCTTTGGCGCGGCGATCTCCGCCGCTTCCTTGGCCTTCAGCGCATAGGCGTCGAGATCGGGCTCGCTCATGGCACCAGCGCCACGGAGCGCTTCTCGCGCGACGACAGCACGGCGCTGTCGATCATGCGTTGCCCGGTCAGGCAGAGCTTTGGGTCGAGCGGGCCGGTGATCGGCCGGCCGTCCTCGATGCGCGCCAGCATGTATTCGATGACGGCGCGATGTCCCGCCGGCAGCGTGTCCGCCGGAATTTTCACATGCGCCGTGTTTTCGCGCGTCTGCAGCGTGACGAAATCATCGTAGTCGCCGCTGCCGATCGAGCCGTCCGTGCCGACCAGCACGAAGCCGCATTTCGGCTGCGGCTGCTGCGTCCACGGGTCGGTGAGCGTTCCCCAGCGGGTCTCGAATTTCGACAGGCCGCGTTTGTATCGGGCCACCGTGATCGAATGCTGGTCGACCTCGATGCCTGGCGCCTCGTCGACCACGCTCGTCACCTCCAGCGGCGCCTCCCCATCGTAGAACCAGGTGCCGAGGGTCGTGCCGTAGCCAAGATAATCGAGCAGGCTGCCGCCGCCGCTGGCGCGCTTGTACCACCATGAGCCCGGCTTCTGCCTTTCCACCTCTTCCAGCGACACCTCGATCTTGTCGGCGAGGTGGAAGAGCGGGCCGCGATTGCCGTCGTAGAAATGCACCTCGATCAACTCGCCGATCGCGCCTTCTAAGATCAGGCGCTTGGCGGTGTTGTGAGAGGGGTACCATGCGAGCGGCCAGTTGACCGCGAGCAGCTTGCCGGTGCCGTCCATCGCCTTGATGATGCGCCGCGCATCGGCGACGCTCGCCGCGAACGGCTTTTCGATCATCACGTTCAGGCCGTGCGGCGCCAGCTTCTCGACCGTGTTGGCATGCTCGGCCGTGGCCGAGCAGACGATGGCGAGGTCAGCCTTCGTTTTCGCCAGGCATTCGTCGAGATCGGTGAAAACGCGGCTCTCGGCAATGCCGAAAGTGTCGATCGCCGACTGCATGCGCCGGAGGTCGGGGTCGAAGATGCCGGCGATCTCGGCGTCGGGGTGATCGTGCACCTGGCGCAGCAGATCGCCCATATGCATGTGGTCGAAGCTGATGCCGAGCACGCCGTGTCTGGCCACGCAATCCTCCTTGCAACTTGCCGACACGCTTAACGCGGCACGGCAATTTCACAAACCGAAAAATAGAAAAATGCTTCGAAAACGGAAGCGACACTCCTATAGTCCCGCCGCAATGGACGATCCAACTGGAGGCGCATCGGGCATGGTTTACGCAACGTCGGACGGAACGGCAACGCGCAAGTTGCGCGTCGGCATGGTCGGCGGCGGACGCAGCGCCTTCATCGGTGCCGTGCATCGCCTTGCCATGCGCCTCGACGACCGTATCGCGCTGGTTGCGGGCGCGCTGTCCTCCGATCCGGCGAACGCCGCTGCTTCCGCAGCGGAGATCGGCATAGCGCCGGACCGCAGCTATGCCGACTACCGCGCCATGGCCGGCGCCGAGGCCGCGCGGGCAGACGGCATCGAGGCCGTCGTGATCGTCACGCCGAACCACCTGCATGCGCCGGTCGCCACCGCCTTCCTGGAAGCGGGCATCGACGTGATCTGCGACAAGCCGCTTTCGACCACGCTTGGCGAGGCCGAAGCGCTGGTGGCGCTGACCAGGCAGAAGAAGCGCCAGTTCCTCGTCACCCTCAACAACACCGGTTACGCCATGGTCCGCCAGGCGCGCGAAATGGTGGAGGCGGGCGAGCTCGGCCGGCTGACGGCGGTCCACGGCGCCTATGTGCAGGATTGGCTGACAAAACCGATCGACGCCGAAGGTCAGAAGCAGGCGGCGTGGCGCACCGATCCGGCCCGCGCCGGCCAGTCGGCGGTGCTCGCCGACATCGGCGTGCATGCCTTCAACCTCGCCTGCTTCGTCTCCGGCGACACCGCGCAAGAGGTCGCAGCCGACCTCTTCACCGCCGTTCCCGGCCGGCGGCTCGACGACAATGCGCATGTGATGGTGCGCTGGTCGGGTGGTGCCCGCGGCACCATCCTGGCCAGCCAGACATCGCCCGGCCACTACAATGATCTGTCGGTTCGCATCTATGGCGACCGGGCCGGGCTCGAATGGCATGACCTCAGGCCCGAGGAGCTGAGATTCACCCCGTATGGCGAAGCCACCCGCACGATCGTCCGCGGCGGCGCCGGCACGACGGCGGCCAGCCAGGCCGTCTCTCGCATGCCCGCCGCGCATCCGGAGGGCTACATCGAGGCGTTCGCCAACTATTATCGCGATGCCGCCGACATCGTTGAGGCGCACCGCGCCGGCGGCAGGCCGGACGCCGAAAGGCTCAAGCTGGTGCCCGATGTGCTGGACGGTGCGCGTGGCGTGAAGTTCGTGGCGGCCGCGGTGGAATCGAACGCTGCGGGCGGGGCATGGACGTCCGCACGGTTCGGCTGAGGCGGCCGATCGAACTGGACATGAGGATGAGGGGCAATCGCGAGGCCCCGGCGCAGTGGCAACGGCGGACAATTGGCTAACGAGATGTCGACCCCCCGAGAGACAATCGACGTGATTTCCGCCGACGGCATCTCCCTCCGGTTCGACCGCGAAGGCGGCATCGTCGCCGACCTCGCCATCACCCGCGACGGCAGGACAATCCGCCCCCTGCACCGCGCCCCCTGGGTCGACAGCGGCGAGGCGCTGCCCGACGATGTCGCGCCGATCGAGCGCAAGCTCGCCGGTGACTTTTTCTGCGCCCCCTTCGCCAGGGCGGAAGGCGGCGCGCCGATCCACGGCTGGCCGGCGAACGCGGAGTGGCGCGGCGACATCGCAGTCCAGCCCGACGAGCTGGTGCGCGCCACCTATAGGCTCGCCGCGATGGTGTCGCGCGCCGCGCTGGTAAAGTACATCGCGCTCCTTCCCGGCTCACCCATCGTCTACCAGCAGCATCTGTTCGAAAGCGGATCGGGCAGGGTGCCGGTCGGCCATCACGCCATGCTGCATGTGCCGGGCGGCGCAAAGCTCAGCTTCTCCCCCAAATCTTTCGGCCGCACGCCGGCAGCGGCGCCCGAACACGATCCGCGGCGCGGCCGCTCGATCTTCGCCTACGCGCAGGAATTCGCCTCGCTGGCGGCGGTCGGACTTGCCGGCGCAGGCACGGTCGACGCCTCGCGCTATCCCTTCGACGCGCGGCATGAAGACATCCTCGTGCTCTCCGAAATGCCGGGCAGCATCATCGGCTGGTCGGCGGCGGTGGCGGCGGCGGACGGCTTCGTCTTTTTCGCGCTCAAGGATGCGCGCATGCTGCCGCAGACCGTGCTGTGGATGAGCAATGGCGGCCGTTTCTACCCTCCCTGGAACGGCCGCCATACGGCCGTGCTCGGCATCGAGGAGGTGGCAACCGATCTGCATCTGCGTCCCGGTGAGGCGCCGCCGGACGGTTTGCAGGTCGCGGTCGAGCTGCGCGACATGCGCGCGGCGGAAATCCGTTATGCCTTCGGGGCGATCCCTTTGCCCGCCGGCTGGACCGAGATCGTCGATATTCGCGTTGTCGGGGCGACGCTGATCCTTGCCGACCGGGGCGGCGGCAAGCACGCGATACCGTTCCTCTCCGGCTTCTTTCACGATTTCCTGCAGGTCTACCGGGACGTCGATCATCCGTGGTGACCGGCCCGCCACTACACGCGCCGGGGTCCATTCCCTTCCGCCCCTTTGCGGCCGGCAAGCCCCTCTAAACATTGAAGTTCCGGGCCTGCTGCACAGGCACGCCACGGCGACGTCGTTTTCAGGAAACATTTTTGCAATGAATGGGTTATAGTTTAGCCGGATAATAAAAATCACTGGTCGAATGCAGCCTAAGATGGTCGACTTTCCTGGCCGTTTTTTCCCGGCTCGGGCAGCATGCTCCCGGCGGGCAGCCGTTTGTCTCGTGGCCGCTGCTGCATGAGCGGCTCGATCGTCCTTCTCAACCTGGCCGGCGCCATCGCGCTGCTTCTCTTCGCCACGCGTATGGTCCGCACCGGCGTCGAGCGCGCCTATGGCGACGTGCTGCGCAACAAGTTGCGGGCGATCGCCAAGCGTCCGCCGCTTGCCGTCGGCGCCGGCGCGCTGCTCGCCATCGCGCTGCAGAGCGCCACCGCCGTCACCTTGCTGGTCGGTTCGTTTGCGGCAGCCGGCATCATCGCGGGCAAGGCGGGCCTGCTCGCCGTGCTCGGCGCCGATGTCGGGTCCGCGCTTGTGGTGCGGCTGCTCTCCTTCGACCTGCGCCTGCTCGTCCCCGTCTGCCTGCTTTCCGGCACGCTCATCTTCATGACGACGGAACGCCGGCAATGGCGCATGGCCGGGCGCATCCTCGTCGGTATCGGCCTGTTGCTCTTGTCGCTGCGGCTCATCGGCGAGGCCTCCGAGCCGCTGCGCGAAAGCCGCATCCTCCCGGTCATCGTCGGCTATCTGTCGGAAGACGCCATCACCGCTTTCATCGTCGCGGCGGTGATGAGCTGGGCCTTCCATTCGAGCGTCGCCGCCATCCTGCTGATCGTCGCGCTCGCCGCGCGCGGGCTGATCCCGGCCGAGCTCGGGCTCGTGCTGGTGCTCGGCTGCAATCTCGGCGCCGGGCTGATCGCCTTCGTCCTGTCGCGCGGCATGCGGCCGGAGGGCCGTGTCGTGCCGGTCGGCAATCTGATCATGCGCGGCGTAGGCTCGATCCTGGCACTCGTCGCGCTCATCGTCGCCAGGCCGCCGCTGGACTGGCTGGGCGGACATGTTCCGGACCAGCTCGTCCACGGCCATATCGCCTTCAACATCGCGCTGGCGCTGCTCGGCATGCCGCTTGCCGGCCTCGTGCATGCGCTTGCCTCGCGCCTCGTCGCGCTCGGGGCGGCGAAGCCGGCGGAGGCGTTGCCCGAAATCAGCGCGCTCGACGAGAAGGCGCTCGACACGCCGGCGCTGGCGCTCGCCAACGCCACGCGCGAGACGGTGCGCATCTGCGAGACGGTGGAGGTGATGCTCGATCGGATCATCGAGCTCTACCAGAAAGCCGACGCCGAGCGCATCGAGGCCCTGGCCGCGCTCGATGACCGCGTCGACCGCCGCCATGCGGCGATAAAGCTCTATCTCGCCAAGGTGACGACGCGGCCGCTCAACGAAGCCGAGGCGCTGCGCTGCCAGGAGCTGATCGGGGCCTGCGTGAAGCTCGAGCAGGTGGGCGATATCATCGTGCGCAACCTGCTCGTGCATGTGAAGAAGAAGATGGAGCGCGGCCTGACCTTCACCGACGCCGGCTGGCGCGAGCTGACGGCCTTCCACGCCTCGGTCATGACCAATGCACGGCTTGCCTTCAACGTGCTCGTCTCGCGCGATGCCGAGACCGCCCGCCAACTGGTCGAGGAAAAGGACCGGCTGCGCGACCGCGAGAAGGAATCGAGCCGCAGCCATTTCGCCCGGCTCGGCGAAGGCACGACGCAGAGCGTCGAGACCAGCTCGATCCATCTCGACACGATCCGCGATCTGAAGCAGATCAATTCCCTGCTTGCCTCGATCGCCTATCCGGTGCTGGAGGAGCAGGGTCTTCTCAGCGGTTCGCGCCTGAAGGCCGTCTGACACTTCGCACCACAGGATCTGCTGCGTGACCTCGAGCACCTTTATCGGGACGTCGATCATCCATGACGGCCGGCCGGTTGCGCTGAAATGGCACCGGCTGCGCCGGAAGCGGGCCGATCCGCTGTTCGGCGCCGATGTGCTGGCCGACGGGTTGCGCCTCGGTGCCTCGATGGAGATCGATCTGCGCGTCACTGCGGACGGGGATTTCGTCGTGCTGCACGACGAGGTGCTCGACGAGGAGACCAATGGACGCGGCCCGGTGGTTGGGCAGACGCGGGCAGCGCTGGCCGGGCTGTCGTACAACGATGCGGGCGTGCCGGGTGGGCCGCATGAGTCGCGGCCGCTCGCTTTTCTCGACCAGCTTGCTGCGCTTCTCGGTGACGCGCATCGTGACGCTGTGCTGCAGCTAGACGTGAAGGACGAGTTTGAGGCGGTTGGCCAGCGCGGGATCGATCGGTTTGTCAGCACGCTGGAATCTCTTGCAAGTGGGCGGCCTTCTCCAGGCCCCTCACCTTACCTCTCCCCGCAAGCGGGGAGAGGGGTCGCCGACGTAGCGCCCCACGCTCTCGGCAAATCGCAGCTGCCGCTCATCGTGAGCGGCGACAGCAGCGAGCTGATCCTGGCCATCAAAGCGAGATTGCCGCAGATCGCGCATGGCATCGAGCCGAGCTTTCGGTTGATGGAGCTGTTCCACAAAGGCGATGCGCGAGGGGCAGTCGCGCTGCTCAGCGCCGAGCTTGCCGAGCAGCCCCGGCCGCAGACGGTCTATCTCAACTGGCAGCTCGTCCTCGGAGCGCTGGAGAAGGATATCGACCTGGTGGCGATCTGCCGCGACGCGGGGAAAAAGGTCGATGCCTGGACCTTCACGCTCGCCGATCCTGCCGGCTTCAGCGATCAGGAGTGGCGCGACTTTTCCCGCCTCCTCGCACTTGGCGTCGACCAGATCACGACAGATGAAGCGGTCGCGACCGAGCGGGCCTACGTGGCGAGGATGGAGCGGTCTAACTAACGCTGCGATCCTTCGCGCCCCCCTCTGGCCTGCCGGCCATCTCCCCCACGAGGGGGGAGATCGGACGGCCGCGCGACTTTCGCCAAACCGCTATCTCGGTGATTGGCGAAAGTCGCGACCACAGCCAATCTCCCCCCTTGTGGGGGAGATGTCCGGCAGGACAGAGGGGGGCGCCTCGCGCGAACGATCACGCCTCAAAACTCTCACGCAAAAACGCGAAGGTTTCGGCAAGGCCCGGCGCGTAGGCCGCCACGGGGCTGCCGTCGGCGACGGCTCTGTCGACCGGCAGCATCAGCACCTCGGCGCCGGCCTCGGCCGCGATCAGCGCGCCGGCGAGCATGTCCCAGCCGTTGAGATGCGCTTCCCAGTAGAGGTCGGCCGTGCCGGCGGCAACCCGCACCAGCCCGAGCGCCGCCGAGCCGAGCCGCCTGTATTCGATGCCTTGCTCGTGCAGGCGGCCGAGCAGAAGCTGGTGGTCGGCGAAGGGGGTGCGCCGCGAGTAGCCGACGATTGCCAACGCCCGGCGCGGGTCGGAAACGGCGGATGCCCGGATCGGGTCGCCGTCGCGCAGCGCTCCCTGTCCGGCGATCGCCGAATAGACGCTGTCGCGGGCTGCATCGTAGACGCACCCCACCTGCACGGCGCCGTCGCGGACGAAGGCGATCGATACGCCCCAATGCCGCAGCCCGCGCAGATAGTTGGTGGTGCCGTCGATCGGATCGACCACCCAGTAGCCGCCCGAAGAACCGGTCCCGCCGGTCTCCTCCCCGACGAAGCCATCCTCGGGGAAAGCGCGGGCCAGCGCGGAGCGTATCCGGTCCTCGGCGCGCCGATCGGCGACCGTGACGAAATCCTGCAGCCCCTTCGTCGCGACCCCGAGTGTCTCGGCATCGGCGTCTTGCCGGAAAGCCTCGGCCTCACGGCCGACATCGGCCGCCAGCCGGCGTACCAGGTCGCACCGGGCTGCCAGTCCGGAATCGGCATGATGCGGACTGTGCATCAGGCCGTCGCCCGTTCCACCAGCGTCACCGGCGTCATTTCGGTTCGCTCCTGCATGCGCGGGTCCTCCATCCGGCCGAGCAGCAGCCCGATCGCCTGCTCGGCCTGGACGTCGCAGGGCTGGCGCAAGGTGGTGAGCCGGTAGGCATCCCAGCCTGCCTGCGGGATGTCGTCATGCCCGATGATCCTGATGCGGCGTATGTCATGCCCGGCGGCGCGCAGCCCGTCGATCATGCCGCAGGCCATGTAGTCGTTGATGCAGAAGACTCCGTCCGCGTCGCCGACCGATCCGGCGGCGGCAAAGCCGTTGCCGTAGTCGTTGACCGCGACGGCAATCGCGCGTGCCGGCACGCCAAGCTTGCGGCAGGTCGACAGAAATGCCTTCTCGCGCCGGCCCGCCGTGTAGGAGACATGCGAGCCGCTCACCACCAGCAGGCGCCGGGCGCCGGCCGTCGCCAGGCGTCTGGCCGCCAGCCGGCCGGCCGCCTCGTTGTCTGAGATCACGCGATCCACCAGCGGAATGGCGTCGCCCTTGTTGATCAGCACGATCGGCACGCCGTTGACGGCAAATTCCTGGCAGAGCTCGGTCGGCGGCGCATCCGAGGTCACGATCACGCCCGAGACGTTGTAGTGCAGCAGGTGATCCATCACGTGGTCGGCACTTTCGCCCTGGTCTGCAGGAAGCAGGATCGGGCGGAAGTTGCGGCGAACCAACGCTTTGGAGATTTCGTGGATCTGCTGGGCGCGGAACGGGTTGTCCATGCCGGCTGCGATCACGCCCACCAGGTCGGAGCGGCGGTTGATCAGGCTGCGGGCGAGGTAGTTGACGCGGTAGCCGAGCTCCTTGGCGGCCTTGTGCACCTTCTCGCGCGTGGCCGGCGAGACGCTGGCATTGGGTGTGAAGGTGCGCGACACCGCCGCACGCGACACGCCGGCGCGTTCCGCGACGTCGAACGACGTCACCTTCTTGCGGTTCTCGATGTCGCTCATGCGGGCTCGCTCATGGCCCGGCGCAGGAGTTCGGGCGCGTCGGAACAGATACCCAGAACCGGCATCCGCACAAGCTCGGCGATGATGTCCGTCCGCTCTTCGTGCCAGAGCACGATTGCGCGGCCGTCGCGCTTCGCCCTTGCCAGCAGGGCCTCGGTCACGAGCTCCTGCGGACGCTCGCCGCCGCGCTCCCAGCAAAGGTGGATGATGTCGGCGCGGCAGGCATCCGCCGCCTGGTGCGGGTCGGCGCCGAGCGGGACGAGCACCGACAGCGGGTAGGGGCAGCCGGCATCGCGCAGCGCGCGCACGAAGCCGATGTTGAACGAGCCGAGAACCGCGAAGGGCTGGCTTTCCGCCTGCAGCAGCTGCCAGGCCGGGACGGCCGAGCCGGCGGCCTTGAGCTCGACATAGAGGCCGGCGCCGCGCTCGCGGGCCAGCGCGGCGACGTCGCCGAAGGTCGGCACGTCTGCGCCGGGGAGCATCGCAAGCTCGGCGGCAGTCAGCGCCGAGATGCGGACATCGAGGCCGAACACACGCTGCAGGTGATCGTCATGGCTGACGACGGCAACGCCGTCGCGAGTGAGCTGGATGTCGAGCTCCCACATCTGCGCTCCGAGATCGGATGCAAGCGCGAACGCTTCCAGCGTGTTCTCCTTGCTGTGCGCGCTGGCGCCGCGATGCCCGATCGCCAATGGATAAGTGAGCCCCGCCGGCCAGCCGAAGCGCGCGGCGAATCGGTCAGCCGTCAAAGCCGTTCCCCTTTCTCGCCGAACACGAAGACGCGGTCCGGTCGCACGAACCACTCCACCTCGTCGTCGAGCGCGACGTCGGAGCGCGCCGGCTGGATGGAGCGCAGCACGCGCCCGTTGGCGAGCGTCACATCGTAGAGGTTCTCGCGCCCCTGCGTTTCCACGAAGGAGACGCGACCCTTGATCGGCAGGCCGCCGGTCGGTCCGAAATGCTCCGGCCGGATGCCGAGCGTGACGCGCGCGCCGTCACCGGGGGCGCTGGCGCCGGACGGCGGCGGCAGGGCGATCTCGGTGCCGGGAACGGCGAGCTTGCCGCCGGCGGCGACCGCGTCGAGGAAGGCGATCGGCGGATTGCCGAGAAAGCCGGCGACGAAGGCGGTGCGCGGGTCGTTGTACATCTCGGCCGGCGTCGCGATCTGGATGATCTTCCCCGCATCCATGATGGCGATGCGGTCGCACATGCTCATCGCCTCGACCTGGTCGTGGGTGACGAGCACCGCCGTGATGCCGGTCTCGAGCTGGATGCGGCGGATTTCCGAACGCATCTCGAGCCGCAGCTTGGCGTCGAGATTGGCGAGCGGCTCGTCGAGCAGCAGCACGTGCGGCCGGCGCACCAGCGCACGCGCCAGCGCCACGCGCTGCTGCTGGCCGCCCGACAGTTGCGACGGCCGGCGCTCGAGCAGCTTTTCGATGTGGACGAGCCGCGCCATCTCATCGACCAGCCGCGCTATTTCTTCCCGCGGCAATTTCCGGATCTGCAGCGGGAAGGCGATGTTTTCCGCGACCGACATGTGCGGATAGAGCGCGTAGGACTGGAACACGACACCGACATTGCGCTGCTGCGACGGCACAGCGGTCACGTCGCGCTCGCCGAACAGGATGCGCCCGCCGGTCACCTTGTGGATGCCGCAGATGGCGAAGAGCGTCGTCGACTTGCCGCAGCCGGAAGGGCCGAGCAGCGCCAGCATCTCGCCGTCCTTCACCTCGAGCGTCATGTCGTCGATGACGGTCAAGCCGCCGAAAGCCTTGGAGAAACGGTCGAGCAGGATGCGCATCAGCCCTTGGTGCCTCCGCCATAGATGTTCATCAGGTATTTTTGGAACACGAAGAACAGGATCAGCACCGGCGCGATGTAGAACAGGCCGACCGACTTGAAGAGCGCCATGTCGAAATTGTTGTCGTCGGCGATCAGCGCGGCGAGGTAGACCGACAGCACCTGCACCTGGTTGCCCGGCGCCAGAACCTGCGGCAGCACGAACTCGCTCCAGCCGAGCAGGAAGGAGAACAGGCCGAGCGCCAGCAGGCCGGGCCGCACCTGCGGCAGCACCAGCCGGCGCCAGACGGTGAAGCGGCTGGCGCCGTCCTGGATGCCGGCCATTTCGATTTCCCACGGCACCGTGTCGTAGAAACCCTTCATCAGCCAGATGCCGAGCGGCATGTCGATCGCCGCCTTCACCAGGATCACGCCGATCAGCGTGTTGTAGAGGCCGACGATCTGCAGCACGAGGAAGATGGCGACGATGAGCGTCACCGCCGGAAAGGCGTGCAGCACCATGACGCCGGCCAGGAAGAAGCCGCGCGCCGGCACGTTGAGCCGCGACAGCACGTAGCCGGCGGTGGAGGAGACCAGGAGCACGATCAGGCAGGTCGAGGTGGCGAAGACCAGCGAGTTGAAGGTGACGCGCCAGATGCTCGGCCGGCCGGCCGGCGTGTGCCAGAGGAAGCTCCAGTGCTCGAGCGTGATTTCGTTCGGGACGAAGGAGCCGGCCGGCGTGTTGGTGAGCGTGTCGACGAAGAGATAGACATACATCAGCACCAGCGGCAGGCTGATGAGCGACAGTCCGAGGATCACCGGCCAGGCCCGGAAGTTCGCGCTCATGTCGGGGCGCCCTTGCGCGTCATCGTCATTGCTCGATAGGCGGCCGGGCGACGAGCGCGCGGTAGTTGAACAGACGCAGGTAGATCACCGACAGCACGAAGCCGATCACCACCAGCACCAGCGCCATGGCCGCGCCGTAGCCGTATTGCAGATTGCCGGCATAGTTGTTGAGCGCGGTGTGATAGATGGCGAGCGCCCAGACTTCCGTCGCGCCGCCCGGTCCGCCATTGGTGGACAGCAGGATGTATTCGAACGAGGTGAGAAGCGACAGCGTCTGGTAGCAGGTGACGAAGAGGATCGGCCATCTGAGCTGCGGCAGGATGATATGCCTGATCTGCTGCCAGCGCCAGGCGCCGTCGACCTCGCTGGCATGGAACAGCGAGGTGGGGATGGCGCGGATGGCGGAGGAGAAGATCAGCATTCCCATCGATGCGCCGACCAGGCCGTTGATGAGGATGACGAAGAGCCAGGCATTGGCGTCGGAATCGAGCAGCCAGTTGCGCTGCCTCATCCCGAACTCGCCGAGGAAGGCGCTCAGGAAGCCGGTGTCCCAGGCGAGCCATTTCCACATCAGCACATAGATGACCGGCGGCGTGATGCGCGGCAGCAGCCAGAGGATGCGGAAGATGCCGGCCGGCCGCTCCGGCATGTAATGCGTGCCGATCGCGAGCAGCATGGCGAATGTGGTGTTGAACAGGATCAGCGTGGCGCCGACGTAGAAGACCGTGTTGAGCAGCGTGCGCACCGTGTCGGGCGTCGAGACCAGCCGCCGGAAATTTTCGGAGGTCCAGCTCCAGCCGGTGTAGGTCGCGGCTTCGAGCGCGGCTTTTTCTTCAGCCGAGATGTCGGGATAGACGGTCTCGGCCGCCGCGATCAGCTCCTCGGCGCTGGCGTAGCGCGTGTTGGCGAGCGAGCGGCTGAACTGCTCGGCGATGCGCTTCACCTCCGGCGTCGACGGCCGTTCGCGCAGGCCGCGGATCATACGCTCCACCTCGCGCCGCGAGGAAAAGACCTCGCCCAGATGCTCGGCGCGCAATTCGGCGACGATGCCCGGGCTGGTTCCCATGCCTTCGAGCGCGGTCAGCCCCTGCTCGTCGATGACGTAGGTCGGCTCACCGAGCTTTTTTGCGAGCTCGTCCATGCCGTATTGATCGCGCAGGCGCTGCAGCGTGTTGGGCGCGATCTGGTAGCCGGCGCCGGTGATGCCGGTCGCCGTGCTCATATTGGTGAAGGAGAACACCACGGTGAGCACGACCGGGGCGAGGAAGAACAGGATCACCAGCACCAGCGCCGGGGCGATGAGCACGAGGCCGAGGCTGCGCGAGGAATCGAGGAAGCCGCGACGCGCGCGGCCGCGTGCCTGCGGCGCGGCGCGAGAGGTGGCTTCTGCGGCTTCTATCTTGCTCATGGCGTTTGGCTGGCAGAATGACGCGCTACGTGGACGCCCCCTCTCCCCGCTCGCGCCAGGGCGATCGTAGACGGCGGCGCAGTCGACCCCCACTCCGCCCCGCAAAGCCGGGCACCTCTCCCCCCTGAGCCTGTCGAAGGGGCGACGGGGGAGAGGAGCGGCGGAACGCTTGGCACCTTTCCTCTCCCCCGGACAGGGGGAGAGGTGGCTCCCCCGGGCTTTCCGGGGGAGACGGAGGGGGGGCGCTTTGCTTCCATCTGCGGTTGGAGGCCAGCGCTAGCGGACGATCACGGCCTCGCCGAGCGCGCTCTTCAGCTCGGCCTCGAGGTCGGCAACCGCCTGCTCAGGCGTCTTGGCGCCGGTCCATGACGCTTCCAGCCCTTTCCACATCGCATTCCAGTAGGTGCCGAAATCGGCATTGTTCGGCATCGCATTGGCGTGCGGGAGCAGCCGCTCCGTCGCCTCGCGCGCCCAGCGGTCGTTGCTGTAGAGCTCGATGTTGGATTGCTCCTTGGCGATGCCGAGATGCGCCGACTTGATCGCGTGCAGCGTGTTGATGCGCGGTTCCGAGGCGATCTTGATCAGCTCGGCCGCGATCGCGACCTCGTCCTCGTTGGCGTTCTTGGTGAGCACGTAGACCAGCGGGTGGGTGAGCGTGTTGGCCTTGCCGCCTTCACCGCCCGGGATCAGCGAGAAGGCGACGTTTCCGAAGAAATCGGTGAGGCCTTCCTTGGTGGTGTAGCGGGCATAATGCCAGGTGCCGCCGTGCCAGATGCCGACCTTGCCGCCGGCGACTTCCGCATACCACTGGTCGTTCGGCGTGCCGATATGGTTCTTGCGGGTGACGCCGGCCGCCACCGCATCGACGAAGAACTGGTAGAAGCGCTGCATCGCCGCCTTGTCGAGGACGAGCTTGCCGCCCTCTTCCATGACGCCGCCGAAGCTGGTGTAGAACTGCCAGTAGTCGGGGCCGTTGTTGGGGCGCGGATAGAAGCCGTAGCCCGCCTGCACGACGCCCTGGTCCTGCATCTTCTTGGCGTCCGCCAGCACGTTGGCGAGCGTGTATTCGCCGGCCTGGATCCTGGCCGGCAGCGCATCGATGTCGGCGTCCGAATAGCCGATCGCCTTCATATGCGGCTTCCAGAAGAAGAAGGGCCGCGATTCGGCATCCTGCGGCAGGCCGTAGACGACGCCGCCATAGGACGAGATCTCCATCAGATTCTCGTAGATATCGTTGATCGGCCAGGCGTCGAGGTTGAGATAATCCTCGACCGGCACGATCAGGCCCGACTGCGACCAGGGCGCGATGTCCTCATGGCCGGTGACGACGATATCGGGCGCGTTGCCGGCTTCCGCCGCGAGCGTCAGCGCCTGCTTGAAATCGTCCCAGCCATTGTAGGTCTTCTTGTCGACGGTGATGTTCAGCTCCTCGCCGGCGATCGCCCGCTCGCGCTCGAGCAGGTCGGCGGCGATCTCGATCGCGTCGACGCGATAATTGTCGTTCGGCCCGCTGCCGCCGGCCCACACGCCGATGGTCACGTCCTTGGCGGATGCTGGGCCCGCGAGAAGCGCCAGCGCGATGCCGGCCACGCCGGCGGTCAATGCACGTCTCTTCATTTCTCTACTCCTCCCTGTTCGACACAATCCGTGTTCGGGGAAAGTTGAAACCAGGCCGGCTGTCCCGCCGGCGGCTTCACTCCCTACGGGCCTTGACTGACAGCCCGATGACAAATTGCGCACGTGTGCATTTTTGTTCTGGCGCTGCCGGACGGCAGCGCGTTGCACACGTGTACACTGGCACTCGCCTCCCTCCGGGTCAACTACCTCCTTGCTGCCTGCGCGCCGGCCGGCGAGCGTGCCGGATCGGCGGTTTCCGCCAGGCCGTAACGTTCGTAGATTCCGGCCGGCGCCTCGTGCATCTCGAGCACCTTGCGCATGCCGGCGTGCAGGCGTCGCTCGATCGCGGCGTCGCGGAAAGGCGAGCTCTGGCCGGGGTCGCTTTTGAGATCGAAGAGCTGGGTGCCGTAATTCTCGAACACGCGGCGGTCGACATTGGGGATGCGGCGCGCATCGCTGAGCGCATCGATCTTCATCACCGGCATGTCGCGGGTGAATCCGAAACCGCGCACCAGCTCGGCCGTCTGCAATTCGGCCGGGCTCATCATCGAGCGGATATGGGTGGGCATCAGCGTGTATTCGTGCAGCCCCGGCGCGTAGAGGTCGGGCGGGTAGACGTAAACCGCGTGGCGTCCGTCGGTCGCGCCGATCGGCCCGCCGAACATGCCGAAGATCCCGACCTCGCGCGGCTTCGCCCTGCCGTCGAGCAGCGCGAAGATCGACTGGCCGCGCACTTCAGGCGGCGGCTCGGCGCCGAAGCAGTCGAGGAAGGACGGCATCAGATCGTAGGTCTGGGTCAGCCCGGCAAGGCGGCTGCCGGCACGCGCCGCAAAATCGGGGTGATGCACGATCAGCGGGATGTGCGAGATCTCTTCATAGTAGGGCTGCAGATTCTTGCCCCACCAATCGTGCTCGGAGAGCAGGAAACCGTGATCGGTGGTGAGGAACAGCGCCGTGTCCTTCCACATGTCGGCGCTGTCCATCAGGTCGAGCAGCTTGCCGAAATAGGCGTCGCACATCGCCACCAGCGCCGCGTAGTTGGCACGGATCTCTGCGATCTCCTCGGCGCTGTCGGTGACGTGCTCGTAGAAAGGCCAGTTGAGCACGCCGCCCTTCCAGCCGGTTTCGAAGGCAGCGCGAAAGCGCTCCGGTGCGTCGAAGGGCTCATGCGGATCGAAACACTCGACCTGCAGGAACCAGTTGTCCGCCGCCTTGTTCGTCTCGATGAACTCCAGCGCCGAGGCGAAACAGCGCGGTCCAGGAAAATCCGCCTCGTCGCGCATGTATTCCTTGTTCACCGCGTGCTGCAGCCGCATGCGCGAGGAGGCGTCGATCTCGGTTCCGAAACGGTAGTGCCGCTGGTCGTACATTTCGCGGAAGCGTTCGAGCGGCGGCTGCACCATCGCCTTCCACGGATCGTTCTCCTGGCCGCGGATGAAATCCCAGGTCGAATAGCGCGTGTGGTAGGTGGCGCCGCCTTCCTCGAAATAGTGCCCGTGGTCGGTGACGAGGTGGGTGTGGACGCCGCGTTGCTTCAGCAGCTCGGCGAAAGAATTGTCGAACGGCTCGAGCGGCCCCCAGCTGCGGTGCGGAAAATTGAGCCGGCCGGTGTGGATGTCACGGCGCGCCGGCATGCAGGGCAGGCTGCCGACATAATGCGTGTCGAAGGTGATCGCGCGCCTGGCGAAACGATCGAAGTTCGGGGTTGGCACGAGGCCGCCATAGGCGCCGAGCGCGAGGCGGTTGAGCGAATCGAACAGGACGAAGATGGCGCGCATCGAAAACTCAGGCTGGTCAGCAAGGGCCGCGCAAGCTAGCGCGTTCACAGCCGTGCCGAAAAATAGTATCTTGGGCAGTCAGGCATAACCAAGAGTAATGGAATGGATCGACGCATCAACGCCTTCCTCGCCATCGCCGAGACGGGCAGCCTCACCGCGGCGGCGCAGGCGCTGAACGTGACCCAGCCGGCCCTGACCAAGACGTTGCGGTCGCTGGAGAGCGACCTCGGCGCACCGCTTCTGAAGCGCGGAGCGCGCGGCTCGACGCTGACCGCGGCCGGCGAGCGGCTGCTGGCGCAGGCGACCGCGATGCGCCGCGCCTGGCGCTCGGCGCGCGAGGAGATCCGCGCGCTCTCCTCCGGTGAGCTCGAGCGGCTGCGCATCGGAGCCGGCCCCGCCTATCATCCGCAGATCGTGCCGGAGCTGATCTGCGCCTTGCGGCAGGAATTTCCCGCAACGCGCATCGAGATGGATACGGGCGTCAACGATTCCGAAATGCCGCGCCTGATTGCCGGCGAGATCGATCTCCTGCTCGGCGCTTTCAATGGCCAGGCGAAGGAGACCATCGGCCGGCATCCGCTGCTCGAGATCGAGACGGTGATTTATGTGCGCGCCGGGCATGTGCTGGGCAAGAGTCGCGCCGTCAAGGCCGCTCAGCTCGGCGATGCGCTGTGGCTCGTCTACAAGAAGGACGACATGGTGCATGCCAGGATCAATGCCTGGCTGGCCACCGCCGGCTGCTCCGAGGCAAGGATCGTCGTGCAGGTCGGCGCGCTGACCTCGGGCTTCGAAATCGTGGCAGGCAGCGACCTGCTGATTTCCGGCCCGCGTCAGGTCGAGCCGCTCGCCAGGCGTTACGGGCTGGTGCCGCTGAAGATTGCCGACACGATCTGGCGGTTCCAGTCGGGCGTCTGCTTTCGCAAGGCCAGCCTCGCCTACCCGATCGTGCGGCGGAGCCTGGAGCTGCTCGACGGGATTTGCGGGCTGGCACAGGAGGGCAGGGAGCGGAGGAGCCGGTAGCACGCGCCAGCGAGCGCAAGGCGGAGCTCGGCAAGGCAAGGTCGAGCAGCCCATCCGGTCATTTTTGGAATGGCTTTGCGCGCATGCGCCGCCAGGTCCCGGTATTCTGGCGGACATTTGGAAACGGAGGCGTCGCCGATGTCAGACCGCCGCCAGGGCGCGCAAGCCGGTACGGTACGTCGCCGCAACCGTCCGAAAAGCAACGTAAAATCAACGCATTTCACGTTGTATATAATGTCACTCGAATTTATGTGTGATCAAAACCCGGGCAGGGTGGGGACGAACCGTGCCGCCGGGGATCTTGAAACCGGCGCCTTGAGGGCGCCGCATCTCGGGACGGCGTTCGGACGATGCTTACGCGCAAAGGCAAGTACGGGCTCAAGGCGCTCGTGCACCTCGCTTGTCTGCCGGCCGGGCAGCTCGCCTTCGTCAACGACATCGCGGTCAAGAACAACATCCCGAAGAAATTTCTCGACGCCATTCTCGGCGAACTGCGCAATGCCGGCTTCGTCCAGAGCCGCAAAGGCAAGATCGGCGGCTACCGCCTTGCCCGCCCGGCAGCCGAGATCAAGGTCGGGCATGTGGTGCGCGTGCTCGACGGTCCGCTTGCGCCTTTCCCCTGTGCCAGCCGCACGCGCTACGAAGCCTGTGAAGATTGCGACGAGGCAACATGCCAAGTCCGGCACATGATGCTCGAAGTGCGCAACGCGATCGCCGAGGTGCTCGACAACCGCACGCTGGCCGAGATGCGCGACACGGCCGGCGAGGAGATCGACGAGGTCCTGAAGTACCAGGCCTGAGCGCCCGGCGCGGCTCAGTCCCGTCGTGGCGCGTGCGCTCCGTCGCGAACGGGCTGCGCCGATGAGCGGGCGTAGCCGCGGCTCAGTGCTGATCGTCGGCGGCGGTGCGAGCGGCGTCATTCTCGCCGCGCATCTGTTGCGCTCGGACGATCCTGGACTGCGGGTGACGCTGATCGAAAGGGAGCCGCATCTCGGCCGCGGTCTCGCCTATTCCACCGTGCTCCCCGAGCACGTGCTCAACGTCAGCGCCATGGGCATGAGCGCGCTTGCCGACGAGCCTCGGCATTTCTGGCGCTGGCTTCACGGCAAGGGACTGGTGCGCGAAGGCGAGCCGCCTTTCTACGCGCCGCGCAGCCTCTACGGCGCCTATCTCGGCCAGCTGCTCGACGGCCTGGTCGAGCGGGAGGCGAAATCCGGCCGGCTGCGGCTCGTGCATGAGGCGGCGGTCGGCGTGGTGACCACGAGCGCCGGCGTCGAAGTCGAGCTCGCCAACGGCGCCAGCCTCGTCGGCCATGTCGCCGTGCTTGCCGCCGGCCACGACCAGGAGCCGGCGCCGGAGCAGGCTTTTGCAGTGCGGCTCGGCGCGCCGGGCGACACGCCGATCGATCCCGACGCACCCGTCCTCATCCTCGGCACGGGATTGAGTATGGTGGATGCCTGGCTGACGCTCCAGCATCGCGGCCATCGCGGCCCGGTCCATGCCGTGTCGCGCCGCGGGCTGCTGCCATCACCGCACCAGCCGACGAAACCGATCCGCCTCGACAGCGCCGACATCCCGCTCGGCACCGAGCTTTCCTACTTCGTGCGCTGGTTCCGCGAGCTCTTGCGCGACACCAGGAAACGCGGCGGCGACTGGCGCGACGTGGTCGATGGGCTCAGGCCCTACAACCAGCGTATCTGGCAGAGCTGGCCGGCAAGCGCGAAACGACGTTTCGTCGAACACACGAAAGCCTGGTGGGACATCCATCGGCACCGCATGGCTCCGGTGATTTCCGGGCGTGTGAATGCGGCGATCGAATCCGGCCGCCTGAAGCTGCTCGCCGGCCGCGTGGTCGATGCGACGCGCATGGCGAGCGGATCGCAGGTCGGCATCCAGCTGCGCAAGGGGCAGGAACTGGTCAGCCTCGACGTAGCTCAAATCTACGACTGCACCGGCCTCACGAAAGACGTGTCGGCCGGCTCGATCGCGGTGGTGCGCTCGCTGACCGATCGCGGTCTCGGCCGGCCCGATCCGCTGCGGCTCGGCCTCGACGTCACCCCGGATTGTGCCGTGATCGCTGCCGACGGCGCGCCGCAGGACAAGCTGTTCGCCATCGGCCCGCTGACGCGCGGCGCCTTCTTCGAGATCGACGCGATCCCCGACATCCGGGCCCAATGCGCCCGTCTCGCCGACCGGCTCGCGCCGGCGCGCGAAAAGCTCAGCGGATGAGGGTTGCCGGCGGTGCGGCCTTCAAGCTCTCCGGCCGCGTGCCAGCCATGCGACGTTGCGAGGGTAAGGCGGCAGCGGCGCATCCCGGCGCGTGACCGAATCCCGCACCGGGCCCGCCACGTGCTCGGAAAAGGCACGGATCAATGTTGCTTCGTTCGTTCCCGTCACCATGAACTCGGACACGCCGGCGCTCACATAGGCTGTGAGCAGCGAAACCGCCTCATGATCGGCATCCGGAAGCGCGATCGCGTCCGGCGCGCCTCGTTTCGGTTGGCCCGGCTGCCCGAGGCGCACGGGCAGCGCGAAGCGCACCTTGTCGGCCCGGCCGCGCTGGGCTGCCGCATTGCGCACGCGCTCGATCAGCTGGCGCGTTTCCGTGGGCCTGCCGGCCGGCAGCTCGAAGACGTCGGCATGGCGTCCGGCAATTTCGAGCGCCGTGCCCGACCTGCCTGTCATACGGATCGGGATGGCGAAGCCGCTCGGCCCCTTCTTCGGCACGAAACCATCGTGGATGCGATAGAATGGCCCGACATAGTCGAAGGGCTGGTCGTTGGCGAGCAGCCGCTTCAGCAGCACCAGATATTCGTCGGTGCGGCGCCAGGCGTTGACATGGCGGTCGAGCGTGCCGCCTTCCTCCTCGGCGACGCCGTCGACCAGGATGCGCAGCGCGAGGCGGCCGGCGGAAATGTGGTCGAGCGCGGCGAGCTGGCGTGCCGCAGAAGTCGGCGACATCAGCCCGGCCCAATGGGTGAGCGCGACACGCAGGCCGGATGTGGCGAGCGCCGCATGGCCGGCCAGGTCGATATTGGTGAGGAGACCGCCGGCATCGTCGACGATCAGGCCGCCGAACACCGAATCGTCGATCTCGGCAAGCGTGGCGTCCGACCGCTGCGGGTCGAAATAGAAGGACTGCGGCTGAGCCGCAGGCTCGGTCGCGGCAAACGCACTCGGTACGAAAGTGAAGTCGATCCGCATCGCAAACTCCTCTTCGTTCGGTGTCTCCGGCCGAGCTGCACCGCAGCGGCCGCTGCCCCCTTTTCCCGTTCTGATGGTCTCCTGAATTACAGCATGTCTCCCGAAAGCGTGCACCGGGCTCGCGGCAAAGACATACGCAAAATCAATAAGTTAAAGCCTTGCGTATGGCAGGCTTCAATGGACGAGGCCGAGCACGACCGCTGCGGCAAAGCCGACCGACAGCGTGAAGGCGGTGTAGGCGACGAAACCGGCACGATGGCCGTTCGGCCTGGCCGCCGTGCCGGCTTTGGTGCGTGCGAGAGTCGCGGGTTCGATGTAGGCCATCTCATCCTCCGATCCTGCCTTTAGTCTAGTAATTTTGTAGAAATTGTCGATTGCAAAGTTTCGGCCGTCCGTAGACATGCGTTCTCGCGCGCCGGCTAGGCAGGGAAAATTTTGCCGCCGGCGAGAATGGCGAACGGCGAAAAAGACAGGCGACGGAGCGCGTGCCGCTCCGTCAGTCCTTCGCTGCGCAACGTCACCGCGCTCGGGCGCTGGTGGACGAAACGTCTATCGACAAATCGCGGGCGTTTTTCCTATTCAGGCGGTAAGCTCGCGGCGCTTGCGCCGGGGGAAGCGGGGTGTTTGTATTATATACAAAATGCCGTCGACAAGCCGCCCGTCGCCCGCTTATGAAGACGGGCAGTGGATTTGAAGCAGGCACCGGACAAGCGGCTGGGCAGGCCGCGTCGGTGCAAGGGAGGAGACTTGATGCAAGGGCTGATGCAGGAGTGGCCGCTTCTGTGCCACAAGATCATCGATCATGCGGCGCGGCAGCATGGCAATCGCGAGATCGTGTCGCGCTCGGTCGAGGGGCCGATCGTCCGCACCAACTATCGTGAGCTGCGCAAGCGCGCGCTGAAGGTGGCGCAGCGGCTGGAGCGCGACGGTTTTCAGTCCGGCGAACGCATCGCCACGCTCGCCTGGAACACGGCCCGCCATCTCGAAGCCTGGTTCGGCATCATGGGCATCGGCGCGGTCTATCACACGCTCAACCCGCGCCTGTTCCCCGAGCAGATCGCCTGGATCATCAACCATGCCGAGGACCGCGCCATCTTCGTCGACCTCACCTTCCTGCCGCTGGTGGAAAAACTGGCGCCGGCGCTGAAGTCGATCCGCAAGGTGATCGTGCTCACCGACGCCGCGCACATGCCGAAGACAGGTCTCGCCAACGCCGTCGCCTATGAGGAATGGATCGCCGAGGCCGATGGCGACTTCGCCTGGAAAAGCTTCGACGAGAACACCGCCGCCGGCATGTGCTACACCTCCGGCACGACGGGCGATCCCAAGGGCGTGCTCTATTCGCACCGCTCCAACGTGCTGCACGCCATGATGGCGGCGATGCCCGACGCCATGGGCATCTCCTCGCGCGACGTGATCCTGCCGGTGGTGCCGATGTTCCACGCCAATGCCTGGGGGCTCGGGCAGAGCGCGCCGCTGATCGGCGGCACGCTGGTGATGCCGGGCGGCAAGATGGACGGCGCCTCGATCTACGAGCTGCTCGACACCGAGAAGGTGACCTTCACCGCGGCGGTGCCGACGGTGTGGCTGATGCTGCTGCAATATCTCGAGGAGAACAGCAAGCAACTGCCTTACCTGAAGAAGGTGGTGATCGGCGGCTCGGCCTGCCCGCGCGTGATCACCAGGAAATTCCAGGACAATTACGGCGTGCAGGTGATCCATGCCTGGGGCATGACCGAGATGAGCCCGCTCGGCACGCTCGGCACGCTGAAGCCGGAATCCGCCTCGCTCGAAGGCGAGGCAAAGCTCGACGTCCAGCAGAAGCAGGGCCATGCCCCGTTCGGCGTCGAGATGAAGGTCACCGACGACCAGGACAGCGAGCGCCCGTGGGACGGCAAGACCTTTGGCCGGCTCAAGGTGCGCGGCCCCTCCATTGCGCGCGCCTATTATGGCGGCGCCGGCAAGGAGCAGTTCGACGATGAGGGCTGGTTCGACACGGGCGACGTCGCCCATCTCGACGAGCACGGCTACATGCAGATCACCGACCGGGCCAAGGACGTGATCAAGTCGGGCGGTGAATGGATTTCCACCATCGACCTCGAGAACCTGGCGGTCGGGCATCCGGACGTCGCCGAAGCGGCCGTCATCGGCGTCGCGCATCCGAAATGGGACGAGCGGCCGCTGCTGATCATCGTGAAGAAGCCCGGCAAGGAGCCGTCGAAGGACGAGATCCTGAACTTCATGAACGGCAAGGTCGCCAAATGGTGGATGCCGGACGACGTCGCCTTCGTCGGCGAAATCCCCCACACCGCCACCGGCAAGATCCAGAAGATCACGCTGCGCGAGCAGTTCCGGGACTATAAGCTGCCGACGGCTTGAGGCGGCAGCGCCGAGCCGAGAGCGGACGGCGAGTTCGCGGAGCGCGTCATGGTTGACCGGCATAGGTCAGTGCGAGGCGCCCCCCTCTGGCCTGCCGGACATCTCCCCCACGAGGGGGGAGATTGGCTGTCGTCTCGACTTTCGCCAATCGACAACGTTGCAATTTGGCGAAAGTCGAGCGGCCGTCCGATCTCCCGCCTTGTGGGGGAGATGCCGGCAGGCAGAGGGGGGCGCGAAGGATCGCTGCGTCAACCGGAAAGCAGAGTGCTCTAGGACCCGCCCAACCCCTTGATCCGATACAGCGCCTCGAGCGCCTCCTTCGGCGTCATCTCATCCGGATTGAGCGCGGCAACCGCCTCCCGCACCACATCCGTTTTCGCAACCTTCGGCGCTTCCTTCTTCGCCGCGATCGCAAACAGCGGCAGGTCGTCGACCAGGCGCGAGGCCTTGCCCGACATCTCGCCTTCCTCGAGCTGCGCCAGCACTTCGCGCGCCCTTGCCACCACGGCTTCCGGCAAGCCGGCGAGCCGCGCCACCTGGACGCCGTAGGAGCGGTCGGCCGCACCCTTGCCGACCTCGTGCAGGAACACCACCTCGCCCTCCCATTCCTTCACCCGCATGGTGACGTTGGCGAGCCGCGGCAGCTTGGCCGAGAGCGCGGTGAGCTCGTGGAAATGCGTGGCGAAGATCGAGCGGCAGCGGTTTTCTTCGTGCAAATATTCGACCGCCGCCCAGGCAATCGAAAGCCCGTCGAACGTGGCGGTGCCGCGCCCGATCTCGTCGAGGATGACGAGCGCGCGTTCGCCTGCCTGGTTGAGGATCGCCGCCGTCTCCACCATTTCGACCATGAAGGTCGAGCGTCCGCGCGCCAGGTCGTCGGAGGCGCCGACGCGCGAGAACAGACGGTCGACCACGCCGATATGGGCGGAGGCTGCCGGCACGAAGGAGCCCATCTGCGCAAGGATCGCGATCAGCGCGTTCTGGCGCAGGAAGGTGGATTTGCCGCCCATGTTCGGTCCGGTGAGCAGCCAGATCGCGCCATGCCGTCCGCCGACCGACGGCGAGAGGTCGCAGTCATTCGCCACGAAGGGCTCGCCCGCCTGCCGGCGCAAGGCCTGCTCGACCACCGGATGCCGTCCGCCGCTCACCTCGAAGGCGAGGCTCTGGTCGACCACCGGCCGGCAGAAGTTTTCCGCCCCCGCCAGCCGGGCGAGTGCTGCCGAGACGTCGATGACCGCCAGTGCTGCAGCGCCCGCGCGGATCGCCTCGGCGTGGGAACCGGCCTCCGCCGCCAGCCGGTCGAAGGCTGCGAGCTCGATCGAGAGCGCCCGGTCGGCGGCGTTGGCTATTCTTGTCTCCAGCCCGGCAAGCTCGGTGGTGGTGAAGCGCATGGCGTTGGCCATGGTCTGGCGGTGGATGAAGCGCGCCTTGGCCGCGTCCGTGCCGGCCATGATCGCCTGATGGTTGGCGGTGACCTCGATATAATAGCCAAGCACATTGTTGTGCCGGATTTTCAGCGAGCGGATGCCGGTTTCCTCGCAGAGCTGCCGCTCCATCTCGGCGATGACGCGGCGCGATTGGTCGCGCAGCGCCCGCATCTCGTCGAGCTCCTGATCGTAGCCGGCGCGCAAGAAGCCGCCGTCGCGCCTGAGCAGCGGCAATTCGTCGGCGAGGGCGGTTTCGAGATGCGCGGCGAACTCATGCGGCAGGCCGGCGAGCGCCTGGCCGGCAGCCGCCAGCTCCGGCGGCAGCTCGGCCTGCCCGAGCAGCGCCACCAGCTCGGACGCGGTCTCGAGCGCCGCGGCAAGGGCGCCGAGGTCGCGCGGCCCGCCGCGGTTGAGCGCCAGGCGCGACAGCGCCCGCAGCATGTCGGGCGCGCGCTTGAGCAGGCTGCAGGCTGCCTCGCCGAGCCGCACGTCCTCGACGAAAAAGGAAACGGAATCGAGCCGCGCATGGATCGCCGCCGGCTGCGTCAGCGGCGCCATCATGCGCTCGGCGAGCAGCCTGGCGCCGGCGCCGGTCACGGTGCGGTCGATCGCGGCGAAGAGCGAACCGTCGCGGCTGCCCGAGAGCGTGCGCACCAGCTCCAGATTGCCGCGCGTGGCGGCATCGATGAAAAGCGTCGCGCCCGCCTGCTCGCGCTCGGGACGCGACAGCGGCGGCCGCTCGGCCTTCTGCGTCTTCTCCACATAGGCGATGGCGCCGGAGATCGCCGAAAGCTCGGCGCGCGAAAAATTGCCGAAACCCTCGGTCGTGGCGACGCCGTAGAAGCGCGCGATGCGCAGCGCAGCACTTGCCGAGTCGAACAGCGCCGCCGGCTGCGGGCTTGCCACGCGGCCGATCATCTCGAAAGCTGGCCTGAGCTCAGGATCGTGGAACACCGCCTCCGCCAGGATCAGCTCCTTGGGGTCGACGCGGAAGATGTCGGAGGTGAGCCGCTCGGCACTCGTCTCCATCACCCGGAAGGCGCCGGTCGAAATGTCGATCCAGGACAAGGCGTAAGTGTCCTGACCGCCACCTTTCACCCGCCCGAGCGACATCAAAAAGTTCGCTTCCGACGGCGCGAGCAGCTTCTCTTCGGTGATCGTGCCCGGCGTGACCAGCCGCACCACGTCGCGCCGCACCACCGACTTCGAGCCGCGCTTCTTCGCTTCGGCCGGGTCCTCGATCTGCTCGCACACAGCCACGCGGTGGCCGGTCGCGATCAGCTTCTGCAGATAGTCGTCGGCTGCGTGCACCGGCACGCCGCACATCGGAATATCCTCGCCGAGATGTTTGCCGCGCTTGGTGAGCGCGATGCCGAGCGCCCGGCTCGCAACCACCGCATCGTCGAAGAACAGCTCGTAGAAATCCCCCATGCGGTAGAACAGCAGCGAATCCGGGTTCGCCGCCTTGATCTCGATGTACTGCTCCATCATCGGCGTGGCACGGGCACCTTCCCCTCCCCCTTGCGGGGAGGGGTTAGGGGTGGGGGTCGGCGCGCCGCGCTCGTCCCTCCCCGAAGGCGCGCCAGCCAACCGCTCGCCATCCCCTTGCGGGGAGCGCTCGGAATTCTCGTACGCGCCAGTCTCCATCACCGTCCGCTTGGCGGGCCGACCCCCACCCCTGGCCCCTCCCCGCAAGGGGGAGGGGGACTTTTTTCATACTGCCTGCTTGGCCCTTTACTGGGCCCGAGTGTAGCCTTAATCCCGGACGCTCCACAAAAAGAAGCCTTTTCGCGATCGGCGGGGGAAACGACAGAACCATGGCCAAAAAACCTGAAACCAACGGCCCGCAGGTCAGCGCGCAGGAAGCGCTGGAATTCCACGCCATGGGCCGCCCCGGCAAGCTGGAGGTGGTCGCCACCAAGCCGATGGCCACGCAGCGCGACCTGTCGCTCGCCTATTCGCCCGGCGTCGCCGTGCCGGTGAAGGCGATCGCGGAAGATCCCTCCCGCGCCTTCGACTACACCACCCGCGGCAACATGGTGGCCGTCATCTCCAACGGCACCGCCATCCTGGGCTTGGGCAATCTCGGCGCGCTCGCCTCGAAGCCGGTGATGGAAGGCAAGTCTGTGCTGTTCAAGCGTTTCGCCGACGTCGATTCCATCGATCTCGAGGTCGACACCGAGGATGCGGAAGAGTTCATCAACTGCGTCAAATATCTCGGCCCCTCCTTCGGCGGCATCAATCTGGAGGACATCAAGGCGCCGGACTGCTTCATCATCGAGCAGCGCCTGCGCGAATTGATGGACATCCCGGTCTTCCACGACGACCAGCACGGCACGGCCATCATCGCCGCTGCGGGCCTTCTCAACGCGCTCGAGATCACCGGCCGCGACATGAAGACGGCGAAGCTCGTCTGCAACGGCGCCGGTGCTGCCGGCATCGCCTGCGTCGAGCTCATCAAGGCGATGGGTTTTTCGGCCGAGAACGTCGTCCTGTGCGACACCAAGGGCGTGGTCTACCAGGGCCGCAGCGAAGGCATGAACCAGTGGAAGTCGGCGCATGCGGTGAAGACCGACCGCCGCTCGCTGGCCGATGCGCTCGACGGCGCCGACATCTTCTTCGGCCTGTCGGTCAAGGGCGCGCTCACCTCCGCCATGGTGCAGTCAATGGCGAAAAACCCGATCATCTTCGCCATGGCCAATCCCGATCCGGAAATCACGCCGGAGGAGGTGGCCGAGATCCGCACCGATGCAATCGTGGCGACCGGCCGCTCGGACTATCCGAACCAGGTCAACAACGTGCTCGGCTTCCCCTACATCTTTCGCGGCGCGCTCGACGTGCGCGCCACCGCCATCAATGACGACATGAAGGTCGCCGCGGCGAAGGCGCTGGCCGCCCTTGCCCGCCAGGACGTGCCCGACGACGTCGCCGCCGCCTACCAGGGCAACCGCCCGAAATTCGGCCCCAACTACATCATCCCGGTGCCCTTCGACCCGCGCCTGATCTCGGCCATCCCGGTCGCGGTCGCAAAAGCCGCGATGCAATCGGGTGTGGCCCGCCGCCCGATCCTCGACCTCGACAAATATGCGCAGGAGCTTTCCGCCCGCCGCGACCCGATCGCCTCGACGCTGTCGCGCATCTACGACCGCGTGCGCCGCCAGCCGAAACGCATCGTCTTTGCCGAAGGCGAGGAGGAGCAGGTGATGCGCGCCGCCGTCTCCTATGTGAACCAGCGGCTCGGCACCGCCATCCTCGTCGGCCGCGAGGAGATCGTGAAGGAGAATGCCCGCCATGCCGGCATCGAACTGAACCGCGCCGGCATCGAGATCATCAATGCGCGGCTGTCGCGCCGCAACGCCATCTATGCCGACTTCCTCTACGAGCGCATGCAGCGCAAGGGTTACCTCTTCCGCGACTGCCAGCGGCTGATCAACAACGACCGCAACCATTTCGCCGCCGCCATGGTGGCGCTGGGCGATGCCGACGGCGTGGTCACCGGTGTCACCCGCAACTATTCGACCGTGCTGGAAGACGTGCGCCGCCTGATCGACGCAAAACCCGGCCACCGCGTCATCGGCGTCTCGATCGCGCTCACCCGCGGCCGCACCGTCATCGTCGCCGACACCGCCGTGCACGACATGCCGAATGCCGAGCAGATCGCCGACATCGCCGAGGAAGCCGCCGGTTTTGCCCGCCGCATGGGCTACGAGCCGCGCGTGGCCATGCTCGCCTATTCCACCTTCGGCCACCCGCAGGGCGAGCGCTCCGAGCGCGTGCAGGAAGCGGTGAAGATCCTGGACAAGCGCCGCGTCGATTTCGAATATGACGGCGAGATGGCCGCCGACGTCGCGCTCAACCACCGGCTGATGCAGCAGCAATACCCCTTCTGCCGCCTCTCAGGCCCCGCCAACGTGCTCATCATGCCGGCTTTCCACTCGGCCTCGATCAGCACGAAGATGCTGCAGGAGCTTGGAGGGTCGACCGTGATCGGCCCGCTGCTGGTGGGCTTGAACAAGCCGGTTCAGATCGTCAGCCTGAACGCGAAGGACTCCGACATCGTCAACATGGCGGCGATTGCGGCGTATAACGCTGGGGCGTGAGGATTCGTGGAAGAAGCCTTAATTGCTTCTGATGTAGCCGTCTTCTAAGGTCGGCCGGAACTTTCCGGTGTGGAGAGCTTTCGAATGGCGGCGAGCGGTGGCCACGAGATTCAGTCTGTCAAAGTTGACGAGCTCCGCTTGGACCTCGACAACCCCCGGTTCGTTGGAATGAACTTTGACACCGAAGCCGGCATGATCCGATTCCTTTATGAGAATGCCGACCTGTCCGAGCTTCTTCTCTCGATTCTCGACTCAGGATATTTGGACTTCGAACCGATTGTGGTGCGGCGATCCGATAGGAAGGTCTTGGAGGGAAACCGTCGCGTCGCCGCGCTGAGATTGATTCGTGACTCTGCCCTTCGAGACGAACTAAAGATCAAGCTCCCTTCCGAAATCCCCGCAGCGGCGCTACCTCAGGAGATACGAGCGGTTATTGTCGACGATGCGGCTGACGCCCGACGGTACATTGGCTTCAAACATATCAATGGCCCTCAGAAATGGGATGCGATGTCAAAGGCCAAGTATGCCGCCGATTGGCATGCAGAGGGCGCCTCGCTCGACGAAATCAGCAAGGCGCTGGGCGACACCTTTAACACCGTCACGCGGCTAGTCGAAGGATATGCGGTCTATAAGCAGGCGCTCAGTCTCGGTTTTGACCCTGAGCGGCGGACGGCGCGTCGCTTCGCATTCTCTCATTTGTACACGGCTCTGACTCGGGCTTCGATCAAACAATGGCTTTCCCTCGGGGATGGTAAGGGAGGTAAGCTTGTCCCCAAAGAGAAGGAGGAGAATCTAAAGCAACTGATGTCCTGGCTGTACGGCCAGGGGGAGGCAGAGCCTGCAGTCGTTCGCTCGCAGAATCCAGACCTTAATCGCCTTGCCGACGTTGTCGCGAACGAGCGTACGCGAGAAATGTTGACGGCAACGCGCAACTTGAATGTTGCGTTCGAGGAGTTGGAGCCTCAAGCAACCCGCTTGGAAAACTCACTCATTCAGGCCGTGCGCCATACCGAAGCAGCCTCCGCTATCTCGGCGTCTTTCGACGGTCGACCGACCACATTCGAGCTCGGGCAGCGTTTGTTCAACGCTGCCCGAGGACTCTTCAAATCGTTTCGAGACAAGAGAGAGCAGCTTGAAGGTTTGGGCGACGATCTATGACTAGCGCACTTATTGCGCCGGATTTGCAGCGATCGTACGCCGTTTCCGCTGACTGGCTCGAACTGGTTGCGCTCGCTCGACTGGAACAGTTCGCGACAGACGCAGACGTACTGCAACCAAACGAATTGTTGGAGGACCGCGCGTCGCCGATCCCGGAGGAGCTGGCCGTGGGGCCGGCGGAGGATCGCGACATTGTGGACGTGACCATTGAGCCGGCTCTCAACGCAATCTTTGAGGAGCTTGCGCATCGTCACACCGTACTAGGCGATGCGTACCCATTCGATTTGCAGTTGGAGGCTCGACGACTTCGACTTAGCGTAGCCAAGCCGACCTCAGATGTTCTGGTCGAACAAGGCCGATCGATCTATCTCGCCTGTCTCTATATCTCAGCAGTCCGGGGTGGTCTCATAGACGCAGCTGGGGCGGGCATTCCACAGGATCCCGTGATCGGGAATGTCTTTCAGATTTGCGCGACCATAGCAGCTGCGGGGTACATGACGGGGGACGCATATTGGTTCGGCCATCCGCGGCCGGATAAGACGTCGTTGCTCGATGCAATCAAGCACCTTACGGGCCTCTTGAAGCAAGGAACGGCAGCTGGTCAAGCGCCGCTCGGCGAAACCAAATTTGCCAAGGATGGTGGCGTAGATGTTGTCGCCTGGCGGGATCATCATGACGGCAGGCCTGCAAAAACAATTCTCTACGGGCAATGCGCCTCTGGGATGAATTGGGAAGGGAAGCCAGTAGGGCCGAAAGTAAACCGGTTAGACTCTTATTATACGTTGAGCCCGTCAAAGCATTGGCTGCCTGCTATACTTTCACCGTTCCCTCTCTACATGGACAAAGAAAACGCGCATCGTCTGACCGATGAGGCGGCGATACGCGGCTTCTACCGACAAGTCGAAGCGGAAATGGGGGTCATTATCGACCGCCTTCGTATCGTCCGTTGGGCGATGGTTGCCCTAGCCGACGTGCAGCCAGCGGTTAAGGCCGCCGTTGACCGGCTTGATGACCTGTTCACCTGGTCGCGGAACGCTCGCGATGCAACGAGGTTCGCAGCTTGACTCAGAGCCATCCCTTACATTCAATCTGTCCATACTTTGCGATGTTTCCTCCGGGCTTCGTCGAGCGTTATGTGCTTGCATTTAGCGAGCCGGGCGACATTGTATTTGACCCTTTCAGCGGCCGCGGTACCACAATTTTTGAGAGCTTGCTTCTTGGGCGCTTGGCGTATGGACTCGACATCAATCCAGTCGCTGCTTGTATCTCTGCTGCCAAAGCCGACCCGCCACAGCAAAGCAACGTCTTAACCAGAATCGCCGAGCTGCGGAAGCAGTTCAACGAAGCGGCGACTCACGCTGTCCCTAAGACCTTATTCTTTGAGGCGTGCTTTGCGCCACGTACGCTCCAGCAAATTTGCTTCCTACGAGAGAATCTTGGCTGGACTACCAGCAAGGTGGATCGCTTCATTGCTGCAATGGCTTTGGGCTGCTTGCACGGAGAGTCCCACAAATCGAAGGCATGCTTCTCCAATCGCATGCCCAGGACCATATCGACAAAACCAGACTACTCGGTACGGTGGTGGACGGAGCGAGGGTATGTAGCGCCCGAACGAGACGTTTTTGACATTTTGAAAGGGCAGGCCCCCTTCCGATTCGGAAAGGGCGTACCTGTTCTTGCGGGCGAAGCTCGGCTGGGCGACGTACGCAAAGCGTCATCTATATTCCGAAAGTTGCGAGGCAGAGTAAACTTAATCGTCACATCGCCGCCGTACTTAGACACGACGGACTACGGTGAGGATCAATGGCTCCGTCTTTGGTTCCTTGGAGGTGCAGAACGGCCAAGAGGGCGAATTTTCAAGGATGCACGGCACAGTTCTTCGTCTTCGTACTGGGCGTTTCTTACTGCTGCTTGGGCTGGCGTGGCTGACCTGCTAGCGCCGAACTGCAAAATTGTGATCCGTATAGGCGGCGAAAGCCTCGATCCCGATGACATCGAGACGGGGCTTCGCCGGTCGCTGGAAGAGGGCCTTGCCTGCGATAGCGTTGAACTCGTAGAGCCTCTGACGATTTCGGAAATTCGAAATAGACAGACCAATGTGTTTCGGCCCGGAACCACTGGCAAGCGAGTTGAGTACGACTTCGTCGTGAGAGCCGCATAGTATAGTGTGTTTTGGTGTGCGTACCCGTCCAAGCGCGCTGGACGGTTTCTCCGACTCGCGCGTGAAGCCGACCGGCGTACAACATAGGCCGGGTAGCCCGTGTCGAGCACGATGGCGGGCTTGATCGGGTCGCAGCCTAGTCTAGAGCGTTTCACGTTTTGATAGAAGCATAGCCGGCGTTTGCGAAGTAGTTGCTGCATTCACCGGGTTCGATGGTGGCGACGAGACTGCCGATATGCCGCCAGGTGTCCTCGACGGTGCGC
>Ga0164290_1001047_pt1 | contig 56970 bp, 48 predicted proteins | sample Micstemetagenome_FD_108782 | JGI IMG/M metagenome (GOLD analysis project Ga0164290, IMG submission 108782) | Contaminated culture microbial community from soil near Moab, Utah, USA - Microcoleus steenstrupii SON62 (Illumina Assembly) | ecosystem: Environmental > Terrestrial > Soil > Soil crust...
CGGGAGGGGTCGGGGGTGGGCAGCAGCGTGGCAATGGCCCACCCCGCTGCGACTAACGAACAAAGTTCGTAAGTCTCGCTGCCCCTCCCGCTTGCGGGAGGGGAGACCAGCGCAACCCCTCAACGTCCGCTCCCCACGCCAAAGCCGACCTGATCCCGATTGACGGCGCCGATCTTGCATTTGTGTGCGTCTGCCGTCATATGCGCCGCGGGAGTCGGGCGGACGCAGTCTTCGCCAACCCGGTCAGGTCCGGAAGGAAGCAGCCGCAACGAATTCGCTGCGGGTCGTTCCGGCTCCCACCCTCAGAATCAATTTGTCCTGCATCGTCACCCTGAACTTGTTTCAGGGTCCATGGCCCGAGCTCTCGTTCGGCGCGGCGCTGAATGGCGAGGGCCGACCATGGATGCTGAAACGAGTTCAGCATGACGAAGAGCGCGAAAACATGCGCTCAGCTTTCCCCTTCGACAAGACCGCGGCGTCGCCCTAAGACGGGGCCATGAGCGATTCCGCCGACGACGAAACCCCGATGCTGGGCATGGACCTGCCGGAGACCGCGCCGCCCGCCGCCGCCAGCGGTCCCTACCGCGTCCTCGCGCGCAAATATCGTCCGCAAACCTTTGCCGAGCTGATCGGGCAGGATGCGATGGTGAAGACGCTCGGCAATGCGATCGCGCGCGACCGGCTCGCGCACGCCTTTCTGATGACCGGGGTGCGCGGCGTGGGCAAGACGTCGACCGCGCGGCTGATCGCCAAGGCTTTGAATTGCATCGGTCCCGACGGGCAGGGCGGGCCGACGATCGACCCGTGCGGGGTGTGCGAGCCGTGCCGCGCGATCACCGAAGGCCGCCATATCGACGTGATCGAGATGGATGCCGCGTCGAACACCGGCGTCGACGATGTGCGCGAGATCATCGAGGCGGTGCGCTACGCCGCCGTGTCGGCGCGCTACAAGATCTACATCATCGACGAAGTGCATATGTTGTCGCGTAACGCGTTCAACGCGCTCTTGAAAACGCTCGAAGAGCCGCCGCCGCACGTCAAGTTCCTCTTCGCGACCACCGAAGTGGGCAAGGTGCCGGTGACGGTGCTCTCGCGCTGCCAGCGCTTCGACCTGCGCCGCATCACCCCCGACATGCTGTTCGCGCATTTCAGCTCCATCCTGCAAAAGGAGGGCGTCGAGGCCGATGCGCCGGCAATCTGGCTGATCGCGAGCGCGGCCGAAGGGTCGGTTCGCGACGGGCTTTCAATTCTCGACCAGGCGATCGCGCACGCGGACCTCGACGGCGGTGGAAGGATCAGCGCCGATCAGGTGCGCGCGATGCTCGGTCTGTCCGACCGTTCGTCGATCGCGCAGTTGATGGCGGCGATCCTTGAAGGGAACAGTGGCGGCGCAATCGACCTCGCCCGCGCGCAATATGCGCTGGGGATCGAACCCGTTGCGATGGTCCGCGGCCTGATGGACCTCACCCACGCGGTCACGCTCGCCAAGGTGTCGCGCCACGACGATCCCGCGCTCGCCGCCGCCGACCGCGAGCGTATCGCCGACTGGGCGCAAAAGCTGGGTTTCGCACCCTTGAACCGGCTATGGCAATTGCTGCTGAAGGGGCATGAGGAGGTGCTCCGCGCGAACAATCCGCTCGAACATCTCGAAATGCTGCTGCTGCGCGTCATCTATGCCGCATCGCTCCCCGATCCGGGCGAGCTGGCCCGGCTGCTCGAATCGGGCGGCGTGCCGACGATGCCCGTTGCCGCCCCGCCCGCAGCGGCGTCGGGACCGGAAAGTGCGACGGCCGAGCCGACGCCGACAGACGAAGCTCCGGCGAGCGCACTCACCATCGCGCAGATCCACCATCTGCTCGAAAGCACCGGAAACCATCAGCTTGCACGGCAAGTCTATGATGACGTCCAGGTTCTGGAGCTCGAACCCGGCCGCCTCGTCTATGCCCCCGCGCCGATGCTCGACGGCGATTTCGCACGGCGGCTCGGCGAGGCGCTGTTCAGCCAGACGGGGAGCCGTTGGCAGGTGCGCGAAGGCGTGGGCGAGGGGCGGCCCAGCCTGGGGCAGATGAAGGCGGCGCAGCTTGCCGACAATGATGCGCGCATCCGCGAACTGCCCGTCGTAAAGGCCGCCCTGGCCGCTTTTCCCGACGCGCGGCTTGTCGAAGGCGACAATAATCAGCATAGGTCCAGTCCATGAAATCGATCGAAGAAATGATGAAGGCGGCGCAGGAAGCCGCCGCCACCGTGCAGGCGCAGATGCAGGAGGCGCAGGCGAAGCTCGACAGTGTCGAGGTCGAAGGCGTGTCGGGCGGCGGCCTGGTGAGGATCAAGGCGACCGCCAAGGGGCGGATCAAGGCGATCCACATCGACGACAGCCTGATCGTCCCCGCCGACAAGCAGATGCTCGAAGACCTGCTTGCCGCCGCGTTCAACGACGCGCGCGAAAAGGCCGATGCCGCGAGCAACGAGGAAATGGGCAAGATGACGAGCGGCCTGCCGCTGCCGCCGGGTTTCAAGCTGCCGTTTTGAGCAAAATGGTCCTCCCTGTGGCGAAGCCATGGGGAGGGGGACCGCTCGCGAAGCGAGTGGTGGAGGGGGCTGCGACGGTAGCGCCAAAGCCCCTCCGTCAGCGCTTCGCTCTGCCACCTCCCCATGGCTTCGCCACAGGGAGGATCGATGGCCGTTCAGCACTGCGTCATTGAACGCCGCGCAAGTTACGCCATATTAGCGTTGAATACCCTATAAGAAGGACGGTGCGCCCGGTCGCGGCGCGCGTTCAGGAGCCGTGATGACGCAATCTTATCCTCTTCTTCCGCTGCGTGACATTGTCGTTTTCCCGCACATGATCGTGCCGCTTTTCGTCGGGCGCGATCGCTCGGTCGCCGCGCTCGAAGCCGCGATGGAAGCAGGCAAGGAAATCTTCCTCGTCGCGCAGCTCGATCCCGGCGAGGACGATCCGCAGCGCGACGACCTCTACGATGTCGGCGTGATCGCCACCGTGCTCCAGCTTTTGAAGCTGCCCGATGGCACGGTGCGCGTGCTCGTCGAGGGCAGGGAGCGCGCGAAGCTTCTGTCGCTCACCGACGAGGACAAGGCGGTGATGGCGAGCGTCAAGCCGATTGCCGACACAGTCGATGACAGCGTCGATACCGCGGCGCTGATGCGTTCGGTCGTCGACCAGTTCGAAAATTACGCCAAGCTCAACAAGAAGATGCCCGCGGAGACCGCGGTGCAGCTGTCGCAGATCGACGACGCTTCGCGCCTTGCCGACTCGGTCGCGGGCAATCTCAACATCAAGGTCGCCGACAAGCAGGCCTTGCTCGTCGAGGATGTGCCGTCGAAGCGCCTCGAAATGGTGTTCGCCTTCATGGAAGGCGAGCTCGGCGTGTTGCAGGTCGAAAAGAAGATCCGCGGCCGCGTGAAGCGCCAGATGGAAAAGAGCCAGCGCGAATATTATCTCAACGAGCAGCTGAAGGCGATCCAGCGCGAACTGGGCAACGACAATGGCGAGGGCGGCGACGACCTCGCCGAGCTCCAGCTCAAGATCGACGGCCTCAAAATGTCGAAGGAGGCCAAGGCGAAGGCGAACGCCGAATTGAAGAAGCTGCGCGCGATGGCGCCGATGTCGGCCGAGGCGACCGTCGTGCGCAACTATCTCGACGCGCTGATCGGCCTGCCGTGGGGCAGGAAGTCGAAGCTCAAGAAGGACATCGCCAAGGCGCAGGCGATCCTCGACGACGATCATTATGCGCTCGAAAAGGTCAAGGACCGGATCATCGAATATCTCGCGGTGCAGGCGCGCACCAACAAGCTGAAAGGCCCGATTCTCTGCCTCGTCGGCCCGCCGGGCGTCGGCAAGACCTCGCTCGGCCGCAGCATCGCGAAAGCGACGGGGCGCGAGTTCGTACGCCAGTCGCTCGGCGGCGTGCGCGACGAAGCCGAAATCCGCGGCCATCGCCGCACCTATATCGGCTCGCTGCCGGGCAAGATCGTGACCAACCTCAAAAAGGCCGGCACGATGAACCCGCTGTTCCTGCTCGATGAGATCGACAAGCTGGGCCAGGATTTCCGCGGCGATCCGGCATCGGCGCTGCTCGAGGTGCTCGACCCCGAACAGAATATGAAGTTCCAGGATCATTATCTGGAAATCGACGTCGACCTCAGCGACATCATGTTCGTGACGACGGCGAACTCGCTCAACCTGCCGCAGCCATTGCTCGATCGCATGGAGATCATCCGGCTGGAGGGCTATACCGAGGATGAAAAGGTCGAGATCGCGAAGCGCCACCTCATTGCCAAGCAGGTCGAGGCGCACGGCCTGAAGCCGCATGAGTTCGAGCTGACCGAAGAGGGGCTCCGCGACCTCATCCGTTATTACACCCGCGAGGCCGGCGTGCGCACGCTGGAGCGCGAAATCGCGCGGCTGGCGCGCAAGGCGTTGCGCAAGATCCTCGAAGGCAAGGCGGCCAGCATCACGATCACGCCTGAAAATCTCTCCGAGTTTTCGGGCGTGCGAAAGTTCCGCCATGGCGTCAGCGACCGCGAAGACCAGGTCGGCGCGGTCACCGGCCTGGCCTGGACCGAGGTTGGCGGCGAGCTGCTGACGATCGAGGCGGTCACCGCGTCGGGTAAGGGACAGGTCAGGACGACCGGCAAGCTCGGCGAAGTGATGACCGAATCGGTGCAGGCCGCGCTGTCCTTCGTGAAGGCGCGCGCACCCGCCTATGGCATCAAGCCGAGCCTCTTCGCGCGCAAGGACATCCATATCCATTTGCCCGAAGGCGCGGTGCCCAAGGACGGCCCGTCGGCGGGCGTCGGCATGGTCACGGCGATGGTCTCGACGCTCACCGGCATCGCGGTGCGCAAGGACGTCGCGATGACCGGCGAGGTGACGCTGCGCGGCCGCGTGCTCGCGATCGGGGGGCTCAAGGAAAAGCTGCTCGCGGCGCTGCGCGGCGGAATCTCGACCGTGCTCATCCCCGAAGACAATGAGAAGGATCTGGTCGAAATCCCGGCGAACATCACCGAAAAGCTCAAGATCATCCCGGTCAGCCATGTCGATCAGGTGCTCGCCGAAGCGCTGGTTGCGCCGGTCGAACCGATCGAATGGACCGAGGCCGACGAGCTTGCCGCCTCGCCTCCGCACGGTCCCGGCAACGACCCGGAGAGCGCGATTCGCCACTGAGTCGGTCGCCGCAGACTGCCCTTCGCCCCAAATTCGTCGCAGAAACGGCGTTTTGGGGCGTTTTTCTGCCTTTTTTGCTTTGACAAGCCGGGGTCAAACATCGTTAGTGACGCGCCATGGCTTCGGGCCATGAGAATCATCCAACCAAAATACAGGGGTTCCTTAGGCATGAACAAACAAGACCTGATCGCCGCCGTCGCCGATTCGAGCGGCCTGACCAAGGGTGATGCCAGCAAGGCCGTCGAAGCCGTCTTCGACGCGATCACGGGCGCGCTGAAGAAGGGCGGCGAAGTCCGTCTCGTTGGCTTCGGCACCTTCGCGGTCAGCAAGCGCAAGGCGTCGACCGGCCGCAACCCGCGCACCGGTGAAACGATGACCATCGCGGCGTCGAACCAGCCGAAGTTCAAGGCCGGCAAGGCCCTCAAGGACGCCGTCAACTAAGTTGGCCCGCGCCTTTTGACATGAACATCTCGGGCCGCGGCGCAAGCCGCGGCCCGTTTTGCGTTTCAGCCGGGCAGATTCCGTTGACCCGATTATCGGGCAAATGGGCGTTGCATTCGCCGCATGAGCGGCTATGGACGTCCGGCTTTCGGACGGCGGATCATGGTCCGCGCCGGGACGGGCGCGTAGCTCAGCGGTAGAGCACACCCTTCACACGGGTGGGGTCACAGGTTCAATCCCTGTCGCGCCCACCATGGCCTCGCCGCCATGGCAACCGGTCACGAACCCGAACCGCGGCTGACGCGGCCATTCATCGGCTATTCAATGCTTTCGCGTTAGAGACACGGCCATGTTCCGCACCCTGACCCTTTCGCTCGGCTCTGCGTTGCTGCTTTCCGCGGCCGCGCCCGCGGTTGCGCGCGGCGATCGCGACCATGAACATCTACGGCAGGCTGCGGCCGAGGGGCAGGTGGTGCCGCTGGGCAAGCTGATCGCCGAGGTCCGTGCGCGCCCACCCTACAGCGATATGACCTATCTGGGCGGGCCGCAGTTCGACGCGGGGCGGATGATCTACAAGCTCAAGTTCATGGACGGCAGCCAGGTGGTCGTCGTCTATGTCGACGCGCGCACGGGCCGGATCGTCGGTCGCAATCCCTGACATCGCACCCGGACCGCACCGACGCGCAACCAATTTTTGCGATGAACGTGCGGACTTGATACACAGTCGAAACATGCCGCCGATGCTGGTCGGCGCGCCAAGGAAAGGCGTCTGAATGCGGATCTTGATTGTCGAAGACGAACCCACGCTGGGGCCGCAGCTCAAAGCGACGCTGGAGGGGGCGGGTTATGCCGTCGACCTCGCGACCGATGGCGAGGACGGGCATTTTTTGGGTTCGACCGAAACCTATGACGCCGCGATCCTCGACCTTGGCCTTCCCGAAATCGACGGGTTGACCGTGCTCGACCGCTGGCGGCGCGAAAAGCGCAATTTCCCGGTGCTTGTGCTGACCGCGCGCGACAGCTGGTCGGACAAGGTGGCGGGACTTGACGCCGGCGCCGACGATTATCTCGCCAAGCCGTTCCAGACCGAAGAGCTGATCGCGCGCCTTCGCGCGCTGATCCGCCGCGCGTCGGGCAATGCGTCGAGCGAGCTGACGGCGGGCGATGTCCGGCTCGACACGCGATCGGGCCGCGTCACGCTTGCGGGCGAGCCGGTGAAGCTCACCGCGCAGGAGTATAAGCTTCTCTCCTACCTGCTCCACCACAAGGGCAAGGTCGTGTCGCGCACCGAATTGATCGAGCATATTTACGATCAGGATTTCGACCGCGATTCGAACACGATCGAGGTGTTCGTGACACGCATCCGCAAAAAACTGGGCGCCGACATCATCACCACCATCCGCGGCCTCGGCTACCAGCTCGACGATCCGCAGGGTTAGGCCGTAAACCCATAAATTGGCCGTTCGAGGTTTGAAGCGATTTTGCTCGGGGCGAGGAGGAAAGGCGCGGGAATATGTTGATATTTCAAGACTTTTCGATGAAGCCATGGGCAAAACCGGTCAAATCCCGAAGGGACGCCGAAATGGCTTCGATCTCGCCTCCGCGCGGCCGTGCGGGTAGCGATGCTACCCGCTGCACCCGCTCGAACCCGATATCTTCGCCATTTCGACGCCTCGAACGGCCAATTTATGGGTTTACGGCCTAGTGCCCGATCGTCCCGGAATGCAGCATCCTCCCTCCTTGACCGTCATCCCGGCGAAGGCCGGGATCTCGCCGCTGCATTGCGACGCGAGGGCGAGATCCCGGCCTTCGCCGGGATGACGGTTCGATGAGAATGGACCAGGACCAATCGACCAAGGCGGACGCGCGAAACGTGAGGGACGGAGACGTCACTGTCGTCGATTCCGGGCCGGTCGGTCCCGCGCCCCCCAGCCGCATGACCGGCTCGCTCGCGCGGCGTATGATCGCGATCGCGGCGCTGTGGATTTCGGTGCTGCTGATCGGCGGCGGTTTCGCGCTCGACCGCGTGCTGACCAGCGCGATCACGCGCAATTTCGACTCGAGCCTCGAATATGTGCTGATCGCGATGATCCGCTCGTCCGAGATCGGGCCGGACGGGGAGGTGCGGCTGATCGAGCCGCTGGGCGACCAGCGGTTTCTGGAACCCTATAGCGGGCTCTATTGGCAGATCAGCGGCGGTGGGCAGGAACCCTATCGTTCGCGTTCGCTGTGGGAACGCACATTGAAGGCGCCGACGCCGCATGTCGACGACCAGCTTCACACCTATGACAGCGACCAGTTTCCCGAGGAGGAACTGCGCATCCTTGAACGCAATGTGATCCTGCCGGGCAGCGAGGTCAGCTGGCGTTACCAGATCGCCCAGTCGCGCGAAACGCTCGACGCCCAGATCGGCGCGGTGCGCAAGACGCTGATCCCCAGTCTCGTGCTGCTCGGGCTCGGCCTCATCATCCTCGCCGCGCTCCAGACCTTTTACGGTCTCTGGCCGCTGCGCCACATCCGGCGCGCGATCGCCGCGATGCGCGGCGGGCATAACCGCCGCGTCGATGCGCCGCTGCCGCTTGAGGTGCAGCCGATGGTCGACGAGCTGAACGCGCTGCTCGCGCACAATGAAAAGCAAGCGGAGGAGGCGCGGCTGCACGCCGGCAACCTCGCACATGCGTTGAAGACGCCGCTCACCGTGCTCGTCAACAGCGCGACCGGATCGGATTCTGAGCTCGCGAGCACCGTGCGGCGCGAGGCGGCGACGATGCAGCGGCAGGTCGATCATCATCTTGCGCGCGCGCGCGCGGTCGGGCGGCGCGGCGCGGCGCAGGCGCGCGCGGTGGTGTGGGACAGCGTCGAGAGCGTGTCGCGCGCGGTCTTCGCCCTCTATCCCGACACCCGGCTCGACGCCGCGGGCGACCGCTCGCTGGTCGTACAGGTCGAACGGCAGGATCTGGACGAACTCGTCGGAAATCTGCTTGAAAATGCGGCGAAATATGGAGGCGGAAGCGTCTTTGTGACGATCGGGCGTGACGGCGCGATGGCGGAAATCATCGTCGAGGATGACGGTCCCGGCATCTCGCCGGCCGACCGTGTGCGCATCTTCGACCGCGGCGTACGGCTCGACAGCGGCAAGCCGGGAACCGGCCTCGGGCTGGCGATCGTCCGCGACGTCGCCGAAATCTATGGCGGCGGCATCGCGTTGGAAGAGAGCGAGGATCTGGGCGGACTGCTGGTGCGCCTGCGTCTGCCGGCGGTATAGCGCGTTTAATCAGAGCCATCTTCCCCCGTTCGTGTCGAGCGAAGTCGAGACACCCATCGACCTTGCGCGATGCCGAGGGGTGTCTCGACTTCGACCAAAGGTCGAAGTTTATCCTGAGCGCCTGCAAGGCAGTCGAAGGGCTCGACACGAACGGAATGGAAGCGTCGCCGATTTAGCGCACGACGCTCCAGGCGCGGCCGCGTTTCGACCGAAGGCGCCGTCAGGCGAGCAAGCCGCCCGCCAGCAACATTGCGACGCGGACGTCGATGCCGCAGCCGTCGGCGCGCTTCGCGGCGACGAAATCGGCGATGCGGTCCAGCGGTACGCGGTGGACGATGATGTCCTCGCCATCGACGCCGCCGCCATCGCCGATCCTGGTCAACCCGCTCGCCACCAGCAGCGTGAAGCTTTCGCTGACCATACCCGGCGAGCTGAAGAACTCGCCGACATTGCGCCACGTTGCGGCGCGATAACCCGTTTCCTCTTCCAGCTCGCGCGCCGCGGCGATCTCGGCCGCTTCGCCCGCGCTGTCGTCGCCGACCAGTCCCGCGGGCAGTTCGAGGCAGTTGCGCTTCAGCGGCACGCGATATTGCTCGACCAGGATGACGTGCCGTCCGTCCGACGCGTCGTCGATCGCCAGGATCACCGCCGCATGGATGCCGCGCGAGCGCGCGACATATTCCCAATTGCCCTGCTGCTTGACGGTGACGAAGCGGCCTTCCCAGCGCGTCTCGATCGGCGTGTCGGGGGCGGGGCGGGTCATATTCTATCCTGTTTGGTCATTGCGAGCGGCGCAGCCGCGCGGCAATCCAGCGCGCGTAAACCGTTCTGGATTGCTTCGTTGCGCGCGCAATGACGAAGCAAATCATATCTCGATCAGCCGGTCGCAGAGTTCGTTGGGATTGCCGTCGCTTTTCGGAAAATGGGTCGCGAGCACAGTCCCGACCTGCCGCACCGCTTCCGCCATGCCCTCGCCCGGCTGGCCCGCGCGGATGCGTTCGATCAGCGCGGCCATCGCGTCGCCCCAGATGGCGGGCGACACCTTCGACGCGATCGCTTCGTCGGCGACGATGTCGGCGCGATGCTCGGCAAGGCTGACGTAGAGGACGACGCCGGTGCGGCCGACCGTCTTCGCCTCGGTGCCGACCTTGAACAGGTCGATCGCGCGCGCGCGGGCACGCGCGGCCTTGATCGACCGCGGCGTCAGCGCGAGCCGCAGCGGACGCCACAGCAGGACCAGCCAGATGCCGATCCACTTGACGACGCCAAAGGCGATGATCGTGCCCAGCCACTCGTTCGCGGTCGGCTCATGCCCCCAGCCGCCGCGCAAGGCATCGTAAAGGCCGCGATAGAAATCGGGAAACAGCGCGACGAGCGACATGGCGAGGAAGGCGCCGACGCTCGCCCAGACGAGCGCGACATCGTCATAATCGCTCGACCGTGCGGCGATGATCGTGACGATCTCGCCGTCGGTGTGGCGCTCGGCGGCCGCGACCGCATCGGTGACGATGCGATGGTCCTCGGCGCTCACATGGTTGACCTTGCGTGGCATCTCTTCCGCTCCCGCTCCCTACCAGCCGCCCGACGCGCCGCCGCCGCCGAAGCTGCCGCCGCCGCCCGAAAAGCCGCCGAAGCCGCCGCCACCGCCCCACGACGATCCGCCGCCGCCCCAGCCGCCCCAATCGTCATCGTCGCCCCAGATGATGATCGGCGCCGCGCCCCACGGGCTGTCGCGGCGGCGCCGCCGTTTCCTGCCGCGCCCGCGGCTCGTCAGCCAGGGGATGACGAAGAAGATGAGGATGATGAAGCCGAGGAAGAAGAGCCCGCCGAAATTGCCGTCGTCGGCGCGGTCGCGCTCCTGCGCCGCCGCCGCCTGCGCCCGCGCGGCGGCTTCCTCGGGCGGCAGTTCGATCTGCTCGGCGATGGCGTTCACCCCGGCCTGGATGCCGCCGGGATAGTCGCCGTCCTTGAAACGCGGGGTGATGGTATCGCGGATGATCCGCCCCGACATCGCATCGGTCAGCACGGGTTCGAGCCCCAGCCCGACCGCAATGTGCATCCGCCGCTCGTTCGGCGCGATCAGGAAAACGACGCCATCGTCACGCTCGGCATCGCCGATCCCCCATTCGCGGCCGAGGCGATAGCCGTAATCGGCCACATCGCGGCCCTCGAGGTCGCTGACCGTCGCGACGACAAGCTGGTGCCCCGTGCGTTTTTCAAGGTCGAGCAGCTGCGCATTGAGCGCGGCTTCTGCGGCCGCGGGAATGATGTCCGCCTGATCGACGACGGGATTGCCCGCGAGCTTGGGGAAGGTCTGCGCGGCCGCGGGCATCGCAAGCAACAGCAGCCCCGAAAGGGCCGCTGCCGCCAGCGAACGGAGAAAGGTGGGCGTGCCCACCTTATTGCCCGAAATCGACCTTCGGCGCCTGGTTGGCGTTCGGCGTCACCGCGCGATAGGGCGTCATCGGCTGGGCGCCATGAACGATCTTGGCGCCGATGATGTCGGGGAAGGTGCGGATCGTCGTATTATAGTCCTGCACCGCGGCGTTATAATCCTGCACCGACACGTTGATGCGGTTTTCGGTGCCCTCAAGCTGGGTCATGAGGTCGGCGAAACGCTGCTGGCTGGCGAGCGTCGGATAGGCTTCGACGGTGGCGAGCAGGCGGCCGAGCGCGCTCGACACATTGCCCTGCGCCTGCTGGAACGCCTGCACCTTGGCGGGATCGTCGAGGTCGTCGGCGCTGAGCTTGACCTGCGTGGCCGACGCGCGCGCCTGGATCACGCCTTCGAGCGTCGATTGCTCGATCTGCGCGGCGCCCCTGGCGGTTTCGACGAGGTTGGGGATCAGGTCGGCGCGCCGCTGATAGGCGGCCTCGACATTCGCCCATTTGGCCTTGGCGGCCTCTTCCTTGGTCGGCACGCTGTTGATGCCGCACGCGGACAGGCTCATCGCGGCGACAGGCAGGATCAACCAGCGGGCGTTGCGATAGGTCATGGTCATCAGGCTCCCTCCGGCGGCGTTTTGCCGCAACAATACACATAATAGGAAGGCGCTTGCCTTTGTGCAATCGCCGCGGCACGCTTTGCGGACGGGATCTGTCTTTCGGGGAGCGTCAACATGTTGGGAGAGTTCAGGGAATTCATCGCCAAGGGCAATGTGATCGACCTTGCGGTCGGTGTCATCATCGGCGGGGCTTTCGCGACCATCACGACGTCGCTGACCGGGGATGTCATCATGCCGCTGGTCGGCGCGATCTTTGGCGGGGTCGATTTTTCGAGCCAGTTCATCCTGCTCGGCCGCGTGCCCGACGGGGTGTCCGCGACCGACTATGCCGCGCTGAAAGAGGCGGGGGTGGCGATGATCGGCTATGGCGCCTTCATCACCGCGGTGATCAATTTCCTGATCCTGGCGTTCATCATCTTCCTGCTCGTCCGCTGGGTGAACCGCGTCGTTCGCAAGCGGGAGGCGGAACCCGCGCCCGCGGGGCCGAGTGAGGTCGATCTGCTCACCGAAATCCGCGACGAATTGCGAAGGAAATAACCGCTTTCGTCATCCCGGCGAAGGCCGGGATCTCGCCGGTGCGTAAAGGGGATAGGGCGAGATCCCGGCCTTCGCCGGGATGACGGTGGATAGGGCTATGGTGACCCCCTTTCCAAGCGCGGGCGGCTTTCCTATATGGGTCGTGTCGGTTTCGGCCGACTATGAGGATAAATGGTGTCGTGGAATAGACACAGCGGACCCGGGGGCAGTACCCGGCGGCTCCACCACAAACCCGCGTTTTCGCAAGGGCGCGCGGGTTTCTGACGGGGCCGAACCAGGATCGACGTGTGTTCAAAGACGATGCTTTCTTCCGGGCTGAGTAACCCGTTCAAGGCTCAAAACCAATAAGTGCTAACGATAACGAAGCACTCGCTCTTGCTGCCTAACCGATAAGCCTCACGGCCTAAGGTTAGACAAATAGAACGCGGTTCGGACCGAACCGGGCAACAGAATCGGATACCAGCGGCTGGGGACGAGCCGGGCAACAGAATCGTCCCACCTTTCCCGCCATCGCCGATTTATACGCATCATTATGCGCATGATTCTTGACGTTTCGCGCTTGTATGCGTATTATTATACATATGGAGCGCGACAGCAGGAAGATTGTCCGGCGGTTGGAGAGTGAGGGATATACCCTCGTGGCCACACGCGGCTCGCACCATAAATATCGAAAGGGCGCGGTCACGATCATCGTCCCGCATCCGAGGAAAGACCTGCCTGTCGGCACCGCTCGTGCGATCGCCAAAATGGCGGGATGGATTTGAAGGAAGATGCAATGACCCACTATATCGGTGTCGTTCACAAGGATGCGGACAGCAGCTATGGCATCGCCTTTCCCGATCTTCCGGGCTGTTTTTCGGCCGGGGAAAGCCTGGCCGAACTCGAACGCAATGCGATCGAGGCGCTGGAATTGTTTCTGGATGGCGAGGACGTCGAGGCCTTTCCGGCCAGCGATATGACCGATATTCGAGCCGGCCTGCCGGAGGATGATCAGGGGGCCATGCTGATGGCCGTGCCCTTCGTGCGTTCAGGCGGCCGGACCGTACGGGTGAACTTCACCGTCGATGCCGCGACGCTCGCGGCAATCGATGCCGCCGCCAAGCGGCGCAAACTGTCCCGCAGCGCCTTTTTGGTCAGCGCGGCGCATAATGAGATGAGCGGAGCGCATTGAAGTCGGCTTCGTAGCCGTATCAGTGCGCGCTTTCGCAGTGGCGATGATCGCCCAGCGCCTCGATCACGCGGCAGTCGGCGGCGGCGCCGCCGCGGCAACGGCCGACGATGCGCGCCAGTTCGTCGCGCAGCCGCGCGAGCTGCGCAATTTTCGCTTCGACCTGTGCCAGATGCGCGGTCGCGATGCGGTCGGCCTCGCCGCAATCGCGCGCGGGATCGTCCGACAGGTCGAGCAGCGAGCGGATCTCCTCGATCGTGAAGCCCAGCTCGCGCGAATGGCGCACAAAGCTCAGCCGCGCGCGGTGCGCCTCGCCATAGCTGCGGTAATTGGCCGCGGTGCGCGCTGGCGGGGGCAGCAGGCCGATGCGCTCATAATAGCGGATGGTCTCGATATTGGTGCCCGTGGCACGCGACAGCTCGCCGATTTTCATCGCTTGACCCTGTAGTTGCTACAGGGTGCATATAGGGTGCCGACTCGAATAACCAAGGAGGCTTTGGCGATGGCCGATCCATGCTGTGCAGGCAAAAGCGGGACGACCGCCCTCGATGATCCGCGCTGGCGGCGCGTGCTGTGGATCGCGCTGATCGTCAACGCGGCGATGTTCGGGGTCGAGATCGTCGCGGGCGTCGCCGCCGATTCGCGCGCGCTTCAGGCCGATGCGCTCGATTTCCTGGGCGACAGCGCCAATTATGCGATCAGCCTGGGCGTCGCGGGCATGGCGCTGGCGTGGCGCGCGCGCGCCGCCCTGTTCAAGGCGGCGACGATGCTGGTCTTCGGCCTGTGGGTGTTCGGATCGGCGATCTGGGGCTTCGTCGCGGGAACCGCGCCCCATGCCGAAACCATGGGCATCATCGGCGCGCTGGCGCTGGCGGTCAATGTCGCGGTGGCGCTGCTGCTCTATCGCTATCGCGCGGGCGATGCGAACATGCGCTCGGTGTGGATCTGTTCGCGCAACGACGCGATCGGCAATCTGGCGGTGATGGGCGCCGCGCTGGGCGTGTTCGGCACCGGGCGGAGCTGGCCCGACCTGGCGGTGGCGGCGATCATGGCCGCGCTCGCGATCTGGGGCAGCATCGACGTGTTCCGCCAGGCGCGTGGCGAACTTGCGATGGCCAAGGCCTGACGCGCACGCTCCGACTTGACTCGATACCATCGAGGCATGCAGAGCCATCGAAATGACCGAGCTTTCGCCCTTTCATATCGCATTTCCTGTGCACGATCTGGACGCGGCGCGCCATTTTTACGGCACGATTATCGGCTGTGCGGAAGGGCGCAGCGACACCGACTGGATCGACTTCGATCTATATGGCCATCAAATCGTCGCACATCGGGTCGCGGTCAGACGAGAAGCGATCATCGGCCATAATTCGGTCGACGCCCATGCGGTGCCGGTCCCGCATTTCGGGGTCGTGCTGCCGCCCGCCGACTGGCGCGCGCTCGCCGACCGACTCGTGGCCGCGAACGTCGAATTCGTGATCGAGCCCACCGTCCGTTTCGCCGACGAGCCGGGCGAACAATCGACGATGTTTTTCCTCGATCCATCGGGCAACGCGCTCGAATTCAAATCATTCCGCGACGTTCGCCAGCTGTTTGCCAAATAGGTCCGGGCGTCGGCGCCAGATCCGCCGCGGCCAGGCGACCGCGGCGGTTCCAGACGTCAGGCGGGCAGCAGCACGGCGTCGATCACATGGATCACGCCATTCGACTGGATGACGTCGGCGGGGCCGATCTTCGCCTTGCCGCCCTTGGCGTCGGTGACATACCAGGCGCCGTCCTTTTCCCAGACGGTGATCGTCGCGCCCTGAACGGTGGTCAGCACCGCCTTGCCGCCGTTCGCCCTGGCTTGCGCGGCGATGTCGGCGGCGGTCAGGCGGCCCGGCACGACATGATAGGTCAGAACGCCGGTCAGCGCCGCCTTGCTTTCGGGTTTCAGCAGCGTGTCGACCGTGCCGGCGGGCAGCTTGGCAAAGGCGTCGTTGGTTGGCGCGAACACGGTGAACGGGCCGGGCGAGGCAAGGGTGTCGACCAGCCCCGCGGCCTTCACCGCGGCGACCAGCGTGGTGTGATCCTTTGAATTGGCGGCATTTTCGACGATATTCTTGGTTTCATACATCGCCGCGCCGCCGACCATCGGGTTCCTGGCGAGGGCTGCGCCGCCACCGGCCATCATGGTGGTCGCGGCGAGCGCGAGCGCGATACGGGAAATAGCCATCGTACATCCTTCCAAATGTCGCGCCCCGGGGGATGGGGCAGGATGAATGCTAGGGCGTGCGGGCGGATGCCGCGACCTGTCCTTTGGGCGGTATGTCAGCTTCGTGCCGCTTCCCACGCGGCGAGCGCCCGTGCGCGCGCCGCTTCATGGCCGATCAGCGGCCCGGGATAGCCCGGCGCGCCGCTGTCCCGGCCATGGCTGGCCGCGATTTCGGCATCGGACAAATGCGCAATCTCGGGGACGAAGGCGCGGACATAATCGGCCATCGCAAACCGTTCGCATTGCAGCGTCGGCGACATGATCCGCGAAAAGACCGGCGCATCGACCCCGGTGCCCGCGACATATTGCCAGTTCATCGCGTTGGAGCCCAGATCGGCATCGAGCAGCGTATCCCAGAACCAGCGTTCGCCGCGTCGCCAGTCGATCAGCAGATGTTTGACGAGGAAGGAGGCGGTGACCATCCGCACCCGGTTGTGCATCCACCCTGTCTGCCACAGTTCGCGCATTCCGGCGTCGACCACGGGGTAGCCGGTTCGGCCGCGCGTCCAGGCGGCAAAGTCGCGATCGGCTTCGGCGCCCGTCCGCCAGGCGAACCCGTCGAACAGGTCGCGTCCGTTGCGGTCGGCATAATCGGGCATCTGATCGATCAGATTGATTCCATGCTCGCGCCAGCCCAGTTCGGAACGAAAGGATTCCGCCCCCGCATCGTCGCGCTCGCCGATCGCATGCCACAGCGCGCGGGGCGAGATTTCCCCGAAATGCAGGTGCGGCGACAGGCGCGAGGTCGCTGGCTGCGCGGGAAAGTCGCGCCGCGCCTTATAGTCGCCGATCGCGTCCAGCCAGTCGCGTGCGGTGCGCCATGCGCCCTTTTCGCCGGGACGCCAGGCGCGGAATCCGGTCGCCCAATCGGGGCGCGTCGGCAGCAAGCCCCAATCGGCCAGATCGTCCGAGCACGGCCAGCGGTCCGGCGCGGGAACAGTGTGGGGCGCCGCGCGAGGGAGCGCGGGCGGCATATGTTCGAGCAGGCGGCGATACCATGGGGTGAAGACGCGATAGCGCGCGCCCTGGCCGTTGACGATCCGGTCCGGCGCGGCGAGATAGTTGCCGTTGTGCAGCACCAGTTCGATGCTGGCGGGCAGGCGCTCTTCGCTTTCCTTCCACCACGGTTCATAGGCATGGGTGGCGTGAATGCGCTGACTGCCGGTATCGCGGGCAAGCCGCGCCAGTTCCTCATGCGCCGCGCCGCGCCGCAGGATCAGTCGGCTGCCGCGCCTGGAAAGGCTCGCGTCGAGCGCGCGCAGGCTGTGGTGCAACCACCAGCGCTGCGCCGCGCCCATCTTCCACGATCCCGGCGTTTCGTCGTCGAGGATGAAGACCGGAACCACCGCGCCATTGGCGATCGCCGCGAGCAGGGCGGGGTGGTCGTGGACGCGCAGATCCTGGCGCAGCCAGAGCAACGACGCCGTCACCGTTCGACGCCCGCCAGCGCGCGCGCGGCGACGATCGCCGCACCGAGGTCGTGACCGCTGCGCCACGCATGTTCGACAAAGCCGTGCGTCAACCAGTCGCCGCACGCGCCGAGGCCGATCGCATCGTTCCACAGATGGCCAAGCTCGCTCCCGGACGGCTGGCCGAACATCCAGCGCTGCGCCGCGGCGAAACAGGGTTCGGGCGGCGGTTCGCCGATGAGCGCACCGAGTTCGGACAGCAACAGGTCGCAGACGACCGCCGGATCGTCCGCGAGATGCGCCTCGCTCCAGTTCCAGTCGGCCTGAACCACCCAATGTTCGGCCGCCGCGCGCTGCGGGCGTGCGTTGCCGCGCACTGCACAGACGACCGGCGCGGCGCCCCGGATAAAGGCCGATGTTGTGCCGAGCGGCTGGCCAAAGGCGAACATCGCGCTCCATATCGGGCGCGAATGCGCGGCCATTGCGGCGCGCGCCATGCCGAAATCGTGGAGCGAGAGCAGTGGCGCCGCCTGCTCGCCCGGAATCGCCACCACGGCGATGTCGAACGGGCCGCTGCGCCGTCTTTCGCGATGCAGGAACCATCCGGCGTCGGTGCGCGACAAGGCGGTGACCGCGGCGCCCAGCCTGACATCATGGCCTTGCGCCATATGTTTCAACGGCGCGTTCATTGTTGGGATGCCGATCCACGCATCCTGCCCGGCGTCGGGCCAGGCGCGCGCGCATCCGTCGGCCTGCCACCGTGCGACGCGCGCGCGAAAGTCGGTCGAGCGCGCCGTGAAATGGGTCGCGCCATGGTCAAAGGCGATCTCGCCGCGCGGGGTTGTCGCGCGCCGCGTCGACATCCGCCCGCCGATACCCCGTGCCTTGTCGAACAAAATCACCTTTGCTCCGGCCGCGCGCAGCGCGTCGGCGCACGCCAGTCCGGCGATTCCGGCGCCCACGATCGCGGCGCGCATTATCGCGCGCTCCGGGCAGGCGGCCGCGCGGGGCGGCGCGGCAAGGGGGATGGGGGACGCGTGGAACGCGCTGGCGCGCGCAACGTCTTCATCGGTAGCATCGGCGTGATTTGCCCGGCGCACGCGCCTTGCAACAAGATGCACCATCGGGCAGGTCGGTTACAGTGGCAGGAGTGAGGTCAAGGCGGAATGACGTTAAAGGCGATGATCGCGACCAGCCCCATCGCGGCGGTAATCAGCAATCCCCATCTTCCCGACAATCCCATCGTCGAATGCAACGACGCCTTTGCCGCGCTCACCGGATACCGGCGCGACGAGATCATCGGCCGCAATTGCCGCTTTCTGACCGGCCCCAACACCGAGGCCGAACTCAGCGCCGAACTGCGCCGCGCGATCCGCGACCGCCGCGCGGCGCTGGTCGAGATATTGAACTACAAGAAGGACGGCACGCCCTTTCGCAACGCGGTGCTGGTCGCACCACTGTTCGGCCCCGATGGGGAGCTTGAATATTTCCTCGGCTCGCAGATGGAGGTCGAGCGCGGCGACGACCGCGCCGGCGACCGGCGCGATGCGGCGCGCGCGCGCATTGCCGCGCTGTCGCAGCGCCAGCGCGAAGTGCTGCTGCTGATGGCCGAGGGCTTGCTCAACAAGCAGATCGCGTGGAAGCTGGGCCTGTCCGAACGCACGATCAAGATGCATCGCTCGGCGCTGCTCCGCTCGCTCGGGCTGGATACGACCGCCGATGCGATCCGGCTCGCGGTCGAGGCGGGATATTGAGGGCGCGTCCCACGCGACCTTGATTACGCGCCAGGTAGTTGAGCCAGCGCCCCGACGCCCGTTAAACAGCCAACGGATGTCCGGCCGGTTCCCCACTCCCTCGTCTCCCCGGTCTGCCCTGGGTCGCACGAACCGGCCGGGCATCCATAAATCCATCGGCCGGGATCGGACATGACATATGAAGGTGCGCGACCTTTACCCCCTGATTACGACGGCCAGGCTGGCGGCAGTGCGCGATTTCTATGTCACCCACTTTGGCTTTGCGGTCGCGTTCGAGGCCGACTGGTTTCTCTATCTGGTCGGTGAGGGCGAGGAAGGCGCGCGCGGCGCGACGCTGGCCTTCATGACTCCCGACCATCCGTCGAACCCGCCAGGACCGGAGCTTTTCGAGGGCCGCGGCATGATCCTGACGATCGAGGTTGGCGATGTCGCGGCCATGCACGACCGGCTGACGGCGTCGGGCGCGCCGATCGACTATCCGCTGACGCGCGAGCCATGGGGACAGCATCGTTTCATGACGCGCGATCCGGCGGGCGTCATGATCGACGTCGTCGAACAGGTCGAGCCCGACCCCGGCTTCTGGCCGCAATATATGCCGGGGTGATGCGCGGCCCGGCGTCCGGCGCGATGAGCATCAGGCGCTCGGACGCGCGCGACCGAGCGTGGTGATGGCGGGCCAGGCGCCGCCCTTTTCGATGCGCGCGTCGATGCCATAGACAGAGCGCAGCCGCTCCACCGTCAGCACGTCGACCGGCGTGCCGTCGGCAACGACCCGCCCGCCGTCGATCAGCAGCAGCCGGTCGCAGTAGCGCGCCGCCATGGTGAGGTCGTGCAGCACCGCGATCACCGTACCGCCCGCCGCCGCCTCGGCGCGCAGCAGGTCCATGACGTCGATCTGGTGTCCGGGGTCGAGGCTGGCGAGCGGCTCATCGGCGATCAGCGCCGCCGCCTCGACCGCCAGCGCGCGCGCGAACATCGCCCGCGCGCGCTCGCCCCCCGACAATTCCGTCGCGATCCGGTCGCGCAGGTGCAGCACGTCGGCGCGTGCCATCGCGCGTTCGATCGCCGCAAGGTCGGTCGCGCCGATCCGCGACATCGGGGCAAGGTGCGGCAGGCGGCCGAGCCCGACAAGCCGCTCGACGGTGAGTGGCCAGTGCAGAAGTTGTCCTTGCGGAACATAGGCGATGCGGCGGGCCCGTTCGGCGCGCGGCATCGCGGCGGCCTCGACGTCATCGACCCGCACCGATCCGCTCACGGAAACAAGGCCCAGCAGCGCCCGCACCAGCGTCGACTTGCCCGCGCCGTTCGGGCCGACGATGGCGGTCAGCGTGCCGGGAGCAAAGGTGGCGCTGACGTCGTGCAGCACGGCACGGCGGCCAAGCGCGACGCTGATCCGATCGAGCGCGAGGGTCACCACAGCCGCCGCTCCCGTATCAGGTGGACAAGGAAAGCCGGCACGCCGAGGAAAGCGGTGACGACGCCGAGCTTGAGCTCGTTGGTCGCCGGGATGACGCGCACGCCGATGTCGGCGAGCGTCAGCAGCGCCGCGCCGCCGATCGCCGAAGGGAGCAGGATTGCCGACGGGCTGCGGTCGGTGAACGGGCGGACGAGGTGCGGGACGATCAGCCCGACAAAGCCGATCGCGCCCGACACCGCGACCGCCCCGCCGACGCCGATCGCGGTGCCGAGCAGCAGCCGCGCGCGCGTACGCCGAAGGTCGGTGCCCAAGGCCTGCGCCGCATCCTCGCCCAGCGACAGCGCATCGAGCGCGCGGCCGTTCCACAGCAGCATCGCCATGCCGACCGCGATACAGGGAAGCGCGATCCACAGATGGCCGAAAGCACGATTTTCGAGGCTGCCGAGCAGCCAGGTCATGATCTCCATCGCCGCAAAGGGATTGGGCGACAGGTTGAGCGCGAGGCTGGTCCCCGCGACCGCGAGCGCGCCGACGGCGATGCCCGCAAGGATCAGGGTCAGCGGACTTTCGGCTTTGCCTGCCAGCACGACGAGCAGCGCGAGCGAGGCGAGTGCGCCGCCGGTGGCGAGCAGCGGCAGCATCGCCGGATGCAGCTCGGCCAGCCCGAAATAGAGCGCGGCGACGCCGCCGAGCGCCGCGGCGTTCGACGTGCCCAGCACCGAGGGTTCGGCGAGCGGATTGCGCAAATAACCCTGCAACGCCGCGCCCGCGAGCCCCAGCATCGCGCCGATGGCCAGGGCAAGCAGGGTGCGCGGCAGACGCAGCTCGAACAGGATGATCGCCGCGATGCGGTCGCCGCCGCCCGTCGCCGCGGCAAAGAGGCGGCCGGGCGACAGCTCGACCGGGCCGAGGAGCAGCGACGCGACGGCCGCCGCGACGGTGAGCGTCGCGAGGCCGGCCATCAGCGACCAGCGGGGGAGGATGAAGCGGCTCATACGTCGCCGCCACCGTCGTGCTGCGCGATCTGCGCCGCGATGCTGCGCGCGGCGCGCGCATAGGCGGGACCGCCGCACACGGTCCACGCCTGCGGAATGCTGATCCGCGGAATATGGTCGAGCGCGGGATGGTGCAGCATTTCGCTCCCCTGATCGGTCACCGTGTCGGTCGCGCTTTCGACGATCAGGAAGTCGGGGTCGGCGGCGACCATTTCCTCCAGGCTGATCTGCGCGAGCGGCGGCTTGCCGAGCTTTGCCGCCAGATTGACGAGGCCCGCGCGGGTCATCAGGTCGTCGACCAGCGTGCCGGTGCCGGTCATATAGCCGCGGCGTTGATAATAGGCCGCGACGCGCCCGCGGCCGCGACGCGGCAGCGCGGCGATTTCGCGCTGCATGTCGGCAATCAGCGCGCCACCGCGTTCGCCATGGCCGACCGCAGCCCCAACCTGACGGATCGCGCGATAAATGTCCTCGAGGCTGTTGGCGGACGCCACGTCGAGCACCGGATAGCGCGCATCGGGCAGCGCCGCGAGGGCGGCGCTGCCGCGAGCGGGCATTCCAACGACGAGATCGGGGTTGGTCGCGAGGAGTTGTTCGGCCGAACCCCGGTGCAGCGGCAGGCCGCGCGCGAGCGCGGGCACCGCCGACAGGCCGGGGTCGGTCGCATTGTGCGTCAGCCCCGCGATCCGGCCCCGGTCGGCGAGCGCGAGCAGCAGCTGGTCGGTGCAAAGGTTCAGCGACAGGATGCGCTGCGGCGTGCCGTCCCGGCGCAGGAGGCTCCGGTCTGTCGGCGCCGCCGACAGCGCCCCCGCGATGCCGAGCAGCGCCGCGCCGATCAGCAGCGGCTTCACCGTCCTCATGCCGCCATCCCGACCATGCTCACCTCCCGCCGCGCCGTCAGAACCGCGCTCGCACCCCGCCATAGGCGGTGCGGCCATAGGTGCCATAGTTGAATGCGGTCGCATAATCGGCGTCGAACAGATTATCGACGCGGCCATAGACTTCGATCCGCTCGGTGACCGCAAAGGACGCGCGCACCCCGGCGATCACATAGCCGTCGAGCCGCACCGTGTTCGCCGCATTGTCGAAACTGTCGCCGACCATCGTGATCGTCGCGCCGGTCGACAGGCCGAACGACCAGTCATAATCGGCCGACAGGCTGATCGCATGGGCGGCGCGGCGCGGCAGCCGCTTGCCGTCGAAGGCGGGCCGCCCCGAACGGTCGCGGGCGTCGATATAGCTGTATGAGGCGACGACGTTCAGCGCATCGACGGGTTTCAGCGCCAGCGTCGCCTCGACCCCCTTGGCGCGCGTGCGGTCGATATTGCCATAAGTGAAGGTCGAATTGTCAAAGTTGATCTGGTCGGTCGTGTTGCGCAGGAAAGCGGTGAGCGAAACCAGCGCGCGGCCGTCGGCGAGGCTCTGGTCGATGCCGACGTCATAGCTTTTCGACCGTTCGGGGCGCAGCGCGGCATTGCCGCTGAAGCTGTCGTAGAGCTGATAGAGCGACGGCGCCTTGAACCCTTCGCCATAGCTCAGGCGGACATTGGTGACGCCGCCGTTGGGCGAATAATTGGCGTTGGCGCCAAGGGTCGTCGCGCCGCCGAACTGGCTGTGATCGTCGTGGCGCACGCCGCCCGACAGCGACAGGCCGGTGACCGGCTGGACGATGCCCAGTGCATAGACGCTGTCGATATTGGCGCGCTGGCTGGCGGCCGAACCAAAGCCGAAGAAATCATAATCGGGGCGCTCATGCTCGTAACCGAACACCAGCTTCGCGGTTTCCACCGGCGTCACGACCCCCTGATATTCAAAGCGCAGGTTGGTGCCCTTATAGCCATAGTCGGGGGCGGTGCCGCGGACGAAGAAATAGTCGCGCTCGTTGCGCATCCACGTCACTGCGGCGCGGCTGGTGAAGCGGCCGTCGAAGAGGCCGAGGTTGAGCCCGGCATAGCCGACATATTGGTCGAGCTTGGCGACGTCGGCGCTGTCGGCGGGCGCGCCGAAAAAGCTGTCATAATCGAGGTCGGCGTTGATGTAATAGCCGCGCAGATCAAGGCTCAGCGCATCGCTGAACGCAATTTTCAGCCGCGCATTGGCCGCGATATTTTCATATCCGTCGCGCTCGGTGCCGACCGCCGCCGACGAAATGCCGTCGGTGCGGAAATAAGCCGCGCCGACACCGCCCGAGACCGACCCCGCCGTGCCCGATACATCGGCCTTTGCATTCACGGTGTCGCTATAGCCATATTCGGCCGACGCCCCGGCGGCAAAGCCCCCGGCGGGTGTCGCGGTCATCAGGTTGACCACGCCGCCGATCGCCTGGCTGCCATGCACGACCGAGTTCGATCCGCGCAGCACTTCGATACGGCGGATATTGCCGGTCAGCAGATGGCCGAAATCATAACCGTCGCCGATGCCGCTGGGATCGTTGACCTTGACTCCGTCGATGAGAACCAGCGTCTGCGTTGTTTCGGCGCCGCGGATCGACACGCCGGTCACCGAGCCGGTGGTGCCGGTGCGGTTGAAGCGAATGCCGGGCGTCGTCGCGAGCAGGTCGACGATGTCGATCGTCTGGCGCGTTTCGATCGTGTCGGCGTCGATCACGGTGATCGCCTGGCCGACCTCGTCGCGTGATTGCTCGATGCCCGAAGCCGTAACGACGATGTCGTCCGAACCGGAGTTTTCCTGCGCCGCGACCGGTGTCGCGGCGACAAGGGCGAAAAGAGAAATGCTCGAATATTTCAACATGGGAGACTCCCGCACGCCGGCAACGAAGGCGGAGCCTGTCGAAACGCGGCTGCGATCGACCGATGCCTTTGTCGCAAGCGGCGTAAAGTCCCGCGACGCCGGTATCGAAGCGGCTCCAGCCGCTTGGTCGTCGCTCGACGGATGTCTCCGTGCCGCGGCCTTTCCCTGGACCATGGCAGTGAGCGACCCACGCCGGCAGGTCTCCTGGCTCGCGGGTCAGGGCTTGATGCACGCCTTCCCGAGTTGCCCCAGTGGCTGTCCGGGCCTTGGGCCCGAACGGTGCATCGCGCTCGCCGCTTACAGTTGCAGGGACAGCCTCGGTTGCGGTGCGCCTTCCGGCGCGCCCACCGCGTTCCCTATTAAGCCCTTTCGGGCACCGGCGCGATCATGCGCGGGGCAAGCCCCGCACGCGCCGCCCTTAGCGGAATGCGGCGCGGGTGCAATCGAGAATTGTTGTGGGGCAGTCCCGGCCTTCTGGCTGCGCGGCCCATCTTCTTTTCGTCATCCCGACCTTCGCCGGGATGACGAAACAGCGTCCAGATCAGCTTTCCACCCGCTCCACCACCATCGCCGCGCCAACTCCCATCGCGCCGGTCAGCACAACCAGCCCGTATCGGCCCGCGCACGCATCGAGCGCGTCGAGGAGGGTCGAGGCCAGGATTGCGCCGCTCGCGCCCATCGGGTGACCCTTGGCCAGATGTCCGCCCGATACATTGACGCGCGCCGGATCGGCGTCGCGGTCGCGCAGGAACTGGGCGATCGTCACGGCGAACGCTTCCATAAACTCGATGCGATCCATGTCGTCGAGTGTCAGCCCGGCGCGCGCCAGCACCTTGTCCATCGCGGCAAAGCCGGCGGTGAGTGACGCCACGGGATCGCCGCCGCTTTCAGCAAAGGCGACGATGCGCGCGCGGGGCGGGGGGACAAGCCCGGCGGCGCCGACGAGCGCCAGCCCCGCGCCGTCGCAGATTGGCGGTGCGTGGGCCATGCTGTGCAGCGGGGCGAAGGACTCACCTTCCAGCGCACCGGCATATTGCGCCTGCAAGTCGCCGAAGGCCGCGGGCATGGCCGCGAGCGATTCGGCGCTCGTCTGCGGCCGGATACATTCCTCACCCGCCAGCGCGCCGGTCGTTATCCGCGATTTTTGAAACGCCGCGTCGCCTTCGGCCGTTGCCGCCTTGCGCTGCGAGGCGAGGGCAACAGCGTCGAGATCGGCGCGCGTGATGCCTTCGGCGCGCGCGAGCCGGTCGGCGCCGAGCACCGGCGGCACGAAGCGCGCGCGTGGTGGCAGTTCGTCATTGATGTAGAAGCCCGCGCGATCGCTCAAAAAGGGCACCGCACTCATCGATTCGACGCCCCCCGCAAGCGCCACCTCGATCTCGCCGCTTGCGATCTTTGCTACGGCCTGGCCGATCGCCGAAAGCCCCGAAGCGCAATAATTGTTGAGGCTGTGCGCCGCGGTGGTGTCGGGTAGGCCGGCGTGGAGCTTTGCGACGAGCGCGATATGCCCGCCCTGCGCGCCGGTCTGTGTCACGCAGCCGAGGATCAGCGCGTCGGGGTTTGCTGCGGCCTCACCGCATCGCGCTGCGAGCGCCGCCGCCTGCTGGCGCACCAATTCCTGCGGGGTCAGTCCGGCGAGGCCGCCGTCGGGCCGCGCCTTGCCGCGCGGCGTGCGCACGGCGTCATAGAGAAATACGTCGGTCACATCAGATGCCGACGACGAAGCTGACCGCCGTGGTCGCGCTGCCGCCGACGTTGAAGGTGGCGAAGTTGCGTGCCCCTGCGACCTGGTAATCGCCTGCGTTCCCGGTGACTTGCCGCCAGCTGTCGAGCAGCATCCGTACCCCGGTGGCGCCCACCGGATGCCCCAGCCCGATCAGCCCCCCGGACGGGTTGACCGGCAGCTTCCCGCCGAGCGCAATCGTCCCGTCCTCGATGGCGCGCCAGCTTTCACCCGGTCTGGTGATCCCGAAATGGTCGATCGCCATATATTCGGTGATCGAGAAGCAATCATGCACCTCGACCCCGTCGCACGCATAGATGTCGGGCATCTCGGCGCGGCGCAGCGCATCCATCATTGCCTTGCGAACGCTTGGAAAAACAAAGTCTTGACCTCTGCTCTCGGCGACCTTGGTCGAATAGAGCAGGGGGGCGGTGGCATGACCCCAGCCCTTGATGCGCGGAATGCTGTCGATCGAAATCCCGCGACGCTGCGCGTAACTTTCGGCAACTTCGCGCGACGCGAGGAAAATCGCCGCGGCGCCGTCGGTGACCTGCCCGCAATCGGATTTGCGCAGGCTCCCCTCGATCAGCGGATTGACCTCGTCATTCTCGCCGAGATGCTCGTCGGTGATCGCCCAGCCGCGCGTCTGCGAATAGGGATTCTTCTTGGCATTGGCGAAATTGTTGGCGGAGATGCCGCGCAGATGCGCGCGGTCGAGTCCGAAACGTTCCTCATATTCCTCGGCAACGCGCGCGAACATCCAGGGCCAGAGGTAGCGCGCCTCCTGCGCTTCGCGACCTGCCCAGGCGGCGGCGCCGAGATATTCGGCGGCGCGCTGGCCTGGGACGTTGCGCATCAGCTCGATGCCAAGCACCAGCGCGAGCCCATAGCGCTCGGCCTCGATCTCGGCCGCGGCGGCAAGGATCGCGATGCTGCCCGAGGCGCAGGCGGCTTCGTGGCGCGATGCCGGAATGCCCGCGAGGTCGGGGTGGACGTGGCCGAAGAAACCGCCGAGCTGGCCTTGCCCCGCGAACAGCTCGCCGACGAAATTGCCGACATGCGCGGTTTCGACTTCCTTGGGCTCGATGTCCGTCGCGGCGAACGCCGTCTCGGCAACGTCGCGGAACAATTCGAACAGCCCGCGGCCCTCGCGCTCCATATTGCGCGCAAAGTCGGTCTGTGCGCCGCCGAGGATGAACACGTCTTTCGCCATGTCAGGCTTCCTTATTGTTTGTCATAAAGTCTCTCCCCTTCAGGGGAGGGGTGATCCAAAGCCATATCAGCCATGGCGAGCGCCGCTTCGCGCACTTCGCTGCGCATCACCTTGCCCGTGACGTTGCGCGGCAGCGCGTCGAAGCGAAACAGGCGTTCGGGCAGTTTGAACACCGCGAGATCCTTTTCGCGCAGATAGTCGGTCACGTCGGACAGGCTGACATCTTCGGCGCCGCGCGGGACATAAGCCAGTCCGATCCGCTCGCCCATCGTCGGGTCGGGGAGCGAAAAGACGCAGGCCTCGGCGAGCAACGGATGACCGCCGAGCAGCTGGTCGATTTCCTCTGGCGATATATTGACGCCACCGCGGATTATCAGATCCTTGCAGCGTCCGACGAAACGATAGAAATCGCCATTTTCGACAATCTCGAACAGGTCGCCGGTGCGGAACCAGCCGTCGTCGGTGAAGGCGGCGGCGGTCTGTTCGGGGGCGTTATGATAGCCTTCAAACAGGCTGGGGCCGCGGATCTGCAATTCGCCCGGCACGCCGTCCGTCTCGATCGGATCAACACCGCCGGGCGAAACGAGGCGGCTTTCGATGTTTGCGGCGCGGCCCGTGCCATAGGGCGGCGGATATTGGCCGCGGCGCGGGAACAGGCTGGCGCGCTTGTCGGGATCGGGCATGTCGCCCTCTCCGGTGATGAAGCTCATCCCCTCGTTCGACCCGAAGACGTTGACGATGATGATGCCGAGCTTTTCCTGAAAGCCGCGCACCATCGCGGGCGCGAGCGGCGCCGATCCCGACGCGATGACGCGCAGGCTGGAGAGGTCGACCGACGCGAGCAAAGCCTCATTCTGGAGCAGCATGTTGAGCACCGCGGGCGGGGCGATCGTCAGGCTGGGCCGCTCGGTCGCGATCTGCTTCAGATACACGCCGGGGTCGAAGGGATGGTGCAGCACCATCGTTCCCGCGCTGGTCAGCCAGCACATTGTAATGCCGCCGATGCTCGCCATGTTGATGAGCGGAAAGGGGTTGAGCAGCACGTCGCCCGGCCCGACCTTCATTGCCTCATATCCGGCGACGGCGACCGCGATCCAGTGGTTGTGGCTGCGCGGCACGCCCTTGGGCACGCCGGTGGTGCCCGAGGTCCAGCAGATGGTGAAGATGTCGTCGGCATCGACGGGGTATGTGGCGATATGCGCGGCGAGGGCTTGCGGGTCGTCCCTGGCCGTCGAAAGGTCGAGCGCATTTGCCGGGGCATCGGGGCCGAAGGTCATCAACCGGACGTCGCCCAGCAACGTCCGTGCAACGCCGACATGGTCGCAACCCTTGACCTGCGTTGCGCAGACGAAGGCCTTCGGTTCGACGACACCGATCATGCCTTTCAGTTCATGGCTGCGATATTGCACCGCTGCCGGACTGACGATCGCGCCAATCTTTGCTGCGGCGAAATAGAGCGCGACAAATTCGCTGATATTCGGGAGCTGGACGAGCAACACATCGTCCTTGCCGATCCCGGCCGCGACGAGCGCTCCGGCCAGTCGGTCGACCTCCGCGGCCAGTTCGGCGTAGCTCAGTCGCTGCGGCGCGCCAAAGGCGAAGTCCGCGCGGTTCGGCGCATCGACCAGCGCGAGCCGTTCCGGATGCGCCGCCGCATTGGCCGCGAACAGGTCGGCAAAGCTCTGGTCGCCCCACCAGCCGCTTTGTCGATAGCGTCGTCTTTTGTCGTCTCCCGCGACGATCATCTCAGGCGGCCAGCACGCTGTTTTCGCCCATGCCGATGTCGTCGCCGCTCGCCCAGATGCTGTGCGTTCCCGAACATATGCGTTCGGGCAGGATGATCCGGCACACCGGTCCCGCCGCGATATTTTTGGCGTCGATCAGCACGCATTCAGAGGTGTCGGTTTCGAGGTCGGCGATGAAGGAGACGAGATAGCCGTCGTCCTCGTCCTTGGCGTTAATCCGCGGCGCAAAGGGCGCCTCGCTGCCGAAGCGGCCGGGTCCGAATTCATAGTCCTCGCTCGTGCGGTTCACGAGATCGTGTTTGACAAGGCCGCGGAACAGGAACCAGCCGGGCTCCGGGATCGCGCTATAGGCATAGCGATAGGGCTTGCCCGCATAGCGATGGTTGAACATCCCGAACTCGAGATCGCGATCGTCGAGCCGCTCTTCCTTCGTTTCGCCGGTCTCGAGGTTGAACCGCCAGCGGTGAAGGCGCGGCTTGAGCAGCCCCTGATCGAGATAGGCCATCATCCGCTCGAGCCCTTCGGGCGCATTCGGATAGGATTTCGGCATCGGCTCTTCCTGATAATAGCCGTCGAGGACGATCTCGTCGCCTTCTTCCCAGGCGTTGAGCCAGTGGAGCGTGTAGGTCGGTTCGGCCTCGAACCAGCGAATATCCTCAGGCTGTCCGTGCCGCGGGATGATCGCAAAGCGCGTCTTCTGGTCGGGATGGAACTGCACGACGTGCAGGTTCTTTTTCAGCAGCTCTTCGTTCCAATAGAGCGGCATGTCGTTGAGGATCGTGTAATTTTCGGTGAAGGCCATGTCGTGCGGCAGCCGCGGGCCGGCGAGCGGCACGGGGATATAATGCTTCAGCCTGTTGTCCGCGCCGACGACGCCATAATGCATATAGGGCGCGTGCTTCGAGTAATTGAAAAACATGAGTTCGCCGGTGGCCAGGTCGACCTTGCAATGCGCCGAAATGCCGTCGAGCGGCACCCAGCTTTCGGTGCCGAACTGTTCGAGGGTGAAGGGGTCGAGCCGATAGGCCTCGCCGCACTGGTAGAAGGTCGAGATGATCTTGCCCGCATGGATCGCCACGTCGGTCGACGATGAATCCTTGAGCCACTCCTGCGCGCCCCAGCCGGGGCGCGTCGACTTGTGCGGCGGCTCCATGAGGCCGGCCCAGAGCGAGCGGCCCGCTTCCTTTTCGGCCTCGAACCCCTTGGTCCGCACGAAGCGGCTGCGATAGCTGGCGCGCCCATTCTTGAAGCTGATGGCGTGGATGAAGCCGTCGCCATCGAAGGGGTGATAACGGCCGATCGGTTCGTGGATCTGGTTCTCGCCGGTGCGGACATAGACGCCGTCGATATCGGTCGGGATATTGCCGATCACCTCGGCATCGCCATTGGCGAAGATCGCGTTCCATTCATTATAAGTGGGTCGCCACGCGCCCTGCATATAGGGATGGTCGTTCGGCTGGATCGTCGATGCGATCGTCTCGACAAGCTCGGCGGTCATGCGAGGGCTCCTTCGGCGGCGGCAAAGCGTGGCCTTGCGGCGGCGGCATCATATTCGGAAACGAGGCGGTCGACGATTGCGGCGACGGGTTCGACCGCGCGCACCGCGCCGACGCCCTGGCCGGCGGACCAGACGTTCTTCCATGCCTTGGCGTCGTCCTGCGCGTCGGAAAAGTTCGGGCGTTTGTCCTCGGGCATGTTCGCAGGGTCGTATCCAGCGGCTATCAGGCTGGGTTTCAGCCAGTTGGCGGTCACTCCGGTAATGCCCCTCGACGGCATGATGTCTTCGGCGCCCGCCGCAACGATCATGTCCTTGTATCCCGGTACGGCCATGCTCTCGGCGCAGGCGATCAGCGCGGTGCCCAGATAGGCCAGGTCGGCGCCGAGAATCTCTGCGGCGCGCACCGCATGGCCGGTCGAGATCGCGCCGCCCAGCACCAGCGGTCCGTCCCAGAACTGCCGCACCTCCTCGACAAAGGCGAAGCCAGCGGTTGCGCCGGTGTGGCCGCCGGCACCCGCGGCGACGAGGACGAGACCGTCGACCCCGGCAGCGGCGGCCTTGCGCGCAAAGCCGACCGAATTGACGTCGGCGAAGACCAGTCCGCCGTAGGAGTGGATGTCCTCGACGACCCGCGCCGGGCTGCCCAGCGCGGTGATGACCAGCGGCACCTTGTGACGCACGACACAGGCAAGGTCTTCGGGCAGGCGGCTGTTCGACGGATGGACGACCAGGTTGACCGCCCATGGCGCGGCGTCGGGATCGTTCGACAGCGCCGCGTCGATCCGGCCCACCCAATCCTCCAGATCGGCCGAGGTGCGCGCATTGGGGGCCGGGAAGCTGCCGATCACCCCGGCGCGCGACGCCGCGATCACCATCTCCGGTCCCGACACGAGAAACATCGGCGCCGCGATCGCGGGCAGCCGCAGATTGCGCGTCATGGCGGGTGGAAGGCCGTGGTTCGGCACTATCATGCTCTCCCAAATTATCTCACTTGCATAACGATACTTAAAGCCGGTATGAGTCGCAAGGCCAGAAAACGTCGCGGAGCCAACCGACGATCTTGGGAGGGAGAGTGTCTATGAAAACGCATTTGGTGGCGCTGTGTGCCGCATCCGCGCTTGTCAGCCCGGTTGCTGTTTTTGCCCAGCAGGCGCCCGCTGCCGACGAGCAGGGGGGGCTCGAGGAAATCATCGTCACCGCGCAAAAGCGTGCTGAGGGTCTGTCGGACGTGCCGATCTCGATCTCGGCGGTCAGTGGCAAGCAGGTCGAAAATTACGGACAGACCAACCTCGAACAAATCTCCTCGTCGGTCCCGAATCTGAAAATCACCCAGACCGCGATCGCCAACCGCATCGCGATCCGCGGCATCGCGTCGGGCGACAACAAGGGCTTTGAACAGTCGGTCGCGATGTTCGTCGACGGCGTCTATTACGGGCGCGACCAGCTGTCGCGCCTGCCGCTTGTCGACATGGAGCGCGTTGAGGTGCTGCGCGGGCCGCAGCCGACCTTGTTTGGCAAGAATGCTATCGCGGGGGCGGTCAATATCACGACACGCAGCCCGACCGACGCGCTCGAAGGCTCGGTGAGCGGTCTCTATGAGTTCAACCACAAGGAATTGCAGCTGACCGGAGTGCTTTCGGGGCCGCTGAGCGACGGGGTCGAAGCGCGCGTCGTCGGTTATCACCGTTCGATGGACGGTTATTTCCATAATCAGGAGCTCGACCGCGACGAGCCGAATGTCGATGAATATTATGTCCGCGGCAAGCTGGAGTTCGACAAGGGCGGGCCCTTCGCCGCCGAGCTGAAGCTCGAATATGCCGATTTCGAGATGAAGGGCCAGCCGCGCGACGTGTTCGGCGCGGTCGGCAATTACAACGCCGTTTTCCAGGGCCCCTTCTTTGTCAGCACCGATCCCGATTTCATCCGCGAGGACAATGGATATGAAAGCAAGAACAAGGTGTTCGGCGCGACATTGAATGCCGATCTCGAACTAGGCGATCACACGCTGACCTCGGTTTCGTCGCTGCTCGATTACAAGACGCGCGAGATTGTCGATGTCGATTTTTCGGGCATCAGCTTCCTCGACGGCACCAATTTGCGCGAGGATTACCGCCAGTTCAGCCAGGAGTTGCGGTTGACATCGCCGGGCGCCGAAGCGTTCAACTATATCGCGGGGGTCTATTACCAGCACGCCAAGCTCGACGTGCAGGATTTCACCCTGTTCAATCCGACCTTCCTCGCGCTCGGAGCACCGTTCAGCGCGCTGGGCGACACCAGCAACGATCGCGCCTATACACAGAAATCGGACCTGATTTCGGCCTTTGCGCAAGGCGAATTGTCGGTAACCGACCAGCTGCGCATCACCGCGGGCGCGCGGTTCAACCATGAAAAGAAAAGTGGTAGCCGCAGGCTGGCGATCGTGCAGGGACCGCTCAGCACTGCGCCCGCGCCGGTCGTTGCGGCGGTGTTCCGCGCGCTCAATATCGAGGCACACAGCATTTCGGGCAAGATCAGCGAAGACAGTTTCAACCCGATGGTCAACGTCCAATATGACGCGACCGACGAGCTGATGCTCTATGCCTCCTATGCCAGGGGCACGAAGGCGGGTGGCTTTGACATCAGGTCGAACTCGCTCCCGACCTCAACGACCGTCGCGCGGCCGGGAGCCTTCATCTTCGAGGACGAAAGCGCCGACAATTTCGAGGCGGGGCTGAAATACAAGGGGCGCAGTGTCGCGTTCAACGTCTCGCTCTATCGCACCGATTACAAGGATCTTCAGGTCAATATCTTCGACGGCACGCTGAACTTCAACGTCCGCAATGCCGCCGAAGCGCGCACGCAAGGCGTCGAGGCGGATTTCCGCGCCGCGCTTGCTCCGGGGCTGACGGTCAGCGGCGCGGTCGCCTATCTCGACTTCAAGTTCACCAATTTCACCGACGGCCAATGCTTTTATCTTCAGACGCCGGGACCGAATGGTTTTTGCGACTATTCGGGCAAGCGCAACGCATTGAGCCCCAAATGGTCGGGCAATTTGAATCTCGATTATACGACGCCAGTGACGAGCGACATCAAGGTTGCGCTCAATGTCAACGCCGACTTTTCTTCCTCCTATATTGCCGCGGTAAACCTCGACCCACGCACGCATCAGGACGGTTATGTGAAGCTCGGCGCGCGGCTGGCGCTGGCCGAGGTCGACGATCGCTGGGAGGTCGCGCTGATCGGTCGCAACTTGACCAATCAGCGGATATTGCAGACCGCAAGCTCGATGCCGCTGGCGACGACGATCACCAGAGGGGCGGGCAACGCCTATAATGGCATTGTCGACCGTCCGCGCACGATCGCGGTGCAGCTGACCGGGCGGTTTTGAGCTTATCGTTTCAATTCCGGCCCGCCCTGTCCTAATGACGTCATCCCGGCCGTCGCCGGGGTGACCGATTCAGCGAGGGCAGCCATTGAAACACGACCGCACCATCAGAGCCTGCTCGATCTGGCGCGCGCTCGATGTCGTCGGCGACGTGCCGGTGCTGTTGCTGATGGAACAGGCGTTTCTAGGCACGCATGGCTTCGACGAATTCGCCCGTCGCACGGGCCTCGCGCGCTCGGTGGTCAATGGACGATTGAAGAAACTTGTCGAAGAGGATTGCCTTGCAAAAGTGCCCAAAAAGGGCGGGCGCGGCTTCCACTATGTGCTGACCCCAAAGGGCCGGGATCAGTTTCCCAACGCTTTGATGATGCTGCGCTGGCAGCATAAATGGGAAGCCGACAGCCGCGATTTCCAGGTCCGGCTTCACCATGCGAGCTGCGGCCATGCCACCGAGCCGGTTCCGGTGTGCGCGCACTGCCGCACGGAAATCGATCCGCGCGATGTCGACTGGCGCGAAGGGCCAGGGCTGGCGCAGGTCGTCCCTCGATACGAGCGCCGTCGCTTCAACGGCGCGGTCGTTGCGCGGCGTCCCGGCGGGCGGCCGCTGGTCGATACGATGATCGAGCTGTTCGGCGACCGCTGGGCAACGCTTGTCGTCCGCGCAATGTTCACGCGCATCAACCGCTTCGACGATATTCAGCGCGATACGCTGATGGCGACGAACATCCTGACGGGGCGCCTCGATCGCCTGGTGCGGCAGGGGATATTGAAGACCGTGCCCTATTCGAGCCACGCCGACCGCGTCGAATATCGGCTGACGGCCAAGGGACGCGATCTCTATCCCGTATTGCTCGCGCTCCTGCAATGGGGCGACAAATGGTTCTCCGACGAGCGCGGGCCGCCGGTTTTGCTCACCCATCGCCCGTGCGGGCATGACCTTCATATGGTTGCGGCGTGCAGCCATTGCGGCGACGAACTGATATTGTCGAACAGCCGCTTCACGATCGAAGGAGCGAACTGATCGGTCAGCACGGGCGAGGCCTTCGTCTCGCGCTTCAATCTTACTGAAACAGGGTCTAACGCACCGCGGGCCCGCTGGTGTCGCCATATTCGCGGCGGAGTTCGACGAGCCGCTTTTTCATCGCGGCGATCGGTACCGTCATCGCCGGGTCGTCGATCCGATTGTTCATCTCGTTCGGGTCGGCCTTCAGATCGTAAAACTCCCACGCATCCAGGTCTTCGCCATAGAAACGCACGAGCTTGTAGCGCTCTCCGCGCACGCCATAATGCGCGCGGACCGCGTGAAAACCCGGAAACTCATAATAATGATAATAGACGTCCTTGCGCCAATCGGGCGGCGTGCGCCCGGTCAGCAGCGGCGTCATCGAGCGGCCCTGGATCGTTTTCGCCCCCTTTACCCCGGCAAAGTCGAGGAAAGTCGGTGCATAATCGATATTCTGGATCGGCGCCGCAATACGCGTGCCGGAGCGGATATGCCCCGGATACTGGATCAGGAAAGGCGTGCGCATCGATTCTTCATAGATGAACCGCTTGTCGAACCAGCCATGCTCGCCAAGGTAAAATCCCTGGTCGGAGGTGTAGACGACCACCGTATTCCGATCCAGGCCGCTTTCCTCCAGATAGTCGAGAACCGCGCCGACGCCTTCGTCGACCGCGGCGATCGTCCCCAGATATTGCTGCATGTAACGCTGATATTTCCAGATCGCGAGGTCACGGCCGGAAAGGTTGGCAGCGTTCATGCGGTCATTGTCCGCCTGCATAAGCGCGTCCCATTCGGCCTGCTGTGCGTGCGTCATCCGGTCGAAGGCGCCGGGCCAGCGATTGTAGCGAAGCTGCGCCGATCCCTTCGCGACGGTCATCTTGAGGTCGTGCCCCTCATACATGTCGCGGTAGATATTCATTTCCTGCATCGTCGCGGCCTTGCGACCCGCATAATCGTCGAAATAATTGGCGGGGAGGGGAAAGGTCACGCCCTGATATTTCTGCACATGGCGCAGCGCGGGCATGAAGTTGCGGTGCGGCGCCTTGTGGTGGATCAGGATCGCGAAGGGTTTCGACTTGTCGCGGCCGTTCTTCAGCCAGTCGAGGCTGTATTGCGTGGTGAGGTCGGTCGCATAGCCCTCGACGATGCTGCGCCCCCTGGGGGTGATGATGTCGGGGTTATAATATTCGCCCTGATCGTCGAGCACCTTCCAGTCGTCGAAGCCGATGCCTTCGGGCGAATAGTTGAGGTGCCATTTGCCGAACATCGCGGTGGCGTAGCCCGCCTGCGACAATGCGCGCGGCCAGACCCAGACCCTGTTGTCGAACTGGTTGCCATTCTGCCGGAATCCGTGTGCATGGCTGTGCCGCCCGGTGAGCAAGGTTGCGCGGCTGGGACCGCAGAGCGAGTTGCCGACGAAGCTCTGGGTAAAGATCGCGCCATTTTTGGCGATCCGGTCGATGTTCGGGGTCGGCGCCAGTTTTGACAGCTCCGAGCCATAGGCCGAAATCGCCTGATAGGCGTGGTCGTCCGACATGATGAAGACGATGTTCGGCCGGGCAGGGGATTGCGCGCCCGCCGCGGCGACAAAGGCCAGCGGCAGCGCGAGCGCGAGCGATATGCGGATCGTCACGGCCCGCCCCCTATTCGGTCAGCTCGAAGCTGGCTTCGGAGCCTCCGGCGGACGAGGGGCCGATCCACAATCTGAACGCGCCGGGCTCGCTGCCCCAGCTCATATCCTGGCGCGTGAAAGCGAGGTCGGCGTCGGTGAGCGTGAAACGGACCGTGCGTTTCTCGCCCTTTTTCAGGCTGATCTTCTGAAAGCCCTTCAACTCCTTGACGGGGCGCGTCACCGATCCGACGAGGTCGCGGACGTAAAGCTGCACCACTTCCTCACCATCGCGCGCGCCGCTGTTGGTAACGGTGACGCTCGCGGTCAGCGGTTCGCCGGGTCGGATCTTTGCCTTGTCGAGCGTGACCGGCGAGTAGGTGAAGCTGGTGTAGCTGAGACCATAGCCAAAGGGATAAAGCGGCGTGTTCGGCGTGTTGAGGTAACGCGAGACATATTTGGCGCCCGGTGCGCCGAGCTCGATCGGGCGGCCGGTGTTCTTCATGTCGTAATGGATCGGCACCTGTCCGACATTGCGCGGAAAGGTCACCGGCAGTTTCCCCGACGGGTTGTATCGTCCGTAAAGCACATCGGCGACCGCATGCCCGCCCATCGTGCCCGGATACCAGGCCTGGACGATCGCATCGACGTGGCCGTCGGCCCATTCGATGCTGTTCGGCCGCCCGCTCATCAGCACGAGGATGATCGGCTTGCCGGTCTTTTCGAGCTCTTCGAGCAGCGCCTGTTGATTGCCCGGAAGGTCGAGCGAGGTGCGGCTTGCCGCCTCGCCGGTCATATTCCAATGTTCGCCCATCGCGGCGATGATGACGTCGGACCTGGCGGCGAGCGCGCGCGCTTCGGCAAAGCCGTCGGTCTTGCCGGCATCGTCGAAATGATAGCTTGCGCCTTTGGCATAGGCGATCGTCGTTCCGGTGGGCGCGCCGGCCCGCAACCCTTCGAGCAAGGTTACCGGCCGCGTCCGTCGGTCGCCCGCGGCCGACCAGCTGCCGATCATATCTTCCTTGCTGTTGGCGAGGGGGCCGATCACTGCGATGGACTTTGCGGTGGCGGCCAGCGGCAGGACATTGTCCTTGTTCTTGAGGAGGACGATCGACTTGCGCGCGACGTCGCGGGCGGCCTCGAGGAACTCGGGTTTGTAGATGGTCGCCTTTTCGCGCGCCGCATCGGCATAGCGATAGGGGTCGTCGAACAGGCCGAGGCGATATTTCATTTCGAGGATCGCCTTGACCGCCGCGTCGATGCGCGCGGTATCGACCTTGCCCTCGGCGACCGAACGGCCAAGATTTTCCATGAACACCGCGCCCTGCATGTCCATGTCGACCCCGGCGTTCAGCGCCTGTTCGCCCGCCTGCTTCAAATCCCTGGCATAGCCGTGCGGCACCATTTCGTTGATCGACGTGTAATCGGTTACGACAAAACCCCTGAACCCCCATTGCTTGCGCAGCACGTCGGTCAGCAGATAGCGGCTGCCCGATGCGGGGACGCCATCATATTCGTTGAAGGCGGTCATAAAGGTGGCCGCCCCCGCCTCGGCGGCGGCCTTGAAGGGCGGCAGATAGACGTCGCGCATCGTGCGCTCCGAAATATCGACGGTGTGATAGTCGCGCCCGGCCTGCGCCGCGCCATAGGCGGCGAAATGCTTGGCGGTGGCGAGGATCGTGTCGGGACGCGACAGGTCGCTGCCCTGATAACCGCGCACACGCGCTTTTGCGATCTGGCTGCCCAGATAGACATCCTCGCCGGCGCCTTCCGAAATGCGGCCCCAGCGCGGGTCGCGCGCAATGTCGACCATCGGCGAGAAGGTCCAGTGAATGCCCTCCGCCGACGCCTCGATCGCCGAGATTCGCGCCGCTTTTTCGATCGCGGGCAGATCCCAGCTTGCCGCTTCGCCAAGCGAGATGGGGAAGATGGTGCGGTGGCCGTGGATGACGTCATAGCCGAAGAGCAGCGGGATTTTGAGCCGCGTTCCCTCGACCGCGAGCGCTTGCAGCTCGCGCGTATATCTGGCGGTATAGGCGTTGAAGATCGCCCCGACACGCCCGGCGCGAATATCCTCCTTGTAACTGTCGCGCATCGTCGGGCCGGTCGACTCCCAGTTGCTCGTGAGCAGCGTGAGCTGGCCGATCTTTTCGTCGAGCGTCATCTTCGCCATCAGATCGGCGATGAAGCGGTCCATCGCGGGGTCGGCGCGCTGCCAGCTCGCGGCATCGACCGGCGCCTTGTCGCTGGCGGTCGCCGCGGGGGCGGCGGCCAGCGGGGCAGGGGCCAGCGAGCCGGCCACCAGCAGGGTGGCGAGCGTGGCGCTTGTCAGATTGCGCGAAATCGGCGGCATGATTCGTCCTTCCCAGTCTATCGGCTTTATAGATTCTCACGCGGATTGGCCAAAAACGGCCAAAAACCGGCTGGTCCCCGATTTCGTCATCCTGTGTCGCTTCCCCCTATACAGTGATCGTGAAACCGGTTACAAATCAAAAAAACGACGACAGGAGTTTCCCGCGATTCGTCGCGGTCCGGTGGCAAGGCCGGGCGGCGCGCAGGGCGAGGGCGGGAAAGGTCGGGGCAAAAAAGGGAGGATGCTGTGACGTTTTCGCATGATGTTCGGAATAAGGTTGCACGCCGGTCGCGGACGCGCTCGCTCGCCGCGGCGCTGGCGTGGAGCAGCGCGGCCGCCGCCCTGGCGGTCGCTGTCGCCGCGCCCGCCCACGCCCAGGTGTCGAACGCCTCGCTGCGCGGCACGGTCAAGGCCGAAGGCGGCGTGACGCAAGTGACCGCGATCAATGTGGACACCGGCCTGACGCGCAGCGTCGCGGTCGGCGAAAACGGCAGCTATAACATCGCCTCGCTTCCCGTCGGCACCTATCGCCTCGAACTCACCACGCCGGGCGGTGTGCGCCGGACCGATGAGTTCACGCTGTCGGTCGGGCAAAGCGCGGTGCTCGACTTCGATTTCTCGCAACCCGACATCGCTTCCGCCGACGATGGCGCGATCATCGTCACCGGCACGCGCCTTCGCTCGATGGAAGGCGGCGAGGTCGGCACCAACATCAGCCAGCGCCAGATCGAGGTGCTGCCGCAGAATAATCGCAACTTCCTGGCCTTCGCCGACCTTGCTCCCGGTGTGCAGTTCGTGACCGGCGGCAACGACCAGTCGCGCCTGCAGGGCAGCGCGCAGAACAGCAGCACGGTGAACGTCTTCATCGACGGCGTCGGGCAAAAGGATTTCGTGCTCAAGAACGGCATTTCGGGCCAGGATTCGACGCAGGGCAACCCGTTCCCGCAGCTCGCTGTTGGGGAATATCGTGTTATTTCATCGAACTACAAGGCCGAGTTCGATCAGGTAAGCTCGGTCGCGATCACCGCGGTGACGCGGTCGGGGACCAACGAGTTCCATGGCGAAGCCTTTGTCGATTATACCGATCAGAGTCTGCGCGACCGTCGCCCCAACGAACTCACCGGTACCAAGGTCAAGACCAAGGATTTTCAGTTCGGCGGTGCGCTGGGCGGCCCCATCATCAAGGACATGCTGCATTTCTTCGTCACCTACGAAGGCAAGCGCCAGGAGAATCCGCGCGACATCACGCCCGGTTTCAACCTGCCGGTGTCCTATTTTCCGGCCGAGTATCAGGGCGTTTTCGGCCCGACAAACGCGACCTTCAACGAGGATCTCTATTTCGGCAAGCTGAGCTTTCAGCCGACTTCGAGCGATCTGATCGAATTGTCGGGACGGCACCGGCGCGAAAGCGGCGAGTTTCTGAGCAGCGGGATCAACGCGCGCGACACGATCAGCGCGCAGAAGGTGATCGAATATCGCGGCACGGCACGCTGGGAACACACCGCCGACAACTGGATCAACGATCTGAAGCTCACCTATGAAGATGTGCGCTGGGCGCCGACGCCCGTCGTCTTCGGCAATGGCAGCCTGTTCGCCTATGCTGCGCCAAATGCGAGCAATCCCGCGGTTATCGATCGTGCCGACATTCTGCGCATCGGGGGCGGCGCCAACTATCAGGACAAGGGGCAGAAGGGCTGGGGCATCCAGAACGACTTTACCTGGACGGGATTCGAGGGACACACGATCAAGTTCGGTGTGAAGTCGAAATGGGTCGAGCTGAACACGCTCCAGCTCAACAATTTCAATCCTGTTTACACCTACAACACCGCTTTCAATCCGAACGGCGGCAGCTTCAACGACGAGATTCCCTATCGCCTCCAGTTCGGTGCGCAAACCGGTAACGGCAGCCCGATCGTCAGCTCGGATAACTGGCAGTTCGGCATCTATCTTCAGGACGATTGGGAGGTGACGGACCGGTTGACGCTCAATCTCGGCCTGCGCTGGGATTATGAGCGGACGCCGTCCTATCTCGACTTCGTCCACCCCGCCGATGCGGTGAACGCCGTTTCACCCGCCAATTACCCCAATCTGGTCAACGCCGATTACGACATCAACGATTTCATTTCGACGGGGTCGGAGCGCAAGGCGTTCAAGGGCGCCTGGCAGCCGCGGATCGGTTTCAGCTATGAACTCGACGAAGACGCGCGTTTCGTGCTTTTCGGCGGGTTCGGCCGCTCCTATGACCGCAACCAGTTCGATTTCCTCCAGCAGGAAATCAGCGTCGGTTCGTTCGCGACGCGCACCTTCAACTTCAACACGGGCGATCCCTATAACACCTGCGCGCCGGGGCCGACCTGCGTTGCCTGGGATCCCGTCTATCTGACCGAGGCCGGCCGACAGCAACTCCTGGCGCAGGCCGGGCCGGGCGGCGGGCGCGAGCTGCGGTTCATCACCAACAAGCTGAAAGTTCCCTATTCGGACCAGTTCAGCCTGGGGCTGCGCGCCCGCGTGACGCCGCTTTTCGAGGCCGAAGTCGGTTACAGCCATGTCGAGAGCAAGGACGGCTTTGCCTATCTGCTCGGCAACCGGCGCCCCGACGGCAGCTTCTTCCCGCCGGCACCCTCGGCGCCCAGTTCGCCCTTCGGCTTTGCGCCGCCGGGTTTCGGGTCGATCATCATCGGCACCAACGGGCTCGAAACGCGCGCCGACACGGGATATCTCAAGCTGGTGAAAAACTATACCGCGGCCTCGCCGTGGAGCCTGGCGGCGACCTACACCTACACCGAAGCCGAGGAAAACCGGAACTTTGGCGAGGTCTTCAGCCTCGATTTCCCGTCGGTCGAAGATTATAATTTCGCGCGGTCGGCCGGGGTGCGCAAGCATCGCTTCGTCGCCGCGGGTTCGGTGGACCTGCCGATCGGGGTGACGCTGTCGGGCAAGTTTACTCTGGCGTCGCCGCCCTATCTCAAGGCGTTCGTGAATACCGGGGGTGTCACTCCATCGCGCACGGTCATTTCAAACGAGGCGAAGGGTAATGGCGACCGCTGGGGCCTGCGCCAGTTCGATCTGGCGATCATCAAATATATCCCGTTCCGCTTTATCAGCGACGAATCGCGGCTGCGCCTGCGGCTCGACATCATCAACCTGTTCAACGACCGCAACTATGTCGATTACAACAATAATCCGGCGGACAACACGCGCACGCCGTCCAGCCCCACCATCTATCGCGAGATTTCGGGGATCGGCGTTGGCGGCAATCCGCCGCGTACGGTAAAGGTCTCGGCCGGTTTCTCTTTCTGACCGGCTGACAGCGACGCCCGGCCTGCACCCCCTCCCGCCGGCCGGGCGTCATCTTTTGTGGAGTATCGAATGTCTTTTCGTATCGGGGCATCGCTCCTGCCCCTGGTGGCGCTGACCGCCGCTTGCACCGCGACCCCTGCGCCGTCCGCTTCGGGGCCATCCGCACCCCAGGCGCTCGCGCCGATGAGCGAGGCGGCTTTTTCCGAAGATCTGACCCGGCGGACCTTCCGCTATTTCTGGGACACCACCGACACCCAGCGCTGCCTCGCGCCCGATCGCTGGCCGAGCAATCCCTTTTCGTCGATCGCGGCGACGGGCTTCGCGCTGACGGCCTATGGCATCGGCGCCGAGCGCGGCTATGTCACGCGCGAGGCCGCGGCCGAGCGCACGCGCGACTGCCTGCGCTTCTACTGGACCGCGCCGCAAGGCCCCGCCGTCACCGGCATGACGGGGCACAAGGGGTTTTTCTATCATTTCCTGAACAATGAGGACGGCACGCGGCGCGGCAAGACCGAGCTGTCGACGGTCGACACGGCGCTGCTGCTCGGCGGCGTGCTGTTCGCGCAAAGCTATTATGATCGCGATACGCCGGTCGAGGCCGAGATCCGCGACCTTGCGGAAAAGATATATGGCCGCGTCGACTGGACCTTCGTTCAGCGCGAGCGGAGCCGGATTCCATCGGCCAATGGCGGCGGACAGAAAGCGATCGCGATGGGCTGGTATCCCGAACGCGGCGAAGGCGGCGATTTCGGGACGCATGACTGGGTCGGTTATAATGAGGGGATGCTCGTCTATATCCTGGCGCTGGGGTCGCCGACCCATCCCGTCGGCAAGGATGCGTGGGACAAGGGCTGGGCGGCCGACCTCGAAAAGGACTGGGGCAGCTATTACGGGCAGGAGCATCTCCAGTTCGAGCCGTTGTTCGGGCATCAGTACAGCCATGTCTGGGTCGATTTCCGCGGCATCCGCGATGCGTTCATGCGCGGCAAGAATATCGACTATTTCGAGAACAGCCGCCGCGCCACGCTGGCGCAGCGCGCCTATGGCGCCGACAATCCGAACGGTTGGACGGGCTATAGCGCCGACATCTGGGGGTGGACCGCTTCGGACGGCCCCGGCTATTCCAAGGGGCAATATCGCGTCAACGGCATCCCGCGCGACTTCAACGGCTATATGGCGCGCGGCGTCAGCGCGATCCGCGTCGTCGACGACGGCACGATCGTCCCGACCGCGGCGGGCGGCTCGATCCCCTTTGCGCCCGAAGTGACGATTCCGGCGCTGATGGCGATGCGGACCGAGTTCGGGCCGCGCCTCTACGCGCGCTATGGCTTCAAGGACGCGATCAACCCCAGTTTCACCTTCACCGATTTCGGATCGAGGTCGGGCGAGGTCGACGCGCAAAAGGGCTGGGTCGCGCGTGACTATATCGGGATCGATCAGGGCCCGATCCTCGCGATGATGGAAAATCACCGCAGCGGGCTGGTGTGGAAGGTGATGCGCAGAAATCCGCACATCATCCGCGGCCTGAAACGCATCGGCTTCACCGGCGGCTGGCTGGACAAGGTCGAATAGTGGCGAGCGAAGCTGTCGTTCAGCGCACCATCGTCAGCAACCCTCGCCGACGCACAGGTCGGCGAGCACCGGATAATGGTCCGACGGCAGCTTGCCGCCCGTCTGCTGCGTCAGTGTCGCGTGGCGCAGCACCGCCGTGCCCTTGTTCACGAAGATATGGTCGATCGGGCTCGGATCGTTCTTCTCGATCTTGAAGCCGGTGAAGGTGCCGAGCGGCCCGAAATGCGGAGTGCGGCTGATCGCCAGCGTGTCGGGCAACGCGTCGGGGCCGACGGCCGGGTCGGTGATCGCCTTGTGCGGCGGGCTTTCAAGCGGACTGTTGAAATCGCCCATGAGCACCACCGTTTCACCGCGTCGGCGGTTCGCGCCGATCCAGCGGCGGAGCTGCCGCGCGCTTTCAAGGCGCGCCTCGGTCCCGACATGATCGAAATGCGTATTCACGGCGAGCAGCGTCAGCCGCGAGCGCTTGTCCTTCAGCCGCGCCCAGCTCGCGATGCGCGGCAAGGCGGCGTCCCAGCCTCTGCTCGGGACGCCGGGCGTGGGCGACAGCCAGAAGGTGCCCGATGCGACGAGCGCAAACCGGTCGCGGCGGAAACCGAGCGGCGAAAACTCGCCCCGTTCCCGGCCATCGTCGCGCGCGACGCCGACGAAGCGATAGCCGGGCAGGTCGGCCTCGACCGCCTGCTTCTGATGCAGCAGCACCTCCTGCATCCCGATGAGATCGGGGGCATGATAGGCGATGAGCGCGGTGACCGCGCCGCGCCGGTGCGGCCAGGCGTTGTCGCCATCGGAGGCGAGGTCGAGCCGGATATTATAGGTCATCGCGCTGAACCGGTCGGCGCGCTCCCTTGCCGCCGCCGGAAGCGCAAGCGCGAGAGCGAGCAGCAGCGCCAGCCCGCGCATCAGCCGAGGTTCCCGCCGTTCGTGCGGATGACGCTCGAATAATAGCGCGCGCTGCGCTTGGGTGTGCGCACCTGCGTCTCATAATCGACGTGAACGATCCCGAAGCGCTTGGAAAAGCCCAATGACCATTCGAGATTATCGAGCAACGACCAGGCCATATAGCCGCGCACGTCGACGCCCTGGCGGATCGCGTCGCCGATCGCCGAAATATGCGTGCGCAGATAGTCGCAGCGCAGCGGATCGTCGACACCGTCGGGACCGGCCTTGGGCGGGTCGTAAAAGGCCGCGCCATTTTCGGTGATATAGACGGGGATGTCGCCATAGGTGTCGCGGAACCAGAGGAGCATGTCGGTGAGCGCGGGCGGATATACCTCCCAGTCGGTCGTCGTGTGCGTCGCATCCTGGCGGACGGGCGAGGCGCCGAGCGGCCATTGGTTCGGGTCGGCGCGGACGACGTTGCGGGTGTAGTAATTGATGCCGATGAAATCGACCGGCTGGCAGATGGCCTGCATATCCTCGGCAGGCCACTGGGGCCAGGCTTCGCCGAAGATTTCGGCGAGTTCGGCCGGATAGCTGCCCTTCAGCGCGGGATCGAGATACTGGCGGTTCATATAAGCGTGCGCGCGCGCCGTCGCCGCCACGTCCTCGGGGCTGTCGCTCGCCGGATATTTGGGTTCGATGTTGACGACGAGGCCGATTTCGTGCGCGCCCTCGCTGCGATAGGCCCGCACCGCCGCGCCGTGCGCGCGCATCAGATTGTGGCTGGCGATCGGCGCCTCGAACATGTTGCGATGGCCGGGCGCGAGCGCGCCGTGAAGGTAGCCGCCGTCGGTGATCACCCAGGGTTCGTTCAGCGTCACCCATTTCTTCACGCGCCCGTCGAGGCGGCGATACATGATCGCGGCATAGTCGGCGAACCAGTCGGCGCTGTCGCGGTTGAGCCAGCCGCCGCGGTCATCGAGCGCCGCGGGCAGATCCCAATGGTGGAGCGTCAGCAGCGGTTCGATGTCATGCTTGAGCAGTTCGTCGACCAGCCGCTCGTAGAAATCGAGCCCCGGTTCGTTCACGCGTCCGGTGCCTTGCGGCAATATGCGGCCCCAATTGACGCTGAAGCGATAGGCCTGAAGCCCCAGTTCCTTCATCAGCGCGACGTCGGCGGGCATCCGGTTATAATGGTCGCACGCGATGTCACCGGTGTCGCCCCTGGCCGCCATCAGCCGCGGATCATGGCTGAAACGCTGCCAGATGCTTGGCCCGGCGCCATCGGCGAGCGGCGATCCTTCGATCTGATAGGCGGCGGTGGCGGCGCCCCACAGGAAATCGTCGGGGAAGATGGTCTGCGTCATTATTTGTCCTTGTTCGTGATCGTCGGAGAGGGGAGCGCATGTTCGAGCAGCCAGGCGTAAAGCGCCGGGTCGTCATAGGCGGGATCCCAGGCATTGTGGCCGAGGTCGGGATAGATGGTCAGCCGCACCTTGCGCCCGCCGCAGGCGCGGATCGCGCGGGCCATGGCGAAGCTGCCTTCGGGTATCACGACATCGTCGCGGTCGCCGTGGAAGGCCCAGACGGGGAGGTCCATCAACCGGCACGCCTCGCCGGGATTGCCGCGCCCCGCGACGGGGGCGACCGCGGCAAAGCGGAGCGGCTGCGCGATCGCCCAGCGCCAGCTCGCATGGCCGCCGCGGCTGAGCCCCGTCAGGTAAATCCGCGCCGGATCGACGCGATAGGTCGCGGTGATATGATCGACCAGGCGGTCGAGCCTGGCAATGTCCCAGTCCTGACCGGCGCCGAGCAGCGGCGAAACGGTCAGGAAAGGAAAGCCGGCGTCGCGGTCGGCGATCTTCGGCGGACCATGGACCTTGACCTTCGCCACATCGTCGCCGCGCTCGCCCGACCCGTGAAGAAAGATCAGCAGGGGATAACGCTTCGTCCTGTCGGCCAGATAGCCCCGTGGCACGAACAGCTGGTACGGATAATTGTCCGACGCGATCGGCGGCTGGGGTGTCTGGCCCTCGACGACCGGCGGGGCTTTTGTCCTTGCGGCAGCGGGAGAAGCGGCGAGCACGAGGCCGAGCAAGGCCGCGATCCAGTAAGTCATGCGTCTTTCCTTGGTTGAACGGGTCATCCCTTGACGCTCCCGGTGGTGAGACCGCTCAGATAGAAGCGCTGGAGGGCGAGAAAGAGGATGAGCACGGGCAGGGTGGTGACGACGGCGCCGGCCATCATCAGCTCATTGTCCTGCACATGCTCGCGGCTCATCGCCGCGAGCGCGACGGGGAGGGTGTAAAGCTCCTGATCAGCGAGGATGATCAGCGGCCACATGAAATCGTTCCAGCTGCCGAGAAACACGAACAGCGCGAGCGTGACGATGATCGGGGTGAGGAGCGGCAGCACGATGCGCCGCAGGATCTGCGCCTCGCTCGCGCCGTCGATGCGCGCCGCTTCGAGCATCTCGTCGGGGATCGACAGGCAGTATTGGCGGACGAGGAAGATGCCGAAAATGCCCGCGAGCCACGGCACCAGCGCACCGGCATAGCTGTTCACCAGCCCCATCGCCTTGAGCTCGAGGAAAAGGGGCAGCATCCCGATCTGGCCCGGCACGACAAGCGCGGCGACGAGCAGGCGGAAGGTTGCGTCGCGGCCCCTGAAGCGCAGCTTGGCGAAGGCATAGCCCGCGGGGATGGTGAAGAGGAGCGCGAGCAGCGTCGCGAGCGTCGAGACGAGCAGGCTGTTGAGCAGGAAGCGCCCGACGCCGAAGGAGCCGAACAGGGCGCGATAATTGTCGAGCGTCGGATCGCCGGGAAGCAGCGGCGGGGGGAATTGCGCCGCCTCGCCGCGCGCCATGAAGCTGACCGACAGCATCCAGAGCAGCGGCGCGATGGTGAGCAGCGCGACGAGCGCCGCGAGCAGCGTGACGGTCCAGCGGCGAAGGCTCATATCGCGGCGCTCCGTCTGGCCAGCCGCAATTGCACCAGCGTCACCGCGAGGATGCAGAGGAACAGCAGGAAGGCGACCGCCGCGCCCGATCCCAGGTTCCACCATTTGAACCCTTCCTCATACATGAAATAGAGGATCGTCACCGTCGACTGCGCGGGGCCACCCTGCGTCATCACATAGGGTTCGGCAAAGAGCTGGAACATTGCCGCGACGGTCAGCACCGACACGAGCAGCACCGTCGGTGCGATCGCGGGCAGGGTGACGTGGCGCAGCCGGGTCAACCATCCCGCGCCCTCGATCCGCGCCGCTTCGTCGAGTTCGCGCGGCACCGTCTGGAGCGCGGCGAGGAAGATGATCATGGTATAGCCAAAGGTCTTCCAGCCGACGAAAAGCAGGATCGCGGGCAGCGATGCGGTCGGGCTGCCCAGCCAGTCGACCGGTGCGATCCCGACCAGCGAGAGCAGATAGTTGACGAGACCATAGCGCGTGTGGAGCAGATAGCGCCACACAACCGCCGTCGCCACGAGCGTCGTCACATAGGGCGCGAACAAGGCAACCCGCCACACCGGGCGCCATTTGAGCCAGCGCGAATTGATGAGCATCGCGGCGAAGAGCGACAGAGTGACGATAAAGGGGGTGCCGATCGCAACGAACAGCAAGCTGTTCGTCATCGCCTTCCAGAACAGGGGATTGGCGACCAGCCTTTCGTAATTCTGGAAACCGACGAAGCGCAGATTGTCGAGGTCGGCGAGCGCGTAGATGTCGAAATCGGTGAAGCTGAGGAATAGCGAGCCGATCGCCGGGATGACGAAGAAGGCCAGGATCGCGGCGAGCGCCGGCGCGGTCATCGCCCATCCGGCGCGCGCCTCGCGGGGGCGGCCCACGCCGGTCACAGCGCGCGTCCCCGGTCGAGCATCCAGCGCCTTTTTTCGAGCAGGCGGTCGGCGCGGCGGTCGATTTCGCGCGCGGCGGCATCGACGCCAAACTCGCCGCGCACCATGCGTTCGGCGACCACCTGCATTTCGGTGACGATGCGCTCCCATTCGGGCACTTTGGGCAGCGCGGTCGCACGGTCGAGCTGCGTGGCGAAAGGGGCGACGATGGAGTCGCTTGCAAGTCCCGCCGCGCGCCAGACCGAACGCCGCGCCGGAAGATTGCCGGTCAGCCGGTGAAGTTCGAGCTGAGCGCCCGGCGCAAGCAGGCGCGCGACGATATCCCACGCGGCGGTGCTGTCCGCGTGATTGGCGAAAACGACCAGGCTCGACCCGCCGGGCGCGGCCGAACCGAGGCCGTCGGGGCCGGGATTGGGCGCCGTACCCCATTTGTCCTGCATATCGGGCGCGAGGCGGCTTTTCATGTCGCCGATCGTCCACGGGCCCGACGTGAAGATGCTGAAATAGCCCTTCGCAAATTCGTTCCAGATGTTCGAAATCTGTGCTGCCGAGGCGAGCGGCGCGAGTTTTTCGTCGAACAGCGATTTGTAGAAGGCGAGCGCCGCCTTGAACTCGGGGTCCGAAAAGGCGCCGCGCGCATCCTTGTCGCGCAGAAGCCGCGCGCCCGCCGACAGCGCGATGGTCAGCAACTGCTCGAACTCGTTGAGCGGCAGCAGCACCGCGTAATTGCCGGGACCGGCGAGCGCCTTGACGCGGTGCAGCGCCCGCTTCCATTCGGCCCATGCGAGCGGCGGCGCGGCATAGCCGGCGCGCGCAAACATGTCCTTGCGGTAAAATTGCAGCCGCGTGTCGACATACCAGGGCACGGCCCAGGCGGTGCCCGCGATCCGATTGGTTTCGACGACCGCGGCGAACTGATCGTCGAGCAGCGCGGCGGCCGGGGCGGGCAGGGGGACGATCGCGCCGATCGCCGCCATTTCGGCGATCCAGCTGTTGCCGACCTGGCCGATTGCGGGCAGCGACCCGCCCGCGAAGCCGGTGAGCAATTTCTCGTGCGCCGCGCTCCACGGCAGCGGCTGCACCTCGACCGGCGGCAGGTCCGCGGGAAGCGCGAGCGTCTTTAGCAAAGCAGGAAGATTCGCCCCTTCATTGCCCATCGCCCAGATGGTCAGCGCATCGGCGCGCCGTGCGCCGCAGCCGCCGAGCATCGGCAGCAGCGGCAACGCCGCGAGCGCGCCCGTTAGCTGGCGTCGTCCTAACCGCATCGGGCGCCCTTGCGGATCACGGCTGCTTGGCGCCCGCCACGACGTCGGCGATCGGGCCGCCGGTCGTCCCCCGCACGGTCAGCTCCGGCGTCAGAATCGTCGCGTTCGCCGCGCCCAGCGTTTCGCCGCGCAACATGCGCAGCAGCAGCATCATCGCGGTCGATCCCAGCCGGTCGATATGCACCTGCATCGTCGACAGCGACGGGTTCAGGTGGCGCGCGAGCGGAATATCGTCGAACCCCGCGACCATGACGTCGCCCGGCACCGATTTGCCCGCTTCGGCGAGGCCCGCGATCAGCCCGACCGCCATCTGGTCATTGGCCGCGAACACCGCGTCGGCGGGCAACTGGCCCTGCACCAGCAGCCGCGCCGCCTGCGCGCCGCTTTCCTCGGAAAAATCGCCCGGCAGGATCGCGGGGGTGCGGACACCGCCGATTTTCGCCATCGCATCGGTGAAACCGCGCTGACGGTCGCGCGCGTCGCGATTATGCTTGGGGCCGGCGATATGGACGACCTGCTTCGCGCCGCGCGCCAACAGCGCCTCGGTCATCCGATAGGCGCCCTGGTAATTGTCGACGGCGACAAAGGGCAGGTCGAGCGGCCCGGCGTCATAGTTGAGCAGCACCGTCGGCAGCGCGGGGTCGAGATAGTCGGCGAGCAATTCGGGTTTCAGGTCGGGCGGCATCACCAGCAGCCCGTCGACGCGCCCGCGCATCGCCGCGATCGCCGCCGCCGTCTCGTGCGTGCTGCCGTGCATGTTGCCGAGCAGCAGGTGCATCCCCGATTCATGCGCGACAAGGTCGATGCCGCGAATGATTTCGGAAAAGAATTCGCCGAACAGGTCGGGCAGGATGACGCCGACGGTGTCGGTTTTGCGCCGCGTCAGGCTGCGCGCGCCGCTGTGCGGAACGAAGTTGAGCTTCTTGACCGCTGCCATCACCGCCGCGCGCGTCGGCGCGGTGACATTGCCGAGCCCGTTGATGGCGCGCGAAGCGGTCGCGACCGAGACCCCGGCTTCGCGGGCGACGTCTCTCAAAGTGGCCATGCCGAGACCCCCCTTTCGCTTGCATTGCGCCGCGCCGCGCCTGCGACTCGCGGGCCCCGCCCCGCGAGCATTACGGAAAGCTGCAAAGAGTAACCGGTTACAATGCCCAAGATCAAGGCCGTTCCCTCCGCGTTTCGATAGCCGTGCCCGACGGGTCGAAGAGGTGGAGATGTTCGGTCGGCAGACGCACGGGAGCGCTCGAACCTTCGCGGAGGCTGCCGTCGTCGCGACGCTGGCACGCGATGGGCCCGCCGCCCGCCGCGCTCTGCAAATGCACCGTTGCCAGGCCGCCGAGGCGCTCGATGAAACCGATCGTGAACGCCAGCGCGTCGGGAGCGTCGCCGATCCGGACATGTTCGGGCCGGATGCCGACCGACAGCGGCGTCCCCGCCGGCAGCGGCGCCGCGAGCGCGGGAAGGGCGATACGGCGTCCGTCGGCGAGCGCGGCGCGCCCGTCGTCCGCCATCGTCGCGGGCAGGATGTTCATCCGCGGCGTCCCCAGAAACTGCGCGACGAAGATATTGGCCGGGCGCTCGTAAAGCATCCGCGGGCTGCCGACCTGTTCGATCCGCCCGTCGCGCAGCACGACGATGCGGTCGGCCAGCGTCATCGCCTCGACCTGGTCGTGGGTGACATAGAGCGTCGTCGTGCCGAGCTGGCGATGCAGCCTGGCGAACTCGTAGCGCATCCGCACGCGCAGGTCGGCGTCGAGGTTCGAGAGCGGCTCGTCGAACAGGAAAATCTGCGGCTGGCGGACGATCGCGCGGCCGATCGCGACGCGCTGCCGCTGCCCGCCCGACAGCGCCGCGGGCTTGCGGTCGAGCAATCCTTCGATATTCAGGATCTGCGCGGCGCGCTGCACCCGCTGCGCGATTTCGGCCTTGTCGACTTTCGCGATCCGCAGCCCGAACGCCATATTTTCGCGGACGCTGAGGTGCGGATAGAGCGCATAGGATTGAAACACCATCGCGATGCCGCGCTCCGACGGGGCAAGGCGGGTCACGTCGCGATCGCCGATAACGACCCGCCCGCCGTCCAGCTCCTCCAGCCCCGCCACCGCGCGCAACAGTGTCGACTTGCCGCAGCCCGACGGGCCGACGATCACCGCGAACTCACCGTCGGCGACCTCGATCGATACGCCTTTCAGCACCTCGGTGGAACCGAAGCGCTTGCGTGCGGTCTCGATCGTCAGTCCCGCCATGCCTTCGCCCCTGCCCGCGCCGCCGTTCAGTGGACTGTCGCGCCGGCGCTTGCCTGGCGCGCGGGCGTTCGCGCCGCGGCGAGCGCGAAGACGCAGAGCGCGGCATAGCATATCGCCGGCAGCAGGACCGCCGTGCCATAATCGGTCGCTTCCGACAGATGCCCGACGAGCCAGGGGATGATCGCGCCGCCGATGATCGCGGTGCAGAGCAGCCCCGACGTCGCCTCGGCGCGCGCGGTCGAACGTTCGAGCGTCAGCGAGAAGATCACCGGAAACATCACCGAGTTGAACAGGCCGATTCCCAACGCGACGAAACCCGCGCCGACCCCGCCGACGAGCACGACATAAAGGCACATGAGGAACGCCGCGGCGGTAAAGACAAGCAGCAGCTTCGCCGCCGACACGCGCGCGAGCAATATGGATCCGATCGCGCGCCCGACCATCGCGCCGCCCCAATAGAAGGCGACCGCCTTGCCTGCTTCCTGCAACGACACGCCGGGGAGGCCGTCGCTGCCCATTGCGAAGCCGAGCAGCGGCACACCAAAGGCGGCGTCGGACCGGCCCCAGATCGCGTCGCTGTTGAGGAACCACGCCATCTGCGTGCCGATCGCGACCTCGGCGCCGACATAGAGGAAGATCGCAAGCGCGCCGAGACAGGCCCAGCGCGACGCGAAGGCCTCGCTGACCAGTTCGCCCATGCCCGCGCGCGCGCCGACGGGGGCAGGCGGGACGGCGGCATCGACGATCCGGCGGCTGACCCAGAAAAATATGAGGAGCGCGAGGATCAGCCCGCAGATCCAGAAATAGGCGCTGTCGATGCCCGCGAGCGCCTGCGCGCGCGCGGCGTCGGTCACGACGCTGCCTTCCTTCACCTCGACGCCTTCGAGGAACAGGTGCGCGCCGACCAGCGGCCCGAGGAAGGTGCCGAAGCTGTTGAAGGTCTGGCTGAACGTCAGGCGGAAATGACTCCGCCGCGGATCGCCGAGTGCGGTCGCGAGCGGGTTCGCCGCGACCTGGAGGATCGTGATGCCGGCGGCCAGCATGAACAATCCCGCGAGCACGAGCGGATAGACGGCGAGGTTTGCGGCGGCGAGCATCACGAGGCAGCCCGCAGCCATCGTCGCCAGCGCGGTCAGGATCGAGGGCACCGAATGGAAGCGCGCGATCAGCGCGGCCGCTGGAAAGGACATCACGCCATAGGCGATGAAAAAGGCAAAGGCCGACAATTGCGCCTCGGCATCGCTGAGCGTGAAAATGCCCTTCACGGCCGCGACGAGCGGGTCGATCAGCGAGGTGATGAAGCCCCAGGCAAAGAAGAGGACGGTTACCGCCGCAAAGGCCGCCATCGCGGTCGATCGCCCGCCGGGCCGGGCGGACGCCTGATTCGGCACGTCCATGCAGATATCCTCTTCACCGAAACTATGTTATGCCATGGGTCTAACGGGACGCCGGAACCAATGCAACCGGTTACATCCGTCTTCCCGAAGCGCCTGTCACCAAGCGCGCCCCCAGCGCCGACGGCCGCGCGAAATAATCGGTCGCCGCCCACTGGCGCGCGCGGGCGCGACTGGTTACATGGGCCGCCACCAAATGATTCGCGCGTGCCGGCCCCGATCAAGCGGGACACGGGCACCGCCTTGCAGCAGAAAGTGGCGACCCATGGAAATCATCACCGGCCTGACCTTTGACGATGTGCTGCTGGTGCCCGGCGCCTCGGACATATTGCCGTCGGATGCCAATCTGGCGACGCAGCTGACCGGTGAGATCGGCCTCAACATTCCCATCCTGTCGTCGGCGATGGACACGGTGACCGAGGCCGACATGGCGATCCTGATGGCACAGATCGGCGGCATTGGCGTCCTCCACCGCAATCTGACGATCGAGGAACAGGCGGCTGCCGTGCGGCAGGTCAAGCGGTTCGAGAGCGGTATGATCGTCAACCCGATTACCATCGGACCCGACGCGCCGCTGTCCGAGGCGAAAGCGCTTATGGCGCAGCATCGGATTTCGGGCATTCCCGTCGTCGAAACGGGTGGCAGGCTTGTCGGCATCCTGACCCACCGCGATGTGCGTTTCGCCGACAATCCGGGCCAGCCGGTGCGCGAGTTGATGACCGCCGATAATCTGGCGACCGTGCGTCCCGGCGTCGGCCAGGACGAGGCGCGAAGGCTGCTTCACCAGCGGCGCATCGAAAAGCTGCTCGTCGTCGACGACGATTATCACTGCATCGGCCTCATCACCGTCAAGGACATGGAAAAGGCGGTCAATTTCCCCGACGCGACAAAGGATGCCAGCGGCCGCCTGCGCGTCGCGGCGGCGACCAACACCGGCGACAGCGGGGTCGAGCGCGCCGAGGCGCTGCTCGATGCCGAATGCGACCTGATCGTCGTCGATACCGCGCACGGCCACAGCAAGGGCGTCGGCCAGACCGTCGAACGCATCAAGAAATTGTCGAACCGCGTGCAGGTGCTCGCGGGCAATGTCGCAACCGGCGACGCGACCAGGGCGCTGATCGACGCGGGCGCCGACGGCGTAAAGGTGGGCATCGGTCCGGGCTCGATCTGCACCACGCGCGTCGTCGCGGGGGTCGGCGTGCCGCAGCTGACCGCGATCCTCGACAGCGTCGAGGCGGCGGCGAAGCTCGGCGTGCCGGTGATCGCCGATGGCGGACTGCGCACCTCGGGCGACATCGCCAAGGCCTTGGCGGCCGGCGCGTCGAGCGTGATGGTCGGCTCGCTGCTCGCGGGGACCGCCGAGGCGCCCGGCGAGACCTTCCTGTTCCAGGGGCGCACCTATAAAAGCTATCGCGGCATGGGCAGCGTCGGCGCGATGGCGCGCGGCTCGGCCGACCGCTATTTCCAGCAGGACATCAAGGACCAGATGAAGCTGGTCCCCGAAGGGATCGAGGGGCAGGTGCCGTTCAAGGGCCCCGCGAAAGACGTGATCCATCAGCTTGTCGGCGGCGTGAAGGCGGCGATGGGCTATACGGGCAGCCGCACGCTCAAGGATCTGCGCGAACGCGCGAAGTTCGTGCGCATCACCAACGCGGGCCTGCGCGAAAGCCATGTCCACGACGTCGCGATCACGCGCGAGGCGCCGAACTATCCGGCGGGTTGAGGAAACAGCTTTCGTCATTGCGAGGAGCGAAGCGACGAAGCAATCTCCAGCGATCGTCGCGCAAGGGTTCTGGCTGGAGATTGCTTCGCTTCGCTCGCAATGACGAGGAATTGTGAATTATGACCCCCGCCGCCCGCCTTCAGACCGCCATCGAAATCCTCGATCTGATCGCCGCCGCCGCGCGCGAGGGCGGGGCGCCCGCCGATGCGATTTTTGCCGAAGCGATGCGCGCGCGCCGCTTTGCGGGGTCGAAGGACCGCCGCGCGATCCGCGCGCTGGTCTATGACGCGATCCGCGCCGTGCGCTCGGCCCCCGCATCGGGACGCGCCGCGATGCTCGCGCTTGCCGAGGCGCAGCCCGACCTTGCTGCGCTATTCGACGGTTCGACTTATGGTCCCGCTCCCGTCGCCGCCGATGAGCCACGCGCCCGGACCGGCGTTGCCGCCGAGGCGCTGATCGACCTGTTCGACCCGCTCGTCGGCGAAGCCGAGCGGGGCGCAATGCTTGCCCGCGCGCCGCTCGACCTTCGCGCCAACCGGCTGAGGGCATCGCGCGACGATATGGCAACGCTCTTTCCCGAAGGCGCGCCGATCCCCGGCGCCCCCGACGGCTGGCGCCTGCCGCCCGAAACCGCGGCGGTTCAGCACCCCGCCTACACCGAGGGCGCATTCGAGGTGCAGGACGCCGCAAGCCAATATGCGTCTGCCGCGCTGGATGTCGCGCCGGGACAGGCGATTGTCGACCTTTGCGCCGGTGGCGGCGGCAAGACGCTCGCCATCGCGTCGCTCACCGGCGACGCCGCCGATATTCTGGCCTGCGACACCAATCGCGCGCGCCTGCAACAATTGCCGCCGCGCGCCGAGCGGGCGGGGGCGACGCGGATCGAGACGCGGCTGCTCAATCCGGGGCAGGAAGAAACGATGCTCGCCGACCGGCGCGGACGCGCCGACCGTGTGTTCGTCGACGCGCCCTGTTCGGGCAGCGGCACCTGGCGGCGCAGCCCCGAACTGCGCTGGCGGCTCACCCCGGCGCGGCTCGAACGCCATCTTGCCGATCAGGCGAAGCTGATCGACCTTGGCGCCGATCTGGTGGCGCCCGGCGGCAAACTTCTTTATGCTGTCTGCTCGATCATCGCGCGCGAGGGGCGGGCACAGGTGGATGAGTTTCTGAACCGGCATCCCGGCTGGACGGCCGACGCCGATTATCTTCCCGGCGGCATCGGACGCGCGGCGGGCGCGGGTTTCCTGCTGACTCCGGCGCAGGATGGATGCGACGGATTTTTTCTCGCACGGCTGACATCGCCATGTTAGCATCGTCTGCATTCAATCGATGGGAGAGAGCGATGCGCATCACTTTGCTGGCCCTTGGCGCCGGTCTTGTTCTGGCCAGCCTGCCGACCGCCTCCGATGCACAACGCGCCGACAAGGATATTCTCCCGCGCTCGATCGCGCTCCAGCATGAAGGGGAGCAGGCGCAGCAAGCCGGCGATCTGAATCTTGCCATCGACTATTATGAATCGGCGCTCGCCGCGGACCCGCGCAACCGTTCGGCGATCATCGCGCTGGCGCAGGTCGCGCGCGCGCAGGGCCTGCCGGGAAAAGCGATCGGCCTGTATCGCGAAGCGCTGGTGCTCGAACCCAATGATGTTGTCGCGCTGACCGGCCAGGGCGAGGCGCTCGCCGACAAGGGCGCGCTCGAACTGGCGCGTGAAAAACTGGCCGAGGCGACGCGGGTGTGCAAGGGCCAATGCCCGCAGGTCGCGGCGCTGGAAAAGACGATCGCGTCGAACGCATCGAAGCGCGTCGTTGCCGCCGAAGCGCTGGTGCCGAAGCCGGTGGTCGCTACGGTAAAGCCCGCCAGCGGTCAGAATTGATCGCCGCCCCGGCGAAGGGCGCGCTTTTATCCGGGTACAATCGGGAATGGCGGCTAGCGGCCGGAAGCTGCCATTCTCTCCCCTCCCGCTTGCGGGAGGGGTCGGGGGTGGGCAGCAGCGTGGCAATGGCCCACCCCGCTGCGACTAACGAACAAAGTTCGTAAGTCTCGCTGCC
>Ga0164290_1001049_pt1 | contig 56861 bp, 48 predicted proteins | sample Micstemetagenome_FD_108782 | JGI IMG/M metagenome (GOLD analysis project Ga0164290, IMG submission 108782) | Contaminated culture microbial community from soil near Moab, Utah, USA - Microcoleus steenstrupii SON62 (Illumina Assembly) | ecosystem: Environmental > Terrestrial > Soil > Soil crust...
CGGGCTCGCGTGGATCGAGGCGCTCGCGCGCGACGTGGAGCGCGGGAGGTGACGGTGCTGGTCGTGGCCGTGGCGCTGGCGGCGCTGGGGGTCGCGCTCGCCGTTCCTGGCGCCCCGCGCCTGCCCTCGGCCGTCCCTCCCGGGCGGACGCGGCCGGGCGGCGACCGTCCCGCTGGGCTCCGCCGTTGGCGGCTGCCGTGCGCGCTCCTCGCCGGCACGGGCGCCGCCGTGCTCCTGGGCGGTCCGGCGGCCCCGCTCGCGGGTGTCGTGGCCGGAGCGGCGACCTGGGTGGCAGCCGGGCGGATCGAGCCGCGGGCGGTGCGCCTCCGGCGCGAGGAGGTACGACGCGACCTGCCGCACGTCGTCACCCTGCTCGGTGCAGCCCTGCGCTCGGGTGCCGCGCCGGGACCCGCGATCGAGCTCGTCTGCCGCGCCCTCCCGGGCGCCGCCGCCGATCTGCTGGGCCCGGTGGCGGCCCGGCTCGCGCTCGGTGGCGACCCGCAGGAGGTGTGGTCGGCGCTGGCCGACGACCCAGCGATCGGGCCGCTCGGGCGCGCGATGGCACGTGCCCACCGCTCCGGGGCCCCCGTCGTCGAGGCGGTCGACCGGCTCTCGGACGAGCTCGCGCGGCGGGCGCGTGCCGAGGTCGAGGACCGCGCCCGAGCGGTCGGCGTCCGGGCCGCGGTGCCGCTCGGAGTGTGCCTCCTGCCGGCCTTCCTGCTCCTCGGGATCGTGCCGCTGGTGGCGGGGCTCGCGCAGACGATCACGTGGTGAGCGGGCCGGTCGGCCCACGAACCGTCCACAGCGACGAGCGACACGCGCGGGCTCTCCACAGGCCGGCACGCGACGTACGGGTCGGGTCGGTCCGGTCCCGCAGGCTCCTCTCCACCGGCGGATCGCACCGGGCGACCCGCTCTCGAGGAGGAGGCATCTCATGAACCGACCGATCACCCTGGCCCGCCTGACCCGCGGCCGGGACCAGCGAGGCATCACCACCGCGGAGTACGCCGTCGGCACCGCGGCCGGTGCCGGTCTCGCGGGACTGCTCTACAAGCTGCTCACCGGCGGCTTCGGCGACCGCATGCTCCGGACGCTGTTCGACCACGTCTTCGGACTGCTCGGCATCGGATGACCCGGGTCCGGGGAGCCCGGGGCGCGGTGACCGCCGAGCTGGCGCTGGGGCTGCCGGTGCTGATGGCGGTCACCGTCGGGCTGGTGTGGCTGCTCTCGGTCGGAGCCGCCCAGGTGCGGACCGTCGACGCCGCCCGCGAGACCGCGCGGGCGGTCGCCCGGGGTGACGACGAGGGCGCGGCGGTCGCGATCGGCGAGCGGGTCGCGCCCGACGGCGTGCGCGTCGTCGTGGTCGCCCAGGACGGCCAGGTGGTCGTCCGGGCGGCGGGTCACGTGGCCGGTCCCGGTGGTCTCCTCGGGTTCCTCCCGGGCGCCGACCTCAGCGCCGAGGCGGTGGCGGTGGCGGAGGAGGAGCCGTGAGAGCCCGGCAGGATCGCGGCGCGGCGACCGTGCTCGTCACCGCCTGCCTCGGCGTGCTGCTGCTCATCGGCTGTGCGCTGGCGGTCGTCGCCGCGATGGTCACCGCCCACCGCTCGGCCCAGGCTGCCGCCGACCTCGCCGCACTGGCCGGGGCGATCGCGGCCCGTGACGGCGGCGACCCCTGCGCCGCTGCCCGCGCCGTCGCCGCCGCCAACGGCGCGGCGCTCACCGGGTGCTCGCCCGACGGAGCAGAGATCACGGTCGAGGTCGAGGTGGCCGGTCCGCGCTGGCTCGGACAGGTCCACGACCTGACCGCCGCCGCTCGGGCGGGGCCGGCTGATGTGCGCGGCGGGCTGTCGGCGGATTGGCCCGGGCGGGCTACGAGGATCATCCGGACGGGTACGGGGGACTCCATGAATCGGCTCTCGGGCGCCAGCGTCCCCGGTGGATTCGGCCCCTACCGGCTCGATTTCTACTCTTCCGACCCCGGCGACGGGTCGGAAGCGTTCGACTTCCCCTGGGTGACCAGTGCGGAGCAGGCGGAGGAGGAGTGCAGCTACTCCTACGAACAGGCTTCGAATGACGGCACGACGACGTGGAACGGCCGACCGGCCCACCTGGCGAGCGTGACCGCCGTCTGGACCCTGTCCTTCGAGATCAACGGCACCCCGGTCACGATCCCGAACGCTCCGGCGACGCTCACCAGCGACGCGAGCACCGCGCCGGTCCGGGTCGACGAGCAGGGCGCCGTCGTCACGGACGTCGGCTGACCTCGACGCCGTTCTACGCCTTGGTGGGGTCGTCGTCCTGGCGGCGCCGGTCGAGGTCGGCCCGGTCGAGCTTCTCCGACAGCTCGTTGAGGCGCTTCTGCTCCTTGCGGTGCTTCCAGCCCATCTTGGCGCCGAGCTTGATCGCCCAGAGGCCGACGAGGATCAGGGCCGTGGCGACGACACCGGCGAGGAAGACGCCCTCGATCGACAGGTCGACGTTCCAGATCTCGAGCGTCGCTTCGCCGTTCACCACGTCCACGTCGGAGGCGAACAGCCCGAGCGCGACGATGGCGGCGCCCAGCGCGACCAGGACCAGACCGAGGATCACCATGGCCGCGAGACTAGTCCCACCTCTGCTCAGCGGGCGAGCAACGCCTCGAGCAGCCGGACCGCCCCGGACTTGTCGAGCGGGTCGTTGCCGTTGCCGCACTTGGGCGACTGGATGCAGGACGGGCAGCCGCTCACGCACTCGCAGGCGGCGATCGTGGCCCGGGTCGCGGTGAGCCACTCCCGGGCGGTCGCGTAGCCCCGCTCGGCGAAGCCCGCCCCGCCGGGATGGCCGTCGTGGACGAACACGGTGAGCACCCCGGTGTCGGGGTGCCGCGCGGTGGACACGCCGCCGATGTCCCAGCGGTCGCAGGTCGCGAAGAGCGGCAGCAGCCCGATCGAGCAGTGCTCGGCGGCATGCGCGGCGCCGGGCAGGTCGGCCCGGTCGAGACCGGTCTCCTCGAGGACAGCATCCGGGACCGTCCACCAGACGGCGGTGGTGCGCAGGCTGCGCACCGGGAGGTCGAGCGGCGTCTCGTCGATCACCTCGCCGGTGCGGCTGCGCCGCCGGAGGTACGACGTCACCTGGTTGCTCACGTCGACCGAGCCGAACGACACGCGGCACCCGCCCCAGCGCTGGCGCTCCCGCTCCTCGACGATCGTGATGTCGGCGACGTCCCGGGCGGTCGTCGTGTAGTCGACGTCGACCCGCCGGATCTCGGCGACGTGCTCGTCGAGGTCGAGGCACTCGACCTGCCAGGTCTCGCCGCGGTGGACGTAGATCGCGCCGGTGTGGGCGGTGGTGTGTGCACGGCCGCCGTCGACGGTGCCGATGACCCGCCCGGTGTCGGCCTCGACGAGCTGGACCTGGGCGCCCCCGGTCGAGCGGATGTCGGCGAGGTCGGCGGCCCGCCGCCGGTCGGTCCAGAACCAACCGTGCGGGCGGCGGCGCAGCAGCCCGGCCTCGACCAGGTCGTCGAGCAGCCCGCGGGCGCTCGGTCCGAACAGCGGGAGGTCGGACACGGTGATCGGCAGCTCCTGCGCGGCCGCGCACAGGTGCGGCCCCAGGACGTAGGGATTGTCGGGGTCGAACACGATGCCTTCGACCGGCCTGCCGAGCAGCGCCTCGGGATGGTGCACGAGGTAGGTGTCGAGCGGGTCGTCACGGGCGACGAGCAGGCCGAGGGCGCCGCCGCCGGTGCGACCGGCCCGGCCGACCTGCTGCCAGAACGCCGCCCGGGTGCCGGGGTAGCCGGTCATCAGCACGGCGTCGAGGCCGCTCACGTCGATGCCGAGCTCGAGGGCGTTGGTCGCGGCCATGCCGAGCAGCCGTCCGCTGCGCAGGTCGTCCTCGAGCGCCCGCCGCTCCTCGGGCAGGTAGCCGCCGCGGTAGGAGTCGACCCGTGCCGCGAGGCCGGGATCGACCTCGGCCAGCAGCTCGGACGCGCGATGCGCCACCTGCTCGACGCCGCGCCGCGACCGCACGAACGCCAGGGTCCGCACGCCCTCGAGCACGAGATCGGCCAGCAGGTCGGCGGTCTCTGCCGCGGCGGGGCGGCGCACCGGCGCGCCCTGCTCCCCGGCGTACGACGTCAGCGGCGGCTCCCACAGCCCGACGGCGACCTCGCCCCGCGGGGAGTCGTCGTCGGTGACGGCGGCGACGTCGAGCCCGATGAGCCGCCGCGCGGCCACCTCCGGGTCCGCGACCGTCGCCGAGGCGAGGACGAAGGTCGGCGAGGAGCCGTGCGCGGCGCACACCCGGCGCAGCCGCCGCAGCACCTGGGCGACGTGGGCGCCGAACACCCCGCGGTAGTGGTGGCACTCGTCGACGACGACGAAGTCGACGGTCGCGAAGAACCGTGCCCACCGGTCGTGGGCGGGGAGCAGCGAGCGGTGCAGCATGTCGGGGTTGGTGAGGACGTACTCCGCGTGGTCGCGGGTCCAGTCGCGCTGCTCCTGCGTGCTGTCGCCGTCGTGGGTCGACACCCGTACGTCGAGCCCGAGCGCGGCGATCGAGGCCCGCTGGTCCTGCGCGAGCGCCTTGGTGGGCGCCAGGTAGAGGGTGCTCGAGCCGCGCTGGCCGCGTGGCCCCCGGCCGGCGCGGATCGCCGTCAGTGCCGGCAGCAGGTAGGCCAGGGACTTGCCGGAGGCGGTGCCCGTGGCGACGACGACGTGCCGGCCCGCGTGGGCGTGCTCGGCGGCGCGGACCTGGTGGCGCCAGGGCTGCACGACCCCACGCGAGCAGTACGCCGCCACCACGGCGCGGTCCGCCCAGTCCGGCCACGGCTCGGGGACCGCCGGGCGCGCCGGGATCCGCTCCAGGTGGGTCAGTCGGTCCGCCCGGGTCGTGCCGGCGGCGAGCCGCTCGACCAACGCCACCGGGTCGACGCCAGGGCCGGGGCCAGGGCGTGCGACGGAGGGGGAGATGGTCATGGATGCCATTGTCGTCATCGGTGCCGACACATCCCACTCTCCCGGCACTCTCCCCGGGGGCTCGTGCGTGGTTGGGCCGGTCGTGGTTTGATATCGACGACGAAACTGCGATTGCTGGGGATGGACACGTGGACCTGACACTTTCAACGCGCGAGGTCGGTGGGCGCACCGTCGTTGCCGTGGGTGGGGAGATCGACGTCTACACGGCGCCCAAGCTGCGGGACACCATCACCGAGCTCGTGGCTGCCGGCAACTACGACCTGGTCATCGACATGGAGCAGGTCGAGTTCCTCGACTCCACCGGTCTCGGCGTTCTTGTCGGCGGCCTCAAGAAGGTTCGCGCCCACGACGGGTCCCTCCAGCTCGTCTGCAACCAGGACCGACTGCTCAAGATCTTCCGGATCACCGGCCTGGCGAAGGTCTTCACGATCCACTCCTCGGCAGAAGCGGCGCTCACGTAGTTCGCGGAACCCCCAGGTGATCCCGATCACACCCACGGTGTGTGGTGGAACACACCGTGCGTAGACTCCGGCGCGTTCCCTGAGGTGGGTCTCTCGACCCACCCCTGAATCTCCCCCCTTGGAGGAAACGCATGCCCGGGATCCTTCCCGCTGTCGTGGAGGTCGAAGGCGGTGACTTCGTGCTGGTCGCGCTGGTAGCAGCGATCGCACTCGGCTCGCTCGCGATGGCCGTCCTGTTCCGCCAGCAGGTGCTCGCCGCCGGCGAGGGCACCGAGAACATGCGCCGCATCGCGCAGGCCGTCCAGGAAGGCGCCAACGCCTACCTGACCCGCCAGTTCCGGACGCTCGCCGTCTTCGCCGCCATCGCCTTCTTCGCCCTGATGGCCCTGCCCGCCGACGAGATGACGGTGCGGATCTTCCGCTCCGTCTTCTTCCTCGTCGGTGCCGGCTTCTCGGCCGCCATCGGCTACCTCGGCATGTCCCTCGCGGTCCGCGCCAACCTGCGCGTCGCGGCGGCGGCCAACGAGGTCGGTCGCGACCCGGCGATGAACATCGGCTTCCGCACCGGCGCCTTCGTCGGCATGGCCACCGTGGGCCTCGGCCTGCTGGGCGCCAGCGTCGTCGTGCTCGCGTTCCAGGACGAGGCCCCGCACGTGCTCGAGGGCTTCGGCTTCGGCGCCGCGCTGCTCGCCATGTTCATGCGCGTCGGTGGGGGCATCTTCACCAAGGCCGCCGACGTCGGCGCGGACCTGGTCGGCAAGGTCGAGCAGAACATCCCCGAGGACGACCCGCGCAACGCGGCCACGATCGCCGACAACGTCGGCGACAACGTGGGCGACTGCGCCGGCATGGCGGCCGACCTCTTCGAGTCGTACGCCGTCACCCTGGTCGCGGCGCTCATCCTCGGGTCGCAGGCGTTCGGCGACAAGGGCCTGGTCTTCCCCCTGATCGTGCCCGCGATCGGCGCGCTGTCGGCCATCGCCGGCGTCTACCTCACCAAGCCCCGCGCTGGTGAGAACGGCCTGAAGACGATCAACCGCGCGTTCTACATGTCGGCCGCCTTCGGTGGCGTCGCCAGCGCGATCGCCGCCTTCATCTACCTGCCGAGCAAGTGGAGCGAGTTCGGCACCGGTGCCGACGCCGACCTCAGCCCGCCGCTCTTCGCGGCCGGCGCCGTGCTCATCGGCATCGTGCTCGCCGCTGCGATCCTCGCCCTCACCGGCTACTTCACCGGCACCGACCACAAGCCGGTCAAGGACGTCGCCAAGACGTCGCTCACCGGCCACGCCACGGTGATCCTGTCGGGCTTGTCGGTCGGCTTCGAGTCGGCCGTCTACACCGCCCTCGTGATCGGCACCGCGGTCTTCGGAGCGGCGCTCCTGGCCGGCGGCTCGGGGACGCTCGCACTCTTCGCGGTCGCGCTCGCCGGCTGCGGTCTGCTCACGACCGTCGGCGTGATCGTCGCCATGGACACCTTCGGCCCGGTCTCCGACAACGCCCAGGGCATCGCGGAGATGTCCGGCGACGTCAGCCCGGAGGGGGCGCAGATCCTCACCGAGCTCGACGCGGTCGGCAACACCACCAAGGCGATCACCAAGGGCATCGCGATCGCGACCGCCGTGCTCGCGGCGAGCGCCCTGTTCGCGTCGTACACGCAGAGTGCGTTCACCGAGGCCGGCGCCGCCTTCGAGGAGGAGCTGCTGGCGGGCTTCCTGATCTTCGACGCCAAGCTCATCGTCGGTGCACTTCTCGGCGCCGGCGTCGTGTTCCTGTTCTCGGGGCTGGCCATCAACGCCGTCGGCCGCGCGGCGGGGGCCGTCGTGATGGAGGTGCGCCGCCAGTTCCGGGAGATCCCGGGGATCATGGAGGGCACCGGTCGTCCGGAGTACGGCAAGGTCGTCGACATCGTCACCCGCGACTCGCTGCGCGAGCTGGCCACGCCCGGCATCCTCGCGATCCTGGCGCCGGTCGCGGTCGGCTTCGGCCTCGGCGTCGGCCCGCTCGCGGGCTTCCTCGTCGGTGCGATCGCGAGCGGCACCCTGATGGCGGTGTTCCTGGCCAACTCCGGTGATGCCTGGGACAACGCCAAGAAGCTCGTCGAGGACGGCCACCACGGCGGCAAGGGGTCCGAGGCGCACGCAGCGACGATCACCGGCGACACGGTCGGCGACCCGTTCAAGGACACCGCCGGCCCGGCCATCAACCCGCTGCTCAAGGTGATGAACCTCGTCTCGCTGCTGATCGTCGGCGCCATCGTCAGCCTGTCCTACGGTCCGGACGAGAACGACACCGTGCGGATCCTGATCGCGCTCGCCGCCGCCTTCGGCATCGCGGCCGCGGTCTACATCTCGAAGCAGCGAGAGACGTCGATGGGTGACGACGTCGACACTCCCGCTGCCCCGGTCGAGGCCTCCTGACCGACTCCGCAGCACCGGCACACCGGCCCGGCTCCCGCGAGGGGGCCGGGCCGGGTCCGTCTCCGGGCGCCGAGTCGGCCATCTGGGTCCGCAGGTCGGATCCGCGGGATACGATCCGGCCTGAGGGACGTCGCGCATTTCAGGCGTGGGGCTGATCGGGAGACGGTGGAGCGATGAAGGTACGTGCGAAGGTTGTCCGGACCCTGGGTCTGGGCACGGTGACGGCGATGCTGGCCGCCGGGCTGGGCGCGGTCACCATGTCCGACGCGGACGCTGTCGAGTTCCCGGACCCGACGAGCCCCTTGTGGCTGACGGTCGAGAAGGCCTCGGCTCCGCTGACCGACGGGGCCGGCGAGGTCGACCCGACGTACCTCGACCTCACGCCGGCCGGTGGAGCACTCGGCAACGCGGTCGCGTTCGTCCACGCCAACCTGCAGCACGCGTTCTTCCGCTTCCACGTCGCAGCACTGCCGGAGGACGGTGCCGCTGGCGGCTACATCGTCCAGTTCGACACCGACAACAACCTCGGCGGCTGGGAGCGAGCGCTCCGCTACGACCAGGCGGCGGGCACCGTGACCTTCTACAGCGCCCCGAACCCCAACAGCGCCGTGACGGTGCCGGGCACCGTCGTCTCGACCCTGCCGCTGCCCGCGGCCAGCCGGACCAAGTACGCCGGCGCCGACGGCGGCGCGCACGTCGCGTTCGCGTTGACCCGGGCTTCGCTGGCGAGTGCCGGCATCAGCCTCGGCGTGCCGATGGTGATCGGTGCGACGACCCAGCCGGCCGAGGACTTCGGCGCCGCGCTCAACGCCACCTCGTTCCTGGGCCTCGGCAAGGCCAAGGCCGACATCCTCGGCGTGGCCAAGAGCAACCCGTCGTGGCAGAGCGTCGCCTCCGACCCGCTGGACATCGACAGCGACGGCGACGGCATCGCCGACAACCTCGACAACTGCCCGATCATCATCAACCCCGAGCAGGAGGACGACGACAAGGACGTCGACAACAGCCTGTCGCAGGGCACGGCCGGCCAGCCGGACGGCACCGAGGGCGACGGCAACGTGTGCGACGCGACCCCGCGCGGCTACGACTTCGACGGTGACGACGTCGGCCTGATGGACGACCAGTGCCCGGAGCAGTACGGCGCGCTCGAGAACGGCTGCGTCGCGCAGTCGACGACGAAGGCGACCCTGCGCTACCTGCCGAAGGCCAAGACCTTCAAGGGCGTCGTCCGGGCCGCTGAGGAGCAGTGCGTGCCGCGGCGCAACGTCACGGTCTTCAAGCAGGTCGCCGGACCCGACCGCAACCTCGGCACCGTCAAGACCGACGCCACCGGGCGGTACGCCATGAAGCGGGCGAAGCGCGCCACCAAGGGCACGTACTACGCGCGGGTCGACCCCAAGTGGACCCTCGGCGCCCGCTGCTTCAACGGGAAGTCACCGAAGATCGTGGTCCGCTGACCCCGACCCTCGCCGCTCCCCTCCGCGACGCGCTGCTCGCGGCCGACTTCACCTACGACGCGGTCGCCGAGCTGCTCGGCGCCGAGGCGCAGGCGGCGCTGTCGCGCAACGAGACCACACCGGCCCTTCGTCGTACGACGGAAGGCCCCCTCGCGACGCTCGTCCGGCTGTTCCTGCTGCAACGGGCGGTCCCGCTGGCGGACGCCGAGCTGGCACTGCCCCGGCTGGTCGAGCGGCTGTCCGCTGACGGGATGCTCGCGCAGTCGGTGGGTGAGGTGGCCGCCCGCCTCGACTGTCGGCCCTATGCCACCGAGGAGGGCACCGACCTGTGGGTCGTCAGCGACCTGACGCCCGGGATGGACGGCGCGCCGCAGCGGGTGACCACCGACTACGTGCTGGGGATCAGCCCGGCGTCCACCTCGCTCGCCCAGCTCACCCTGCGGCACGACGTCGACTCGGCACTGGACCTCGGCACCGGTTGCGGCGTCCAGGCCCTGCACCTCGCGGGGCATGCGGACCGGGTCGTCGCGACCGACGTCAACCGGCGGGCGCTCGACCTCGCCCGGTTCAACGCCGAGCTCAACGAGGTCGGCGGGCAGGTCGACGTACGCGACGGGTCGTTCTTCGCTCCCGTCGCGGGAGAGCGCTTCGACCTGATCACCACCAACCCGCCGTTCGTGATCTCGCCCGCGACGGGCGAGCGGCTGGTCTACCGCGACTCGGGCCTGCCCGGGGACCAGGCGGTCGAGCACGTCGTACGGACCGCCCCGGACCACCTCGCCGAGGGCGGCTGGTGCCAGGTGCTCGCCAACTGGGCGATCCTGGCCGACCGGCCCTGGGACGAGCGGCTCGCCGACTGGCTGCCCGACGACTGCGACGCCCTCGTCGTCCAGCGGGAGGTGCTCGACCCCAGCGCGTACGTCGAGCTGTGGCTCAAGGACTCCGGCCACCATCCGTCGACGGGCACCGGGACCGTCGCCGACTACCTCCGGCGCTACGACAGCTGGCTCTCGTGGTTGGAGGAGCAGGGCGTCGCCGGCATCGGGTTCGGCTGGATCAACCTGCAGAGGGTCTCGACAGGCTCGAACGGCGGCGCGACCGGCAGGAACCGCGAGCTGCTCGAGTGGCCGTACGACGTCGAGCAGCCCATCGCGACGGCGGTCGCGGAGTGGGCAGGCGCCCGGCGCGTGGACGTCGGCCCGGACGCGACCCTGGTGGTCCGACCCGACGTCCGGCAGGAGACCGTCGGGCCGGTGGGCGCGGAGGACCCGGCCACCATCCTCCTGCGTCAGCAGCGCGGGTTCCGTCGGGCACGCCAGGTCGACACGGTGCTCGCCGCGGTCGTCGGCGCCTGCGACGGCGAGCTCCCGGTCGGCGCGATCCTGGACGCGGTCGCCCAGCTGCTCGCGCTCGACCCGGCAGCGACGAGGTCGCAGTACCTCCCCGAGCTGGAGTCCCTCGTCCGCGAGGGATTCCTTTTCTAAGGCAGACTGGGGTCCGTGACCCAAGCCGGCTGGTACCCAGACCCCGCTGGTCAGCCCCAGACCTACCGCTTCTGGGACGGCTCCTCCTGGAGCCACGAGACCACCAGCGACCCGTACGCTCCTCCGCCTGCCGGACAGGCGGCGCCGCCCCCGCCGCCGACACCGCCCCCGACCCCGCCGACACCGCCGCCGCCGGCGTCACCCTCCCAGCCGCCGCCGACGGTGATCGTCGGAGGGGCGGCACCGCCGTCGCCGTACGGTCAGGTCCCCACGCCCGGGTACGGCGGGACCACCCCGCCCGGGGCCGGTGGCTACGGACAGCAGCCGCCGTTCGGTGGCGGCTACCCGCCGGCGCCCTCGGGCGGCTCGGGCGGCTCGGCCAAGACGGTCCTGCTCGTTGTCGGCGCCGTGCTGGTCCTCATCCTGCTGAGTGCCGGTGGGTTCTTCGGGGTCCGGGCGCTGGCGGGCGATGACGACGACGGCGACAACGACGCGGCCGACCGCAGCAGCGCGACCGACAGCGCGACCGACGAGACCGAGTCGACCGACCCGACCGAGTCCACGGAGTCGACCGAGGTCACCGAGTCGACCAGTCCGCCGGAGAGCACGACCACGGCACCTCCGTCGACCCAGTGCACCGGCGGCTTCCCCGACCCGTCGGTGACGCCGCGTCGCAACGCCGAGCGGGTCAGCGGTGGCTCCCTGTCCATCCCGATCCCGGCCGGCTTCAAGCCGGAGGTGCTGTTCGCCCCCGCGTTCGCCTGGGCGGACAACTTCACGCCGCTGGTCCGCACCATCGAGGAGAACCCGGAGGCGCAGACCAGCTGGTTCTCGATCTTCGGCGTCGGTGGGTTGCGCAAGGCCAACGGGTTCGCCGACCCCGCTGTGGCGGCGGAGGTGGTGATGACGTGCATGATCGAGTCGCCGGACCAGTACTCCGACGTCACCGGACGCACCGAGGTCAGCGCCGGTGAGATCACGGTCGACGGCGCCGACGCCTACCAGGTGACCGTGGAGATCAGGGTCGACAACGACGATCTCGAGACCGAGGGCGACATCGCCCAGGTCATCGTGGTCGACATGGGCGACCCCGACATGTACGGCCTCTACATCTCCCAGGTGCCCATCGGCAACCAGGAGCTGCTCGACCTGCAGACCTCGATGGTCGACCGGATCCTGGTCGACTGAGAGCCCCGGACACCGTCCATCCAGCCCCTCGGAAGCAGGAGGACTGGACATCACGCGCTACCGTCTTGGGCCGTGAGCCCGCTCGGAAGGGCTCCGACCAACCGGAACCAACCCCTGAGCTCAGTGAGAAGAAGGTCTAGTGGCACACAAGTTGGTGATCGTCGAGTCACCGGCCAAGGCCCGCACGATCGGCGGGTACCTCGGCGACGGCTACGTCGTCGAGTCCTCGATCGGTCACATCCGCGACCTCCCGAACAACGCCGCCGACACCCCCGCGAAGATCAAGGACAAGCCGTGGGGGCGGCTGGCGATCGACGTCGAGAACGACTTCGTGCCGTACTACGTCGTCCCGCGGGACAAGAAGAGCCACATCTCCAAGCTCAAGGGACTGCTGAAGGACGCCGACGAGCTCTACCTCGCCACCGATGAGGACCGTGAGGGCGAGGCGATCGCCTGGCACCTCCTCGACGAGCTGAAGCCGAAGAACATCCCCGTGAAGCGGATGGTCTTCCACGAGATCACCAAAGCCGCGATCCAGGCGGCGGCCGCCAACCCGCGCGAGCTCGACATGGACCTCGTCGAGGCCCAGGAGACCCGGCGGATCCTCGACCGGCTCTACGGCTACGAGGTCTCCCCGGTCTTGTGGCGCAAGGTGATGTCCGGGCTCTCCGCGGGCCGGGTCCAGTCGGTGGCGACCCGGCTGGTCGTCGACCGCGAGAAGGAGCGGATGGCGTTCCGGGTCGCGTCGTACTGGGACCTCGAGGGCACCTTCGACGCCGGTTCGAAGCACGACCAGCGGATGTTCCCGGCCAAGCTCTACTCGATCGACGGCACCCGCGTCGCGTCCGGCAGCAACTTCGGCCCCGACGGCCGGCTCAAGAAGACCGAAGTCGTTCACCTGGACCGGAGCCGGGCCGAGGCGCTGGTGACCGCGCTGGCCGACTCGTCGTACGACGTCCGCTCGGTCGAGGCGAAGCCGTACAAGCGGTCGCCGTACCCGCCGTTCCGCACCACCACCCTCCAGCAGGAGGCCAGCCGCAAGCTCGGCATGGGCGCCAGCATGACCATGTCGGTCGCCCAGCGGCTGTACGAGAACGGCTTCATCACCTACATGCGTACCGACTCGACCACGCTGTCCGGGGGCGCCGTCGAGGCCGCCCGGTCACAGGTGCGTGAGCTGTACGGCGCGGAGTACCTGCCGGACACCCCGCGGACCTACACCAGCAAGGTCAAGAACGCCCAGGAGGCGCACGAGGCGATCCGGCCCGCCGGCGAGTCGTTCCGCACTCCGGCGCAGACCGGCCTGACCGGCGACCAGTTCCGGCTCTACGAGCTGATCTGGATGCGCACCGTCGCCTCCCAGATGAAGGACGCGGTCGGCCAGAGCGTCTCGGTCCGGCTCGGCGGCCACGCCACGACGGGAGAGGACGTCGTCTTCTCCGCGTCCGGCCGCGTGATCACGTTCCACGGCTTCCTCAAGGCGTACGTCGAGGGCACCGACGAGGGGGCGGCCAAGGACGACCAGGAGACCCGGCTGCCGGCACTCGTCGAGGGCGACCCGGTCTCGGCGGCGTCGTTGAGCGCCAACGGTCACGAGACGAAGCCCCCGTCGCGCTACACCGAGGCCACGCTGATCAAGGAGCTCGAGGACCGCCAGATCGGCCGGCCGTCGACGTACGCCTCGATCATCGGCACCATCCTCAACCGCGGCTACGTCTACAAGAAGGGCACCGCCCTGGTGCCCGCGTGGATCGCGTTCTCGGTGGTGCGGCTGCTCGAGGAGCACTTCAGCCGGCTCATCGACTACGACTTCACCGCGCTGATGGAGACCGTCCTCGACGACGTCGCCCGCGGCGAGAAGGACCGCGTCACCGAGCTGACGGAGTTCTACTACGGCTCCGAGAAGCTCGTCGGCCTCAAGCCGCTCGTCGACGGGCTCGGCGACATCGACGCCAAGGAGCTCGCGACCTTCCCGGTCGGCGACCCCGAGGAGGGCATCGCGCTCCGCGTCGGCAAGTACGGCCCCTACCTCGAGGGACCCGGCGACGACGGTGCGCCAGCGGGGAAGCGTGCCAACGTCCCCGACGACCTGCCGCCGGACGAGCTCACCCTCGCCAAGGCGAAGGAGCTGCTGGCCAACCCGGCGGGCGAGGAGATCGAGCTCGGCAGCCACCCGGAGACCGGGCTGCGGGTCATCGCGAAGAACGGCCGCTACGGGCCGTTCGTCACCGAGGAGCTCCCCGAGGACGCCGCCAAGAACGCGAAGCCGCGCACCGGCTCGCTCTTCAAGTCGATGTCGCTCGACACGATCACCCTGGCCGACGCGGTGAAGCTGCTGTCGCTCCCGCGCGTCGTCGGCGCTGCCGAGGACGGTGAGGAGATCACCGCCCAGAACGGTCGCTACGGGCCCTATCTCAAGAAGGGCACTGACTCCCGCTCGCTCACCGCGGAGGACCAGCTCTTCACGATCACGCTCGACGAGGCGCTGGCGATCTACGCCCAGCCCAAGCAGCGCGGCCGGGCAGCGGCGGCGCCGCCGCTCAAGGAGCTCGGCAACGACCCGGTCTCCGGGCAGCCGATCGTGGTGAAGGCCGGCCGCTTCGGCGAGTACGTCACCGACGGCGAGTACAACGCCACCCTCCGCAAGGACGACTCGGTCGAGGCGATCACCCTCGAGCGGGCCGCCGAGCTGCTCGCCGAGCGGCGCGAGAAGGGACCGGCGAAGAAGGCGGCCAAGCGGGGTGCCAAGAAGGCGCCGGCGAAGAAGAGCGCGGCGAAGAAGACGGCCAAGAAGGCGCCGGCGAAGAAGACCGCTGCCAAGAAGACCGCGAAGAAGTCCTGACCCGTCCTCCTGACGTAGGCGACTTCGGCGAGCTCCCCGGCTCCCCGGCCTCCCCGACATCCGCGTGGCTCTTTCGGGGTGCGACGTACTGTCCTCGCATGAGCCATCCCCGTCGCACCGCCGCGGCCGCGTTGTTCCTGCTCACCCCGTTGCTGCTCGTCTCCGCCGCCTCGTCGGCACCCGTCTCGTCGGCACCCGTCTCGTCGGCACCCGTCTCGTCGGCACCCGTGACGGACCGGCTCGGGGCGCAGGCGCCGCGAAGCCTCCAGTACGACGTGCTCGGTGACTCCTACGGGTCCGGCTACGGCGTGCCGCCGTACTCCGCCTGCGGCCGCTCGGACTCGGCGTACGGCGTGCTCGTGGACGGCCGGCAGCGGCTCGCGCTCGACGACTTCGTCGCCTGCGCCGGCGCGACCACGACCTCGCTGGTCGAGGGCGGGCAGCTGGCCGCCCTCGACGCGGGGAGCGACCTGGTCCTGCTCAGCATCGGCGGCAACGACATCGGCTGGTCGCAGGCCGTGGTGGCCTGCCTCGCCCGCGCCGACACCGACTGCGCGCGCACCACCGAGATGATCCTCGGCCGGATCGGCAACGACCTCCCGGCGCTGCTCGACACGCTCCACGACCAGGTCGCCGCCGCCGCGCCGGGGGCCCGGGTCATCGTGACCGGCTACCCACGGCTGTTCTCACCGGAGCACGGCAGCTACCTCGGCGCGTCGCCGGCCGAGCAGCAGGCCCTCAACGACGGCGCCGGCGTCCTGAACGGCGTGCTGCGGGCCGCGGCGCAGGAGCACGGCTTCGACTTCGTCGACGTGACGCACCGCTTCGACGGGCACGGCGTCAACGCGCCGGAGCCGTGGATCCTCGGCGCGTTCCGGCCGGACGGGTCGCTCGAGCCCGGCGCGTTCCACCCGAACGCCGCCGGCTACGAGGGATACACCGCCGCCGTCACCGCTGCCATCAAGCCCGGGAGCCACCGGGGCTGACCGGGGCCGGGCCGACCACCGTCGCAGATCGTCGGGCCTGCACCGTAGGTTCTTCCTCATGGGATCGCTCGGCCACTACACCGACACCGGGGTGTTCGTGTGCTTCGAGGGTGGCGAGGGGTCGGGCAAGTCGACGCAGTCGCGGCTGCTCGCCGACGCGCTCCGCGCGGAGGGGTACGCCGTGCGCCTGACCTTCGAGCCGGGCGACACCGTGGTCGGCAAGGAGGTACGCCGGATCGTGCTGAGTCCCGAGACCGGCGACCTCGATGACCGCACCGAGGCGTTGCTCTACGCCGCCGACAAGGCCGAGCACGTCGAGACCGTGGTGCTGCCGGCGCTGGCGCGGGGCGAGGTCGTCATCACCGACCGTTACGTCGACTCCGCGCTGGCCTACCAGGGTGCCGGTCGATCGCTCGACCCCGACGAGCTCGAGCACGTCGCGCGCTGGGCGACCGGAGACCTGCGTCCGCACCTGACCGTGGTCCTCGACCTCGCGCCCGAGGCGGGGCTCGGTCGGTTCAGCGAGCGCGACCGGATCGAGGGGGAGTCCCTCGCGTTCCACCAGCGGGTGCGCCAGGCATTCCTGGACCTGGCTGCGGCCGACGCCGAGCACTACCTGGTCCTCGACGCCCGGGCCGAGGTCGACGAGATCGCGACGGCCGTCCGCGCGCGGGTCGCGCCCCTGCTCGACCAGGCGAAGCGGCACCAGCCATGAGCATCTGGGCCAGCCTGGTGGGCCAGCGGCCGGTCATCGAGACGCTGCAGACGGCGGTGGCGGGGCAGGGCATGAGCCACGCCTGGATGTTCACGGGCCCGCCCGGATCGGGGCGGTCCAACGCCGCGGTCGCCTTCGCCGCGGCGCTGCAGTGCGAGCAGCTCGGCCTCGGCCCGGCCTGCCCGGCGGACTGTCACGACTGCCGCACGGTCCTCGCCGGCAGCCACGCCGACGTCGCCCTGATCCGCACCGAGAAGCTGACCATCGGCGTCAAGGAGGTCCGCGACCTGGTGCGCCGGGCGGCGCTGACCCCGATGGGCAAGCGCTGGCAGATCCTCATCGTCGAGGACGCCGACCGGCTCACCGAGCAGGCGTGCAACGCGCTCCTCAAGGCGATCGAGGAGCCCAACGCCCGCACCGTCTGGATGCTCTGCGCACCGACCGTCGAGGACGTGCTGTCGACCATCCGGTCCCGCTGCCGACTGGTGTCGCTGAGCACGCCGTCACCCGCCGACGTCGCCGGATTCCTGCAGTCGCAGGGCTGCGAGGCAGGGCGCGCGGCGTACGCCGCCCGTGCCAGCCAGGGCCACATCGGGCGGGCGAAGGCGCTCGCCTTCGACGACGCTGTGCGGGACCGGCGCCAAGACGTGGTCGCGATCCCGGCCCGGCTGAGCTCGCTCGGCGCCTGCCTGACGGCGGCGGCCCGGCTGGCCGAGGGCGCCAAGGCGGAGGCCGACGAGATCACCGCCACGCTCGACGCCCGGGAGAAGACCGACCTCGACACGGCGTACGGCGTCGTGGAGCGCGGTCGGCGTCCCCGGGAGTACGCTCCGGCGCTGCGCGACCTCGAGACCGCGCAGAAGACCCGGGCCAAGCGCCGTCAGCTCGACGTCGTCGACCGCGGGCTGATCGACCTGGTCTCGGTCTACCGCGACGCCATCGCGCTCGCCACCGGCGCGCCGGGGGCGCTGGTCAACGAGGACATCCGGGCCGATGTCGAGCGGATCGTGCAGTCGTCCTCGCCCGAGCTGAACCTGAAGCGGATCGGTTGGATCTTCGAGGCGCGGGAACAGATGTTGGAGTTCAATGTGCCGGTCGCACTGGCGCTGGAGTCGATGATGGTGGCGTTGCGGGTCCCCGACCCGCACTGACCACCGGTAGACCGCTGACCTGAGGAGACCTACCGTGAAGAAGCTTGTCGTGGCGATCATCGTCATCTGGGCGCTGGTGCTCGCCGCCGGCGCGACCACGGCCGTCGTGCTGGTCACGGGCGGCGATGATGGCGACAGCAGCGCCGACCAGGACCCCACCTCCGAGGCCCCTTCGGAGTCGCCGTCGGAGTCGCCTTCGGATTCCGGGTCGGCTCCCTCCGACCCCGGCGCGGTGCCGGCCGGGCTGGAGGAGTTCTACGGCCAGCAGATCGCCTGGGAGCCGTGCGGGGAGTCCAACGAGTGCGGCACGCTGGAGGTGCCCCTCGACTACGCCGAGCCCACGGGCGACACCATCGAGATCGCGCTCGAGCGGGCGCCCGCGACGGGTGACCGGATCGGCTCGTTGGTCGTCAACCCGGGTGGTCCCGGAGCGCCCGGCACCAGCACCGCCGAGGAGGCCGACGGCTACTTCGGGCAGGAGCTGCTCGCCCGCTACGACATCGTCGGCTTCGACCCGCGCGGCACCGGCGACTCGAGCCCGGTCGACTGCCTCAGCGACCCCGACCTCGACGAGTACATCGCCGCCGACCCCGACCCGGACAACCGCCGGGAGGTCCGCGAGCTCGTCGACCAACAGCAGACCTTCTGGGAGCAGTGCCTGGCGAAGTCCGGTGACCTCGCCGCTCACGTCAGCACGATCGAGGTCGCGCGCGACATGGACGTGCTGCGGGGCGTGCTCGGCGAGAGCAAGCTGCCGTACTTCGGCTTCTCCTACGGCACCCGCCTCGGTGCGACGTACGCCGAGCTGTTCCCGGCGAACGTCGGCCGGTTCGTGCTCGACGGTGCGGTCGACCCCAGCCTGCCGACGCTCGAGGGCTCCCTCAGCCAGGCCGAGGGCTTCGAGACCGCGCTGCGGGCCTACCTGCAGGACTGCGTCGACGGGGGCTGCTTCCTCGGCGACACCGTGGACGAGGGCCTGCGGACGATCTCCGACCTGCTCGCCGACATCGACGCCGAGCCGCTGCCGACCAACGAGGAGCGCGACCTCACCGTCGGCAACGCGTTCTACGGCCTGGTGCTGCCGCTCTACTCGGAGGACAACTGGCCGATCCTCGACACCGCACTCGAGGAGGCGCTCGACGGCGAGGGAGACACCCTGCTGTTCCTGTCCGACTTCTACGGCTCGCGCGAGGACGGCGAGTACGTCGACAACAGCCTCGAGGCGATCAGCGTCATCAACTGTCTCGACGACCCGTGGTCGATCCCCCCGGCCGACGTGCCCGAGTACTTCGACGAGTTCGAGGAGGCGTCGCCCACGTTCGGCCGGGTCTTCGCCTGGAGTCTGGTGACCTGCCACGGCACCCCGTTCGAGTCCACCGAGCCCGAGATCGAGATCGACGGCTCCGGCGCCGCCCCGATCGTCGTCATCGGGACGACGCGCGACCCGGCGACGCCGTACCAGGAAGCCGTCGCGATGGCCGAGCAGCTCGAGTCCGCCGTCCTCCTCACCCGAGACGGCGACGGGCACACCGCCTACAACCGCGGCAACCCCTGCATCGACGACGCCGTCCACGCCTACCTGATCGAGGGGACCGTCCCCGCCGTCGGCAAGGAGTGCTAGCCGCTGGTTGAGAGGCCCGCCGGTTTCGTGGCGTCCCGGCCCCGCCGGTATGCTTCCGCAGGTTGTTGCCCCGGCAGCACGCCGCCTTAGCTCAGTCGGTAGAGCGGCTCACTCGTAATGAGCAGGTCGTCGGTTCGATTCCGACAGGCGGCTCCGACGACAGGGCTCTGGCCAGCAGGAATGCTGGCTAGAGCGACTGTACGACGGAGATCCGACCGGCGCCTCCGTCGCCTCGAGCGACGGCTCCGCGCCCTGGCGGCCCGATGGTGTGACCGTCGTCCGGGCGGCATCCCGCCCAGCTGGGCCTGGGGGCCGACGACCGGGACGGGGTGTGGCGAGGGCTGGCGATCGTGGACTCGCCAGCCCGTTACCCCTCTTTGCATGGGCATCCTGACCGCTGAAAGTACGTCGCTGCGCGCGGCGATCGCCGCTTATCGCGTTCGCGGCGAGGTCTCCGCCAGCGCGATCGCTGATGCGGCGGCTGGGCGACGTCGGACCCTGACCACCGCCTACTGCGCGTTTCGCTCAGGAGTCTCCGGAGCGGATCTGCTCACCGATCCATGTGGCGACCTGGGTGCGACTCGTGAAGCCCAGTTTGACCAGGACGTGCTCCACGTGTGTTTCGACGGTCCTGGGTGAGATGACAAGGGTGTCGGCGATCTCCTTGTTGCTGAGTCCCTCGTGGACGAGCTGGGCGATCTGAAGCTCGCGAGGTGTCAGCACCGAACCAGGGTGGCGCTTCGTCCTGTTCGTGGCCGCCGGGGCGGTCGGTGTGGGTCGCTCGTCGAGCGCCGCGGCAATGGCGGTCGCCTGGTCGAGGCCGCGGCCATGTGCGAAGGCGAGGTCGAAGTCCGCCTCGCCCAGGAGCGTCCGCGCGATCTCGGTCGCTGCGCTGCGAGGTCCCCCGAAGCCGGGAAGCAACGGCGAGGCGTCGTACCTGTCCCAGTTGTTCTTTGCGGCGCCGAGCAGCACGGCCGCCCGCTCGGGGTCACGATCCGCGGTGAACCACGCGAGCGTGTCCAGCAGGACGGCGATGCCCACGGGTTCGCCGACCAGCCGCTTCAGTCGCAGGCTCTCGATGACCAGCTCGTGGGCCGCGGTGCTGTCGGCGCGGGCCCACAGCGCAAGCCCCGCACACCAGATCGTCCAGGACCGAAGCCAGGTCTCGCCCGCCGCCTCGGTGAGCGCAAGACAGGCAGAGTGGTGATCCAGTGCACCGTCGAGGTCGCCCAGGAGGACGTGGTCCAGTGCGAGGAGGACGGTGCTGAAGGCGAGCTCGCGGTCGTTGCCCGCGTCTGCGAAGCCTCGGCGGGCCTCGTCGAGGAGCTGCGCGGCCCGCGTCGGGTCTCCGGTGAACAGGGCAACGAAGCCCGCGGCCTGGACCAAGAGGGTCTCGGCATCGCCGTCGAGTCCGGTGACGAGTGCGGTGCCCTCCTCGAGCAGCCCGGTGGCGGCGTCGACGTCGCCCTGCATGACGGCCCACAGGCAGGCTGAGCGCAGTGCACGCGCCCGGATAACGGGGTCGCCGGGTCCACTCTCCAAGACCTCGTTCAGCCAGGACCGGCCCCGCTGGAAGCGGCTCTCGAGGAGGCCGATCTCCAGCAGGTCGGCCCGCCCGCAGCCCCCGGTCAGGACCGTCCGGATCGGTCACCGACAAGGTGAGCGCCTTCGCGATGTTGCCGAGGTCCCGGCGGAGCCGGCCTATCCAGTCGAGCTGACGGGGACCGAACCAGTCCTCGTGTGCCTGGGAGACCAGCCCGAGGTAGAAGTCCCGGTGCCGACGGCCCACCTCGGTGTTCCTGCCGATCCGGGCGAGCTCGGCGCGTCCCCGGTTCCGGATCGGGGGCAGCATCCGGTAGCGGTTCCCGGCTGGGTCGCGGCGGCTCGCGGTCACCACGGACTTCTCCACCAGCGACGCCAGGATCTCCTCGACCGGCTCGGGATTCTCGGGGCCGGAGCACACCGCTTCCGCTGCGTCGAGCTCGAACCCGTCGACGAAGACGGAGGCCTTGGCCCACAGCAGCCGTTCCGCCGGCGTGCACAGGTCGAAGCTCCACTCGATGCACGCCGCCATGGTCTGGTGCCGGAACGGGGCGGCTCGGCTCCCCTTGCCCAGCAGCTCCCAGCGGTCGGTCAGGTGCGCGTCGAGCTGGCTGGGCGTGAAGGCCCGCAGACGCGCCGCCGCGAGCTCGATGGCGAGCGGGATGCCCTCCAGCTTCCGGCTGATCGCGGCCACGGCGGCTCGGTTGTCCTCGGTGAGGGCAAAGTCGGGGTCGACCGCCCGGGCCCGGTCGAGGAAGAGCTCGACGGCGTCGTACCGCTGCAGCGGCTCCGCCCCGGTCGCCGCGCTGGGTACGACGAGCGGCGCGACGGGGTACTCCACCTCCCCCTGGATGCGCAGCGGCTCCCGACTCGTCGCCAGGATCCGGACTCCCGGGCAGGTGCGGAGCAGGGTGTCGGCCATCACCGCCGCCACGTCGATGACGTGCTCGCAGTTGTCCAGCACCAACAGCACCGTCCGCGACCTCAGGTACTCGACCGTGGCGATCGTCGCCGACTGCCGCGACCTTCCTTGCAGGCCCAGTGTCGCCGCGAACTCGTCCGGGACGTCCTGGGGATCGGTCAGGCCGGCGAGCGCGACCACGTGCACGCTCTCGAACAGCCGCCGCAGCTCGGTGGCCATCCGCAGCGCCAGCCGGGTCTTGCCGATCCCCCCGAAGCCGGTGAGCGTGACCAGCCGCGACTCGCCCATCAGCTCCCGGATGCGCGTGCGGTCCGACCGCCGACCGACGAACGTCGTGACCTCTAGCGGCAGGTCCGTGGCCGCGAGTGGGAATGAGACAGCCTCTGTCATCTGGTCCGCGACCTCCGCGAGTGCAGATCAGCACACTACCGCGGCTCGCGCCAGGATTCTCCGTGGACCGTGATCGTCCAACGATGGTTCAGTGCGCGCGCCGTGTCGACACGCAGGTACGCCGTCGGCGCTGACGACCTCGAGGGGATCCTCGGCGACAGCGACGTCGTTGCGACCGGCATCAGCGCCGCAGCGGCGTACCGCCTCGGTCTCACCAACGTCGGCGCCGGCGACGCCTACGTGGCCGCCGCCGCGGTCGACCGTTTCGTACGCGACCACTTCCTGATCCAGAGCACGAGCGGGAACCTGACCCTGCGCCTGGTGGACCACGACCTCCATCTCGCGACCGCCCGGACGATCGACGGACTGCGTGTCGCCACGCGCCTCATCGTCGGCGTCGACCTCGCCGAGGACGCCGACGCTCGCACCCGCGCTGCCGGACTCAGCCTCGTCGATCGTGTCCTCGACGAACAGCGGGCGGCTAACGAGGAGGCGAAGCCACAGGACCGCGACGACCACCCGGCCGTTGCGGGTGCTCGTTGTGACGCGAGCCCAACTGCCTAGCGGCGGGCGAGCATCAACGGCATCGCCTGGCGCACCTCGGCTGCCAGCTGGTCGAGTGCGTCGTCGCGATCGCTGAGGTGGCCCAGGAGCGCCTGCTGGAAGATGCCGTCGAGCAGGGCGTAGGCCATGTGGGAGGAGACGACGACCTCGTCGTCGACCAGCTCGGCGTACCGCTCGACCACCCGCCAGATCATCTCCTCGAGCGTCTTGTCGATCTGTTGGACCGCCTCGCGCAGGTCCTCCTCGAACATGCTCTGCGCGCGCAGGTCGTACCAGAGGCGGTGCATCGGAGCCTCGTCGACGAGCGTCTCGCGGAGCTTGGCCACGAAGGCGTCCACCAGCTCCGCCGGACCCATCGACTCCGCGATGACGCCGTCGTAGCGCTGGACGCACGTCGCCTTGTACTGCTTCACGCAGTAGACGATGAGCTCCAGCTTGTCGCCGAAGTAGTAGTGCACGACGCCGTGCGTGAACTCGGAGTTCTTGCCGATCTCCCGCAGTGACGACTTCGCATAGCCGAGCTCGCCCAGCGTCCGCAGCGCCGAGTCCGCAAGGGCTCGCCGGCGGGCGTCGTGCTTGTCGACGGGGTTGCGGCGGCTCGTCGCCGTGGGCATCGGGTCTCCTTCGTGGGCGGCTCGCCCCACTCTAGCCGATTCCTTTGACGGGCGTTCAGCGTTATCTAACCAAATGTCCAAGAATCTCTTGACACTTGACTAGATCCTGGAGAAGTGTGTGCTGCGTCACCAACCAAAGGAGCCGCAGCATGACCACGCTCGATCTGACCGGACGTACCGCTCTCGTCACCGGAGGGGCCCAGGGCCTCGGCGAGGGGATGGCCAGGGCTCTGGCCGAGGCGGGCGCGAAGGTCGTCATCGCCGACATCCAGGACGACCTCGGACCGAAGGTGGCCGAGACCCTCGGCGAGGGACACGGCTTCGTCCACCTCGATGTCACCGACGACGCATCGTGGGAGGCGGGCGTCTCCGCCGCCATCGACCAGCTGGGCGGCCTGGACCTCGTGGTCAACAACGCGGGCGTCGAGATCACCAGCCTCTTCGTCGACCTCGACCCCGAGCAGGCCCGGACCATGCTCGACGTCAACGTCGTGGGCACCGCCCTCGGCATCAAGCACGCCTTCCGGGCGATGCGCCCCGGCGGCCGCGCCGGCCACGGCGGCACGGTCATCAACGTCGCCTCCGTCGCGGCCACGATCGCCTTCCCGGCGATCTCGATCTACTCGGCGAGCAAGTCGGCGGTCGACCGACTCACCCGGGTCGCCGCGATGGAGAGCGGCAAGCTCGGCTACGGCGTGCGCGTCAACTGCATCTACCCGGGCCTGGTGCCCAACGAGATGGGCGCCAACCTCGCCAACGACGTCGCCCGGCTCGGTCTCTTCGGGTCCACCGAGGAGGCGGTCGGTGCCGTCGTCGAGCTGACGCCCTCCGGCCGACTGGCCAGCACCGAGGACATCGCTGCCGCGGTCGTCTTCCTCGCCTCCGACCAGTCCGCATTCATCAACGGCGTCGGCCTCCCGGTCGACGGCGGCATGGGCATGTGAGCCCGAGCGCACCGAGCAGAAGGACAAGAGCCATGACCACGCAAACCTCCAGGACTCGACCAGTCGTCGTCTACGGCGCATCCGGATACACCGGCCGCCTCATCTGCGAGTACCTCCGCGAGTACAACGTCCCCTTCGTGGCCGCCGGCCGCGACGGGGTGAAGCTGAAGGCCTCGATGGAGGCGAACGTCGCCGGCATCGAGACCGCCGACTACGAGATCGTCGAGGTCGCCCATGACGTGGAGTCCCTGACCGAGCTGTTCTCCGGCGCCAGCGTCGTCTGCAACACCGTCGGCCCGTTCAGCCGCTACGGCCCGGCGGTCGTCGAGGCCTGCCTCGCGTCCGGCACGCACTACCTCGACACGACCGGCGAGCAGGACTGGGTCATCACCTGCGACGAGGAGTACGGCGAGCAGTTCGCCGCGCAGGGCCTGCTGCTCTCGCCCGGCATCGCGCAGATGTACACCACCGGCGAGATCGCAGCGGAGCTGTGTCTCGAGCAGCCGGGCCTGGACACGCTGGACATCGCGGTCTTCTGGGGCGGCAGCCCGACCATCGCGTCCACCCAGACGATCCTCTTCAACGCGGCTCTCTCCGGAGCGAACCATCTCGAGCAGAACCAGTACGTGCCGCACGACCCGGAGGCCGGGCACTACAGCCTGGTCATCCCCGGTCAGCACGAGCTGGGCCTCGCCCTCCCGTGGGGCGGGACCTCGCACCCGGTCTGGTACCGCAAGGACCCGCGGGTGGCGAGCTGCAAGGCGCTCGGTGGCGTCTTCAACCGGGCGCTGATGCTCGGCGTACCCCAGATCGTCGGTGCGGCGATCGAGGCGACCAAGGACATGGAGACCGAGGAGAGGTACGCCGCGCTCGAGGCCACCGCGTCGCAGGTCATGAACGTGATGCCGCCCCGGGAGAACCCGCGGCTCAACAAGACGCTGGACTCCGTCCACGCCTCGGGGCCGCTCGGCCGCGCGCACTGCGTCATCCACGGCAACCAGAACTACAAGCAGACCGGGCTGCTCCAGGCGTTCGCTGCCTACTCCCTGCTGCAGCAGCCCCCGAACCGGGTCGGCTTCGCGTCGGGGTGCAAGGCGTTCGGCCACCGAGACCTGCTCGGCCAGCTGCGGGCGTTCGGCCTCGTCTCGGAGCCGGTCCTGACGAGGGAGGGCTGAGGCGTCGTGCGGCTGGTCGACTACCTCGACAAGGGGGCGTCGCTCGACGCCGACGCCCCCTGTCTGGTCTGCGGCGACGAGGTGGCGACGTACGCCGAGGTGCAGGAGCTCAGTCGCCGCGTCGCCTCGTCACTCGCGGCATCGGGCGTCGGTGCCGGCGACAAGGTCGCGATCCTCTCGGCCAACGACCCGACCGCCTTCACCTGCGTCTTCGGGATCAGCCGGGCGGGCGCGGTCTGGTGCCCCATCAACCCGCGCAACGAGGCCCAGGAGAACCGGGAGCTGCTCGAGCTCTTCGAGTGCTCGGTGCTGGTCTTCCAGGAGTCGTTCGCGCCGCTGGTGGACCAGATCCGCGGCGACCTGCCGCACCTGGCGGCGCTCGTCTGCCTGGACGCCGAGATCGACGGGGCGGTGTCGTGGGAGGAGTTCCTGGCCCGCGGCACCGCGGCCGTCGACCGGCCGGCCGACGACGACCTGGCGCTGATCGTCGGCACCGGCGGCACCACCGGCCGACCCAAGGGCGTGATGCTCACGGGCCGCAACATCGAGACGATGACCGCGATCACGTTGATGAGCTACCCGTGGTCGCCGCAACCGGTCTACCTCGCGCTGGCGCCGCTCACCCACGCCGCCGGGGTGCTCTGCTTCCCCGTGCTGTGCCACGGCGGATCGATCGTGATCATGCGCGCCCCGGACGTCGGCGGCTTCCTCGACCACGTCGAGCGGCACCGGGTCACCCACACCTTCCTGCCGCCGACCCTCATCTACATGGTCCTCGACCACCCGGACCTGGCGGAACGGGACCTCGGCTCCCTGCAGTGCTTCTGGTACGGCGCGGCACCGATGTCGACGTCCCGCTTGCACGAGGCCATCACCCGCATCGGACCGGTGATGGCGCAGCTCTTCGGCCAGACCGAGGCTCCGATGATGATCTCGACGATGTCGCCGGGCGATCACCTCCACGCGGACGGCAGCGTCGCCACGGAGCGACTGTCGTCGGCGGGCCGACCCGCGCCGCTCACGACCGTTGCGATCATGGGGGAGGACGGCGGGCTTCTCCCGCCCGGCGAGCGCGGGGAGATCGTCGTACGGGGCTCGCTCGTCATGCGCGGCTACTTCAAGAACCCTGCCGCCACCGCGGAGGCGAGCGCCCACGGCTGGCACCACACGGGGGACATCGGCTACCTGGACGAGGACGGCTTCCTGTTCATCGTCGACCGGGCCAAGGACATGGTGATCACCGGCGGGTTCAACGTCTACTCCACCGAGGTCGAACAAGCGCTGATGGCCCACCCGGCGGTCGCCGACAGCGCCGTGATCGGACTCCCTGACGAGAAGTGGGGAGAGCGGCTCACCGCTGTGCTGCAGGTGCGCTCCGGACAGTCCGTGGACCCGGCGGAGCTGAAGGACTTCGTCAAAGGCCGCATCGGCAGCGTCAAGACGCCCAAGCAGGTCGAGGTCTGGGACGACCTGCCCCGCTCCAAGGTCGGGAAGGTGCTCAAGACCGAGATCAAGCGGCTGCTGCTCGAGTCAGGTGCATCGGGGTGACCTCCGTCGTCGACATGGCCGACATCGCCGACATCGCCGACGTCGTCGAACGGCGTCCGCGGGCCGGCGCCGGCGCCGATGGGGACGTACGTCGACACATCGCGTCGGTGGCAGCCGAGCTCACCACCCGCCGTGGCGACGTGACCTTCGCGATGCGGGACCAGCTGGCGCTGAGGATCCATGAGCTCGACGGCGACCCGGTGCTGCTCGAGCTGCTGGCCGCCAGCATCGAGGGGAACGTCGTCAACATCCTGCGGGCTCTCCAGCACGACATCGGCAACGATCGCCAGGAGCCTCCGACGGCAGCGGTCGAGTACGCCCGTCGGCTGGCCCAGCGCGGCGTACCGGTCAACGCCTTGGTGCGCGCCTACCGGCTGGGGCAGCAGTTCCTCCTCAGCCAGGCGTTCGACGCCTCCCGCCGGCTCAGGGGTAGCGAGGTGGTCCGCGCGGACGCCTACGACCGCATCGTCACCAGCGTGTTCGACTACATCGACTGGATCTCCCAACGCGTGGTCGTCGTGTACGAGGAGGAGCGCGAGGCCTGGTTGGCCAACCGCAGCAACGCCCTCACCGCCAAGGTGCTCGAGATCGTCGCGGGCGCGAGCCTCGACGCGGCCGCCACGGAGAAGGTCATCGGGTACCGGCTCCGCGGCCACCACGTCGCGGTCGTGGCGTGGATGCACGAGTCGGCCGTGCAGAGCGACCAGCTGAGCCGGACGACCCGGATGATCCGGCAGTTCGCCAGCGAAGCCGGGGGAGGCTCACCGTTGGTGATGGGGTGTGACCGGGCGACCGCGTGGGGCTGGGTGCCGGTGCCGCGCGGCTGGAGCTTCGATGAGCGACTGACCGGTTGGAGGCCGGGCGACGCTCCGGCTCCCGTGCTGGCGGTCGGCAGCAGCCGGGCCGGGCTCGACGGCTTCAGGACCAGCCACGAGGAGGCATTGCGCGTCCACCGGATCGCCGCCCTCGGCGGGACACCGCATCGGTCGGTCGTGTCGCACGACGAGCCCGGGATCGCAGCGACCACCTTGCTCGCGCAGAACCTGGGCGACGCCCGGACCTGGATGCGGACCGTCCTGGGTGGACTGCTCCGGGATGACGAGAACACCGCGCGGCTACGTTTCACGCTGCTGACGCTGCTGCGTCACGACATGAGCTACACCGCGACAGCCGAGGCGATGGTGATGCACAAGAACTCCATCAAGTACCGGCTCGCGGCAGCCGAGAGCATCCTCGGTCGCCCGGTGACGGACAGCCGCCTCGACGTCGAGCTAGCGCTCACCGCGTGCGCGTGGCTGGGGCCGGCGGTGCTCACGCCGGTCGACGACTGATCCGAGAAGGCCGACGGCCAGGTCCCGGATGGATCCCCAGAAGACGGTCATCCGCGCAGGTCCCCCTTGAGGATCTTGCCGACCGAGTTCTTGGGCAGCTCCGCCAGGAGGTGGAACTCCTGGGGGACCTTGTAGCGCGCCAGCCGGTCGGAGCAGTGGCCGCGCAGAGACTCCGCCTCCAGCGCGCGACCCGGACGAGGTACGACGTACGCGACCGGCACCTCGCCGTAGATCTCGTCGGGCCGACCCACGACCGCGGCCTCGAGGACGTCCTCGAGCTCGAACAGGACGTCCTCGATCTCCTTGGGATAGATGTTCTCGCCGCCGCGGATGATCATGTCCTTGATCCGGTCGACGAGCACCAGGTAGCCGTCGCGGTCCAGGTAGCCGACGTCCCCGGTGTGCAGCCACCCGTCCTTGATGACCTTGGCTGTGTCGTCGGGCCGACCCAGGTAGCCGCGCATCACGTTGGGGCCCTTGATGACCACCTCGCCTGCCTCCCCGTCGGGCAGCCGGTGACCGGCGTTGTCCTCGATCGCGACGACCTGGCCCGGCAGGGCGGGACCGACCGTGCCGGGCTTGCGCAGTCCGTCGGGCGGGTTGATGGTCGCCGCCACCGTGCACTCGGAGAGGCCGTACCCCTCGACCAACGGGAAGCCGAAGCGCTCCTCGAAACGGACCAGGAGGTCTGCGGACATGGGGGCCGCGCCGCAGATGCCGAACCGGAGGGAGAAGACGTCGACCTGTCGGTCGGTGCCGGCATGCAGCAGCGCGTACATCGTCGGCACCGCCGAGAAGAACGTCGGACGGTGCCGTTCGACCGCCGTCCAGAACGCCTCCGGCGAGAACCGCGGCCCGACGACGACGGAGCCGCCCGCCAGCAGGACGGACAGCACGCCGACGACGAGACCGTTGCAGTGGAAGAGCGGCAGGACCAGCAGGCTCCGGTCCCGGGGGCCGAGCGCGAGGGCGTGCACGATGGACCCGACCATGGCCTGCACGTTGGCGTGGTCGAGGACGCAGCCCTTGGGACGTCCCGTCGTGCCGGAGGTGTAGACGACCAACGCGTGGTCGTGCTCCCCGACCGCCACCGGCTCGACGACAGGGAGCGGCGTCGCCGCGGCCGGGCCGCCGCGGCGGTGGATGGTCTCCACGTCGATGAACGCGATCTGCAGGTCGGCGGCCAGCCCGGCGGCTCGCTCGTCCCCGACCAGGACCCGGGTGTTGGAGTCCCGCAGCTGGTAGCGCACCTCGTCGTCGGTGAGCGCGGGATTGACGGGGGTGAGCGCCGCTCCCCGGCTCCAGACCGCGAACATCGTCGTCACGATCTCGCAGCGGTTGTGGAGCAGCACGCCGACGACGTCTCCGGGAGTGAGGCCGAGGGCGCCCATCCGGACCCCGAGCATCGAGACGTCGGCCGCGAAGGTCGCGTTGTCGATGCTGCGTACGTCGTCGGCCAGGCAGGTCCCGGAGGGGTCGGCGCGGCCACGGGAGACCGGGAGCGCGACGATGGGAAGCGACGGCTGGGTCCCGGCCTGGGGGGCGACGAGGTGGGTGCTCACACCGGCACGCTAGGGACCGTGCCACGGCCACAGCACCGGCCGTCGCGACCAAAACCGCGGCGAAACTTAGGTTCCTGTGCACGATGGTTGGGCGTGTTCACGGGGCGTGGTCGCGGTCTACTGTGACGGAGTGAACACGGTTCTGGGCTCCCAGAGCGCTCCGCCTGCCGACGCCGCGATGGTGCGCCGCCACGTGGCAGCGGTCGCCAGCTGCCTGACCGAGCGGCTCTCCGGCGTCACCATGCCGATGCGTGACCTGCTGGCCCAGCGCATCCAGGAGCTCGACGGCGACCCGGTCCTGCTCGAGCTGCTCCTCGCCAGCATCGAGGGCAACGTCGTCACGATCCTGCGAGCGCTGCAGCACGACATCGACAGTGACCGCCAGGAGCCTCCGACGGCCGCCGTGGAGTACGCGCGCCGGTTGGCCCAGCGTGGCGTCCCGGTCAACGCGCTGGTGCGCGCCTATCGACTGGGGCAGCAGTTCTTCCTGAGCCAGGCCCACGCTGCGTCCCAGGAGCTGGGCGGGCCCGCGGAGGTTCGCGCCGAGGCCTACGACTCGGTCGTCCAGTTCGTGTTCGACTACATCGACTGGATCTCGCAGCGGGTGGTGGTCGTCTACGAGGAGGAGCGCGAGGCCTGGCTGGCCAACCGGAGCAACGCACGTGACGCCAAGGTCCGCCAGATCCTCAAGGGGGGCGAGGTCGACCTGCCGACGGCCGAGAAGGTGATCGGGTACCGCCTCCGCGGTCACCACCTCGCGGTCGTTGCCTCCATGCACGAGTCGGCGGTCCAGAGCGACCAGCTGAGTCGGTCCACCCGGATGATCCGGGCCTTCGCCACCCATGTGGGCGGGGGGACCCCGCTGGTGATCGGCTGCGACAGCGCCACCGCGTGGGCGTGGATCCCGGTGCGGAGCGACTGGCGCTTCGACCAGAAGGCCGCCCAGTGGCGGTGGTCCGACTCGCCGTCCCCCGTGCTCACCCTGGGGAGCTGCCACCCGGGCGTCGAAGGCTTCCGGAGCAGCCACGAGGAGTCACTGCGGGTCCATCGGCTCGTGTCGCTGGGTGGGGTGCCCGAACGGGCCCTGGTCGCCCACGACGAGCCCGGGCTGGCCGCCACGGCGCTCCTCGCCCAGAACCTCGACGTGGCGCGCGGGTGGGTCCGCGGCGTGCTGGCCGACCTGGCGCGTGACGACGAGGCGGCCGCCCGCCATCGCTCCACGCTGCTGACGTTCCTGCGGCACGACATGAACTACACCGCCACGGCCGAGGCGATGGTCATGCACAAGAACTCCATCAAGTACCGGCTCACCTCTGCGGAGAGCATGCTCGGCCACCCCGTGTCGGAGAGCCGGCTCGACGTCGAGCTCGCCCTGACCGCGTGCGAGTGGCTCGGGCGGTCCGTGCTCGTCTGAGCGCGTCCTTGGTGCTGGTTCACAAGCCCGGCCGTCATCTTCGGCTGTTGGTGACATGGGCCTCGCTCGGCACCGCTCCTAGCGTTCCAGCCAACGCTGTGGTGCCGCGGGAGACACCGGATGTCCCCGCCGAGAAAGGACTCGCAATGGGCTTCAAGACCGGTGACTTCCCCCCTGTCGATCCCGACACATTCCTCGACCGACCGCTGTTCGAGCGCACGAGGACGCTGGCTCTGCACTGGGTCGAGTACGGCTTCGGGTCGCCGCGGATGATCCACGCGACGTACGTCGTGAAGCTGCTGGTGCTCTACCTCGGGGTCGGGCTCACCCTGGTCACCGCCACCTCCGACCTCGGGAAGCCGTGGGAGGTCTCGTCGTGGTGGGACCAGCCGATCGTCTACCAGAAGCTCGTCCTCTGGACGATGTTCCTCGAGACGGTCGGTGTGGCCGGCTCCTGGGGCCCGCTCGCCGGCAAGTTCAAGCCGATGACCGGGGGCGCGCTGTTCTGGCTTCGTCCCGGGACGATCCGGATGCCACCCTGGGCGGACAAGGTCCCCGGCACCAGCGGTGACACCCGCACCGCGCTCGACGTGCTGCTGTACGCCGGGCTCCTCATCAGCCTGTTCGTGCCCGTCGTCCTGGCCGGGGAGTCCACCGGGGGCCTCGCCTCGGTCCTGCCGGACAACTCGTCCGGCCTGGTCCGGCCCGAGCTGATGATCGCGCCGCTGGTGCTCCTCGTGCTGGTGGGCCTTCGCGACAAGACGATCTTCATCGCGGCGCGCTCCGAGCAGTACGCTCCGGCGCTGGTGGCCTTCGGCCTCGTCGGCCTCCTCGGCGACACCGGGTTCGTCGACATGATCGTGATGCTCAAGCTGCTCATCGTGAGCGTGTGGGTCGGCGCGGGCGTGTCGAAGATCGGGGTCCACTTCGCGAACGTCGTGCCGCCCATGGTGTCCAACGGCCCCCTGATCCCCACGACGGCTCTGCGTCGCCTCCACTACCGGGACTTCCCGAACGACATCCGACCGTCGGCAGCCGCGAAGACCCTGGCCCACGTGGGTGGAACCGTCGTCGAGATCATCACGCCGCTGGTGCTGCTGTTCACCCACAACGAGACCGTCGCGGTGCTCGCCGTGGCGCTGATGGTGGTGTTCCACCTGTTCATCACCTCGACCTTCCCGCTCGCGGTGCCGCTGGAGTGGAACCTCCTCTTCGCGTTCGCCGCGGTGTTCCTCTTCCTCGGGCACCCCAGCTGGGACGGCTACGGGCTGGGCGACGCGAGCTCCCCGCTGCTGGTCGTCGCGGCGACCGCTGCGCTCTGCTTCTTCCCGGTGCTGGGCAACCTCCGGCCCGACCTGGTCGCGTTCACCCCCTCGATGCGGCAGTACGCCGGCAACTGGGCCTCGGCGCTCTGGGCGTTCCAGCCGGGGGCCGAGGAGAAGCTCAACCGGATCACGAGGCCGACCACCAACCAGGTCGACCAGCTGCAGGCGATGGGGTACCCGAAGGAGATCGCCGAGATCACGATGCAGCAGACGATCGGCTGGCGCTCGATGCACTCGCAGGGCCGCGGGCTGTTCTCGCTGCTGGTCAGGCACGTGCCCGACCTCGACCGGGCCACGGTCCGCGAGGCGGAGTTCGCGTGCAACTCGATCCTCGGGTTCAACTTCGGCGACGGACACCTCCACAACCACAAGCTGATCGAGGCGATCCAGAAGCGCTGCCAGTTCGCGCCGGGTGAGTTCATCGTGGCGTGGGTGGAGTCGCAGCCGATCCACAAGAAGACCCAGCAGTACAAGGTGATCGACGCCGCGCTCGGCGTCATCGAGACCGGCACCTGGGACGTGCGCGACTGTGTCAGGGAGCAGCCGTGGCTGCCCAACGGCCCGATCCCGCTGACCGTCACCTGGAGCCGATCGGACGTGCCGGCGTACCGACCGGAGGTCTCCTTGTGACCGAAGCGATCGTGATCGGCAGTGGGCCCAACGGGCTCGCCGCAGCGGTGACGCTCGCAGCAGAGGGGGTGGACGTCACCGTGTACGAGGCGGCGTCCACCCCCGGCGGGGGGACCCGCTCGCTCGAGGCGACCCTGCCGGGACTGGTCCACGACGAGTGCTCGGGCTTCCACCCGTTCGCCGTGGACTCGGTGTTCAGCCGGCGCCACGACCTCACGGAGCACGGGGTCGAGTGGGCGTGGCCGCAGGTGCAGTACGCCCACCCCCTGGACGGTGGCCGCGGCGCCGCCGTGACCAGGTCGGTGGAGGAGACGGCGGCCGGCCTCGGCGCCGATGCCCGGCGCTACCGGCGACTCCTCGGACCGGTGGTCGACCGGTTCGACACCATCGCGACGGAGTTCCTGCAGCCGATGGGGCACCTGCCGCGGCACCCGATCCACCTCGCGCACCTCGGCGTACGAGCCCTGCCGCCCGCGACCCTGACCGCGCGCTACCTCCGCACCCCGGAGGCGCGCGGCCTGTGGGGCGGCGTCGCCGCCCACGCGTTCGGCTCCCTCAGCGCGCCGCTGTCGTCGGCGATCGGCATCGCCCTCGGGGCGGCCGCGCACCGCTACGGATGGCCGGTCGCCGTCGGCGGCTCCCAGCAGATCGCCGACGCGCTGGTCCACATCCTGGAGAGCCATGGCGGCCGGGTCGTCACCGACACCCCGGTCGACGACCTCCGTGCGCTCGGCGCCGCCGACATCGTCATGCTGGACACCAGCCCGGGCAGCGCGGCAGCGATCGCCGGGACGCTCCTGCCCACCCGCACGCGCGCGGCGTACAGCCGGTTCCGGCACGGTCCCGCGGCCTTCCAGCTCGCGCTCGCCGTGGAGGGTGGGATTCCCTGGTCCTACGAGCCCGCCCGGAGAGCCGGCACCGTGCACGCCTCCGGCACGTTCGCCGAGACGGCGGCGGCGGAGGCCGCGGTCCTGGCCGGGAAGATGCCCGACCGGCCGTTCGTGCTGGTGGGACAGCAGTACGTCGCGGACCCGTCGCGGACCTCGGACGGAGTCGTCCCCGTGGACTGCTACGCCCACGTGCCCGCCGGCTACACCGGCGACGCCACCGAGCTCATCGTGGCGCAGCTCGAGCGGTTCGCCCCGGGAGCCCGCGAGCGCATCGTCAAGATCGTGCCCCGCAGCCCTGGCCAGATCGCGAGTGACAACCCGAACTTCGTCGGTGGCGACATCGTCACCGGTGCCAAGACGCCGGGCCAGGTGCTGCTCGGCCCCCGGGCACGGATCAACCCCTACGCCACCGGTGCCCCCGGGATCTACCTGTGTTCAGCGGCCGTCCCTCCGGGACCGGGTGCGCACGGGATCGCGGGCCACCTCGCGGCGCGGTCGGCGCTCGCCAAGCTGCGCTGACCGCCCCCGCGATCCCTGACGCGACCTCAGAGCAGGGTGGCCGTCAGGCCACCGTCGAGGCCGAGCGCGGAGCCGGTGATCCACGACTGTTCCGGGTCGGCCAGGAACGCGACGGCACGGGCCACGTCCTCGACGGTCCCGAACCGCCCCTGCTTGGCCTCGACCACGGGGGCGAACCCGCCGGCGTCCAGGCCGAGGTAGCGCTCGAAGTCCGGCGCCGCGTCGGTGACCAGCTCGGTGGCGATGAAGCCCGGGAGCACCGCGTTGACGCGTACGCCGAGGCCGCGGAGCTCGCTCGCGGCGGTCTTGGTCAGGTTGACGACGGCCGCCTTGGACGCGGCGTACGACGCGACGAGGGGCGTGCCCGTCGTCGCGGTGGCCGACGCGATGTTGACCACGGAACCACCGCCGGAAGCGATGATCGCCGGCGCCGCCCAGCGCAGGGCGAGGAAGACGCCGTCCAGGTTGACGGACGTGACCGCCCGCCAGGCGTCCAGGTCGGTCTCGAGGATCGGAGCGACCAGCCCGATGCCGGCGTTGGGGACCATGAGGTCCAGACGGCCGTAGTGCTCCACGGTCCCGTCGACCAGCGCCCGCACCTGCTGTTCGTCGCGGACGTCGCAGGGGATGCTGACGGATCCCAGCTCCTTGGCCGCCACCTCGGCATCGCCGGCGTTGATGTCGGAGATGACGACCTGGTAGCCGCGGTCGGTGAGGTCTCGGGCGATGGCAAGACCGATGCCCTGGGCAGAGCCGGTCACGATGGCGACGGGTGTGGTCACTGGGTTCCTCCTGGTGCTGGGTTTCGACGGGCGGCCACCATCGCGGTGACCGCGCCGACCACGACCGCGGTCGCGATCGTGAGTCCGATCTGGCGTACGTCGCGGCCCCGCTCGAACGGGAGCAGGAGCGGAAGCACCAGCAGGTAGGAGAACAGCGCCGCCACCGCGCCGTGCAGCGCGGGCACACCGGCGGACCCGCTGCGCCGGGCCGCGACCGCGAACGCGACCACGGCGACCCCGGCCAGCCAGACCGCTGTGGCCGGCCCGGAGACCAGGGTGAAGAACGGGGCCAGGAGGCCGCCGATCACCAGGATGCTGAACCCGGTCGAGGCTCCACGCACCGCGTTGGGGACGTCGACGCGGGCGACCGCGGGCGCCGTACTGAGGGCTTGGCTCATGCCCTCGACGCTAGGTCCGGCGGCGTCGGTCATGACAGGACGGCCGGTGACAAAGGGTGGTCCGTTCTTTGTCAGGCGACGCCAATGACGCTGGTCACACCGCCGGGCAGCCTGCTCTAGAACGTCCATATCGACCAGGGGTGACATTCATGGGGAATGCCAGGCACCTCACCACGGCCCAGCCCGTGGTGCGCCGATGAGCAGCACGCTGCCTCGGGCAGGGAGGAAGGCCTCGCGCACGCCGAAGGCCGGGACGCTCGCCGCCGGGGTCACCGAGCTGGGCGAGATGACCATGCTGGGCGCGGGAGTCCTGTGGATGGCGGTGCGCGGCCCGTGGGACTACTGGCGCGACACCGTCGACCAGATGTTCCTGATCCTCAAGCAGTGCTGGATCCCGATGGCGGTCTCCTGCACCTTCTTCGGCCTCGGGGCACCCGGCCTCCAGGGCGGCAACATCTACAACATGTTCGGGATGCCCGAGCGGCTCGGCTCCTTCTTCATCATGGCGAGCATCCGTGAGTTCGCGCCGTGGGTGAACGCGATGGTCGTGGCGGGCGTCGTCGGGTCGGCCATCACCGCGGACCTCGGAGCCCGGCGGATCCGCGACGAGATCGACGCCATGGAGGTCCTCGGAGTCGACCCCGTCCGCGCCCTGGTGCTGCCGAGGGTCGTCGCGGTCACCATCATCACGGGCCTGCTCGACATCGTGGCCCTGTGCTTCGGCCTCCTCGGCGGCTTCATCGCCGCGGTCCCGATCCTCGGCGCGAATCCCTGGGCCTTCTACAACAGCCTCTTCGCGAACCTGACGACACCGGACATCTGGGGCAGCGTCGTCAAGACGACGCTCTTCGGCCTGATCGTCGGCGTCGTCTGCTGCTACAAGGGGATCTCCGCCAAGGGCGGCGCGATCGGGGTCGGACGGGCCGTCAACCAGGCCGTTGTCGTGGCGTTCGCGCTCATCTGGGTCGTCAACGTCGTCTTCACCAACATCCTGCTCGGCCTCAACCCCGAGATCCAGGTCTTCAAGTGAGCGAGAGCGCGATGACCCCTCCCGACGCCGAGAGCCGCCCCAGCGCCCCCTCGCCCGCCGACAGCGAGCTGTCGTTGTCCAGCGGGCTGCGGTCGGTGCGGGCGGCCTTGACGACCGGTGGCGAGATCCTCCTCTTCTCGTGGCAGGTGACCCGCAGCCTGCCCGAGGTCCGGGTCCACTGGACCGAGGTGGTCCGCCAGGCCGGCACCCTCGTGCTCTCGAGCGCACTGATCATCTGGGCGATGCAGTTCGTCATGGGCACGATGTGTGGCACCGAGGCGATCTACACCCTCAAGCAGGTCGGAGCACCGATCTACTCCGGCATCTTCAACAGCTGGTGCGCCGTACGCGAGCTGGTGCCGTACATGTGGGGCTACATCCTCGCGGCCAAGGTCGGCTGCGGGCTCGTGGCCGAGATCGGTTCGATGCGCATCGCCGAGGAGGTCGACGCGCTGGAGGTCATGGGGGTCGACTCGCGGAGCTACCTGGTCGGCACCCGGGTCGTGGCCGCGTGGCTCTCGATGCCGTTCCTGTACGCCGTCAGCCTCGGCATGATGTCGCTCGGCGAGATCCTCGTGACCGTCTACTACGTGGGCGGTGTGTCCCCCGGCGGACACATGTACATCTTCTGGCTCTACCAGAACCCGCTCGACTACATGTACTCGATGGCCAAGGGGATGGCCATGGGGACGTCGATCGTCTTCGTGGCCTGCTACTACGGCTACACGGTGCGTGGTGGATCCGTAGAAGTCGGCAAGAACACCGCCAGGTCGATGGTCCTCAACATGGTGCTCATCCATCTCATCGGCGCCCTCGGGACCCAGCTCTTCTGGGGCCTCTCGCCGAACGCGCCCATCGGCAACTAGCGCCACCGAGCCGTCCTGACCAACCCCATCGATGAGAAGAGTCTCCTGATGACCCTTGATCTCGCTCCCGCGATCACGCTGAACGGCACGGGTGCCGGCCGCGAGCACTCGATGGAGGTGCGTGGCGTCCACAAGAGCTTCGGTCCCTACGACATCCTCACCGGGCTGGACCTGAACTTCGTCGATGACGCGATCACCACCATCCTCGGTCCGTCAGGCACGGGCAAGAGCGTGCTGATCAAGCACCTGGTCGGCCTGCTCGAGCCGGACCAGGGCGAGGTCCTGATCTTCGGCCAGGACATCTGGAAGATCAGCAAGCAGGAGCGCTACGACCTGCGCAAGCGCTTCGGCGTCCTCTTCCAGGACGGCGCGCTGTTCGGATCGATGAACATCTTCGACAACGTGGCGTTCCCGCTGCGCAAGCACACGGCCACTCCGGAGTCCGAGATCCGCGAGGTGGTCATGGACCGCCTCGCCGAGGTCGGTCTGGAGCGCGCGGCGGCCAAGCTTCCGAGCGAGGTCTCCGGTGGGATGCGCAAGCGGGCGGGCTTCGCCCGGGCCCTGATCCTCGAGCCCGACATCGTGCTCTTCGACGAGCCCGACTCCGGCCTCGACCCGGTCCGGACGAGCCTGCTCAACGACGTGATCCTGGACATGCACGACCGCCACAAGGGCACGTACATGGTGGTCACCCACGACATCCGGACGGCACGCAAGGTCAGCGACTACGTCGGCGTCATCTGGAAGGGCAAGGCCGTCCACTACAGCGCGGCCGACGAGGCCTTCGACTCCGACAACCCGTTCGTGCGGCAGTTCCTCTCCGGGGACTCCATCGGCCCCTTGGGGATGGACTGATGGCGCGGCGCGCCCTGCTGGGGCTCGTCGGGCTCGCGCTCGTCGGTGGACTGGTGATGGTCCTGACCCGCGGCGGCGGCTACACGGTGACGGTGGTCCTGCCGAACGCCGGCAACCTGTTCGTGGGCAGCACGGTGACGTACGACGGCTACGAGGCCGGCACCGTCTCCGACATCGACGTGAAGGACGGCAGGGCCGTCGTCGAGCTGTCCGTCGACGAGGAGTTCGGGCCGCTGCACGACGGTGCGACCGCCGAGGTCGTCTGGAAGGCCGCCCTGGGCGAGCGGCTCGTGCGGGTGGTGGACGGCGACGAGGACAACACCGAGCTGCCCGACGGCGCGATGCTGCGGGGGATCCAGCGTGAGCCGGTCGAGCTGGACGCTGTGCTGTCGGCTCTCGACCCGGCCACCCGGGAGCACCTGGCATCGCTGGTCACCAGTCTTCGGACCACCCTGTCCGGCCGCGAGCCGGATGCCAACGCCAGCCTGCGCAGCGCGGGTCCCGCCCTGCGGGCGCTGGGCGTGGTCCTTCGCGAGATCGGCGCGGACGGCGAGGCGATCAAGCAGATCGTCCAGCAGTTCGACGAGACGATGCAGATCCTCGGCTCGCGCGACAAGAGCCTGGAACAGGTCGTGACGTCCCTCGCCGCAACGACGCAAGCGGTCGCGGAGCAGGACGGACTCGGGCCGACCCTGGAGAAGCTGCCGCCGGTGCTCGACCGGGCGACCCGCACGCTGGGCCGGGTTCCGCGGACGGTCGAGGTCACGCTGCCGCTGCTCGAGGAGCTGGCGCCGGCGACGTACCACCTCAAGTCGTTCTCGAAGAACCTGAAGCCACTGCTGCAGGACCTGCGTCCGACGGTCGCACAGCTGCGGCCCACGTTGGACAGCCTGTCGCGCCTGCTCGGCCTCACGCCGGACCTGCTCGACGCCGGCATCGCCACGGCGCCCGGCATCGACGCCACCCTCACCGGACTCACGCCCGTCCTGGACTTCCTCCGGCCCTACACGCCCGAGCTTGCCGGCTGGGCGACGAACTGGGGCTCCGCCGGCGGCAACTACGACGCCAACGGCCACTACGTGCGCTTCCACATCCTCACCGGACCGGAGGCGGTCATCCCCAGCAGCCGGCCCGGGCCCGGCGTGACGCAGAACCTGACGCCCGATCCCGGCTCCCCCGTGGGGCAGCCCTGGACCGATGCCTATGGAAGCGAGATCCGATGAGCCGCCTCAAGGACGTCAGGACGGCGGTCGCGGTCACCCTGCTGGTCGTCGCCGTGATCGCCGTCGCCGGCGCGCGGATCGGCGGCGACGACGACCTGGTGCGTGCGCGCTTCGCCTCGGCGGCGCCGCTGGTCGAGGGCAACCAGGTCAAGATCGACGGCGTCGTCGTCGGGACCGTCGAGGATCTCGAGGTGAAGGACGGGGTCGCCGAGGTGAGCCTCGACCTCGACGACGCCGCGATGCCGTTGCACGACGACGCTCGGCTCACCATCCGGCCCGTGAGCCTGCTGGGCGAGCGCTACGTCGACCTGGACCGGGGGAGCCCGGACTCGCCGGTCCTCGATGCGGACGCGACCATCCCGGTGAGCCAGACCGCCACCGCAGTCGGGCTCGACGAGGTGCTCAACACCGTCGACGACCCGACCGGCGACGGTCTGCGGGCGTTGGTCAGCACCCTGGGTGAGGGGATGCAGGGCAACGGCGCCAACATCGACGAGGCACTGCGGGCAATGTCGCCGAGCCTGCGACAGACGCGGGCCCTCGCGACCGTGCTCGGCGACCACAACCGCCTCCTGGCCCGGCTGGTCGAGCAGTTCGAGCCGGTCGCGGGCGCCCTCGCGGTCCGCGACGGCGAGGCGATGGATCAGCTGGTCGAGTCCTCGGACATCGTGCTCCAAGCCGTTCGCCAGCGTCAGCGCCAGCTGGGCGAGTCCCTCGGCCAGCTCCCCGACACGCTGCGCGCGTTGCGGTCGACGATGACGCACCTGCGCAGCACGGCCCGCAGCACGGCGCCGACCCTGGCCGAGCTGCGGCCCCTCACCGACACCTTGCCCGAGCTCTCGAACGAGCTGCTGCAGTTCTCCGACGCCCTGGACCCGGCGCTCGCCACCTCGCAGCCCGTGCTGGACCGTGCGGAGGAGCTGCTGCGCACCGCCGCGCCCGTGGCCACGGACCTGGTCCGTGCCGGTCCGTCGCTGGCCGGCACCACCGACGGCCTGCGCCGCGTGACCACCGAGCTGACCCGGAACCGCGAGAGCCTCTTCAACTACCTCCGGTACTGGGCCCTCACAACGAACGGTCACGACGGGCTCTCGCACTACTTCCGGGTCAACGCCACCATCAACCCCGCGACGCTGACGGGCCTGCTCCCGTCGTCACCTGTCCAGCAGCCCGGCGAGGACCCCGCCGACGCGTCAGCCGGCCGCCCCCCGCTCGACGAGACGCTGGACCTGCTGGAGGACCTGCTCGGCCACGGCGACGGAGGACTGCTCGGCGGCCTGCTCGGCCCGTCCGGACGGCACGAGGAAAGCCCTACGGGCCTGAGTCCACAGCAAGAGGCCGACCTGCTCGGCGACCTGCTCGGAGGGCGATGACATGAGCGCGAACGCAATGATCGAAGGCCTGGTCGCCTGGGTCCGCCGCCCCGTCGGCATCGGCACGGTGGTCCTGGGCCTGTTCGGTGCGGCCGTCGTCTTCGGGCTCAACTCGACCCACGGGATGCCGCTCGTCGAGCGCCGGGTCGTCGAGGTCGCCTTCGAGGACGTGAGTGGCCTGAACACCGGGGACGACGTCCGGATCGCCGGAAGCCGGGTCGGCTACGTCGACGAGATCAAGCTGGAGGACGGCGAGGCCGTGGTCGTCCTGAAGCTCGACGACCCCGACACCGAGCTCTACCGGAACGCCCACGCGGCGAAGGTGACGGACAGGTCCGGGCTGGGGCAGAAGTTCGTGGCGCTCGACCCCGGGGACAGCTCGACCGGGGCGCTCCGGACGGACACGCTCATCCCGTCGCGGCAGACGGTCAAGGCCGAGGACATCAGCCAGCTGCTCGACGTGTTCGACGAGAGGACGCGGGCGTCGGCATCGGTGCAGCTGCGGAACCTCGGCGGCGGGATGGTCGGGCACGGTCAGGACCTCCATGCCTTCGCGCGCACGGCGAAGCGGATCCTCCAGGACTCCGGGACGCTGTCGGAAGCCCTGGCCTCCGACGGCGGTGCCGCCCTGGAGGACCTGCTGCTGGCAGCGGACCTGCTGAGTGGCCGGATGGCGACCCGTCATCAGGACCTGGCTGCCCTCGTCGACGAGTTCGCCACGACGGTCGATGCCTTCGCCGTCGACTCGGGGGACCAGGTCCGGCGGACCCTCGACCTGGCTCCGGAGACACTCGAGGCGGCAAGCACCGCCCTGCGGTTGCTGGACGCCCCGCTGGCAGACACCTCGGTGGCGATGCGAGACCTGCGTCCCGGTGCACGGGCCCTGGCCCTGTCCGTGCCGGACCTGCGCGGCCTCCTGCGCGAGGCCGTCGTCCCGCTCGAGCGGGCCCCGGCGGTGAACGAGGAGGCGGAGCCGGGTGTGGAGGGCCTCGGGCACCTCGTCGAGGATGCTCGGCCGCTCGTCGCGCAGCTGGTCGACACGGGTACGTCGGCGTCGCCCCTCATGAACGTGCTCGGCGACTACGCGTTCGACATCGCGAACTTCTACACCGATGCCGCAGGCGCCCTGTCGCGAGGTGACAGCGCCGGCCACTGGCTGCGGATCCTGCTGCTGCCGGGCGCGGAGTCGGCGGGCCTTCCGGGCTCGGTCCAGCGCGATCCGTATCCCGGGCCGAGGGGAAGGTGACGTCGCTGTGAGCGGAAGGAAGTCAATGAGCGCGGTTCGGCTCCCGAAGTTCCAGATGACCACGCTGCGGCTGGGCAAGATCTTCGTGGCTGTGGTGGCCATCGCGGCAGCCGCCCTGTTCCAGAAGGCGGACCTGGCCGCGATGATGCGGCCGGGTGAGACGGTCGACATCCAGTTCGCGGAGGCACACCGGCTGCGCCCCTCGGTCTCCAAGGTCAAGATCGCCGGTGTCGTGGTGGGGATCGTCCGGTCGGTGGAGCGTGAGGACGACGGCACCACCACGGTCTCGGTGAAGGTGGACGACGACGTGCTCGACTCGATGGGCACCGCTCCTTCCGCCCGGATCCGACCGGCCACGATGCTGGGCGGCAACTACTACGTCGAGATCGTCCCGGGCGGTCGACGCGGGGAGTTCTCGGGCGCCATCCCGGTGGAGCGAACCACTCTGCCGGTCGAGCTCGACGGCCTGGCCCGCGCCTTCCCGGCACGCGCACGCGAAGGCGTGCGGACCACCACGGAGGCTCTCGACAAGAGCCTCGAGGGCCGCGGCTCCCGCGCCCTGCGCGGCCTCCTGAGAGCAGCGCCGGACACGTTGGACGCGACGAGCCACGTGCTCCGCGGCGTCCAGGGCACCCGGCCGCACCGCGACCTCCGCGCGCTGGTCTCCGGGGTCGAGACGATCTCGCGGGTCTTCTCCAGCGAGAACGCGGGGCTGGCGCAGGTCGTGGACGACCTGGCCGCGACCGCCCAGGTCCTCGACGATCGTCGCCTCGACCTCGCACGGACGACGGCGTCCATGCCGGGCACGCTCGACAACACCTCCACGATGCTGGACCGGCTCGACGGCGTCCTCGACTCTCTCGAGGAGACGGCCGCGCCCGCTCTGCCGACGGTGCGTGAGCTCGCCCGGCTGATGGAGCACGCAGATCCCGTCCTCGCCAAGGCCCGGCCGATCGTCCGCGACCTGCGCCGGCTGCTCGTCGACGCCCGTCCGCTGGTCGAGGAGCTCGCGCCCATCGCGCGGGAGTTCCACGCCACGCTCACGAACGTGCGCGGGCCCGTGCTCGACCGGGTCAACGGCCCGGTCATGGACCAGGTGCTCTCGCCGTGGCACGGCACCGGCGAGTACGCAGGCGGCGGCGCCGACCGACCGCTGTACAAGGAGGTCGGCTACATGTTCACCAACCTGGCCGCGGCCAACATGATGGATGCCAACGGCGCGATGATCTCGTTCCTGCCCGGCGGCGGCGCGGGATCGGTCTCCGGTCTGCCCTTCAGCCTCGAGCAGTTCTTCGCTGCGTACGCCGGGGGGACCGTCCGATGAAGCGCTCACTCTCGACGTTCTGGGAGCGGGCTCGCAGCGAGCCCGGCCTGGCCAGGAACCTGGCTGCCTTCGGTGTCCTGGTGGTGCTGGGCAGCCTGTTCGCGGGCTACTTCCTCGCCCACGAGCGGTTCAACCCGCCGTGGGAGGACAAGTACACCGTCTACGCGCTGTTCGAGGAGAGCGGCGGCATCAGCCCCGGCAACGGCCAGGAGGTGCGGATCGCCGGCGTCCAGGTGGGCGACATCCGTGCGGCCGAGGTGACCGAGGACGGTCTGGCCCAGCTCGAGCTGCGCATCGACACCGAGTACGACCTGCACGCCGACGCCCGTGCGCTGCTCCGGCCGAAGAGCCCGCTCAACGACATGTACGTCGAGATCAGTCCCGGCTCGGAGGACGCGCCGCTGCTGGCCGACGGGGACACCCTTCCGGTGCACCAGACGGTCTCACCGGTCCAGGTCGACGAGGTCCTCGCCCATCTGGACACCAACACCCAGGCGGCGCTGGAGACGCTGCTCGCCGAGTCGGACGTGGCGCTCGTGTCCGCCCCGCGGACCCTGCCCGCGGGACTCGGCGAGTCCCGACGGCTGATGCGCGACCTGGCCCCGGTGATGACGCAGCTCAAGACCCGGCGGGAGAACCTGGCCCGACTGGTCACCGCGCTGGCCGACGCATCGGCGGCAGCGGGAGCCAACGACCAGCGCCTCCAGCGGCTGGCCGGATCGTTGAGCACGACCCTCGGCACGATCGCGGGACGGCGCGCGTCGCTCGACGAGACGCTGGCCCAGCTCCCGGAGCTCTCGGCCGGGCTCCGGCGTACCTCCCGGAGCGTCGCGGTGCTCGCCACCGAGCTCGTCCCGACCCTCGACAACGTCCAACGCGCGAGCGACGACCTTCCCGGGGCGCTCTCCAGGTTCGGTGACAGCATCGACGAGCTCGACGGGTTCCTCGACGCGGCCGACCCGGTCCTGGACCGCGCCGGGCCCGTCGTCAGGGACTTGAGGTCGGCCTCGCCGAGCGTGCGTCGGGTCGCGGGCGACCTGCGGCCGATCACCAGTGACGCCGAGCCCATGACGGCCATGCTCGTCCCCCACCTCGACGACGTGGCGGCGTTCGTCTACAACACCAACTCGGTGGCCAGCCTGCGTGATGCCAACCGCGGCATCCTGCGCGGCCTCTTCGCGATCTCACCCGAGTCGGTCCCACTGGAGCTGCGCTCCGCGATCGGAGAGATCCGCTGATGAGAATCCCGCACACCGTCGTCCCCCAGCTGCGCGGCGTGAGCGTCGTGGCGTTCGTCGCGCTGTGCGCCACGATCTTCTCCTTCCTGTGGCTCCAGGCGGGCGGGCGGATCCCTCTGGTGTCCCGGTCGGGCTACCAGGTGACCATCCCGATGAAGGACATCGACAACCTGGTCTTCCAGTCCGACGTGCGGATCGCCGGCGTCGAGGTCGGCCAGATCGAGAAGATCGAGATCGACGGCCGGTCGGCCCTGGTCACCCTCGAGCTCGACGACTCGGTCGTCCCGCTCCACGAGGGCGCGGTGATCACCGTCCGCAACAAGACGATGATCGAGGAGACGTACCTCGAGATCACCGACGGTGACGGCGACGCGTACGCCGACGGCGCCGAGCTGCCCGAGGAGGCAGCCCGCGGCAGCGTCCAGCTGAACGACGTCCTCTCCAGCCTGGACGGCCGGACCCGCCGGGACCTCGCGTCCTTGATCCAGTCGGGGGCCGCGTCCGTCAAGGGCAGGCGTGCCGACGTCGACGCGGTGCTGACCGGCCTGGGCGACCTCGGCGCCAACGCCGATGCGCTCGACGCACTCGCCGACCAGTCGGCCGAGCTCCGCTCCCTGGTCCGCTCCTCGACGCTGGTGCTGAACGCGCTCGACACCCAGCACGGACGGGTCGTGGACCTGGTCCGGGACGCCCAGACCATCACCGCCGTCACCAGCCAGCACGAGCAGGACGTCGAGGCACTCCTCCGGGCCCTGCCCCCGCTCCTGGAGCGGACCGAGCAGGCCAGCGGCGCGCTGACCGAGCTGGCAGAGCCGCTGGGTGTCGTTGCCAACAACCTGCGCGGCACGTCCCGCGACCTCTCTGCCGCGCTGGTCGAGCTCCCTGCGACGACCGAGGATCTCCGTGGTCTCCTGCCCTCCTTGGACCAGACGCTGATCCGGGCACCGGAGACGCTGAAGCTGCTCAGCCCGTTCCGGGAGGTCACCCAGCCGCTCGTCGAGACCCTCAAGGTCAACCTCGCCGACCTGAACCCCATGCTGTCCTACCTGCGGCCCTACGGGCGTGACCTGGTGTCGTACTGGTCGAACTTCACCGGCTTCGTCAGCAGCTCGGACGGCAACGGTCCGATCGCACGGGTCAAGCCGGTGCTGACCACCAACTCCCTGAACATGGGCGCAACGATGACGCCGCTGACGACGTACAACCCGTACCCCGATCCGGGCGCCCACAACGACCCGCGGGACTTCCGCGGGGAGTACCCCCGGATCGAGGAAGCGCCCATCCCGCGATGAACTTCGGAGAGCGCCTCCACCAGCGACCAGGGCTGCGCAAGGTCGTCCTGGCCGTCGTCGCCGTGGCCGTGGCTGTGGTCGTGGTGCAGGGGCTGCTCCGGATGCGCGTCGAGACCGGCGTCGAGGAGTTCGTCCCGCGGGACGATCCTTACGTCCGGGCGACCAGCGACGTGGCCGAGCGGTTCGGCGGCGACCCGGTCATCGTCCTCCTGGAGTCCGCCGGGCCGGGCGACCTGCTGTCCAAGGAGCAGCTTCCTGCCCTGGTGCGGCTCGAGGGCGAGCTGGCGGCCCTCCCCGACGTCGCCGCGGTGTACGGGCCGGGGACGGTGCTCAACCAGATCGCCGGCCAGGCACAGGACCTGCTCGCGGAGCTGACCGGCTATCGCGACGGTCTCCGCGGCCGTGCGGAGCACGCTGCCCGGCGCGCGGGCGGATCGAAGGCGGACGTCGTCGAGGCCGGACGACGCGCGACCGCGGCCTTCGACGAGCGCTACGCCAACCTGCTCGCCCGAGGCATGCCGGGAGGGTTGCCGACCCTCCACAACCAGACCTTCGTGGACCGGGTCATCTTCAACGACGGCGGCGACCCCCGTCCGCAGTGGGACTTCCTCGTGCCCCGCTCGGACGCCGTCGCGATCCTCGTGCGTCCCGAGGTCTCGCTGCGCCAGGGCCAGACCGAGCGGCTCGTCGCCGCGGTCGAGGAGACGGTCGGCGACAGCGAGGTGGTCGCCGAGGACACGACGGTCACCGGGATCCCACCGGTCGTGGTCGCGCTGGGCGAGCAGCTCCGTCACGAGATCCCGCTGCTCGGCGGTGCTGCCGTCCTGCTGGTGGGCGCGTGGTTCCTGCTCACCGGTTGGACCCGGCGGCGCTACCGGCTGCTACCGCTCGCGACGACGCTTGCCGGCACGGTGTGCACCCTCGCACTGGCGGGTTGGCTGGGCCGCCCGCTGGCGCTGACCGCGGTCGCCTTCCTCCCGGTGCTGCTCGGTATCGGCTCGGACTTCATGACCTACCTGCACCGAGGGGTCGGGCCCAGGACCGTGCTCGCCGCCGCGCTCGCGTCGGCCGCCGGCTTCGGTGCCCTGGCGGTAGCCCCGGTGCCCGCGGTCGCCGACCTGGGCGTCAGCCTGGCGGTGGGCCTGGTCATCACCGTCGCGTTGTCGTTGGCCGTCCATCGCTGGTTGCCGACGACCGCCGAGCCCGACGCAGCTGCGCCGCCGCGCGGGCGACGCGAGGCGTCGACCGCTCCGCGCGCCGTCCGTGCCTGCCTGGTCGGCACCGTGCTGCTGGCCGGTGCCGCGGGCTGGGCGCTCCTGCCGTCGCTCGCACTGGAGTCCGACTTCCGCTCCCTGGCCTCCGACCTGGAGGAGTACGACGACGCCCAGCGGATCGAGCGCGTCATGGGCGCCTCTGGCGAGGTCGTCGTGGTGGTGCGCGGGGACGACGTCCTTGGCGGAGAGAACCTCGCCTGGATGGCAGCGACCCGTCGCGACGTGATCGCGCGGCACGGCGACGTGCTGAAGCCGGTGCTCTCCCCGCCGGACCTGATGGGCTTCCTCGGTCCGGATCCCACCGCGGGCCAGGTCGACGCGTCCGTGCGCCTGCTCCCGCCCTATCTGTCCGCCAGCGTCGTCACCCCGGAGCGGGACATGGCGATCATGACCTTCGGGGTGAACCTCGACGACGTGGAGCAGCTCCGAGAGCTGCGGAATTACCTGGACGGGGTGGCCGAGGACGCTCCCGGCTCCGTCGACGTCGAGCCGGCCGGGCTGCCGATGGTGGCGGTCTCGGCGCACGAGGCGCTCCAGCAGGACCGCCTGCTGACAGCCGTGCTCGGCGTCGTGGCGGCCGGCGCGATGCTCCTCGTGCTCCTCGCCGACCGCCGGGTCGCGCTGCTCGCGATGCTGTCGGCAGCCGCCGCGTCCGGCGTCGTGATGCTGGGCATGTCCCTGTCCGGACAGGCACTGACCCCGATGACTGCGGGTCTCGGGTCGCTGACCGCGGCGGTCGCGTGCGAGTTCACGGTCGTGCTGGCCTGTGCCCGGCGTACCGGCGACCGACGCATCCTGCGAGCGGTGGACCTCGCTGCGGCGGCGTCGGCAACGGGCTACTGCGTGCTCGCGCTCTCCGACCTCGGCCTGATCCGGGGATTCGGACTGCTGCTGGCCCTGACCGTCGGCGTCGCCCTCGCCGTCTCCCGACTGCTCACCTGGGCGGTCCGGGTGTCCCCCCGAAAGCCGGCCCAGGTCGTCGAGAAGGACGCCCGGGCCTCGGTTCCGAAGACCTTGGAGGTAGTGGGATGAAGCGCATCCTGGCCGTAGCGACGGCCGTGCTGATCGTGGCCGGGGTCGCCGTGGCGGTGGGCTGGCGCCCGTGGGACCGCGGTCTGCCGGAGGACGCCGCGTTCGTCATGGGGGAGGACGTGGTGACCGTCGCGGACCTGGACAGCCGCAACGACTCGCTCCGCGCGCTGTACGGCGTGCAGGAGCCGGTGGACGACGACGCGAAGGACGCCTTCCGGCGCCAGTCGGCGAAGTCCATGGCGATCAGCCTGCTGCTGGACACAGCTGTCGACGAGGCGTCCATCGAGGTCCCGGATGCTGACGTCGACGCGGCCTTCGACGCCTTCCTGGCCTCGCAGTTCGACGGCGACCGGCAGGCGTTCCTCGACGTGCTCGGCAACGTGAGCTCCTCGGAGGATGCCGTCCGCTCCGAGATCAGGCGCCAGATGGAGATCCGGCTCCTGCTCGACGAGGTCGTCGGCGACGTACAGGTCTCCGAGGCTGAGGTCGCGGCTGCCTTCAGCGAGCGCAGGGCGACGCTCGCCACCCCGGAGCGGCGCGCCGTCAGCAACATCGTGTTGGCGACCCGGAGGGAGGCCACTCAGGTTCGCGGTCAGCTCGACGCGGGCACCGACGTCGCAACCCTCGCCGCCACCGTGAGCATCGACGCCGCCACCCGCGACCGTGGCGGAGCGCTCGGCGCGGTGACGCGGGCGGAGCTCGTCCCTGCCGTCGGAGCCGCGGTCTTCCGCACCCGACCCGGCCGCCCGTACGGTCCGGTCCGGGGGCCGCAGGGCTGGAACATCGGGGTCGTCACGAAGGTGATCGCGGCGGAGCCGGCGAAGCTGGCGACAGCGCGCGAGCGACTGCGTGCTGCGCTGGAGTCGGAGGAGGCCGAGCAACGCTGGACCGAGTGGGTCGAGCAGGAGCTGCGCGAGGCCGACGTCGAGTACGCCGAGGAGTACCGCCCGAGCGACCCGCACTCCATCGCGGAGTGGGACGAGGCGGGCCTGTCCGATGACCAGCCGGCGGAGGACGGATGACCAGCATGCTGGATGCGTTGACGTGCCTCGCCTTCGCCTGCGTGCTCTTCCCCTTGGGGGTCTGGGGAAGGGCCCAGGCCGAGAGCCTGGTCGTGGAGGCGGTGGAGGGGGAGGAGCGCGAGCATCGGATCGCGGTCCTGCGCCGGGGCGCCTCTGCGTGCCAGGTCGTGGCCGTCGTCCTCGCGGCCGCCGGGTTCTGGCTCCTGGCAGTGAGGTGAGGTCTAGCCGACTCGATCCCCGGTACCGGTACCCGGCGCTAGCATTCGTGCGGGAGGGACCGACCGCAGGAGGTCCGGCATGCTGGCGATCACGCTCGCGGACCTCCGCACGCGGTCTCGCCAGTTCCTCATCGCCGTCGTCGGCGCGGGGCTGACGTTCGCGATCGCGCTGCTGCTCTCCGGGATGGTGGCCGGCTTCCACAACGAGATCGACCGCACGGTGGCGTCCGCCGACGCCGACGGCTGGGTGCTGCAGAGCGGCACGTCCGGCCCGTTCACCTCCGTCAGTGGCATCCCCGGGTCGATGGTCGGCGAGGTCGCCGCCGAGGACGGCGTCGACGACGCCGACGGGATGGTGATCTCCCTGCAGTCGGTGTTCGCGGACGGCGGCGAGCCGCTCCGGATCATGATGATCGGCGCGGACGTCGGGAGCCCGGGACAGATCGTCCCGGAGGAGGGCGAGCCCGTCCGCGGGAATGACGAGGCGGTCGTGGACGAGCGGCTCCGCCTCGACATCGGTGAGACGTTCACGCTCGCCGGCCGCGACTTCGAGGTGGTCGGCCTGGTCTCCGGCCTGACGATGCTGGGCGGTACGCCGAACGCGTGGATCAGCCTTCCCGCAGCCCAGGACGCCCTCTTCCAGGGCGAGGACATCGTCACCACGATCGTGGTCGAGGGAGTGCCGGAGTCACTTCCCGCCGGACTCGCGTTGATGACGAACGAGGAGGTCGAGGAGGACAGCCTCGGGCCGATGAGGGACGCGGTGTCGTCCGTCGATGCCTCGCGCTACCTGATGTGGGCGGTGTCGACGATCATCGTCGCCGCGCTGATCTACGTCTCCGCGCTCCAGCGGACGCGCGACTTCGCCGTGCTCAAGGCGGTCGGTTCCTCGTCGCTGTCCCTGTTCGTCGGCGTCGCGATCCAGGCGGTGCTGGTGAGCCTGGCGGCTGCGGCGTTCGCGTTCGCGGTCTCCGGCTTCCTCCGTCCGCTCTACAAGGTCCCCGTCGAGGTGCCGGGCACGGCGTACCTGTTGATGCCCCTGATCGCCGCCGGCGTCGGCGTACTGTCCTCGTTGGTCGCGCTGCGACCGGCCGTCAAGGCCGACCCGGCACTCGCCTTCGGGGGCAGCTGATGTCCGACCTCGTGGTCAGCGACCTCACCGTCGAGTACGACTCGGGCGGCTACCCGATCCGGCCGCTGAACCAGCTGTCCATGCGGGCCGCGGACGGCGAGCTGGTCGTCCTGCTCGGTCCGAGCGGCTGTGGCAAGACGACGCTGCTGTCGTGCCTGGCCGGCCTGCTCACGCCGACGGAAGGCGCCATCAGCGTGGGCGGCACGGAGCTGGGCGGCATGGGGCCGAAGGAGCTCGCCGACTACCGCCGCCAGCATGTCGGCGTGATCTTCCAGGCCTTCAACCTGATCCCCAGCCTCACTGCGCTGGGCAACGTGGTCGCGCCGATGACGCTGGCAGGAGTACGCCGCCCCGAGGCGCGCCGGCGAGCCACGGAGCTCCTCACCCGGGTGGGGCTCGAGGACCGGATGGACCACCGGCCGAGCAGGATGTCGGGCGGGCAGCAGCAACGGGTCGCCATAGCGCGAGCCCTCGTCCACGACCCGAGGCTGGTCCTGGCGGACGAACCGACCGCCCACCTCGACCACATCCAGGTCGACGGAGTCCTCCGCCTGGTCCGCGAGCTCGCGCAGCCCGGGCGCATCGTGGTCGTCGCCACGCACGACGACCGGATCACCTACATCGCCGATCGGGTGGTCGAGCTGGCCGCGAGCGGCCCGGTCGCCGAACGGGAGCCGGAGGATGTCGTGCTCGCCGACGGCGAGGTGCTCTTCCGGCAGGGCGATCCTGGCGACCTGGTGTACGTCGTGAAGATCGGCTCCGTGGAGATCTACCACGAGCTCTCCGACGGCCGTGAGCAACGGGTGGACGTGCTGGGTCCCGGCCGCTACGTCGGCGAGCTCGCACCGCTGCTCCGCCTGCCGCGGAGCGCCTCGGTCCGAGCAGTCGGCAACGCGGTGGTCACCGGCTACACGCTGCGCCGGTTCCGGCAGAACCACCCCTCGCACTGGCTGGCGAAGTCGTAGCCGGGCCGGCTCTCGCTCCGCGGTCGACGGAGGTTGATCGCGATCGCGAGGGGTACTTCGACCGGGACCCGTGGAGTCAGGATCCCGGGACCCCGCCCGCAACCTCACCAGGAGGAGTCATGCCTGAGCGCGCCGCCGACGGACTGGCTGCCCTCCTCGTGGACGGGCTGGCGTCGTACCGATTGATGAAGCTCGTCCGCGACGACCGGATCACCGAGCCTGCGCGGGCGGCTGTGCAGGAGCGGAAGGGACCGCCCGAGCAGTCCAAGGTCTCCTACCTGATGACGTGCCCGTGGTGCCTGTCCGTGTACTTCGGTGCCGCGCTCACGGTGGGACGGATGCGCTGGCCCAGGGCCACGAACGCCGTGGCCCGTACGTTCGCGCTGTCCGCGGTCACCGGTCTGCTGGCCCAGCACCTGGACCAGGAGTGACGGAAGAGCCGGCTCAGCCGAGGTAGTAGCCGGGCAGGTAGGTGTGCGGACCCCGGGGCTCCCTGGACGCTGACCTCGCGGCCTCGGAGGACGGCCGCTTCGTCGACGTCGTACGCCGCTCGGGCGCGCCGGACGCTGATGCTGCTGACCGGTCGTCGGCGCCCTTCTCGGCTCCTGGGCGTGCGGGGCGCTCCGCGTGGAGGGCTGGGTATGCGGTCATGACCGGTCCTTTCGTCGCCGCATCGGTACCCAGTTCCGCGAGGAGCATCCGAGCGTCCGGCCAGGGCCCAGAACGGCGCGTCGCTGACCTGGGACCAGTGCGCCGGATGAGCCCCGCGCCGACGGGTAACGCCACCTCCATGGACAGAGCCGCCACCACCCAGGACTCCATCCGTGCCGAGCTCGGCGTCGCCGAGGCCTTCGATGCGGAGGAGGAGACCGAACGCCGGATCGAGTTCCTCGCCGACTACCTGCGCACGAGCGGCGCGGCCGGCTACGTGCTGGGCATCAGCGGCGGGGTCGACTCGACCGTCGCCGGCCGGATGGCGAGCATCGCCTGCGGCCGCAGCGGTACGGCGTTCACCGCGATGCGGCTCCCGTACGGCGAGCAGGCCGACGCCGAGGACGCCGTCGACGCGCTCGCCTTCATCGAGCCGTCCTCGACGATGACGGTCGACATCAAGCCCGCCGTCGACGCGCTGCACGCTGGGACGGAGGTCAACGAGCTCAGCCCGGAGCGGACCGACTTCGTCAAGGGCAACCTCAAGGCGCGCCAGCGGATGGTGGCGCAGTACACCGTCGCCGCCCGGCTGGGCGCGCTGGTGATCGGGACCGACCAGGCGGCCGAGGCCGTGATGGGCTTCTTCACCAAGTACGGCGACGGCGCGTGCGACGTCGCCCCGCTGCTCGGGCTCACCAAGTCGCGCGTGCGTGCGATCGGGCGGCACCTCGGGACGCCGCAGCACCTCGTCGAGAAGGTGCCGACCGCCGACCTCGAGGAGCTGCGACCGGCGCTCCCCGACGAGGAGGCCTACGGCGTGACCTACCGGGAGATCGACGCCTACCTCGTCGGGGACCAGGTCAGCGACCGGGCACGCGAGGTCATCGAGACGGCGTACCGGGTGACGGCGCACAAGCGGAGGATGCCGCCCGGGCCGAGCTGATCGGATCGCTCAGGAGTGGGACGCCTTCCCGCCCTTGCGGCCGGCCTTGGCCTTCTGGGCGTGGGTCCCGCCCTGGCTGCTGTCGCCGCTGCCGGAGTGGCTCTTCTCGCCGCCGTGCTTGGACGAGTCCGGCGAGTTCGCGATCCGTGCGGCGCGCGACTTCGACATGCCCTTGTCCTTGAGGGCCTCGTACTGCTTCTCGTTCTTCACGTTCGCCTTCTTGCCGCCCGGCATGGTCTTCCTCCTCGTCTCCGACAGGCCGGCGACGCCGTACGCGTCGCCTGTCGAAGAAAGCGGTACCCGCTCCGGACGGCCCTAGCCGCGCTAGGTTGCGGGTCATGCTCGACGCGATCGGTCGGCTCAACTGGCGGCATCCGCGCAAGATCCTGCTGGCCGCGTTGCTCTTCGCGGCCGTCGCCGGATTCTTCGGCCACGACGTCGAGCACCACCTCAAGGCGGCCGGCTTCACCGACCCGGAGTCCGAGAGCGAGCGGGCGGGCGAGGTGCTGGCCGACGCTCTCGGCTACGGGGCCGAGCCGGGGCTGGTCGTGCTCGTCCGCGCCCGCGACGGTGGACAGCTCGACACCACGGACCCGGAGATCCAGGCCGAGGTCGCACGGCTGGCCGACGCGCTGCGCGGCTCGGCGTACGTCGGTCAGGTCGTCGACCCGCTCGAGACGCCCGTCCCCGGCCTGATCGCCGACGACGGCCGCTCGCTGGTGCTGCCCGCGCGGCTGACCACCCCCGACCTCGAGGACGAGGGCGGCCTCGCGGACGAGTCCGTCCGGGAGCGGGTGACCTCCGACCTCGTCGACGTGGGGTACGGCGGCTTCGCGCCCGGCTTCAACGAGGTCAACGACCAGACCCGCCGGGATCTGACGAAGGCGGAGCTGATCGCCTTCCCGCTCCTGGGGATCCTGCTCCTGCTGGTGTTCCGCAGCGTCGTGGCGGCCGCCGTACCGCTGCTCCTCGGCGTCCTCTCCATCCTCGGGACGCTGCTCGCTCTCCGGGTGATGGCGGCGTTCGTCGACACGTCGCTCTTCGCCCTCAACATCGCCACCGCGCTCAGCCTGGGGCTGGCGGTCGACTACGCGCTGCTGCTCGTCTCGCGCTACCGCGAGGAGGTCGATGCCCACGGCAGGACCGCGGAGGCGCACCTGCGCGCAGTCCGTACGGCGGGCCGGGCGAGCATGTTCTCCGGCCTCACCGTCGCCGGAGCGATGGCGGCCCTGATGCTGATGCCGCAGCGGTTCCTCTACTCGATCGGCGCCGCCGGCGCGACGGTCGGCGTGCTGTCCGCGGTGATGGCGGTCGTCGTCGTACCGGCTCTGCTCGTCGTGCTCGGCCCCCGGATCGACGCCCTGTCGATCCGCAAGGGGCCGGCGGTCTCGGCCACGTCGGACCGCTGGTTCCGGCTCGCGCGTGGGGTGATGCGCCGCCCGGTGCTCGTGGCGGTCGCGACCTCGGTCGTCCTGTTGGCGCTCGCCGCGCCACTGCTGACGACCACGCTGACCGGGCCGAGCGCGCAGGCAGTGCCTCCCGGCCTGCAGTCGTACGACGTCAACCGGTACGTCGAGAGCCACCACGGCCGGTCACTCACCGAGGGGGTCTCGCTCGTCGTCACCGGCGACCCGAGCGACGCCGACCTCGAGCAGCTCGCAGCCGAGGTCGATGCGGTGCCGGGCGTGAGCGCCGTCGCGCCGTTCGAGCGTGCCGACGACGGAGTGGCCTACGCGACCACCTCGCTCGAGAACCCCGCGCTCGACGCGTCGTCGCAGGAGGCCGTACGCGACATCCGGGCGCTCGCGGTCACCGGTGGTAGCGACCTGCTGGTCACCGGGAACACCGCCCGCTTCATCGACGAGAAGGACAGCCTGGCGTCCAACGCGCCACCGGTCGTCCTCCTGATCGTCGCGCTGACGATCGGCCTGCTGTTCCTCCTCACCGGCTCGGTCGTGCTGCCGCTCAAGACCCTGCTGATGAACGCGCTGACGCTCGCTGCCGTGCTGGGGATCCTGGTGATCGTGTTCGAGCACCAGGTCGGCACCCAGCTCCTCGACTACCCCGGTCCGTACGCCGTCGAGGTCACCAGCCTGGTGTTCCTCTTCGCGGTCACCTTCGCGTTGGCGACCGACTACGCCGTGCTCGTGATGGCGCGGATCAAGGAGCTCCACGACCAGGGCCTGTCCAACGAGGACGCCGTCGCGCAGGGCGTCGCCCGGACCGGCCGGATCATCAGCGCCGCCGCCCTGATGATCGCCGTCGTCTTCCTCGCGTTCGCGGTCAGCCCGGTCTTCTTCATGAAGCAGATCGCGGTCGCCATGGCGCTCGGTGTGCTGATCGACGCGACGATCGTCCGTGGGCTCCTCGTCCCCGCGCTGATGCGGCTCCTCGGCGAGGCGAACTGGTGGGCGCCCGGGCCGTTGAGGCGGGTCCACGAGCGGTTCGGGATCCGGGAGGAGAGCGGGTCGCAGGACGACGCGGCGCAGGGATCCGTGCACTGACGCCGCGAACCTCGTCCCTACGCGACGAGGGGCGGGGGTTTGGGTCGCGGTGGTGCTGTGGCTGGGTGGTAGGTGAAGTTGGCGCGGTCGTCGACCGGTGGCGGTGGGGTCCACACCGGTTTCCGGGTGACCGGGTCGAGGTGGACCGCCCACGGCGTGTGGTGGGTCAGGGCGTGATGTTTTCGACAGAGCAACACCAGATTGTCCAGGCTGGTGGGGCCGCCGTCGGCCCAGTGGACGATGTGGTGGGCCTCGCAGCCGATCGGGAGGCGCTTGCAGCCCGGGAACGCGCAGTGCTGGTCGCGCAGCACCAGCGCGAGCCACAGCGCGGTGGTGACCAGCCGGGTCGCGCGGCCCAGGTCGAGGATCTGGCCCTCGGCACCCAGCACGCCGGGGATGATCTCGGCATCACACGCCAGCCGGCGGACCGCGGTCGCCGACAGGGTGTCACCGGAGGGCAGCAGCCCCGTGCCGGTGGTCGTGCCGGCCTCCTGGTCGTGGAGTCGTTGCCGGAGGTCGTCGTAGCTCATGGTGACGGTGATCCGGGCGGTGGTGCCATGGGCGTGGGGCAGGGTGTCGGTGGCTTGGAGTCGGGTGCAGGCCTCGACCAGCGCGTCCCACATCCGCACTCCGTGGTCGCGGGGGTCCTTGCCGGTGTGGGTGCACCCGGGGGTGGGGCAGCCTCGGCCGACCCGGCGGCCGTGTTCATCGCGTTGCCCGAAGGTGGCGGGGTCCCCGCCACAGGCCCCGGGTTCGGTGGTGGCTGGTGCGGCCAGCGGCATCAGGGTGGTCTTGATCAGCTCGGCGTCCTCGATGGTGCCGTAGCCGGTGATCTTCACC
>Ga0164290_1001050_pt1 | contig 56860 bp, 57 predicted proteins | sample Micstemetagenome_FD_108782 | JGI IMG/M metagenome (GOLD analysis project Ga0164290, IMG submission 108782) | Contaminated culture microbial community from soil near Moab, Utah, USA - Microcoleus steenstrupii SON62 (Illumina Assembly) | ecosystem: Environmental > Terrestrial > Soil > Soil crust...
GCGCCCGGCTACCCGGCCTGCCCGGACCACAGCGTCAAGCCCGAGCTGTTCCGCCTGCTCGACGCCGGGTCGACCGGCATGACGCTCACCGAAAGCTTCGCGATGCTGCCGACCGCGAGCGTGTCGGGCTTCTACTTCGCGCACCCCGAAAGCCAGTATTTCGGCGTGGCGCGGATCGCGCCGGATCAGGTCGCGGACTACGCCCGGCGCCGGGGCGTCGCGGTCGAGCAGGCCGAGGCGTGGCTAAGGCCCAACCTTCACTAGCGCGTCAGTCGTCCATCCGCCGCCAGCCGCGAGCGGTGAGGCGTTCGATCGGCCGGTAGCGCGTCTTGTAGGACATGCGCTCGCAGCCCTCGATCCAATAGCCGAGGTAGACGTAGGGCATGCCGGCCCGCGCCGCGCGCGTGATGTGGTCGAGGATGATGTAGGTGCCGAGGCCCCGTCGGGTTTCGTCGGCGGCGTCGTAGAAGCTGTAGACCATCGACAGGCCGTCGCTGTGCTTGTCGGTGACGCAGGCGCCGACCAGCCGGCCCGGGCGCCCGTCCGCCCCCCGCTCGCGGTATTCGACGACGACGGTGTTGACCGGCGTCTGCTCGACCATGTCCGCGTAGTCGAACATGTCCATGTTCGCCATGCCGCCCTCGGGATGGCGCGCCGCGAGATAGCGGCGGAGCAGGTCGAACTGCTCCTGCGTCGACCAGGGCTCGCACGCGCTGACAACGAGGTCGGAGTGGCGGCGAAGCAGCTTGCGCTGCGAGGCGTTGGGCTTGAACGCCTCGGCCACGACGCGCACCGACACGCAGGCCGAGCAATCCTCGCAGCTCGGGCGGTAGACGACGTTCTGGCTGCGCCGGAAGCCGATGCGCGACAAGGCCTCGTTGAGCTCGCCGGCGTCGCCGCCGCGCAGTTCGGTGAACACCTTCCGCTCGGTCTTGCCGGGCAGATAGGGGCACGGGCTCGGGGCCGTCACGAAGAAGCGCGGGAAGCGGAACGTCTGATCGGTCACGTCGACAATATGCGCAACGCGCACCCGCTTGAGAAGGTAAATACAGAGTTAATATCTTGCCGCGCCCCTCAGGCGAGCTCGACCAGGCGCACCTCGTAGCCCGCGGCGCGCAGCGCCTCGACCAACCGGTCGAGGTGGGCACGGTCGCGCGTCTCGCATTCGATGTCGGTGACGAGGCCCTTCGCCGGCAGGTTGGTGAACACCCGCTGGTGGTAAACCTCGATGATGTTGACCTGCTGCTGGTCGAAGATCCGGGCCACGCCGAACAGCTGCCCCGGGCGGTCCTTCAGCCGGATGCGCAGCCGGGCGATGCGCCCGTCGCGGGCGAGGTCGCGCAGCAGCACGTTCGCGAGCAGGCGGGTGTCGATGTTGCCGCCGCACAGCACGAGACCCACCTTCCGGCCGCGGAAGCGCGAGCCGTGCGCGAGCAGCGCGGCGAGGCCGGCGGCGCCGGCGCCCTCGACGACGGTCTTCTCGATGTTGAGCAGCATCGAGACCGCGTGCTCGAGATCGCGTTCGCCGACGAGGAGCACCTCGTCGACCAGCGCCTTGACCACCGCGTAGGTCAGCTCGCCGGGATATTTGACCGCGATGCCCTCGGCGAGGCTGTCGCCGTCGCAGACCGCGGTCTCGTCCTTCAGCTTGGCGGCCATCGACGGGTAGAGCTCGGCCTGGACGCCGACGACCTCGATGTCGGCGTTGATCGACTTCGCCGCGACCGCCATCCCGGCGATGAGCCCGCCGCCGCCGATGGGGACGATCAGCGTGTCGATCCCGGGCACGTCCTCGAGCATCTCGAGCGCGATCGTGCCCTGGCCGGCGATCACCAGCTGGTCGTCGTAGGGGTGGACGAAGGTGAGCCCGCGCTTGGCCGCCAGCTCCTGCGCGTGCGCCGCGGCCTCCTCGAGCTTGTCGCCGTGGAGGACGACGTTGGCGCCGTGCCCTTCGGTCTGCTGGACCTTCACGATCGGCGTGAACCTCGGCATCACGATCGTGGCCGGGATGCCGAGGCGGCGCGCGTTGTAGGCGACGCCTTGGGCGTGGTTGCCCGCCGACATAGCGACGACGCCGCGTTCGCGCTGCTCGGGGCTCAGCGTGAGGAGTTTGTTGAGCGCGCCGCGCTCCTTGAAGCTCGCGGTGAACTGCAGGTTCTCGAACTTCAGCCAGACCTCGGCGCCGGTGATCTCCGACAGCGTGCGCGACAGCAGGCACGGCGTGCGGACCACCTCGCCCTGGATGGCCGCGCGCGCCGCCTTCACGTCGTCGGCGGTGACGGGAAGTGCGGTCGGTGCGGATTTAGCTGCGGTGGCCATGAGGCGGGGCTCTACCCCATCTGGCGGTCGCCGCAAACTATGCTATCCGGCCCGCGAAGGAGAGTCGCATGGCGCGCGTCGCGTTCATCGGCCTCGGCGTGATGGGCTTCCCGATGGCGGGGCACCTCGCGCGCGCAGGCCACGAGGTCACGGTCTACAACCGCACCGCCGCCAAGGCCGAGGTCTGGACGGCGATCCACGGCGGACGATCCGCGCGCACGCCGGCCGCGGCGGCCGACGGCGCCGACGCGGTGTTCACCTGCGTCGGGAACGACCACGACCTGCGGCAGGTGACGCTCGGGCCGGACGGCGCGTTCGCCGCGATGAGGTCCGGCGCGCTGTTCGCGGACCACACCACCGTCTCCGCGGCGATCGCCCGCGAGCTCGCGGAAGGACGCGACTTCCACGTGCTCGACGCGCCGGTGTCGGGCGGGCAGGCGGGTGCGGAGAACGGCCAACTCACCGTCATGGTCGGCGGCAGCCCGACGGCCTTCGCCGCCGCGGAGCCGATCATGCAGGCCTATGCCAAGCGCATCGGCCATATGGGACCGGCTGGCAGCGGTCAGCTCGCGAAGATGGTCAACCAGATCTGCATCGCCGGCGTGCTGCAGGGGCTGAGCGAGGCGCTGCACTTCGCGGCGGAAGCGGGGCTCGACGCGGACGCGGTCGTGGACGTCATATCGAAGGGCGCCGCGCAGAGCTGGCAGATGGACAACCGCGCCCGGACGATGACGCGGGGCGAGTTCGACTTCGGCTTCGCGGTGGACTGGATGCGCAAGGATCTCGGGCTGGTGCTCGATGAGGCGCGGCGGAGCGGCGTGTCGCTGCCGCTCACCGCGCTCGTCGACCAGTTCTACGCCGACGTCCAGAAGCTGGGCGGCGGCCGGCAGGACACGTCGTCGCTGATCCGTCGGTTCCGGGGATAGCGCGCGGCGCCTGCGGGATGGCGGGCGCGCGGGGCTTCCGCTACGAACGCGGCATGAAGATCAAGGCCTTGATTCTAGCTGCGGCGCTGGCGCTGCCATCGCTCGTCGAAGCCAGGACGCTGGTGGTGAACGCCAACGGCTACACGCTCGACGCGGCCGGCCGGGTGCAGCGGCTCGGCGGTCTGCTGGTCGGCGACGACGGCCGCATCGAGCGCGTTCTGAAGCCCGGCGAGAAGGCGCCGAAGTTGGGGGCGGGCGACACGCGGGTCGACGCCGACGGACTGACGTTGCTGCCCGGCCTGATCGACGCGCACGGGCACGTCATGGGGCTCGGCTTCCAGGCGCTCACCATCGACCTGTCGGGGACGAAGTCGCTCGACGAGGCGCTGGCGAAGGTGCGCGAGTACGCCAATGCCAACCCGCGCGACCGCTGGATCATCGGCCGCGGCTGGAACCAGGTCACCTGGGGCCTGGGCCGCTTCCCGACCGCCGCGGAGCTCGACGCCGCCGTGGCCGACCGGCCGGTGCTGCTCGAACGGGTCGACGGTCACGCGAGCTGGGCGAACGGCGCGGCGATCAGGGCCGCCGGCGTCACCCGGGCGACCAAGGACCCGGCGGGCGGGCGCATCGAGCGCGACGCGCGCGGCGAGCCGGCCGGCGTGTTCGTCGACGCGGCCGCCGCGCTCGTCCAGTCGAAGGTGCCGCCGCCGAACCCGATCCAGACCGAGCGCGCGCTGGCCAAGGCGCTCGAGATCATGGCCTCGGTGGGGCTGACCGGCGTGCACGACGCCGGCATCGACCCCGAGACCTGGACGCTGTTCCGCCGCTTCGGCGACGAGGGGCGGCTGACCGCGCGCATCTACGCGATGGCCGGGGGCATGGAGGCGCTGGAGAAGATCGCGCCGGTGCGCCCGACGGGATGGCTCTACGGCGACCGCCTCACGCTGAGGTCGGTCAAGCTCTATTCGGACGGCGCGCTGGGCTCGCGCGGCGCGTTCCTCAAGGCGCCGTACAGCGACGACCCCGGCAACCGGGGCCTGAGGCTGATCGACGAGACGCGCCTGCGCAACTGGATGTCGAAGGCGATCATGAACGGCTTCCAGGTCAACGTGCACGCGATCGGCGACGCGGCGAACGCGGAGGTCCTCGACGCGTTCGCCGACATGCTGCCCACCTACGGCGATCGCCTGCGCCACCGCATCGAGCACGCGCAGGTCGTCGATCCCGCCGACATCGGCCGCTTCGCGAAGCTCGGGATCATCGCGAGCGTGCAGCCGACCCACGCGACGTCCGACAAGGCGATGGCCGGCGACCGCGTCGGCGAGGCGCGGCTCCAGGGGGCCTACGCCTGGAAGACGCTGCTCGACAGCGGCGCGCGGATCGCCGGCGGCTCCGACTTCCCGGTCGAGCCGCCCAATCCGTTCTTCGGGCTTCACGCCGCCGTCACCCGTCAGGACCGCGAAGGCGAGCCGCCGGGCGGCTGGCGCGGGGGCGAGGCGTTGACGATGCCGCAGGCGCTCGCCGCCTTCACGACCGGCGCCGCCTACGCCGGTCACGCCGAGGCCATGGTCGGCACGCTCGAGCCCGGGAAATGGGCCGACTTCATCCTGATCGACCGCGACATCTTCACGGCGAAACCGGACGACCTGTGGCGGACCCGAGTCCTGGAAACCTGGCTGGCCGGGCAGCGGGTTTTTCGGCGCGGAGGCTGAGCGGCCGTCTACGGCTCCGGCTTCTTCCTGAAATAGGCGGCCCGCTCGGTTTCCTCGATGCCGACGGCGCGACCGAAAGCGTGGCTGTCGCCTTCCTTTTGGCCGATGGCGCCCCGCCTCTCAGTATTTGAGCAGGGGGAGCACGCTCGCGTGGTCGTCGGTCCACGGTTCGAAGCCGGGCCGGGGGCGCAGGTCGCGCCAGTCGGCCTTCGGACCGATGTCGACGACGCGCTGGAGCGCGGACCGGTCCTTGCCGAGCATGATCCAGAGCGAGCGGGTGTACATGAGGCCGCGCGGCTGCTCGTCGGGGGCGTCGTAGTCACGCACGAGACCGTGCCAGCCCCGGTCCCGCGCGATCGCGGCGACGACGGGCTCGAGGTCGAGGTGGCGGTTCGAGATGTGGACGAGGAGCAGCCCGCCGGGCTTCAAGGCGCGGGCGTAGGTGTCGAACGCTTCCGCCGTCATCAGGTGGAGCGGGATGGCGTCCGACGAAAAGGCGTCGACCGCCAGCAGGTCGAAGGCCGCCGGATGGTCGTTCAGCCGGAGGCGCGCGTCGCCGACGTCGATCCTGAGGTCCGGCTTGCAGCGGTCGACGTAGCTGAACAGCCGCCGATCGCGCGCGATGCGGACGATCAGCGGATCGATCTCGAACGCCGTCCAGCGCTGGCCCGGGGTCGCGTAGCAGGCGAGCGTGCCGGTGCCGAGGCCGACGAAGCCGACGCTCGCGTCCGGCGCGGCGACGCTGAGCGCGCGGCCGACGCCGCTCTCGCGGGCGTAGTAGGTCATCGGCTCGGTCTTGTACGCCTCGACCATGCTCTGGACGCCGTGGAGCGTGGTGCCGTGCAGCAGCTCGCGCACTTGGCGGCTCTGGCTGCCCTCGATCGTGTAGATGCCGAAGAAGCTGCGCTGGCGGGCGTAGGGGATCGACGAGATGTCGAGCGCGGTCCAGCCGCCGAACGCGAGCATCAGCGCCAGGAAATGCACCGCGAAGGCCTTGCGGTGGCCGATCGCGACGACGGCGGCGACCGCGAGGCCGCCGAGCGCGATGGCGGCGGCCGACTGGTCGTCGCGGCTCCACCACAGCCGTTCGTTGACCCACAGCGAGACGAGCAGCGCCAGCATCGGGAGCACGAAGCGCAGCAGCCAGCGCGTCGGGCGGCTCTGCCACAGGTGGCCGATGCGCGCAAGGAGCGGCTTGGCGGGCAGCAGGAGGGCGGCGAGCACGAGCAGGATCGGGTGCTCGTAGGTCCAGTCGAAAAGAACGGGCGCGAGCAGGCCGCAGAACAGCCCGCCCAGCATGCCGCCGACCGACACCCAGAGGTAGAACTCAGTGAGGTCGCCGGCGGCCGGTCGGGTCCGCGCCAGCTCGCCGTGGAGCGCCAGCGCGACGTAGAACAGCAGGACGAGCCCGGCGGCCGCCATCAGGAGCGCGAGGCTGCCGAGCGTGAAGAACACGTAGCTGCCGAGCACAAGGAGAAGCAGCGGCGCGATCTTGAGGGCGTGGCGCACGAACGGTCCGGCCGCGGCCGAGAAGGCGATGATGAAGGTGACGAGGTAGAGCGCGAGCGGCAGCACCCACAGGAGCGGCATCGCCATCACGTCGGTGGTCAGGTGCGTGGTGGTCGACAGCAGCAGGCCCGAGGGCACGAAGGCGAGCGCGACCCAGCGCAGTCGCCGGCTCCAGGCGATCGGCGTGCGCTCGAGGCGATCCGCCGCGGCCGCGCCGGCCCGGGTCGTCCAGGCGCAGACAGCGACGAGCAGGACCAGAAGCGCGTATCCCGCGGACCAAAGCCAGGACTGACCCCGGAGCGTCATCGTCGGCTCGACCGCGAACGGATAGGCGAGGAGGGCGAGCAGGCTGCCGGCGTTGCTCGCGGCGTAAAGGAAGTAGGGGTCCTCGCCGTCGCCGGCACGCGCGTACCAGGCCTGCATCAGCGGCGCCTGGGCGGCGACCGCCAGGAACAGCGGCCCGATCGAGGCGGCGAGGAGCCAGAGGAGCCAGGGCGCCGGGTTGCCGGCGGGCGGCGGGGCGACGTCGGCGAGCCCGATCGGCAGCGTCAGCGCGGCGAGCGCCAGCAGGACCAGATGCGCCGCGGCCTGCGTCCGCGCGGGCAGCCGCGCGAGCGCGTGGGCGTAGAGATAGCCCAGCAGCAGCACCGCCTGGTAGAACAGCATCGCCGTGTTCCACACGCCCGGCGCGCCGCCGAGCCGCGGAAGTGCCAGCCGCGCGACGAGCGGCTGGATGAGGAACAGGAGGAAGGAGCCGACGAAGATCGTCAGCGTGAACAGCGCGCGGCGGGCAGCGGGACTAGCCAAGCAGCTTCGCCGCGTCGCGTGCGTGGTAGGTGAGGACGCCCGAGCAGCCGGCGCGCTTGAACGCGGTCAACGTCTCGAGGATCGCGCGGTCGCGGTCGAGGACGCCCGCCGCCGCGGCGGCCTCGATCATCGCGTATTCGCCCGAAACTTGATAAGCGAAGACAGGCACTTCGAACCTTTCCTTCACGCGCCGCACCATGTCGAGATAGGGCAGGCCCGGCTTGACCATGACGTGGTCGGCGCCCTCGGCGAGGTCGAGCGCGACCTCGCGCAGCCCTTCCTCGGCGTTGCGCGGATCCATCTGGTAGGTCTTCTTGTCGCCCCTGAGGTAGCCGCCCGAGCCGACCGCGTCGCGGAAGGGGCCGTAGAAGGCGGACGCGTACTTGACGGCGTAGGACATGATCTGGACGTCGTGGAAGCCTTCGCCCTCGAGCGCGCGCCGGATCGCGCCGACGCGTCCGTCCATCATGTCGGAGGGGGCGATGACGTCGGCGCCCGCGCGCGCCTGGTTGAGCGCCTGGCCGACGAGCACCTCGACGCTCGCGTCGTTGACGATGCGCCCGCCCGCGTCGAGCAGGCCGTCGTGGCCGTGGCTCGTGTAGGGGTCGAGCGCCACGTCGGTAAGGACACCGATGTCGGGAACCGCGTCCTTGATCGCGGCGATCGCGCGGCACATCAGGTTGTCGGGGTTGAGCGCCTCCCGCCCGTCCTCCGACCGGCGCTCGGGCTCGGTGTTGGGGAAGAGCGCGAGGCAGGGGATGCCGAGGTCGCGCGCCTCGCGCGCGGCGGCCGCGAGCAGGTCGACCGACAGCCGCTCGACGCCCGGCATCGACCCGATCGCCTCGCGGTTCCGCGCGCCCTGCGTCACGAACAGCGGCCAGACGAGGTCCGACGGCGACAGGTGCGTCTCCGCCAAAAGGGCGCGCGACCACGCGTGGGCGCGGGTGCGGCGGAGACGGAGGGCGGGGTAGGAGCCGTGGATCATGGGCGCCTTCGTTGCAAACCGCGGAGCCGCTGTCTATGGCCCCCAGTCGCATGACTCGGCCCATCCTCGTCTTCGACTCCGGCGTCGGCGGGCTTTCCGTTTTGAGGCCGATCGCCGAGCGGCTGCCGAAGGCGTCGGTCGTCTACGTCGCCGACAGCGGCGGCTTCCCCTACGGCACGAAGACCGAAGTGGAGGTGGCGACGCGGGTCTGCGCGCTGCTCGGCCGCCTCACCGAGCGCTACCGGCCGCGCCTCGTCGTCATCGCGTGCAACACGGCCTCGACGATCGCGCTGGCGCACGTGCGCGCGGCGCTCGAGGTGCCGGTCGTCGGGACCGTGCCCGCGATCAAGCCGGCGGCCGAGACCACGCGGACGAAGGTGATCGGCGTGCTCGGCACGCAGGCGACCGTGCGCCAGCCCTACGTAGACAGGCTGGCGGCGGATTTCGCCAGGCATTGCATCGTGTTGCGGCACGGCTCTGCCGAACTGGTCGAAGCCGCTGAGGCCGAGCTGCGGGGCCGGCCAGCGCCCGCATCCGTCTATGCCGACGCGCTGGCGGGGTTGATCGACCAGCCCGACGGCGAGCGCATGGACACGGTCGTTCTGGCCTGCACCCACTTCCCGCTGGTCGTCGACCGGCTCGCGGCGGCGACCTGTCAGCCGCTGGCGTTCGTCGACGGGGCGGCCGGCATCGCGCGCCGGACGGCGCAGCTGCTCGACGGCGCGGACTGGGGCGAGCCGGCGCCGGGGCGCGCGGTCTTCACGTCCCGAAACGGAGACATGGGCCGGAACGAAGGCATCGGGCGAAACGGGGACGTTGACGCGCTCCGCCCGGCGCTCCAACGCTTCGGGCTGATCGAGATCGATTTCCTGTAGGGGGCGACCGCCGCATGCCGATGACCGACGAGCAACTGCTCGAACGCATGAACAGCTTCGTGCCGCCCACCGCGGTGCTGCTCGGCTTCCGGTTGCTCGCGATCGACAGCGCCAAGGGTTGGGTCAGGACCCGGTGGGAGGCGAAGCCCGACTTCTGCAACCCGATGGGCAACGTCCAGGGCGGGTTCGTCGCGGCGATGCTCGACGACACCGCCGCCATCTCCGCGATCGTGAAGGCGGGCGAGCGCATCGTCGTGCCGACGCTCGAGTTCAAGACCACCTTTTTCGCGCCGGCACGGGCCGGCGAGCTGTTCGCCGAGGGGCGCTGCCTCAAGCTCGGCAAGCGGGTGGCGTACATGGAGTCGGATCTGTTCGACCCCGACGGCAAGCATCTGGCGCGGATGAGCTGCACCGCGATGCCGAGCCCGATGCCCGACAAGCACATGATGGTGGAGCGTACATGACGGACGAGGTTCTGGCCGAAAAGCGGGGGCGCATCGGCCTCATCACGCTCAACCGGCCGCAGGCGCTCAACGCGCTTAACCGGACGATGTGCCTGACGGTCCATCGCCTGCTCGACGATTGGCGCGACGACCCGTCGGTCGAGGCCGTGGTGATCCGCGGGGCGGGCGACCGCGCCTTCTGCGCCGGCGGCGACGTCGTCACCGTCTACCACGCCGGACGGAGCGGCAGCCCCGACTGGGAGGCGTTCTTCTATGACGAATATCGCATGAACCATGCGATCGCGACCTACCCCAAGCCCTATGTCGCGCTGATCGACGGCATTACGATGGGCGGCGGGGTCGGGTTGTCGATCCACGCGCCCTACCGCGTCGCGACCGAGCGCACGCTGTTCGCGATGCCCGAGACCGGCATCGGCCTGATCCCCGACGTCGGCGGCACGCACGCGCTCCCGCGGCTCGCGGGCGAGCTCGGCACCTACCTCGGCCTGACCGGCGCGCGTCTCAAAGCGGCCGATTGCCTCGTCGCGGGCATCGCCACGCACCACACGCCCGGCGACCGCGTCGAAGCGCTCGTCGAAGCGCTCGCCGCCGGCGGGCAGCCCGTCGAGGCGACGCTGGGCGACTTCGACTGCGACGTCGGCGGGGCGACGCTCGGCGCACACCGCGACGCGATCGACCGCCACTTCGCGCACGACAGCGTCGAGGCGATCGTCGCATCACTCGAGGCGGACGACGACTGGGCGCGGGAGCAGGCGGCGACGCTCCTCCGCATGTCGCCGACCTCGTGCAAGCTGACGCTGCGCGCGTTGCGCGATGGCGCCGCGCTCGACATCGGCTCGGCGCTCCGGAACGAGTACCGGGTCGTCTGCGCGATCAAGCGCGGCCGCGACTTCTACGAGGGCATCAGGGCGCAGTTGATCGACAAGGACCGCGATCCGAAATGGAGTCCGGCGACGCTCGCCGGGGTGAGCGAGGCGGAGGTCGACGGATACTTCGGGACGCCCAAAGGCGGCGACCTTTCGTTCGACGCCTGAGGGGGCGGGAGGCCGGCGCGGCGACGGGTCGCTGGAAACCGCGGACCAATCGCGGTAAATGACCCGGACCGAGCGGAAGGGACGCGACGATCGTGGACTACGGCAAGATCTTCGAGGACGCGATCCAGCGCCTTCACGCCGAGGGACGCTATCGCGTCTTCATCGACATCCTGCGCAACAAGGGCGCCTTTCCCAACGCCCGCTGCTTCGCCGGTCACAACGGGCCGAAGCCGATCACCGTCTGGTGCTCGAACGACTATCTTTCGATGGGTCAGCACCCGAAGGTCATCGCCGCGATGGAGGAGGCGCTGCACGACGTCGGCGCCGGTTCGGGCGGCACGCGCAACATCGGCGGCAACACGCACTACCACGTCGATCTCGAAGCCGAGCTCGCCTCGCTCCACGGCAAGCAGGCCGCGCTCCTCTTCACCTCGGGCTACGTGTCGAACGAGGCGACGCTTTCGACGCTCGCGAAGATCCTGCCGGGCTGCATCGTCTATTCGGACGAGCTCAACCACGCGTCGATGATCGCGGGTATCCGCAACTCGGGCTGCGAGAAGCGGGTGTTCCGCCACAACGACCTCGATCACCTCGAGGCGCTTCTCGCCGCCGATCCGACCGACGCGCCCAAGCTGATCGCGTTCGAGAGCGTCTACTCGATGGACGGCGACGTGGCGCCCATCACCGCGATCTGCGACCTCGCCGACAAGTACAACGCGCTCACCTACCTCGACGAGGTGCACGCCGTCGGCATGTACGGCGACCACGGCGGCGGCATCTCGGAGCGCGACCGCGTCGCGCCCCGCCTCACGATCATCGAGGGCACGCTCGGCAAGGCGTTCGGCGTGATGGGGGGCTACATCGCCGCCGATCGCCGGATCGTCGACGTCATCCGCTCCTACGCGCCGGGCTTCATCTTCACGACCTCGCTGTCGCCGGTGCTGGTGGCCGGCGCGCTGGCGAGCGTGCGCCATCTCAAGCAGAGCGCGGAGGAGCGCGAGGGCCAGCAGGCGCGCGCGGCGCGGCTGAAGTCGCTGCTGGCCGACGCCGGCATCCCGGTGATGCCGTCGGTGACGCACATCGTGCCGGTGCTCGTCGGCTGCCCGATCAAGGCGAAGCGGATCAGCGATATCCTGCTCACCGAGTACGGCGTCTACGTCCAGCCGATCAACTACCCCACCGTCCCGCGCGGCACCGAGCGGCTGCGCTTCACGCCGGGTCCGATGCACGACGAAGCGATGATGCTCGAGCTGCGCGACGCCCTCGTCGAGATCTGGGACCGGCTGGAGATGAAGCTGGCGGCGTGACGGCGGGGCCCGGCGGCGCGCCCTTGCGCTTTTGCCGCGGCTGACCGAAACTCGCCCGAGCCGAGGACAGAACCGTCGCCAAGGCGGCCCTTCGCGGATGTGTGGTTGCGTGGCGCAACGACGATCTTTGGGAGGGGGTTCCTATGACGCGTCTCGGCGTCGCTACGCTTTCGATCATCGCAACGACCTTCGCCGCCGCGCCCGCCTCGGCGCAGCTCATGTGCTCGCCCAACGCTCTGTTCGCTGTGGGCAACAAGATGGGGATGGCGGTGGCCGACATCTACCGCTCGCCGGCGGACAACGCGCGGCCGAGCTACCTGCGCGAGGCCCGCAGCAAGCTCATGTCGGTCAAGACCAGCCTCAAGCGCGCCGGCATCAACACGCAGGACAAGGCGGTCGACGCCGCGATGAAGCAGATCGACGCCTTCTCGGCCAAGGTGAGCCCGACCAATCTCATCACCGTCCAGTCGGCGGGCCAGCTCGGCAAGGACGTCGAGCGCACGCTCGCGCCGGTGCGTTCGGAGGTGGGGCGCGTCTGTCCGAAATAGCCCGCCCGCGGCGCGATTGGCGGTAGCCAGCGCGGGGCCTCTCCACTAGATATGGCGCCGACTTCCCGCGTCATCGAAGTAGAGGGGTTCCCGTGCCGCGTCAGACGATCGCCATCGGCGCCGACCATGCCGGTTTTCAGCTCAAGAACACGCTCGTCGCGGACCTGCGGTCCATGGGCTTCGACGTGCTCGACATGGGCACCAACAGCGAGGCGTCGGTCGACTACCCGGACTTCGGCTACGCGGTGGCGCAGGCGGTCACTTCGGGCCGCGCGCACCGCGGCGTGCTGGTCTGCGGCACGGGCATCGGCATGTCGATCGCCGCGAACCGGCACTCGGGCGTCCGCGCGGCGCTGTGCACGCACGGCGTGATGGCCCGCCTCGCGCGCGAGCACAACGACGCCAACATCCTCGTGATGGGCGCGCGCATCATCGGTCCCGAGATCGCGCGCGAATGCCTGCGCCAGTTCCTGAGCGTCCAATATGCCGGCGGCCGCCACGACGCGCGCGTCGCTAAGCTGAGCCAGCCGCTTTTCGAGGAGGCCGCCGAATGAGCACTCGCCCCGTTCCCCAGGAAGACGACGGCTTCTTCACCGAGACGCTCGGCCAGGCCGACGCCGCGGTGTTCTCGGCGGTCCGCGAGGAGCTGAAGCGCCAGCAGGAGCAGATCGAGCTGATCGCGAGCGAGAACATCGTCTCGCGCGCCGTGCTCGAGGCCCAAGGGTCGGTGTTCACCAACAAGTACGCCGAGGGCTATCCCGGCAAGCGCTACTACCAGGGCTGCGGCCCGTCCGATAAGGTGGAAGCGCTCGCGATCGAGCGCGCCAAGCAGCTCTTCGGTGCCGCCTATGCGAACGTCCAGCCGCACTCGGGCGCGCAGGCGAACGGCGCGGTCAAGCTCGCGCTGTGCAAGCCCGGCGACACCATCCTCGGCATGAGCCTCGACGCCGGCGGCCACCTGACGCACGGCGCCAGGGCCGCGCAGTCGGGCAAGTGGTTCAACGCGATCCAGTACGGCGTGCGCGAGAGCGACCACCTGGTCGACTTTGACCAGGTCGAGGCGCTGGCGCGCGAGCACAAGCCGAGGCTGATCATCGCGGGCGGCTCGGCCTACCCGCGCGTGCTCGACTTCGCGCGCTTCCGGCGGATCGCCGACGAGGTCGGCGCGTACCTCCTCGTCGACATGGCGCACTTCGCCGGCCTCGTCGCGGCGGGCGTGCACCCGTCGCCGCTCCCCCACGCGCACGTCGTCACGACGACGACGCACAAGACGCTGCGCGGACCGCGCGGCGGCATGATCCTCTCGATGGACGAGGACCTCGGCAAAAAGCTCAACTCGGCGGTGTTCCCGGGCCTCCAGGGCGGGCCGCTGATGCACGTGATCGCGGGCAAGGCAGTCGCCTTCGGCGAGGCGCTGCGACCCGAGTTCAAGGACTATGCGCGCCGCGTCGTCGAGAACGCCCGGGTGCTCGCAGGCAAGCTCGTCGAACGCGGCTGCGACGTGGTGGCGGGCGGCACCGACACCCACCTCGCGCTCATCGACCTGCGTCCCAAGGGACTGACCGGCAAGGACGCCGACGAGGCGCTCGAGCGCGCGGGCATCACCTGCAACAAGAACGGCGTGCCCTTCGATCCGCTCCCCCCCACCAAGACGAGCGGCATCCGCGTCGGCTCGCCGGCGGGCACGACGCGCGGCTTCGGGCCGGCCGAGTTCGCGGGCATCGGCGACATGATCGCCGACGTGCTCGACGGGCTGGCGGCCAACGGACCGGAAGCCAACGGCGCGGTCGAAGCCCAGGTCAAGGACCGCGTGCGCGCGCTCTGCCGCCGCTTCCCGATCTACCCCGAACTCGGCTAACTTTCGGGGATGCGCTGCCCGTTCTGCGCCCACGACGACAGCCAGGTTAAGGACAGCCGTCCGACCGAGGACGGCGGCGCCATCCGCCGCCGGCGCCAATGCCCGGCTTGTGGCGCGCGCTTCACGACGTTCGAGCGCGTGCAGCTCCGCGACCTCGTGGTGGTCAAGAGCGCGGGGCGGCGGGAAGCGTTCGACCGCGACAAGCTCGCGCGCTCGGTCGAGCTCGCCTGCCGCAAGCGCAACATCGCGCCCGAACGCATCGAGCGGCTGGTGACCGGCGTGGTGCGACGGCTCGAGTCCACCGGCGACATCGACATCGAATCGGCCAAGATCGGATCGATGGTGATGGAGGGCTTGGCGGCGCTCGATCACGTCGCCTACATCCGCTACGCCAGCGTCTACAAGGACTTCCGCGAGGCGAAGGACTTCAAGAAGGCGGTCGACGCGCTGGACGCGCCGCCGGTCGACCGCGCGCCCGAGCTGCCGCTGCTGGCGGTCCGGCCGAAGTAGTCCGCGTGCAGCCGGCGGTCATCCTCGTTCGCCCGCAGCTGGGCGAGAACATCGGCATGGCGGCGCGCGCCATGCTCAATTTCGGCCTGACCGACCTCCGCCTCGTCGCGCCGCGCGACGGGTGGCCCAACCCCGAGGCCGGGCCGGCGTCGGCGGGCGCCGACGCGGTCCTGGCGGACGCGCGGGTCTACGACGGCATCCAGGACGCCATCGCCGACTGTCGCTATGTCTACGCCACGACGCTGCGCCCGCGCGGGGTGTGGAAGCCGGTGGTCACGCCGGCGCAGGCCGCGGCCGAGATGCGCTCGCGCGACTATCGGCAGGGCATCCTGTTCGGCCCCGAACGCTCGGGGCTGACCACCGACGACGTCGCGATCGCGCACGCGATCCTGACCGTGCCGACCAACCCGGCGTTCGGCTCGCTCAACCTCAGCCAGGCGGTGCTGCTCGCGGCCTACGAATGGTCGAAGGCGGCCGACGCGACGCCGGCCGTCGTCGAAAGCTTCGGCCCGCCCGCATCGCACGCGTCGCTCGAAGGCCTGATCGACCACGTCGACGGCGCGCTCGAGGCGGCCGGCTACTACAACGTCCCGAGCCGCGTCGCCTCGTCCAAGCGCACGCTGCGCAACCTGCTCACGCGCCCCGGCTACAACGAGCAGGAGGTCCGCACGCTGCGCGGCATCGTCCACGCGCTGGTGGTGGGGCGGCGGGGCAGCCGGCCCAAAGCTTGACTTCCGGCGCGCAGCCGCTACCTACGCGCCTTCGCAATTGGCCCCGCACGCCCGGTGAAGCGGTGGCCGCGTCGGATGCAAGGTTCGGCGGCGCGGGTCCGGGTTGTCTGCCGGGACGGATCGTCGACACGCGGAACGCGTGACGGCTCTTCGCCCGGCTTTGCGAATTGGAGCATTGAATGTCGAAGCGTTCGAACGCGAAGTACAAGCTTGACCGCCGCATGGGCGAGAACATCTTCGGTCGCCCGAAGAGCCCGGTCAACAAGCGCGAGTACGGCCCCGGCCAGCACGGCCAGCGCCGCAAGGGCAAGCTTTCCGACTTCGGCGTGCAGCTGCGCGCCAAGCAGAAGCTCAAGGGCTACTACGGCGACGTCACCGAGAAGCAGTTCCGCAAGGTCTACGCCGAGGCGGTCCGCATGAAGGGCAACACCGCCGAGAACCTCATCGGTCTGCTCGAGCAGCGCCTCGACATGGTGGTGTACCGCGCCAAGTTCGCGCCCACCATCTGGGCCGCGCGCCAGATCGTGAACCACGGCCACATCCTGCTGAACGGCCGCCGCACCAACATCGGCTCGGCGCGCGTGAAGGCGGTCGACGTCGTCGAGGTCGGTCCGAAGGGCCGCGAGATGGTGCTCGTGCTGGAGGCGCAGGGCCTCGCCGAGCGCGACGTGCCCGAATACATCCAGACCGAAGGCTTCAAGGCCACCTACGTCCGCATCCCGTCGTTCGACGAGGTGCCGTACCCGGTGAAGATGGAGCCGAACCTCGTCGTCGAGTTCTACTCGCGTTAACGGGGCTTCCCGCCGGCTCGCGATCCGCGGGCCGAGCGCGGTGGATCGAGGCGCGGCGGGCTTCCCGCCGCGCCTTTCCTTTGCGCGCTACGACCTGCGGGTCGTGAGCTGGGCGTAGACGACCGCCGGCGCGACGGCGAGCAGACCCTGGACGAGCAGCCAGAAGAGCTGCTTGATCCACATCGCGGGGCTGAAGACGTCGCCCTGGCCGGCGGCGGGGATGAAGGTCGCGTCGGGCCCGAAGAGCTGCAGGAGCATGATGCCGGGCAGCAACCCGAGCAGGATCGCACCGACGAAACCGACCAGGCGACCGCGGTTGCCCACGGTGATCGCGGCGCTCCGCTTGAGCGCGTCCCACGGCATGCGGCGTTCCGCGACCGCGACCGGCACCGCGACGAGCCAGGTGACGAGCGCCACCACGACCGCGACCGACACGCCGGTGACGAACAGCCAGCCGAGCGGCGAACTGCGTCCGAACAGCATCACGAGGATGAGCGCGGCCATGAGCATCGAGCCGAGCACCAGCGCGACGAGCAGACCCGGCCGCGAGGCACGCAGCCCGGCCCAGATGAACGACGAGGTGTCGAGCCGACGCCCGGCGAGCGTGCACATCACGCCGTAGTTGACCGCCGAGACGTAGATCATCGCCAGCACCGCGACGAGCGTTTCGATCACCGTGTCCATCGCGCCGCCCGCCGGGTTCGCCTCGGTCGGCAGCGGCTCGCTGCTGGCGTGGAGCAGGACCGACGGCAGCGTCAGCAGCAGGAAGCCGAGCACCACGATCGGCGCGAAGTCGTCCCAGAAGGAGCGCAGCGTCTGCCGCAGCGCTGCGCCGAGGTCGAGGCGGGCGACGGGTGACGAGACGGACGGCGGCATCGGACCCCCAACATAAGCAACCAGCACGGACCGGTTCAACGCGCAACGCGCGCCCGCGGCTGCAGCGAAGCTTGACGCTTATCGTCGCGCCGCCCCCTCGTGGCGACGCTATGCCCGCGCGCTTGGCCGCGCGCTCACCGTCTCGTACCAACGGCGCGTGTTGGCGTGCGCCTCGGAGAGTCGGATCTGCACCCATTTCGCGAAGTCGACCGCGACGAGCGCGGTGATGTCAGCGAGCGTGAAGCGATCGCCAGCGACGAACTCGCTCCGTCCCAGGCGCTCGTCGAGGCAGCCGAGGAAATGCCAGGCTAGCACGCGGCCGCGCTCGGCGAGGTCGGGAATCTGCGGGAGTGGGGGGGTGGTGCCCGGCATCGCTCGGTCGGCGAAAGGGGCGGCGGTGTTGCGGAAGACCATCGCGATGTTGAACAGCCCCTCGAGCTCGCAGCGACGCTGCCAGGCCTCGACGCGCGCCTGCTCGAGAGCGCCGCGGCCGAACAGGTTGGGCTCCGGATGCAGCGCCTCGAAGTAGCGGCAGATGGCGATCGACTCGTCGATCACGGTCCCGTCGTCGAGCACCAGCGTTGGGACCACGCCGCGGGGATTGAGCGCGAGATAGTCCGGGCTCAGGTTCCCGCCGCCCGGGATGTCGATCTCCACGCGCTCGACCTCGATACCCTTCTCAGCGAGGAAGATGCGGACGCGCCTCGGGTTGGGCGCCTTAACCATGTCGTAGAGTTTCATCGCGCGCCCCTTGAATTTGCGAGGGATCTTGGGAAATTCATGCAACGAGTCACGGTACCGCGCATTGACTCGCGCTTGAAATAGCTCTTGCGTAAGGTTGCGTTCGTGATAGTTGCGGCACCGTTTCCGGGAAGGGCCGGCTCGATGGTTCGGATGGTTCGAATTTCGCGACGAGGCTGACCGCCGCGCAGGGCACGCGCGGCGGGGGACGGCTGGCGGCCGTCCGGCCTGTCGACAACTCGGACGAACGGACACCATCGATGAACCTGAAGCCCGCCGGCGCTGCGGATCGCGCCGACATCGAACTCCTGCTCGACGCCGCCTTCGAACCGGGTCGCCGCGCGCGCACCGCCTACCGGCTGCGCGAAGGCGTCGAGCCGTATCGCGGCCTGAGCCTCGTGGCGCGCGAGCACGGCCGCCTGGTCGGCTCGATCCAATATTGGCCCTGCGAGCTTTGGGACGGCGTGCAGGCGCACCCGATCACGCTGCTCGGCCCCGTCGCGGTCGCCCCCGATCTTCAGGGGACGGGCCTCGGCAAGCGGCTGATGCGCGCGTCGCTCGAGGTGGCCGACGCCTGCGGACACGACGCGATCCTTCTGATCGGCGACCCCGAATACTACGGGCGCTTCGGCTTCACGGCCGCCCCAACCGCGGGCTGGGCGGCGCCCGGTCCGGTCGAGCGGCACCGCCTGCTCGCCCGCCTTGCGCCGGGCACGGCGCTGCCCGCGGTCGGCGAGCTGCGCGCCATCGGCACCGTACCGGCCTGGATGCGCATGCCGCTGCCGATCCGTCAGCGATCGTTGGCCGCCTAGGGTCCGCCGGGCAGGTCCGCGGCCCAGGGCCGGCGAGGGATCTTGCGTGCCGGCGAGCGGCCGACGCTGGCCGGCCCCGTCGCCCGCGACGGGGACCGACGCGGCGGCCGGCGCGCAAAAGACCCGCTGCACCGACCCGCGGACCTGGCCGACGGACCCTAAGTCCGTTCCCGCCACCAGGCGAGCGCGAGCAGCCCGGTCAGCAGCACCCACGCCGCCCAGGACGGCAACAGCGGTTCCTCGCGCACGCCGGTGAGCCGGCCGCCCTCGTTGCGGACCAGGCCGACCCAGCCGCCGCCGCTCTGCGGGTCGCCGGCGCGCGTCCGGCGGACGCGCGGCAGATCCTCGGCCAGGCGGTAGCTGCCGCCGCCGGTCGCGCGGGCCAACGCTTCGAGCGGGGCGGGGCGCGGGCGCACCTCCGACAGCTCCGCGACGTCGCCGGCGAGCACGAAGCGGCGCAGGCCGTTCGCGTCGGCGCGGTACAGGCCGTCGGCGGCGACCTGGACCCGGGCCGCCTTCGCGTCGCCGCGCGGGACGAGCGCCACGACGCGCGTGCCGCCGTCGGGGCCGGTCAGCTGCACGCGCGCCGGCGGGTTCACGCCGCGCGCGACGATGTCGAGAGTGCGGCCCGCGGCGCTCACGTCGAGTCGGTCCTCGGCCAGGTCCGGCTCCTGCATCAGCCAATGAACGGTGCGGCGCAGCAGCTCCTCGCGGGGGCCGTCGCCTTCGACGGCGCGCGCCCACCACCAGACGTTGGTCGAGGCGAGCAGGCCGATGCGTCCCTTGCCCTGCCGATCGAGCATCAGCAGCGGACGCCCGTCGATGCCGGTCATCAGGATCTGCGCGCGCGAGCTCCGCACGTCCGCCTGCTCGCCCCACGCGCCCCACGCGCCCCACGGTCCGCCGAGCCCGGCGGTCACCGGGTGCCGCCGGCCGAGGTCGCTCACCGCCGGCAGGAACTGGCGCTCGACGACGGGGCCGGCGGGCAGCGCGGGCAGCACGTCGCGCAACGCGGTGTCGGGCAGTCCGCCCGGCTCGGCATATTCGTCGCCGGCGACCACCAACATGCCGCCGCCGCCGCGCACGAAGGTGACGAGGCGCTCGAAATAGGCCGGCGACAGCAGCTCGGTGAGGCCGAAGCGATCGAGGATGACGAGGTCGAAGCGCGCGAGCTGCTGTTCGAACAGCTCTTCGACGGGGAAGGGGATCAGCGCGAGCTGCTCGCTCGGCGTCGGATCGTAGGACGAGGGGAGGCGCAGGATGGTGAAGTGGACGAGGTCGATGTTGGGGTCGGACTTGAGCGTGTCGCGCCACACGCGTCCGCCCAGATAGGGTACCCCCGACACCAGCAGGACGCGCAGCCGGTCCCGGACGCCGTTCAGCCGCACCAGCGCGCGGTTGTTGACGAGGGTCGCCTCGCCCGGGAGGGCGCTCACCGACAGCGCCACCTCGACGGGCCCGCGCCGCTCGATCGGCACGGGAAGCGTCACCGTCTCGCCCACCGGCACGTCGCGGGGCGACTGCGCGACGCCGTTTACCAGCCATTCGAGCCGCGCGCGTCCTTCGGCGCCCGGGCCGTCGTCGACGCGCAGCGAGACGGTCGCGGGGCGACCCACCACGCTGTACGGCGGCACGCGCGTCACCACGAGGCGGCGGTCGCGCACGCTCTCGCGACCGGCGAGCAGCAGGTGCACCGGCCGGTCGGCGGGCAGCAGGTTCGCGTCGGGCAGATCGCGCACGACGCCGTCGGTGAGCAGGACGGCGCCGGCCAGCCGGTCCGCCGGCACGTCGCGGAGCGCCCGGTCGAGCGCGGGCAGCAGGCGGGTTCCCTGGTCGGGCTCGGCCCGCGCCTCGACGACGCGCCATTCGACGTCGGGCGCAGCCCGGCGCAGCTCGGCGAGCGTTCGGTCGACCTGCGCCGCGCCGCCGTTCACCGCCATGCTGCCCGACCGGTCGACCAGCGCGACCGCGACGTCGGTCTGCCGCTCGCGCTCCTCGACGCGGCGGACGGGATTGAGCAGCAGCAGCACGACGGCCACGGCCACCAGCGCGCGCGTCGGCACGAGCCGCGGCGCCCGCGCGCCGGCGATCGCTACCGCCGCGGCCAGCAGGGCGCCGAGCAGCGCGATCCCCCAGATCGGCAGCCACGGGTCGAAGGCGATCATCGCCGACCGTCGGTCTTGAGGCGGTCGAGCAGCGTTCGGGTGTGGACCTGATCGGCCTTGTAGGTTCCGGTGAGCGCGTACATCACGACGTTGATGCCGAACCGCCAGGCCTCTTCGCGGCGGCTGAACGGGATGGCGCTGCGCTCGGACCAGGCGGTGGCCCAGTCGCCGCTGCCGATGATGACGCCCGCCACCTGGTTGGCGTCGGCCGCGGTGCCGGCCTCGGTCCAGGTTCCCGGCGGCGGGCGCCGGATGAGGTAGAAGCTGCGCGCGACGACGTGATCGGCGCCGATCTCGTCGAGCTGCGGGAGCCCGAGCGGGCCGAGCAGCGCGCGCGCCGCGGTGCCGCCCGCGTTGCCGCCGACGAAGTCGAAGAGGATCAGCCCGCCGCGGTCGAGGTACGCGCGCACGCGGGCCGTCGCGGCCGGCGACAGGGCGCGCGCGTCGAGCACGGGCCAGTAGAGGACCGGGTACCGACCGAGCGCGTCGCGCGCCGGATCGACCGCGACCGGCGCGCCGGGCGCGACCGCGGTGCGCAGCTGCAGCACCTTGCCGAGCGAGGCCAGACCGCTCGCGCTGACCGCGTCGCGCGCCGGGTTGCCGGTGCGCACGTAGCCGAGCTGCACCTGCGCCTGCGCGGCTTCGACCTCCGCTGGGTAGACCAGGAGGAGGGCGAACGACGCCGCGGCGAGGCGGGGCAGCGCGCCGCGAAGCGACAGGGCGACGAAGGCGTCGATCGCGACGAGCAGCAGCGCCGCGAGAACGAGCCAGCGTCCGATGTCGACCGGCGCCGGCGATTCCGCGACGGGTCGCAGCCCGTCGATGCCGAGCGGCTCGAACCGGAAGGCCGGACCGAGGTCGAGGTTGAGCGGGCGCGCCGCGTCGCCGGCGCGATAGAGGCCGGGCGGCGTTGCCGGCGAGGCGATCGCGCGCTCCCAGTCGGCGGGGGCCAGCCGCGCGCGGACCGGGGCGGCGACGAGCTCCCCCTCGGCGGTGAGCATGCGGTCGAGCGTGAGCGGCCGGTCGGCGGCGATGTCGAGCGAGGCGGGATCGAGCGCGAGCGGCAGCAGCCGGCGCAGCATCGCTTCGAACAGGCCGGTCAGCGGCAGCGCCGACCAGCCGGGCGCGGCGCTCGTGTGGACGAGCACGAGCAGGCCCGCGCCCTCGCGACGGGCACTGACGAGCGGCGTGCCGTCGGCGAGCCACGCCCAGCGCATGACGCCCGGCGCGTCGTCGCGACCGAGGATTTGTCGGGAGACCGTGGCTTCGGCCGGCGAGGGCAGGCGGGCGAGCGGGCCGTCCGGCGCGTAGCCGGCGACGCGCTGCGGCGCCTGCCAGGAGAAGACGCCGCCGAGCGCGCGCGCGCCGGCGCGCAAGGGCACCGGGCTGAGCGCGCTGCCGTTTTCGGCGAGGCGCGGACCGGCGAAGCTCACGACGACCGCCCCGTCCCGCACCCGCCGGCGCAGCGCCTGCGCCGCGGCGCCCTCCGAAACGGGCGCGTCGACGAGGAGGAGCAGATTGGCCGGATCGCGCAACGCCGCCTCGATCGGCAGCCGGACGACCTCGGCGTGCGGCTCGAGCGCGCGGTGGACGTAGAAGGCCCCGGACTCGAGCGGCGCGGCGTCGCCCTGGCGGGCGCCGTCGATCAGCGCCACGCGCGGGCGGGCGGCGGCCGCGTCGGCGAGGACGACGCCGCCCGCGCTCGCCTCGCCCAACTCGACCCGCGCCACGCGGTTGCGGCTCGCCGCGTCGAGGGGCAGCCGAACCGTCGCGGCCGAGCCGTCGAAGGTGAAGCGGGTCCGCGCGCGCGCCGCGCCGCGTTCGTCGCGCGCTACCATGGTGCCTGCGTCCGGTCCGCCTTCGGGCCGGACGACCTGCGCGACCCAGCCGTCGCCGCTGCGACCGGCGAGGCGGATGGCTGGGGTCCGCGGCTCGACGACGAGCACCGATCCCCCGCGGAGCGCCGCCCGGAGCGCGCCCGCGCCCGGATCCTCGGTGCCGTCCGCGACCCACAGCCGTGCGCCGGCGCGCGGCAGCCGGGCGGCCACGGCGGCGCGGTCGGGTGCCCAGGGCCAGGCCCGCATCGCCTCGATTGTGGCGCGCGCGGTCGGGACGTCGACGAAGCGCGGCTCGGGAGCGCGTCCCGACGGCCAGCCGCCGGGCGGGGCGGCGGTCGGCACCACCGCGACGCGCGTGTCGTCGAGCCGGAGCGCGTCGAGCTGCTCAAGCGCCGCGTCGCGGACGCGCGGCCAGTTGGATCCGGCCACCCAGCCGTTGTCGACGATCAGCGTCAGTTGCGCCGGCGCAGGCTCGGTCGCGGCCGGTCGCCACGTTGGGCCCGCCAGCCCCACGAGCAGCAGCGCCACCGCGCCGAGACGAAGGAGCAGCAGCCACAGCGGCGGCCGGCTCGCGGGCGGCGGCGGCTCGTCGCGCTCGCCGAGCAGCTTGAGCGAGGGCAGACGGATGGGGGCGGGCGCCGGCGGCGTGAGGCGCAGGAGGAGATAAAGCGCGGGCAGCAGCACGGCCGCCCCGAGCAGCCAGGGTGTCGCGAAGATCAGCGAGCCCATCAGGCGCGCAGCCACGCGGCGGCGGCGGCGAGCAACCCGGTCGGATCGGCGTCGGTGCGGTGCGCGAGGCTCGCCCAGCCGACGGTATGGCCGATCGCGGCGAGCCGGTCGCGGTGTGCCGACCAGGCCGCGAGATAATCGGCGCGCAGGTTCTCCGCGCGCGCGAAGTCGCGCGCCTCGTCGCCGGGCTCGACCGCCTCGAACCGGGTTCGGCCGGCGAACGGGAAGTCGGCTTCGGCCGGATCGGCGATCGCGACCACGACCCCGACTGCGCCGTTCGACGACGCCCGCGTCACCCAGTCGGCGGGCGAACCGTCGAGGAAATCGCCGACGAGAAGGACGGCGTCGCCTGTCCCGAGCGGCAGGGCGGGCAGCGTCGCGTCGGGCGCCCCGAGCTCCGCGAGCACGGCGTCGGGGGCGCGCCGCTCGCCGGGCCGCGCGAGGTCGACGGTCCGCTCGCCGGCCGCGGCGGCGGCGAGGCCGAGCGCCGCGGCGATCAGGCGCGCGCGGTGGAGCTTGGTGGGAACGCGATCGCGCGAGGCGAAATCCATCGAGGCCGAGGCGTCGACCCACAGCCATAGCCTGACCGGATCCTCGCGTTCGCGCTCGCGGACGTAGAGGTGGTCCGATCGTCCGGAGCGGCGCCAGTCGACGCGGTCGACCGCTTCGCCGGGCTGGAGCTCGCGGTACTGCCAGAACTCGGAGCCCGGGCCGGCCGCGCGCCGCGCGTGGCTGCCGTGGAAGCCGCGCGCGCGCGCCCGGGCGCGCCCGAGGGGCAGCGGACCCAGGCCGGCGGCCGCGGCCGCCGCCGCGTCGAGGGTCACGCCAGCCGCTCCTCCAGCCGGGCGATGAGGTCGGGGACGCCGCGCCCGCTCGCGCGCGCCCCGTAGCTGAGCGCGAGCCGATGGGCGAGGACCGGGCCGAGCAGCGCCGCCACGTCTTCGAGGATCGGCGCCGAGCGGCCGTCGAGGAACGCCCGCGCGCGCGCGCCGACCAGCAGCGCCTGCGCGCCGCGCGGACCGGGCCCCCACAGGATGTCGGGGTTGTCGCCGCCCGGCCGCGCGGCGCGGACCACGCGCAGGATGGCCTCCACCACGCCCTCGGGCACCGGCATGCGCGGCAGCAGCGCCTGCGCTTCCATGAGGTCCGCGGGCGACAGGACCGCGCCCGGCATGGCGTCGTGCGGACCGGTGGTGGCGAGCAGGATCTCGCGCTCGTCGTCGAGGCTCGGGTAGTCGACGTCGATCTGGAACAGGAAGCGGTCGAGCTGCGCCTCGGGCAGCGGGTAGGTGCCTTCCTGTTCGATCGGGTTCTGCGTCGCGAGCACGTGGAAGGGGGCGGGGAGCGGCCGGCTCGCGCCCGCGACCGTCACCTGGCGCTCCTGCATGGCCTCGAGGAGCGCGGACTGCGTGCGCGGCGAGGCGCGGTTGATCTCGTCGGCCATCAGGAGCTGCCCGAAGACGGGACCAGGCACGAAGCGGAAGGTGCGGCCGCCGTCCGCGCCCGTCTCCAGCACTTCCGCGCCGAGGATATCGGACGGCATCAGATCCGGGGTGAACTGGATACGGCGCGTGTCGAGCCCCATGGCGTGGCCCAGCGCCTTGACGAGCCGCGTCTTGGCGAGGCCGGGCAGGCCGACGACGAGCGCGTGTCCGCCGGCGAGCATGGTGACGAGCGCGAGATCGACCACCGCCCGTTGACCGATGACGACACGTTCGACCACGGCGCGGGCCTCGGCGAAACGACCGGCGAGACGGTCGAACGACGCTTCCGCCTCGGCAGAGCTCGCAGCGGCGGCGGAAGGTCGGGAAGCCATGTCGGGGTCGAGCATCATCACCAACGGTTACAGGCGGGGCGCGGGTCCCTATATGTGAGCAGCCTATGCCCGATCGCAACGCGCAAAACGTCCCGACCGACAGCCACGGCCATTCGCTCGCCGACGTCGCGAAGCTGCTCGCCGACAAGAAGCTGCCGCCGGTCGACAAATGGGACCCCACGCGTCGCGGCAGCAGCGACATGCGTATCGCCGCCGACGGCGCCTGGTTCCACGCGGGGGGACGCATCGGTCGTCCCGCGCTGGTGAAGCTCTTCTCGACGATCCTCCGCCGGGAGCCCGACGGGCGGCACGTGCTGGTGACGCCGGTCGAGAAGCTCGACATCGAGGTCGATGACGCGGCCTTCGTGGCGGTCGAGCTGACGAGCGCGGGCGAGGGGCGCGAGCGGTCACTCGCGTTCCGTCTCAACACCGACGACTATGTGATTGCCGGACCAGAAAATCCCCTGCGCGTCGACGCGGCACCGGACGGCGGCCCGCGGCCCTATCTCCACGTCCGGGGCGGGCTCGAGGCGCTCGTCACCCGCTCGGTCTATTACGAACTGGTCGAGCTGGCGCTCGCCGAAGGCCACGAGCCCGTCGGGCTGTGGAGCCGCGGCGTCTTCCTGTCGCTCGAACCGGGCGCGGCATGACGCTGCTCGAACGGATCGACGCGGTCGTGAGGGGCGGAGGGGCGGGGGCGCCCCTGCGCGGCGACTGGGACTTCGAGTTCGGCGCCGAACGTCCGGGTCGCGACCTCAAGCCGGCGGCCGTGCTCATCCCGATCGTCGATCGCGCCGAGCCGACGTTGCTGCTGACCCGCCGGACGGACACGCTGCGGCGCCACGCCGGTCAGGTCGCCTTCCCGGGCGGACGCATCGATCCCGAGGACGCGGACGCGATCGCGGCGGCGCTGCGCGAGGCGCACGAGGAAGTGGCGCTTCCGGCCGCCCAGGTCCGCGTGATCGGGACGACGGACCTCTACGAGACGGGCACCGGCTACCGCATCACGCCGGTGGTGGGGGTCGTCCCGCCGGATCTTCCGTTGGTGCCGGCCGAAGCCGAGGTCGCCGCCGTCTTCGAGGCGCCGCTCGCCTATCTGCTCGATCCGGCGAACCACCGGCTCCACGAAGCCGAATGGCAGGGCCGGATGCGCCGCTACTACGCGATCGAGTGGGAGACGCACTACATCTGGGGCGCGACCGCGGGCATCATCGTCAATCTCTCCCGACGGCTGGCGCGGCAGGCCGGGGCGTGAAGCTGCCCCAGCAGCCCTGGATGGATCGATCGGGGACCCGGCGCATCTTCGCCGCGCTCGAGGGCGAGACGCGCGTCGTCGGCGGCGCGGTGCGCGACGGGCTGTTGGGCCTGGCCGTGTCCGACGTCGACCTCGCGACCCGGCTGCGGCCGGAGGAGGTGGTGCGCCGCCTCGAGGGAGCGGGGATCAAGGCGGTTCCCACCGGCATCGCGCACGGGACCGTGACGGCGGTCGCGGGCGACAGCGTGATCGAGGTGACCACGCTTCGCCGCGACGTGTCGACCGACGGCCGTCACGCGACGGTCGCGTTCACCGACGACTGGGTGGCGGACGCCGGCCGGCGGGACTTCACCATCAACGCGCTCTACGCCGAACCGGCGACCGGCGAGGTCTTCGACTATTTCGACGGGCTCGCCGACCTCGAGGCTCGCCGGGTGCGCTTCATCGGCGACCCGCTCAAGCGGATCGCGGAAGACCATCTGCGCATCCTGCGCTTCTTCCGTTTCCACGCGCGCTTCGGCGGGCCGACGCCCGACGGTCCGAGCCTCGAAGCCTGCGCGCTGCGCGCGAACGACCTGATGGCCTTGTCGCGCGAGCGCATCCGCGACGAGCTGCTGAAGCTTCTGTGCGTGACCGACCCGGTGCCGACCGTGCGGCTCATGCTCGACCGCGGCATCCTGAAGCCGGTGTTTCCGGAGTTCGATCCGGCTCGCGTGGCCGACCTCGAGCGGCTGGTGGCCGTCGAACGGGCGCTGGGTATCGCGTGCGTCGCGCTGCGGCGGCTCGCGGCGCTGCTGCCGGCCGACGCCCGGCTCCTCGACGACGTCGCGGCGCGGCTCCGCCTGTCGAACGCCGAACGCAAGCGGCTGGTTGCGACGGCCGAACGGCTGGACGCCATCCCCCACGATGCCCGCCCGCTGGCCTACCGCGCCGGTGCCGACGGCGCCGCCGATCGGCTGCTGCTGGCGGCGGGGGCGCCGCGGCAGGTCGCACCGCTGCTCGATGACCTGCGAAGCTGGAAGGAACCGCGCCTGCCGATCTCGGGCCGCGACCTCATCGGGCTCGGCGTGCCGGCGGGGCCGGCGGTCAGCCGGCTGCTGATCGAGGTCGAGGCGGCGTGGATCGCCGCGGGCTTTCCGGCCGAACGCGAAGCGGCGCTCGACCTCGCGCGCCGGGCGCTGGCGAACTCATCGGACGCGTAGGGGCCAAAAAAGAAGGGCCGGCTCGCCGGCCGGCCCTTCGCCATGATCGCCGGCGCGTCAGGCCGCGAAACGCTGCTTCATCTGGGTGAAGGTGTCGTGGCCGGCGCGCACCGACTCGTAGGTGCGCTGGACGGCCTGACGGACGTCGGGCGACAGCTCCTCGTTGAGCGCCGCCTCGTACTTGTTCTTGATGTAGCTCTCGCCGCGCTCGACCTCGCCCAGCGCGGTGTTCGTGTCGCTGTCGAACGCGGACCGCAGGTTGAGGAACTGCCGATGCGCCGCGGCGAGCAGCGAGCCGTCGTCCTCCGGCTCGCCGCCGAGGCGCACGACGTGGCTGCGCAGATCGGCGACGACCGAACGGCGCTCCGAGGCGAACTGGCGGAAGAGCTGCGCGAGCTCGCCGGTCTTCTCGGTCGCCGCGGCCTGTTCGTAGCCGTCGGCCGAATCGATCGTGGTCTCGATCAGCGAGTTGAGCGTGGCGATGTCCTTGTCCGTGTTCATCGAGCTTCTCCGACTGAGGAACGGTTACGCAGGTGGAAGAACGCTGCACGACTCGCGGCGTTCCTCGCACCGCGGCCTCAGGCGGCGGCCTGCTTGTTGACCTTCATTTCCGCGATGAACGTGAGATAGCGGTCGGCGTCGTAGATCTCGTCGAGGTCGGCATCGAGCGCCTCGGCATCCTCGCCGTGGCCGAGCGTGCGCGCCATCGCCGCGAGCGTGCCGTAGCCGGCGAGCCCGTAGTGCGACATTTGCTGGACCGCGAGGATGATCGCGGCGTCGCGCGTCGACTCGTCGGCGATCTCGCCGTCGATCGCGTGCTCGCGCGCCTCCTCGACGAGGCCCTGCATCCCCGGGCAGTGGTCGGAGCGGGTCTCGCCGCCGTGCCGGCGGAGGATCTCCTCGAGCTTGGCGTTGTGCTCGGGGATCTTGACCTCGGTCTTCTCGAGCATTTCGGCGAGACGGTCGTCGACGGCCACGTCGGCCATCTCGCCGACGATGTCCGCCATCTGCCGGTTCGCCGAGATCGTGTCGGCGAGCAGGTGCAGGTAGAGTTCTTGCAGATCGTTCGCGCGCGTCGTCATGGCATCCTCGGCGTGGCTTCGAAACGGGATGCATGAACGGGTCGGGCGCCGGCCCCGTTCCGACCGTCGCGAGCGTTCGACGAGCGATAAGCCCGCTTCGGCGCGGGGTCAGGCAGGGTCGACGGGCGCGGGTGCGGCGGACGCGAGCCGATCCGCCGCCGGTTCCGGGCCGGCCGCGGGGGGCGGCGCCTCGTCGACCGACCGATGCTGCCGCAGCCCCGACGCGACCGCGAGCGCGAGCAGCGCGACCGCGAGCCCGAACCCGATCCAGCGAAGCATCCTCATGCCGGCCTCTCCCGAAGCGTGCGGCGATCTTGCTCGGCTCGGGTCGCGCTGTCCATGTCCGACGGAAGCCAGGTGACGGCGGCGGTGCCTTCTGCCACAGGACCGGCATGTCGCCCGCCGTCCGCATGACCCTCTACAACTGCGTCTACTTCGCCGGCCTCGCGGCGGTGCTGCTGTTCCTGCCGGTCTGGCTCGAAAAGGACCAGGGCCTGACGGGCCAGGAGATCGGCCTCATCATGCTCGTGGCGGGCTTCGGCCGGATGATCGCCGGGCCGCTCGCAGCGGCCTGGGCCGACGGGAATCGCGACCGGCACGCCCCGCTGAAGCTCATCTCGCTCCTGGTGCTGGCGGCCTTCCTCCTGCTCGCCGCCACCGGCGATCTCGCGGCGATGCTCGCCCGGGCCGTCGAGGCGGTGACCGGCCGGGCGCCGACCCACCACGACGCGAGCGTCGCGGTGATCCTCGTCCTCGGCCTCGTGGGCATCACCGGTTACTGGCTCATCGTCGGCTACATCGAAGCGGGCCTGATGCGGCTGTGCGATCCGCGCAGCCGGCTTCTCGACTACACCCGCGCCCGCGGCCTCGGCTCGCTGGCGTTCGTGGCGGGCAGCATCGGCATCGGCTGGAGCCTCGACGCGCTGGGCGTCGACTCGGTCCTGGTCTGGGTGATCCTGCTCTGCGCCGGGCTGGCGCTCGGAGCGTGGCTGCTGAAGCCCGAAGCCCGGGTCGTCGGCGACGGGGTGCCGCTCGGCGCCCGTCTGTCGGACGGGCTCGGCATGGTGCGTCAGCCGGCCTTCTTCCTGCTGATCTTCGGCGCCGGCTTCGTCCAGGCGAGCCACGCCTTCTACAACGTGTTCGGCGGGCTGGTGTGGATCAACCAGGACGTCTCGGGGAGCCTTGTCGGAACGCTCTACAGCATCGGCGTCGCGGTCGAGGTCGCGTTCCTGCTGCTGCTCGGCCGCTGGTCCGAACGCTTCCACCCCACGATGCTCGTGCTCGCGGGCGGGATCGGGGCGACGGTGCGCTGGGCGCTGCTGAGCCAGCAGCCCGGCGTCGATCTGCTCGTCCCGCTACAGGCGCTCCACGGGCTGAGCTTCGCGGCCACCTACCTCGGCACGATGCGGCTCATCCAGCTCTGGTACGGCGTCGAGCGCGCGCCCACGGCGCAGATGATGTACCAGAGCTTCGCCGCAGCGCCCGAGGCGGCGCTCGCCAGCCTCATGGCCGGCCACCTGTATCAGAACTACGGCGCGCTCGGTTATCTCGGCATGGTCGCGCTCGCGGTGGTCGGCGTGCTGCTGTCGCTCAGGCTGCGCCGGGCCGGGGCGCCGGCGCTCGCCTGAGCCGGGCTCAGGCGTCCTGCCGCGTCCCGCGCGGACCCGGACCGGGATCGTCGTCGTCCCAGTGCAAGCCGAGCTCGGCGCCGAGCTTCTCGACGTCGTAGCGGATGTCGCTCACCGTCGGGAAGCCGAGCGCGGTCAGCTGCGCGTCGAGGCTCTGTCCGTCCTCGCGCGCCAGGGTGCCGAACGTCCGGACCATCGCCTCGGGCGAGCCGGCCGATTGGATCCGCTGCCGCACGCCGCCGATCCGGTCGCGCAGCGCCTCGGCGTCGCCGCGCCGGTGCGGCGGCAGGCGGTCGGGGTTGCTCTCGAGCACCGGACGGAAGAACTGCGCGTCGAGGAACTCCATGACGCGGCGGGACTCGGCGGTGACGGTCATCGCCTGGCCTCGTAGCCGTCGCCGAGGTTCTTCTCGTCGCCCTGATCGTTCGCCCGGACGGCGGCCGAATCGACTTCGTCGCTCCCGAGCATCGACTTGTTGGGCGTGGTCGGCTTCTTCTGCGCCTCGGCGCCGTGCTGGCCGAGGTCGGCGCCGACGCCGCGGTCGCGGCGTCCCGGCGTCGTGTCGTTCATGTCGGTGTCGTTCGCCATCGATCGGCTCCCTGACTGGCAACGGGATGGGACGAACGGCGGGCGGCGGCTTTGGTTGCCGGCGGAGTCGGTGAAGTCGACGCGGCGGACGCCGGCTCGACCGAGAGGTTCGCCGAGGCGAGCCTCGATCTTAAACCGGTGCGGACGTCAACTAGCCCAGGTCGCACCGCGCGAGGGTTTCCGAGCGCCGAGGGCGTATCCATTGCGCAGGAGGCGATCGATGAACCGGTTCGGCGAATGGCTTTGCGACCGCGTGCCCACGGTGTCGATGCTGCTCGTCGCGATGCTGCTCGGCGGGTTGGTCGCGCTCGGCTGAGCGCGACCGGAACCTAGTCGAAGCGGTTGTCCCGCGGGAAGCCGACCGGGGGCAGGCGACCCGCCTGCGCGCGGTCGCCGAGCCAGTCGGTGAGCTCGGTTTCGGTGCGCGTGCGGTCGCCCTTGCCGCCCATCGTCCAGGACAGGCCGTCGGCGAGCTTGAACGCGATCGCGTCCGATAGGCCGCCGTCCTTGTACTTCTGGAGCGTCACGCCCTGGCCGCGGCTCAGCTCCACCACCTGCGCGAGCGGGAAGACGATCAGCTTGCGGTTGTCGCCGATCGCCGCGACATGGTCGGCGCCCGCCGGCACGGCGCGCACCACCTTTAGCTTCGCGCCCGCTTTCGGCACCATCACCTGGCGGCCCTTCTTGGTCTCGGCGAGCACGTCGGCGGCCGGCACGACGAAGCCCTTGCCGTCGCTCGCGGCGAGCAGCAGCCTCGCGTTGGGCGCGTGGGCGAACAGCGCGACGATCTCCGCCGACGCTTCCATGTCGACCATCAGGCGGATCGGCTCGCCGAAGCCGCGCCCGCCGGGCAGGCGATCGGCGGCGAGCGTGTAGAAGCGGCCGTTGTCCGCGGCGACGACGATCTTATCCGTGGTCTGCGCGTGGAACGCATAGGCCGGGCCGTCGCCTTCCTTGAACTTGGCGGCCTCGGCGGACACCAGCTCGACGTGGCCCTTCATCGCGCGCACCCAGCCCTTGGCCGAGCAGATGACGGTGATCGGCTCGCGCTCGATCATCGCCTCGAGCGGGATGTCGATCACCGATGGCGCGTCGGCGAAGCTCGTGCGGCGGCGGCCCAGCTCGGTCTCGGGGCCGTAGCGGCCACGGAGCTGCGCGAGGTCCGCCTTGACCCGGTCGCGCTGCTTCTTCGGGCTCGACAGCAGAGCGCGCAGCGAGCCGGCCTCCTTGGTGAGCGCCTTGTTCTCGCGGACGATCTCCATCTCCTCGAGGCGGCGCAGCGACCGCAGGCGCATGTTGAGGATGGCCTCCGCCTGACGGTCGGTGAGCCCGAACGTCTTCATCAGCTCCTGCTTCGGTTCGTCCTCCTCGCGGATGATGCGGATCACCTCGTCGAGATTGAGGTAGGCGATGAGGAAGCCGGCCAGCAACTCGAGCCGGTCCTCGATCTTCTGCAGCCGGTACTGCGAACGCGCGACCAGCACCTCGATCTGGTGGTCTAGATAGGCCGTGAGCGCGTCCTTGAGGCCCATGACGCGCGGCGTGCGCGCCTTGTCGAGCACGTTGAGGTTGAGCGGGAAGCGCGTCTCGAGGTCGGTGAGCTTGAACAGACTCTCCATGAGCACGTTCGGGTCGACGTTGCGCGACTTCGGCTCGAGGATCAGCCGGATCTCGGCGTCCGACTCGTCGCGGACGTCCTCGAGGATCGGCAGCTTCTTCTCGGTGATAAGCTCGGCGATCTCCTCGATCAGCTTGCTCTTCTGCACCTGGAACGGGATCTCGCTGACGACGATGAACCAGCCGCCGCCCTTGACGTCGACCTTTTCCCAGCGCGCGCGCAGGCGGAAGGCCCCGCGACCGGTCGCGTAGGCCTCGCGGATGGAAGCCTTCGGCTCGACGATCTCGCCGCCCGTCGGGAAGTCGGGGCCGGGCACGAGCGCCAGCAGCTCGTCGACATCGGCCGCCGGGTTGTCGATCAGCAGCGTCGCGGCGTCGATCAGCTCGGCGACGTTGTGCGGCGGGATCGACGTGGCCATGCCGACCGCGATGCCCGAGGCGCCGTTGGCCAGCAGGTTGGGGAAGAGCGCCGGGAAGACCTCCGGCTCCTCGTCCTCGCCGTTATAGGTGGTGCGGAAGGGCACGCAGGCTTCGTCGAGCCCGTCCATCAGCTCGGCCGCCGCCGAGGTCAGCCGGGCCTCGGTGTAGCGCATCGCCGCGGCGTTATCGCCGTCGATGTTGCCGAAGTTTCCCTGGCCATCGACGAGCGGGTAGCGCAGCGCGAAGGTCTGGGCGAGCCGCACCAGCGCGTCGTACACCGACTGATCGCCGTGCGGGTGGTACTTGCCGATCACGTCCCCAACGACGCGGGCGCATTTCTTGTACCCCGCCGCCGGATCGAGCTTGAGGAGCCGCATCGCCCACAGCAGGCGGCGATGGACCGGCTTCAGGCCGTCGCGCACGTCGGGCAGAGAGCGGGCGGTGATCGTCGACAACGCGTAGACGAGGTAGCGATCGGACAGCGCCTCGGCGAACGGGGTTTCGATGATGCGGTCGTGGGTGTCGTGCAGGTCGGTCATGGTGCGTCTCTTCTAGCAGGCCGCGCGGGCCGGCGCAGCAACGTTCTTCATTTGTTCCAACGCATTCCGGCTCAGGCGAGCGCAGCTTCCGGCGCGTCGATCAGCTTCTGCGCGATCCGGTTCACCAGCCGCTCGCGCGCCGCCAGCATCTCGGCGCGGCGACCCTGGTTCAGCAGGTCGCGCTCGAGGAAGAAACCGGTGGTCCTGAGGCCGTCGGCGATCTCCTCCCACGTCGGCGCGCCGCCCTTGCCGCGGAGAAAGGCGGGCAGGGGGAGGAGCCGCGCGGCGTAGGGCTGTCCGGCGGCGCGGCTCACGGCCTTGGACGATTTCGGGCTGACGTAGGCGAGATCCTCCCGCGAGCCGGTCGCCGCGCACTCCGACAGGTCGAGGCCGAAGCCGAGCTTCTCGAGCAGCAGCAGCTCGTAGCGCACGAGCCCCGCCACCCACAGGCGCGGGTCGTCGGCGTGATCCATGACCTCGAGCAGGCCGGCGAGCGCCGAATGGAGCTGGGGATACGCCAGGCCTTCCGGCAGCGTCGCGGCGGTCAGGCCGCACAGCCACTCGATGCCGGGCGCGGCGAGCCGGTCCATCGCGAGCGGCGCGCGCGAGCGGAGCAGCTCGACGTTCGCGGCCGGGAGCTGGGCTTCGACGCGGGCGCGCAGCGACGCCTGGACGAGGTTGCCGGGCTGAAGGACCGGGCGCAGCTTGCGCGAGCGCCCGCCGCGGACATAGCCCGCGACGAGTCCCGTCGACGGCGTCAGCAGGCGCGCGATCGCGCCGTGCTCGCCGTGCGGCAGCACTGCGCAAACGATGGCTTCATCGGTCAGGTTCATGGAACGAATATAGGTGGAAAGCCGCGGAGTTACGAGGTTTTCGCCCGTTTACGACGGGATGATTCCGGCGTTTCGCACCGCCAGCGTGTAGGTGCGGCTAACCGGCACGCGAAGCCCATTTCGAAGCTCGAGCGTCACGCGGTCGCCGTCACGTTCCGCGCGCGTCACGGCGCTCCGCACGACCCACCATGAGCGATGGACCCGTAGTCCCTCGACGTTCGCCACCTGGGCCAACGCATCGCCGAACCGGCGGTGGACGAGCGCGTGGCCGCGGTCGGTGTGGACGCGCAGATAATGGTCGTCCGCCTCGAGCGCGACGAGCGAGCCGCGTCGTTCGGGCGGCAGACTGGCGATCAAGTCGTCGGGAAGTACCGGCGCGGGCTCGGTGCGGTCCGGCCCGGGCCGCGGCGCGAAGAGGAGGTTGCCGCCGATCGGCTCGAGCGGCAGGGCGAGGCCCACCGCGATCAGCGCGACGTCGCCGTAGAGCTTCGCCACGTCCAGGAGCGCCAGGTCGCGCGTCACGCGCAGGAGGCTCTCCGCCCAGGCGACTTCGAAGGCGCCGGGCACAGCGCCGATCAGCGCGGCGAGCGCGGTCCGGGCCGCCCACGGCCAGCGCGCGAGCGGCTCGCGCAGCAGGTGCAGCACCGCCGCCGTCTGGAGCCACACGAGCAGCGTCAACCCGATCCAGTAGGCGTAGCGAGTCGCGCCCGGCAGCTCAGAGAAGGTGTCGAACGGTCCGATTCGTCCAAGTGCCGCGCCGACCCCGACGACGATCAGCGCGTTCCGGGCCAACGGCCACCCGCGCCTCGCGCTTACGTGAACGCCGTTCACGAAATCCTCACTGCCGCCCGCGTTGCCGTCGTTGTCCTTAGCCGCATCCACCGTCACCCGGAAGCCGCACCGCGCTCGATCGGCGGGCCGGCAGAAAAGGAGACGAAAATGCGCAAGGCAATGTTGGCCCTGGTCGGCCTCGGCATGGCGGCCGGCGCCGCGGCGATGCCGCCCAGTCCGGGCGATCGGGCGGCACTCGAGAAGCTCGCGGTCGACAGCGACCGGGCGTGGGACGCAAAGGACATCGACCGTTTCGCCGCGCACTACAGCGCGGACGGCAGCGTCCGGATGGGCGGCAACGACGTGATCACCGGCGAAAAGGCGATCCGCGAGTATTTCGGCCGCATGTTCGCCGCCCGCGGCGACGGCTTCCGACACGTCAGCAAAGTCGAGAACCTCGAGATGGTAGGTCCCGACGCGGTGTTCGCGGACGGCCACGTCCGGGTCGAGCGGCGGCAGCCGGACGGAAGCTGGCAGCTGCTGCGCGAGTTCCGCAATCATTCGCTCGTCGTGCGTCGCAAGGGCGAATGGCGCCTGCGATCGGTGCGTGCGTACCCGCTGCCGGTCAGGCCGGCCGCCTGAGCTAGTCGACCCAGCCGAGGCCCATGTCGCGGTAGACGGCGCGGTCCTCGGCCCAGTCGGGCTTGACCTTGACGTGGAGGAACAGGTGGACGCGGCGTCCGAGCTGTTCCTCCAGCTCCGCGCGCGCCGTGGCGCCGATCTTCTTGATCTGCGCGCCGCCGCGCCCGAGCACGATCGCCTTCTGGCTGTCGCGTTCGACGAGGATCTGCTGGTGGAGCGCCACCGAGCCGTCGCGCCGTTCCTCCCACTTCTCGGTCTCGACCGCGGACGCGTAGGGCAGCTCCTCGTGGAGCTGCCGGAAAAGCTGCTCGCGCGTGATCTCGGCGGCGAGCAGGCGCGTGGTCACGTCGGAGACCTGATCGGCCGGGAAATGCCAGGGCCCCTCGGGCATCGCGAGCGCGAGCGTCGCCTTGAGGTCGGCGACGCCGTCGCCGGTCTTGGCCGAGATCATGAAGGTCTCGGCGAAGCTCACCCGCTCGTTCGCTTCCGCCGCGAGCCGGAGCAGCTTTTCCTTCGGCGCGACGTCGACCTTGTTGAGCGCGAGCATGCGCGGCTCTTCGCGCGCCGCAATCGACTCGAGGATCGGCGAGACCTCCTCGGTGATCCCGCCGCGCGCGTCGATCAGCAGGAGCACGATGTCCGCGCCGGCCGCTCCTTCCCACGCCGCCTGCACCATCGCGCGGTCGAGCCGGCGGCGCGGCCGGAAGATGCCGGGCGTGTCGACCAGCATGAGTTGGGCGCGATCCTCGATCGCCAGCCCCATCAGGCGCGTGCGCGTCGTCTGGACCTTGGGGCTGACGATCGCCACCTTCTGTCCGACGAGCGCGTTGACGAGGGTCGACTTGCCGGCGTTCGGCGCGCCGACGACGGCGACGACCCCGCAGCGTTCGGGTTCCTGGTTCATCCGCACACCTTGTCCAGCATCGCCTGCGCCGCCGCCGTCTCGGCTTCCTGCTTGTTCGAGCCAACGGCCTCGACCGGTTCGACGCCCTTCAGCGTCACCCGAACGCGGAAGACCGGCGCATGTTGCGGGCCCGAGCGGTCGACGACCTCGTAGACCGGCGACCTCAGCCGGCGGCCGTTCGCCCATTCCTGGAGCGCCGACTTCGGGTGCTTCGGCGCCCGGGCGTCGAGCGCCATGTGCGGCGCCCAGGCGCGGCGCACGAAGCCTGTCGCCGGCTCGATGCCGCCGTCGAGGTAGAGCGCGCCGATGAGCGCCTCGCAGATGTCGCCGAGCACGTTCTCCGACTGGTGCGCCCGATCGCCGCGCGCCTGGTTGCCGAGGATTATGTGCGGCGTGACGCCGGTCTCGCGCGCCACCGCGGCGCAGGTCTCGCGGCTCACCAGCTCGGCGAAGCGGCGCGACAGCTTGCCTTCGGCCTCGTCGTCGAGCTCCTCGTACAGCCAGGCGGCGACGACGAAGCCGAGCACACGGTCGCCCAGGAACTCGATGCGTTCGTAGTCGGGTTTCCCCGCGCTCGAGTGGGTGAGCGCGCGCTGGAGCAGTCCGGCGTCGCGGAACCGGTGGCCGAGCGCGGCGGCGGCCCAGTCGGCGGCGCTCATGCGCCGAACGTCTTCCCCAGCCGCTCCCAGCGCACCGCGGACACCCAGGTCCAGGGCTTCGGCAGCTCGGCCGAGCCGTCGGTCGAGAAGAACATCAGCGACGCGCGGCCGACGAGATTCTCGTAGGGGACGAAGCCGATGCCGTCCTGCGCCACCGAGTAGCGGCTGTCGGCCGAGTCGTCCCGGTTGTCGCCCATCATGAAATAATGCCCCCGCGGCACGACGTAGACGCCGGTGTCGTCGCCGGGGCCGTGCGCGATCTGGTCGAGCACGTAGTAGCTGGCGCCGCCGGGCAGCGTCTCGCGGTAGCGCGGGTAGTGGCAGACGGCCTGCCCGTCGGACCGGACGGCCCGGAAGCTCGGTCGCGTGTAGCTGCCGATGCAGTCGCTGTTGGGCGTCACGGGCACCACGAGGTCGGTCACGCGCTCCTTGCGGACCGCCCGGCCGTTGATGTGCAGCACGCCGTCCTTCATCTGGATAAGGTCGCCAGGCAGACCAACGACGCGCTTGATGAAGTCGGTGCGGTTGTCGGCGGGCGTCTTGAAGACGGCGATCTCGCCGCGCTCGGGCTCGGACCCGAACAGCCGTCCGTCGAACAGCGGCAGCCCGAGCGGCAGCGAATAGCGGCTGTAGCCGTACGGCCACTTCGAGACGAAGAGATAGTCGCCGACCAGCAGCCGCGGCATCATCGATTCCGACGGGATGTTGAACGGCTCGTAGCCGAAAGACCGCAGGAACAGCGCGATGAGCACCGCGCCGAAGATGGTCTTCGCGCCTTCCTTGAACGTGCCGTAGAGCGACGCGGTGCGCGCGACGTGCGCCGCGCGCGCCGCCTCGAGCGCGCCCGGCGCGTCGTTGGGATCGGAATCCACCATGGCGGCCACTAGGCGGGCCGCTCCGCGCAAGTCAAGGATGGCGGGCGGAACCGCCGGCCCCTATAGCGCGTCCCGCGAACGGCAGGAGGACGTGATGGACCGGCAGCTCCCGAACACCCCCGAGTGGCAGGCGCTCGGCCGTCACGCGCAGGCGTCCGCCGACCGGACGATCACCGGGATGTTCGAGGCCGATCCCGACCGGCTGTCCCGGCTTTCGCTCGACGTCGCCGGGCTGCACTTCGACTTCGCGAAGCTGCGCGCCGACGCGCGCGCCGTCGAGCTCCTGGGCGATCTCGCGCGCGCCGCCGACCTCGACGGCTGGGTCCGCCGGCTGCTCGCGGGCGAGGTGGTGAACCCGACCGAGAATCGCGCCGCCACCCACGCGGCCGAGCGGGCGCCGACCGCCGACCGGGCCAAGACCCGCGGGCTGGTCGAGGCCGTGCGCGGTGGGCACCACGGCGACATCGCGCACGTGCTCCATATCGGCATCGGCGGCTCGGCGCTGGGGCCGGCGCTGCTCCTCGACGCGCTCGCGCGCCGCGGCGACGGCCCCGAGGTGGCGGTCGTCGCCAATATCGACGGCGTCGCGCTCGAAGAGGCGATGGCCCGCTTCGATCCGGCCCGCACGCTCGTGGTCATCGTGTCGAAGACGTTCACGACGCTCGAGACGATGACCAACGCGCAGGGCTCGATCGACTGGCTGCGCGCCGGCGGCGTCGCCGATCCGATCGCGCGCTGCGTCGCGGTGACCGCGGCGCCCGCGAAGGCGGCCGCGTTCGGCATCGCCGACGACCGCGTCCTGCCGTTCGCCGAGAGCGTCGGCGGACGCTATTCGCTGTGGTCGGCGGTCGGCGTGCCGTTCGCGCTCCGCGCCGGCTGGCCGGCGTTCGAGGCGCTGCTTCGCGGCGCCGCCGAGATGGACGCGCATTTCGCCGGAACCGAGTTCGAGCGCAACGCCCCAGCGCTCGCCGCGGCGCTCGACGTCTGGCACGCGACGCTGCTCGGCGCGCAGACCCGCGGCGTGTTCGCATACGACGAGCGGCTGCGCCTCCTTCCGGCCTATCTCCAGCAGCTCGAGATGGAGTCGAACGGCAAGCGCGTGACCCGCGACGGCCGCCCGGTCACCTACGACACCGCGCCGATCACCTGGGGCGGGACCGGCACCGACGCGCAGCACGCCGTGTTCCAGCTTTTGCACCAGGGCACGCACCTCGTGCCCGTCGAGTTCCTCGCGGTCGTCGAACCGGGGCACGGCTTGGGCGGCACCTATCACCGTCAGCTCCTAGCGAACTGCTTCGCCCAAGGCGCGGCGCTCATGCAGGGCCGCGGCTTCGAGGCGGCCCTGGCGCTGTCGTCGGGGGACGAGGCGCTGGCGCACGCCAAGACCTTCCCGGGCAACCGGCCCTCGTCCACCATCCTGCTCGATCGCCTGGCGCCCGAGCGGCTCGGGGCGCTCCTCGCCTTCTACGAGCACCGCACCTTCGCCGCCGCCGTCCTCCTCGGGATCAATCCCTTCGACCAGATGGGCGTCGAGCTCGGCAAGGAGATGGCGAAGGCGATGGAGACGGGCGGCGACGGCGCGGCGTTCGACGCGTCGACCCGCGATCTGCTGCGCCGCGCGTTCGGCTGAGGAACCCCGTTCCCCGGCTGCCGGTTGATGTTGCGTCAACCGCGTCACGGAGCGAACATGGCCGAACCCGACGACAAGGGGCCGATGCAGGGACCGCGGACCACGAGTGACGTCATGAAGTCGGCGCCGGCGCAGCCGCCGGCCGGGACGACCGCCGACGATTCGCCCGAACCGGGCGCGACGGACGCCGCGACCGGCCCGGTGCAGACCGGCCAGGAGGATGCCTGAGATGGCGCTGCTCCTCCGCGGGGCCGAGCTGCTCGTTTGCCTGCTGCTGATCGTTTGGACGCTGATCTTCCCGCTCGCGACCGTCGTTTCGCTCGCGGTGACGCTGCCCACGATCGGCCTGTTCGCCCGCGCGGACGCGCGGCGCCGCGCGGTCCCGCGGCGCGCGACCGCCTAGCCTCCGATATCGCGCCGTCCGGCCGGGCCGGCGCTTCAGGCGAAGCTCGAACCCAGCGGCTCGCCGTCGTCTTCCACCCGTTCGGTCTCCGGGGCCTCGACCGGCTTCGCGCCCGGAGCGGCCGGGATTTCGTCGGTCGGGCTCGGCATCATGTCCTCGGTTGACACGTGGTTGCCCGGTTTGTTGGTCATGTCGCTACTCCTCTAGGGTTAAGCCGGTCAGGTTCTGCACCCCGCGCGGGACCGCCCCGGCGGCATTCGAGCGGCGGTTGCGCCGCTCGTTGAATCGCGTTGCGGTCCTCGTTGCGATCGCGTTCGCTGCGCCCGTCGTCGGCGACCGCCGGGCCAATGGCAGGGCCGCGGTTCGGTTCCGGCCCGCTCGACGGCTCGTGGATCGCACGGGCTCAGGCGCCGTGCATCTCCGCCAACGTAACCGGCCTAAAGTCCCGGGCATCGACGCCGACGTCGAACTGGCGGGGCAGCGGCTTCAAACGTCCGTGGCTGTGGCCGTGCAGATTGACGGTGCCGCGATGCTGCCCGTTCCAGCTTCGGAACGGATAGTGGCACAGGACCAGAAACACGCCGCCCTCGTCGAGCTCGGCGTAGGGCGCCACGCTCGCCCAACCGACCAGGCGGGCGATCTCCGTCGGGTCGTTGTTCCCGACGACGAGATGCTTGCGCCCGTTGAGCCGTCCCAGCAAGGACGGCACGTCGGCGGCCCGTCGGGCGAAGTCGCCGAGGTGCCAGACCTCGTCGTCCGGCCCCACCGCCGCGTTCCAGCGTTCGACCATCGCCGCGTCCATCGCGGCCACGTCGCCGAAGGGCCGCCTGTGGATGTTGATCGCGCGGTGGTCGCCGAAATGCGTGTCGCCGGTGAAGAAGCGTGCCATGCCGCAACCAACGCACGGAACCGCGCGGCGCACCGTGCCATTGGGATACCTATGCAGCCGGTCGACCGATTCGCCGCCGAGGCCCGCACCCGCTTCCGCGCGGCGCTCGACGCGGCGCGCCCGGACGCGCCGGTCCTGATCGCCGGCCATTTCGACGCCGACGGTCTGTCGTCGACCGCGCTCCTCGCCCGTGCCTTCGAGCGGGCGGGGCGCGCGGTCGCCACGCGTCTCGTCGGCCGCGGCGAGAGCGCGTGGGAAGGCAAGGCGTCCGACGAGCTCGCCGCGGCGGATGCGGGCGCCCTGATCGTCGCCGATCTCGGGGTCCAGCCCCGACCCATCCGCACCGATGGACCGGTCGTCGTCATCGACCATCACGTGCCCGCCCGCGGCGAGCCGTCGCCCAACACCACCGTCATCTCGGGCTACGGCGTCGAACCGACGCCCTCGACCAGCCTTATCGCCTGGTGGTGCGCGCACGAGCTCGCGGACGTGGACGACCTGCTCTGGCTCGCCGCCATCGGGCTGATCGGCGATCTCGGGGAGAAGGCGCCCTTCGAGGCTCTCGCCGAGGCCAAGCGACGCCACACCGCGAGCGCGCTCAAGGAGGCCGTCGCTCTCGTCAATGCCCCGCGCCGGTCGAGCCGCGCCGACGCCGCGCCCGCGTTGGCCGCGCTGATCGGTTCCGACGGCCCCAAGGCGATCGCCAAGGGCGAGGCGCCCGGGTCCGCCGCGATGGCCGCCGCCCGGGCCGAAGTCGCCGCCGAGCTGGCCGAGGCGCGGCGGATCGCGCCCGTGTTCGCCGGCGACGTCGCGCTGATCCGGCTGCACTCGCCTTGCCAGATCCACCCGCTGATCGCCCAGAGCTGGCGCGGACGGCTCAAGGACAAGATCGTGATCGCCGCCAACGGCGGCTACCGCCCGGGCTGGATCCACTTCGCGGCGCGCGCCGGCGGCGGCATGAACCTCATCGAGTTCCTCGCGGCGCACCGGCCGGCCGGCGCCGGCATGGAATATGGCCAGGGTCACCACGCCGCGAGCGGCGGCGCGTTGCGCCCCGACGACTGGGGCGCCTTCGTGGCGAGCCTGGGCTTTCCGTCGCGCGTCCGCTGACCGCACGTCGGCAACCGCTCGCGACTTCGCACGGAACCTCGTCGCGCGAAGTCTGTTGGCTGCCCGTTCAAACGAGGAGAGTTGCGATGGCGACCAACGCATATTCGACGACCGATCAGGGGCGTACGTCGCGGGGCATGATGGCGGGCGGCATGACTTCGGGCCGCACGCCGGGCTACCGTTCGCGCTCCAACGGCGCCGGTGGCTCGGGCAACGGGCGGCTGTGGGGCGCGGTGGCGGCCGGCGTCGCGATCGGCCTGTTCGCCAACCTCGGCCGCAAGGCGGCGATGCAGGCGATGAGCGGCGCGACCGGCGACTGGTTCGACGCGCTCAAGACCGAACACCGGCTGGCGCTCACCATCTTCGACAAGATCGAAGCGACGCGCGACGACCAGACGACGCAGCGCATGATGCTGCTGACCAAGCTCAAGTACGCGCTGCTGAAGCACGCGATCGAGGAAGAGGACGTGATCTACCCGGCGCTGCGCGACGCGGCGCAGAAGGAGGCCGCGGACAAGCTCAACCACGACCACGGCTACATCAAGACCTACCTCTACGAGCTCCTCAACATGCCGAAGGACTCGCCGCAGTGGATCGCCAAGGTCCGCGAGTTCCGCGCGCTCGTCGAAGAGCACATCCGCGAGGAGGAAGAGGAGATCTATCCGGCCTTCCGCGCCAACATGTCGAAGGAGGAGAATTCTAAGCTCACCCTGCTGGTGAACAAGGAAGGCTTCTCGCACGCCTGAGGAACAGGCGTCCGATAGCTAAAGGGGCCCGCGGACGCGACGTTCGCGGGCCCCTTTCTTGTCCGGTCGTTCGCCAAGCCCAACGAGTTGGGGCATAGGAGCCGACGGACAGCACAGGGAGCAAGCGTGGCCACAGGACTGATCGCCCTTCTCGACGACGTCGCCGGGATCGCCAAGCTTGCCGCCGCCTCGCTCGACGACGCGGCGGGACAGGCGGCGCGGGCGAGCGGCAAGGCCGCGGGCGTCGTGATCGACGACACCGCCGTGACGCCGTCCTACGTCGTCGGCTTTGCCGCGGAGCGCGAACTGCCGATCATCGGCAAGATCGCGCTCGGCTCGCTGAAGAACAAGCTCCTCTTCCTCATGCCGGCGGCGCTGGCGCTCAGCTTCTTCGCGCCCTGGGCCATTACGCCGCTCCTCATGCTCGGCGGCGCCTATCTGTGCTTCGAGGGTGCGGAGAAGGTCTACGAGAAGCTCGCGCCGCACGCGCATCACGGCCCCGCCGAGACCCTGGGGGACGCCGTCGCGGACCCGCACAAGCTCGAGGCGGAGAAGGTGAGCGGCGCGATCCGCACCGACTTCATCCTGTCCGCCGAGATCATGGCGATCACGCTCGCCTCGGTCGCCGACGCGAGCTTCGTCACGCAGGCGGTCGTGCTCGGCCTCGTCGGCATCGGCATCACCGCTCTCGTCTACGGCTTCGTGGCGCTGATCGTGAAGGCGGACGACGTCGGCGTGTTTCTGGCGAGCAACGAGCGCCCGGGCGGCGCCGTCACGCGCGCGATCGGCCGCGCGCTGGTCAGCGGCATGCCCTATCTTCTCGCCCTGCTCGGCACGGTGGGCACCGCGGCGATGATCTGGGTGGGCGGCGGCATCGTGCTCCACGGCATGGAGGAGTACGGCCTCGCGGCGCTCCCGCACGCCGTCCATCACGCCGCCGAGACGGCCGCGCATGCGGTGCCGGTGGCAAGCGGCTTCGTCGGATGGGCGGTGGGTGCGCTCGGCTCGGGCATCTTCGGACTGATCCTGGGCGGCGTCATCGTCGGCGTCCTCCATCTCATCCCGGCGAGGAAGCACTGAGCCCGCGTCCGGGCGCGCCCTTCGCGCGTTGTCGACGTGTATGAGCGTCGCCTTCACCAAGGAAACCGATCTCGAGGCCGCGGCGGCGGATCTGCCCGACCGGCCGATCTCGCCGCATCCCAACCTCGTCACGCCCGAGGGGCTGGCGCAGCTCGAGGCGGCGCTCGCCGCGGCGCGTGCCGCCTATGCCGCGGCGCAGGCGGCCGGCGGCGTCCAGGCGGACCGCACCGCGCTCGCCCGTGCCACCCGCGATCTGCGCTACTACACCGCGCGGCGGGCCAGCGCGCAGCTCGTGGAGCCGGTGCCGGACAGCCCGACGCTCGTGTTCGGCGGGCGCGTCACCATCGAACGCGACGACGGCCGCCGCCAGACCTACCGCATCGTCGGCGAAGACGAGGCCGACCCGGCGAAAGGGTCCGTCTCCTACGTGTCGCCGCTCGCCCAGGCGCTCATCGGCAAGACCGTCGGCGACACCGCGGTCGTCGCCGGCCACGAGGTCGAGATCGTGGAGCTCGGCTGACCGTCTTCAGGCCGCGAGGTCGGGCATGGGCCCGACGTAGCGCGACTGCGGGCGGATGAGGCGACCGCTCGCCGTCTGCTCGCGCGCGTGCGCGACCCAGCCGGCGACGCGTCCGGCCGCGAAGACGCAGGTGAAGGCCGCCGGCGGGAAGCCGAGCGATTCGAGCAGCAGCGCGGTATAGAACTCGACGTTTGTGTCGAGGGGACGGTCGGGCTTACGGCGCCTGAGCACCGCGAGCGCCGCCGCCTCCACCCGCTCGGCGAACGCCAGCCGCCCGGTTCCGCCGCTCTCGCGGGCGAGACGGGCGACCACGCGCTTGAGCGCGTCGGCGCGCGGGTCGCGAACGCGGTAGATGCGGTGGCCGAACCCCATAAGCCGCTCGCCGCGGTCGAGCGCCGCCTCGAGCCAGGCTTCGGCACGATCGGGCGACCCGATGCCGTCGAGCATCTCGATCACCGGACCCGGCGCGCCGCCGTGGAGCGGGCCCTTGAGCGCGCTCAAGCCGGCCACCGTCGCCGAGGTCAGCCCGGCGCGGGTCGAGGCCACCACCCGCGCCGCGAACGTCGACGCGTTCAACCCGTGATCGGACACGACGCCGAGATAGGCGTCGAGCGCGCTCGCCCGCGCCGCGTCCGCGGGCCGGCCGAGCATTCGGAGCATGTCCGCGGCGTGGCCGATCGCCGGGTCGGGCGCGATCGGCGCCTCGCGGTCCGCGGCCCGGACCAGCGCCGGCGTGATCACCGCGGGCGCCGCGATCAGCCGCAGCGCGGTGTCGAGATCGTCGCCGTCCGGCAGGCGCGCCACGAGCGTCCGGAGCCCTTCGATCGGCGGTAGGGCCGCCGCGTCGGCGACGTGCCGCTCGACCCGCTCGAAGACGTCGATGCGGGCGGCGCCCAGCGCCGTCACCAGGGCGTGGCCCCGCGGCAGCGCGTCGAAGAAGCCGTCGAGAAGCAGTCCGGCGACGGCTTCGTAACCCAGGCCGCAGGCGATCTCGCCGACGTCGAGCCCGCGGATCACCAGCCGGCCGCCCAGCCCGTCGACGTGCGACAGCACCGTCTCCGCCGCGACCACGCCTTCGAGTCCGTCAGCCATGCTCACCTCCGTCGTTGTTGCGGTGCAGCATCGGTCGTGCCAAGCTCTTGGTCAATCTTGATCAACCGGATCAACATTCGATGGCGAAATGGTTGTCGCGCGAGGCGGCACTCGAGACGCTCGGGGTGCGGGCGCAGACGCTTTACGCCTACGTCAGCCGCGGCCGCGTGGGCGCGAAGCCAGACCCGGTCGACCCGCGCCGCAGCCTCTACAGCGCCGACGACATCGCCGCGCTCGCCGGCCGCCAGCGCCGCGGCCGGCGCGTCGGTGCGGTCGCGGCGGGCGCCATCGCCTGGGGCGAGCCGGTGCTCGAAACCGCCATCTCGACCGTCGCGCACGGCCGCCTCTTCTACCGGGGGGAGGACGCGATCGGACTCGCCGAGCGTCTGTCGTTCGAGGCGGCCGCCGCGCTCCTCCTTGGGGTCGAGGCGGTCCCGGCCCGTGCGTCTTCGCCGATGGGGCAGGGGATGGCCTCGGCCTTCGCGCGGCTCGCCGCTCGGGCGCCCGCCGACCGCCCGACGCGCGGACGCACCGCCGCGTCGCTCGCCGCCGAAGCGGCCGAGCTCGTCGGCCTGGTCGCCGCCGCGCTCGGCGCCGATCCCGCCGCCGGCGCGATCCCTGCGGGCTTCGCCCACTGCTGGTCGCGGCCCGCAGCGGCCGATGCGATCCGCCGCGCGCTCGTCCTGCTCGCCGACCACGAACTCAATCCGTCCACCTTCGCGACGCGCGTCACGGCCTCGACCGGCGCTTCGCTCGCGGCCTGCCTGCTATCGGGCTTGGCCGCGCTGAGCGGTCCGCGCCACGGCGCGGCGCCGGCCGCGACCCGCCAGCTCGTCGACGAAGCCGCGCGGGCCGGTGCGGCGGACGCGGTGCGGGCCCGGCTCGGCGAGGGACGCGGGCTCCCCGGGTTCGGGCACCCGCTCTACGTCGGCATCGACCCCCGCGCCGAGGCGCTGCTCGCGGTTCTCGACCCGCCGCCGGCGATCGCGGAGCTGGCGGAGGTCGTCCGCGCCGAGAGCGGCCTCGAACCCAATATCGACTTCGCATTGGTCGCGCTCGCGCTCACCCACGATCTGCCGCGCGACGCGCCGATCGTCCTGTTCGCCGCCGGCCGCACCGCCGGCTGGCTCGCCCACGCCATAGAGCAGGCGGGCAGCGCCCGCCTGATCCGGCCCCGCGCGCGTTACGTCGGGCCGAAGCTCGCCGACCCGGCGGCGTAGGGCAGGCGCCCGTCAGGCGGCGGTGCGCTGGATCGCCTGGCCGATCACGCGGGTCAGGTCCTCGACCGAATAGGGCTTCTGCAGCAGCTCGAAGCCGTGCCGTCCTTCCTGCGCGAGCACGTGGCTGTAACCGCTCGTCAGCACGACGGGGAGGCCCGGCCAGCGCCGGCGGATCTCGTGTCCCAGGTCGACGCCGCTCATCCCGGGCATGACGACGTCGGAGAACACCGCCTGATAACGGCCCGCGTTCTCTTCGAGCAGCCGGAGCGCGGCGTCCGCGTTGCCGGCCCAGGTCGTCTCGAAGCCCAATTCGGCGAGGAGCTGCGTGGAAAAGCTCCCGACCTGCTCGTTGTCCTCGGCGATAAGCACGTGGCCGCGGCGGGTCGGCACGCTCGGCGCGGCATCGTTGGCCGCGCTCGCGGCGGCGGGCGCATCGACCCGCGGCAGGTACATGGTGAAGGTCGTGCCTTCGCCGACCCGGCTGTCCACCGCGACTTCGCCGCCCGACTGCTTGGCGAAGCCGTAGACCTGGCTGAGCCCGAGGCCGGTGCCCTTGCCCACCTCCTTGGTCGTGAAGAAGGGCTCGAAGATGTGCGGGATCCTGTCGGGGGCGATGCCGTGCCCCGTGTCGGCGACCGTCACGGCGACGAAGGCGCCCGCCGCCGGGCCGTGGCCGCGCACGCGCGGGATGTTCGTCGCCGGCCCGATCGCGATCGTAAGGCGTCCCTGACCCTCCATCGCGTCGCGCGCGTTCACCGCCATGTTGACGAGCGCGGTCTCGAACTGGCCGGCGTCGGCTTCCACGAAGCAGTCCGCGTCGCCGGCGTCGACCACGAGCTCGATGCGCGACCCGACGACCGTGCGCAGCATGTCGGCGATCGCCCGCACCCGCGCGCCCGCGTCGAACACCTCCGGTTTCAGGGCTTGGCGCCGCGCGAAGGCGAGCAGCTGGCCGGTGAGCTTCGCGGCGCGGTCCGCGGTGTCCGAGATCGCGTCGACGTAGCGGCGGCGCTTCTCCTCCGTGAGCTCGTGGCGGCGCAGCAGGTCCGCCGACGAGCGGATCACGGTGAGCAGGTTGTTGAAGTCGTGCGCGACGCCGCCGGTGAGCTGGCCGATCGCCTCCATCTTCTGCGCCTGACGCAGCGCCTCCTCCGTCGAGAAGCGGGCGGCCACCTCCTCGATGACCCGGGTCTCGAGCGTTTCGTTCAGCCGCCGAAGCTCCGCTTCGGCACGCTTGCGATCCTCGATGTCGATGCACGTGCCCACCGCCCGGACGCCGTCGGCGCCGTCATCGACCGCCGCGCTCCGGCACAGGAACCAACGGTAGGCGCCGTCCGAACCCCGCACGCGCAACTCGACCTCGAACTCGCGACGGCCTCCCATATTCCCGAGTCCGGCATCGACGGCGGCGAGGTCGTCCGGGTGAACCGCGCTGCGCCAGCCGAGGCCGGCGAGCGCCTCGGCCGTGCGCCCGGTATAGGTCTGATACTGCCGGTTGGTGTAGATGTTGCCTTCGCGGCCGACGAGAAAGACCATCGCCGGGATCGCCTCGGCGAGCGTCCGGAACTGCGCCTCGCTCCGGCGCAGCGCTTCCTGCGCCCGCTGTCGTTCGGTCTCGTCGCGCGCGATCTTGAGGAAGCCGATGTGGCGGCCCTCGGCGTCGTGCAGCGGGCGGTTGGACCCGTCGACGAAGACGCGGCTGCCGTCCTTCCGGAGGTGCCAGCGCACGTCGGCCGCGCAGCCGGCGTCGACAGCCGTATCGGCTTCCCGCCGCGGCTGCTCGGCCTCGCGGTCCTCGGGGGTGAACAGGCGGTCGCCCGAGCGGCCGACGATCTCGTCCGCCGCATAGCCGAACGTGCGGGCCGCGCCGGGGGACCAGCTCGTCACGCGCCGGTCGAGGTCGAGCGTCATGATGGCGTAGTCGGTCGCGCCGTCGACGATCAGCCGGAGCTGCTCCTGCTGCTCCCGCAGCGCCGCTTCCGCCTCGCGCCGCTCGGTCACGTCGAGCACGAACTCGACCACCTCGTCGTCGACCTTGCGCGCCGCGAACAGCCCCCACCAGCGCGAACCGTCCTTGCGGTAATATTGCTTCTCGTACGGCGTCGTCTCGCCGCGCGTCGTCACCTCGCGGACCGCCCGCAATGAGGCCGGGTGGAACTCGGGCGGCGTCAGCTCGGCCCAGGTCTTCCCGAGCGCCTCTTCGCGCGTGAAGCCGGTCATCCGCAGGAACGCATCGTTCATGTCGGTGAGGCCGAAGCCTTCGCCCCAGTACATGACGCCCACGGTCTGGATCGCGAAGACGCTGCGCAGCCGATCCTCGGCGCGCCGGCGGGCCGTCACGTCCTGGACGTGGTGGACGATCGCTTCGACGCGGCCGCCCGGGCCGAGCACCGGCGTGTTTACCACCTCCCACCAGCGCTCCTCGAACCGGCCGTCCCGGCGGGCGATGTCGTAGCGCTGCAACGGCATGGCGTCGGGCCGGCCCGACGCCAGCGCCCGCTCGAGCGAGGTGCGCAGATTGGCGACGCCGTCGGCGTGCGCGAGCTGCGGGTTATCGGGGAAAGCGTCGAACAACGCGCGGCCGATCAGCTCCTCGCGCGTCCGCAGCGTCGCGGCAAGGTAGGCGTCGTTCACCTCGGTGATGGTGAAGTGCGGCGCGTCGGTCGCCACCACCAGGAGCGGCGCCGAAGCGGCCGCGAACAACCGCCGGAAACCGCCTTCGGCGGCCCGAGCTTCGTCGCGGCCCATGATGTCGAGGGGACCGGCAGGCGTGGGCGAGGTCATTTAACTCGGGTCGTCCGGATCGTGGGGCGTCCGCGGCTAAACGCACGGCGGCGCCGATTGTGCGCGACCGCCAGATAGGTACTCGGCTACGGCATCGGAACCCCCCGTGATCCGACCGTCGAGCGCGGCACGACGCTTCGGCGATGGGTCCGACATCGCCCGCGCCCCCGCGCCGCTCCCGCTCCATTGACGCCGACGGCCGCCGGTGTTCGCGTCGCGGTCAGTCGTGGATTGCCGCCTGCCCGAGGCAGGCGCCGCGTCCAAGCTCCGGCGGATGAACAGGAAGCCGTCGATCATCCGCACGTTCGCGCTCGTCGCCCTGGCCGCCGGGCTGGCCGCGGGCGCGCGGGCGCAGACGCCGACCCAGCCGGGGATCGCCGAGGTCGACAAGCTCGCGGCCATCGCTGCCGTGCCCGGGTGCGGCGAGCGCGCGCTGCCCGTCGCGAAGAAGCCGACGCTCCCCGCCGCCGCCTTCGCGGAAATGAAGCGCTATTCGGACTCGGTCGGCGGCGTGGGGCTGCTCGTGCTCCGCGACGGCCGGATCGAGCACGAGGCCTATGCCGCGCCCTACGGCCCGGCCACGCGGACGATGTCGCACTCGATGCACAAGTCGGTGGTGGCGCTCGTCGCCGGCGCGGCGATCCGCGACGGGCTGCTGCCGCCGGTCGACCGGCCGGTCGGCGAGGCGATCCCGGCGTGGAAGGACGATTCGCGCGGGCGCATCCCGCTGCGCTCGTTCCTGACGATGTCGAGCGGACTCAAGCTCTACTCCGCCGCCCGGCGCGAGCCCGAGGCGCAGCGGCTGATGATGGGGCCCGACATCGAGGCCGTGGCGCTCGCGAACCCAGTCGAGGCGCCGCCCGACGGCGTGTTCAAGTACAACAACGCCAACACGCAGATCGTCGGCACGGCGCTCCTGCGCGGGCTCGCGGCGAAGGGGCGCGGCGACTACGCGCGCTATCTGTCCGACGCGCTCTGGTGTCCGGTGGGCAACGCGCCGGCAACGCTATGGGTCGACGACAAGGGCACGCCGCGCTTCTACGCCGGGCTCCAGGCGACGGCGCGGGACTGGGCGCGCATCGGCCAGCTCGTGCTCGACCGCGGCCGCGTCGGGCGGCGGCAGGTCCTGCCCGCCGATTGGATCGCGGCGATGACAGCGCCGTCCAAGGCGAATCCGCAGTACGGCTATCAGGTCTGGCGGGGCACGCCGTGGACGGCGCAGCGCGCCTACAGCGCCGAAAGCCCGATCCGCGTCCCGCACAAGGAAGCCTACCTCGCCGACGACGTGGTGTTCTTCGACGGGTTCGGGGGGCAGCGCGTCTACGTCGTGCCGTCGTCGAAGCTGGTGATCGTGCGCACCGGGGAAGCCAATCTGGCGTTCGACGACTCCATACTGGTCAACGCGGCGCTGCGCGGCCTCGGCCGGTCGGCACGCTAGGAGAAGCTCGATGGCGCTCGAGGATCCGGTTCTCCCCGTGACTGCGGCGGCGCGCGACCTGCTCGCCGCGCCGCCGCGCCTTTTCGTCGGCGGGGGCTGGATCGAGGCGTCCACCGGCGAGACGATCCCGGTCGTCGATCCGGCGACCGAACGAGAGATCGCGCGCGTGCCGGCGGCCGGCGCCGCCGACGTCGAACGTGCGGTGGCGGCGGCGCGCGCCGCCTTCGACACCGGGCCTTGGCCGCGGATGCGCCCGTCGGAGCGCGAGCGCGTGCTGCTGCGCGTCGCCGACCTGATCGAAGCGCACGGCGAGACGTTCGCCGACCTCGAGACGATCGACAACGGGATGCCGCGCGCGACGGTGGCGCCGATGGCGCCGATGATCGCGGCGAAGACCTTTCGCTACTACGCCGGTTGGGTGACCAAGGCGGGCGGCCGCACGCTCCCGATCGACGCGCCGCCGTTTGGGGGCGGGGAGGCGTTTGCGTATACCCGGCGCGAGCCGGTGGGCGTCGTCGCGGCGATCACGCCGTGGAACTTCCCGCTCGGGATGGTGGCGATGAAGCTCGCGCCCGCGCTCGCCGCCGGCTGCACCATCGTGCTGAAGCCCGCGGAGCAGACGCCGCTGTCGGCGCTTTACCTCATGCGGCTCCTCCAAGAGGCCGGCGTCCCCGACGGTGTCGTCAACCTCGTCACCGGCTACGGCGAGGCGGCGGGCGCCCCGCTCGTCGCCCACCCCCGCGTGGACAAGGTCGCCTTCACCGGCTCGACCGAGGTGGGGCGCGCGATCGTCCGCGCCGCCGCCGGCAACCTCAAGAAGGTGACGCTCGAGCTCGGCGGCAAATCGCCGTTCATCGTGCTGCCCGACGCGAACCTCGAGGTCGCGGTGATGTCCGCGGCGCAGTTCTCCTTCTTCCTCTCGGGCCAGAACTGCATGTGCTCGTCGCGGCTGCTGGTCCACCGGGCCGTGCTCGACCGCTTCGTGGCGGGCCTGTCGGCCGCCGCCCAGGCGATGGCGGTCGGTCCAGGGTTCGACGCCGGCAGCCAGATCGGCCCGCTCGTCTCGGCCGAGCAGCGCGCAAGGGTGGAGGGCTATCTCGACGCCGGTCGCGCGGCCGGCGCCGAGGTCGCCACCGGCGGCCGGCGGCTGGGCGATCGCGGCTATTTCCTCGAACCAACCGTGTTCGTGAACGCCGATCCGCGGATGACGATCGTCCGGGAGGAAATCTTCGGCCCCGTCACCACGGTCCAGGCCTTCGACGACGAGGACGCCGACGCGCTCGCCGCCCGCGCCAACGACACCGAATACGGCCTGGTCGCGAGCGTCTGGACCAACGACCTGTCGCTCGGCCATCGGCTGGCGGCGCGCATCCAGGCCGGAAACGTCGGCATCAACAACCACGGCCTCGCCGACGTCACCGTGCCGTTCGGCGGCTACAAGCAGTCGGGCTGGGGCCGCGAGTTCGGCTCGGAAGGCCTCGACGCCTATCTCGAGACCAAGACGGTCACCGTCATCTGCTGACGGGCGCTACGCCTCGACCGCCGCATAGACCATCGTGCGAAGCTCGCGCCGGACCGGGTAGGTGCTCGACGGGATGAGCTGCGTCATGAAGACGGCGATCAGCTCTTCGGCCGGGTCGACCCAGAAGAAAGTGCTCGCCGCGCCGCCCCAGAAATAGTCGCCGACCGAACCGGGGATGAGCGTCTGCGCCGGGTCCATCGTGGTTGCGAAGCCGAGGCCGAAGCCGACGCCGGCGTAAGCCGCTTCGGAGAACAGCGACACGGACAGAGCGGGCAGGTCGACGCCGCCCGGCAGATGGTTCGACGTCATGAGGTCGAGCGTCTTGCGGCCGACGAGGCGGTGGCCGCGGCCGGTGCCGCCGTCGAGCAACGCCTGCGCGAACTTCATGTAGTCGCCCGCGGTCGACACGAGCCCGCCGCCGCCCGAGACGAAGGCGGGCGGCGCGAGGAAGCTGCTCTTCCGCGCGTCGTCGATAAGCTCGATCCCGCCGTCCCTCGTCGGCTGGTAGCAGCTCGCGAAGCGGTGCACCTGGCCGTCGCGGACGTGGAAGCCCGTGTCGTCCATGCCGAGGGGGTCGAAGATGCGCCGCTTCAGGAAGGCCTCGAACGGCTCGCCCGCGATCTTCTCGACGAGGTAGCCGACGACGTCGGTCGCGACCGAATAGTTCCACTTCTCGCCCGGGGAGAACTCGAGCGGCAGCTTCGACAGCGTCTCGATGAAGCTGCCGAGGTCGCCCGACTTCTCGATCTCGCCGATCCGGTGCGCGCGGTAGGCGGCGTCGACGTTCGTGCGGAGCTGGAAGCCGTATGTGAGACCCGCGGTGTGCCGCAGCAGGTCGACCATCCGCATCGGCTGGTCGGTGCGCCGGGTCTGGAAGCCCTGCCGGTGGGTGCCGCCGGCGTAGACGCCGAGGTTGCGCCACTCCGGGATGTAGCGATGGACGGGATCGTCGAGCGCGACCAGCCCTTCCTCGACGAGCATCATAAAAGCCACCGAGGTGACCGGCTTGGTCATCGAATAGATGCGCCAGATCGTGTCCTCGGCGACCGGCACGCCGCGCTCGACGTCGGCGTGGCCGCGCACGCCGAGGTGGACGACCTCGCCGCGGCGCGCGACCATGGTCAGCGTGCCCGGCAGCCTGCCGGCGCCGACATATTTCCGCTCGAGGAATTCGTCGACGCGCGCGAGGCGCTCGGGGTTCAGGCCGACGGACCGGGGCGCAACGGACATCAAGGCTTCTCCCTCGCGATTTTCTCGATCGCGGCGAGCGCGCGGTCGACTTCGTCCGCCGTGTTGTAGTGGCACAGGCCGACGCGCGCGAGCCCGCCCGCGTCACCGAGCCCGAGCCGCTCGATCACCTCGACGGCGTAGAAGCTGCCCGACCAGATGAAGATGTTCTCCGCCGCCAGCGCCTCGGCGATGGCGCGGGGGTGCACGCCGTCGATCGTGAAGGCGAAGGTCGGGACACGATCTTCCATCGTCGCCGGGCCCCAGAGGCGCAAGCCGGGGATCGCGAGCAGCCCGTCGAGCAGCCGCTGCCCGATCGCGCGCTCGTAGTCGGCGACGGCGCGCATTCCGCCCACCGCCCCGATGTGCTCGAGCGCGCCGAGCGTGCCGGCCTGCCCCTCGTAGGAGGGCGTGCCGGTCTCCCACTTGGCGGCCGGCGGCGTGGTGGGGGAGGGGCGCACCTTGTAGGCTGCGAGCGACTCGAGCAGCGCCGTGCGCCCCCACAGCACCCCCTGGTGCGGCCCGAAGAACTTGTAGGGCGAGCAGGCGAGCAGGTCGCAGCCGAGATCGCGCACGTCGACGGGCAGGTGCGGCACCGACTGCACCGCGTCGACGTAGACGACCGCGTCGGGGTTGGCGGCCTTCGCGGCGCGCGCGACCGCCGCGACCTCGTTCACCGTGCCGAGCGCGTTGCTGGCGTGCCCGACCGCGACGAGCGCGGTGCGTTCGGAAAAGTCGAACGGCATCAGGCGACCGGTCTCGGGATCGAAGTCGATCCAGCGGATCGTCAGCCCGCGGTCCTCCGCCAGCCGCAGCCAAGGCGCGACGTTCGCGTCGTGGTCGAGCCGCGTCACCACGATCTCGCCGTCGAGCCGCTCGCCGAGGCTGCGCGAGACCGCGAAGGTGAGCGACGTCATGTTCGGTCCGAACGCGACCTCGCCCTCGGTCCCGCCCAGGAACCCGGCCATCGCGGCGTGCGCGGCGGTGCTCATCTCGTCGGTGCGGACCGAGGTGACGAACGCGCCGCCGTCGTTCGCGGTCCCGCCTTCAATGTAAGCGACCATCCGGCGGATGGCCCGGTCGCAGACCTGCGTGCCCCCGGGCGCGTCGAGGTAGACGCGGCTCCGGCCGTCGTCCTCCACCAGAAGCGCCGGAAACCGCGCCCGCACCGCCTCGACATCGAACATCCCCGTCTCCGCTCCGCCGCTCGTACGTCGAACCGCTTGTTAACCAACCGCGGTGCAGGTTGCCCCCGTTCGAATCAAGGGGTTGTTGAATGCGAGCTGAACCGTCGATCGCGCCGTCGCTCGACAGCGCCGTGGGCAAGATCGCCGCCGAGGCGGGGCGCTTCGCCATCGAGTGCAGCGACGTCGCCGGCTACGTGAACGCCGTCGGCGGGCGGATCGAGGGCCAGCTCGACCTGCTGAGATCGCTCGAGCGGGTTTCGACCGAGCTGCTCGCCGACCAGGCGAGCGTCACCGACGCCACCGACGAGGCGCACCGCTACGCCGAGCGCGCGCGGGAGCAGCTCGAGCGTTCCGCGCAGGCGATCGGAGCGACGATCGACGTGTTCAGCGGGCTGACCGACCTCGTCCTCCATCTCGGCGACCGGATGCTTAACCTGTCGAGCGCGCTCGAGCAGGTGCGCGGCGTCTCCGCCGGCATCGACAAGATCGCCCGCCAGACCAACCTTCTCGCGCTCAACGCGACAATCGAGGCCGCGCGCGCCGGAGAGGCGGGCCGCGGCTTCGCGGTCGTCGCGAGCGAGGTCAAGAAGCTCGCCGCCGACACGCAGCGCGCCACCGCCGAGATCGGCCGCACCGTCGAGCAGCTCGGATCCGAGGCCGCCGGCATCGGGCAGGAGATCGCGGGCGGCGTCGCGCGCGGGACGCAGGCGCGCGGTCGGGCGGCGGAGCTGCGCACGGCGCTCCAGCAGACCATCAGCTACGTCGACCAGCTCGACGACCGCACGAGCGACATCGCCGAGCGCTCGCAGACCATCCGCAACAGCGTGCGCGAGGTCCAGAACGGTCTCGCCGCGTTCGCCGCGGCCGCGCGCGAGAACACCGGCGAACTGTCGCGCTCGGGCGAGCGGCTCGACCAGCTCGAGGCGATGTCGAACAACATGCTCGACCTCGTCGCGCACTGCGGCGTCGCGACGCCGGACACGCCGTTCATCGAGAAGTCGATCGCCGCGATGCGCGAGATCCAGGCGGCAGTCGAAGCGGGGATCGCCGCGGGCGAGGTGAAGGTCGAGGACGCCTTCGACAGCGACTACCGGCGGGTGCCCGGTACGAACCCCGAACAGTTCCGCACGCGCTTCGTCCCGTTCGCCGACAGGGTCGTTCGGCCGCTGCTCGACAAATGGTCCGCCGACCGGCGGATCGTCGGCTGCGCGATCGTCGACATGAACGGCCATCTGCCGACGCACATGACGGAGCGGTCGCACCCGCAGGGCCCCGACCCCGAGTGGAACGCCGAGCACTGCCGCAACATGCGGATCTTCATGGACCCGCAGACGCGCGCCGCGCTCGATAGCGACGCGGAGTTCCGCCTCTACACCTACCGCCAGCCGCTCGGCGGCGGGCGCTACCGGGCGGTCAAGAGCCTGTTCGTGCCCCTACGAATCCGCGGTCGCCGCTGGGGCAACGTCGAGCTCGCCTATCTAGACTGACCGCACCGGCCGCCCTTGCGCGTGGGCCCCGCCGCCCCGACATGGCCGGTTCCGCCCGTAGGAGTCGCGTCGCCGTGAAGCTGTCCCCCGTCCAGATCGAGACCATCCACGAGGCGACCGGCTTCGCGCCGCTGACCGAGGAACAGGCTTCCGGCGC
>Ga0164290_1001052_pt1 | contig 56689 bp, 35 predicted proteins | sample Micstemetagenome_FD_108782 | JGI IMG/M metagenome (GOLD analysis project Ga0164290, IMG submission 108782) | Contaminated culture microbial community from soil near Moab, Utah, USA - Microcoleus steenstrupii SON62 (Illumina Assembly) | ecosystem: Environmental > Terrestrial > Soil > Soil crust...
ACCGGTGGACATCGGACAGCGTGCGGTGACGGTTGCCGCCGGCTACAAGCACACCTGTGTCCTGCTCGCCAAGGGCAGTGTCCGCTGCTGGGGCGATGCCACGAACGGACGCCTGGGCGACCCCTACAGCTCCGAGACCATCGGTGATGACGAGGCGCCCTCGAGTGTCGCGGATCTCAGCTTCGACGGGACCGGCGGCGCCGAGCCAGGGCTGCCGAAGGCACTGACCCTGGGCAGCGACCACGCCTGCGTGATCCTCGCGGACGGGTCGGTTCGCTGCTGGGGCAAGGGTGCGGATGGTCGACTCGGCTACGCCAACACCGACGACGTCGGAGACGACGAGTATCCAGGCGCGACGTACTTCAGCACCGCCCACCCGGTGAACATGGGGAGCGGCCAGCTGGCCACCCGGATCGTTGCCGGCTACTCGACGACCTGCGTGCGGATGGACGATGGCAGGGTTCGCTGTTGGGGTGAGGGTGTGAGCGGCCGACTCGGATACGGCAACGTCGCGAACATCGGAGACAACGAGCATCCCGCCAGTGCGGGTCCGGTGCAGCTGGGAACTCTGCGGTACGGGACGATGGTCTCCGCGGCAGGCGCGCACAGCTGTACCGCGATGGATGACGGCAACCTGCGCTGCTGGGGCAGGAACGATTCGGGTCAGCTCGGTTACAACAACACCACCTACATCGGTGACAACGAGCACCCGACAGCGGTCGCGCCGGTCGCCTTCGGCGCTGGGCGCAAGGTGACAGCGATGAGCTCGGGTATGTCGCACACCTGCGCGGTCCTCGATGATGCCACCGTCAGCTGTTGGGGCGCGGGCGACTATGGGCAGCTGGGCTACGCGAGCACCGACAACGTCGGCACCTACCAGACCTCGGTCGGGGCTCCGGTCAACCTGTTCTGAGGTCGTAGAGCAGAATTCCACCAGCCGGGCTCGGACTCAGCGGTCCAAGCCCGGCCGGTCTCATCGACCGACTCAAGGCGTCGATCAGACAAGTCGCTCCAACGGTTCCCGCAACTGCTCCCCCCTAGCTTGGGTGGAACCGGAGCCTCGAGCTCCGACCGACGCTCTTGGTCGAACCTTGGAAAGGGACTCGATGTCGATGAGACCGCACCGCCACGCCCGGATTCCCGGACGCCGTGGGACACGAGGTGGCTCCCGAGGTGGGTGGTTGGTGACTAGCTCGGCGCGTGTCTCGGCGACCGCTCCGATGGTGGTAGCGGCTCTGGTGATCGGAGCACCTGCCGTAGGCGGCATACCCGACAACGTCTTGCTGGTCAAGGACATCCGACCGGGATCGGCGTCCGGTCAGCCCACTGAGCTTGCCGTGATCGACGGGACCTTGTTCTTCAGTGCCCGCGACGGCGGCGACCGGGAGCTGTGGAAGTCGGACGGCACATCTGCCGGGACCGTGCAGCTGGCCGACATCAACCCTGGTGCTGAGATCGGTAGTTCACCACAGAACCTCACCCCGGTTGGCGACACCCTGTTCTTCACGGCCTCGATCGAGGACCGGGGGTTCCTGGGCGGGGAGCTCTACAAGTCCGACGGCACTCAGCAGGGAACGCTTCTGGTCAGAGACATCAACGGCGTGACCGGCGACTCCACGCCGCTGGGCCTCACCGACGTCGACGGGACGTTGTTCTTCAGTGCCTTCGACGGCAGCGAGCGTGAGCTGTGGAAGTCGGATGGCTCGGCCGGCGGAACTGTCCAGGTCGCCGACATCCGGCCAGGGCCCCTCAGCGGCGGACCGTCGGGCTTCGCCGACGTTGGTGGCACTGCCTTCTTCGCAGCGACGAGCGGCGAAGACGATCGCGAGCTGTGGATGTCGGACGGCACCGCGGACGGCACCGTCGAGGTCGCAGACATCAACCCCGGCGTCGAGGCAAGCAACCCCCGCGAGCTCACCGACGTTGGTGGCACTGCCTTCTTCACGGCATCGGACGGGCAGGGCGGTCGCGAGCTGTGGAGGTCGGACGGCACCGAGGCCGGCACAGTGCAGGTCAAGGACCTCAACACCGGTGCCGGCGGCAGCGACCCCCTCGACCTGACTGACGTCGATGGCACGCTGTTCTTCACAGCATCGGACGGGCAGGGCGGTCGCGAGCTGTGGAAGTCGGACGGCACCGAGGCCGGCACAGTGCAGGTCAAGGACCTCAACCCAGGCGCACCGGGCAGCGCTCCGGGCGATCTCACCGACCTCGAAGGCGCGCTGTTCTTCGCCGCCACGTCCGGAGGTGACCGAGAGCTGTGGACATCGGACGGCACTGACCGCGGAACGACCCAGGTCGCCAACATCAACCCCGATGCGAGCAGCGAACCCCAAGAGCTCACCAACGTGGGCGGGACGCTCTTCCTCACCGCCGTGGACACCTCGACCGGCCGAGAGCTGTGGAGCTCCGACGGAACAGCAGCCGGGACAACCCCGGTCAGCGACATCCGGACGGGTGCAGGGGGCAGCTCCCCTGCGGCTCTTACCGACCTTCAGGGGACGCTCTTCGTCACAGCAGACGACGGAACACGGGGGCGCGAGCTATGGAGGGCCGCGGACACACTCGCGCCCGAGACGACGATCACCTCCGGTCCTCTCGACGGCGCGAGGATCACCGACCCGAACCCGGCGCTGGCCTTCAGCTCGGATGACATGCCGTCGACCTTCGAGTGCCGTATCACGACGGCCGATTCGTCCGATGGCCTCGAAACCGGCGCTGACTTCAGTCCCTGCTCCGGGCCGGGTGACACCCACACGCCGACATCACCCCTCCAAGCGGGCTCGCTCGTCACCTTCCAGGTGCGCGCGACTGACGCATCCGGCAACGTCGACCCGACGCCGGCCGAGCGTTCCTTCGCAGTGATCGCGGAGGACCCCCCGCCGTCGGACACCTCGCCGCCGGACACGGTGATCACAGCCGGACCGAATCCGACCCAGCTATCGCTGCCACTGTCTCTTTCCGGGAAGGCGAGATTCTCGTTCGTCGCCACCGAACCGGGCTCCACGTTCGAGTGTCGGATGGACCAGGAACAGTTCCGGGCGTGCGCGTCCCCGGCGACGTACAGGGTCCGGTTCGGAACCCACACGTTCGCGGTCCGCTCTCGCGACAGCGCCGGCAACATCGACGCCAGCCCTGCGAGGTCGCGGTTCCTGTCGACGGGCGGCTTCGCCCGGAGCTTCGGCAGCTAGCCCACCGCGGCTTCTAGAAATCACCAGGAGAGCTCATGTCGAAGTCCACAGGGTCCAGGATCCGCGAGCGACGTACCCGCCGAGGCGTCCCGGCGATCACGGCAGTGGTCGTGGGATTGGGCATGCTGTCTGCGTCGGCACTGCTCGCGGCGGCGGCTGCGCCGCTCGCCGATGCGGCGCTGGTCGACGACGACATCAGATTCGGCTCCGCGTCGAGCACCCCTGATGAGCTCGTCGATCTGAACGGAATCCTGTACTTCGCAGCCACCGACCAGGGTGACCGAGAGCTGTGGCGGTCTGACGGCACCGCTCCAGGGACATTTCAGGTCCTGGACATCAACCGGGGTGATACCAAGAACAGCGCTCCGAAGAACCTGACCGCAGTCGGCGACGCGATCTTCTTCTCGGCGTTCGACGGAGGAGATGTAGAGCTCTGGACCACGAACGGACAGATCGGCGGAACCCGCCAGGTCAAGGACATCAACGCGGGCGCCGGCGACAGCACGCCGCTCGAGCTCACCGCGGTCGGCGACACGTTGTTCTTCTCGGCGTTCGACGGCAGGTTCCGCGAGCTGTGGAAGTCGAACGGATCCCTTGTGGGCACCGAGATGGTGACAGACATCCTGTTCGGCGGCAGCGGCGACCCCCGCGAGCTGACGAACGTCGCGGGCACGCTCTTCTTCACGGCGATCGACGGCGGCGGGCGCGAGTTGTGGACGTCGGACGGTACGGCGGCCGGAACGGTGCGGCTGAAGGACATCAACACGGGCGGCGACGACAGCAACCTGGTCGGGCTCACGGCAGTCGGCGACACGCTGTACTTCGCGGCCTCCGACGGCGTGCATGGCACGGAGCTCTGGAAGTCGGACGGGACACCTGAGGGCACGGTGCTCGTCAAGGACGTCCGGTCAAGCGGTATCGGCAGCCGGCCCACGGAGCTGACCGATGTCGGCGGAACCCTCTTCTTCTCGGCCACGACCGAGCTGGGCAACGAGCTCTGGAAGTCGGACGGAACCCCTGCTGGCACGGTGATGGTGGCCGATGTCGCACGGGGCGTCGCCACCAGCTTCCCTTCAGAGCTCACTGCGGTCGGCGATCGGCTGTTCTTCGCAGCTGAGGTGGACGGGGATCGCGAGCTGTGGACGTCTGACGGCACGACTGCCGGCACGGCGCTCGTCAAGGACATCCGTCCCGGCTTCACCAACGAGATCAGCCACCTGACCGACGTGGACGGGACGCTGTACTTCTCGGCGATCGACCAAGCTCACGGGCGTGAGCTCTGGCGCTCCGACGGTACCTCCGCGGGAACCCAGCTCGCCGCCAATATCCGACCGGGCGCCTTCAGCAGCTCACCCGAGTCACTCACCGTCAGTGGGTCTCTTCTGTACATGTCGGCCGATGACGGCACTACGGGCCGGGAGCTGTGGCGAGTGATTCCGGTCGACACGGGCGACGCTGCTCCCGTCGCCGTCGATGACACGTTCTCGGTGGTCCGCGGGCCGGGCCAGGTCGCCCTCGACGTCCTGGCCAACGACACCGACGCTGACGGCGGACCGATCCTGATCGAGTCGATCACCCAGCCCGGGAACGGATCGGTCGCGATCACCGGCGCGGGCTCAGGCATCTCCTACGAACCCGACCGTAACCACTGCACCGATTCCGGTCCCTTCACCTACACCCTGAACGGGGGCGCCAAGGCCACCGTGCAGGTGCAGGTGATCTGCGCCGATACGGCACCGACCGCGGCGGACGACTTCGCCGTCGTGGCGGAGGATTCCGGGCCGACGGCGATCGAGGTGCTGGCGAACGACACCAATCCCGACGGTGATCCCCTGCAGATCGAGTCGGTGACCCAGCCCAGCAACGGGACGGCCACGGTCAGGGATTCCGGTTCGGGCCTGACGTACGCACCGGTAGCGGGGTACTGCAACGACCCGGGCGGCGTACGAGGCGCTCGCCCGGGACCCCCCGACACGTTCACGTACACCTTGAACGGCGGTTCCACGGCCACCGTGGAGGTGAAGGTCATATGCGCCACGGCCCCGCCGGTCCCGATAGACACGACGCCCCCGCAAACGGCGATCGCCACTGTCCCGAACTTCCTGGGGCAGTCGTTGTGGCTGTCTCGGAGGGGAACGTTCGACTTCACCTCGACCGAGGCTGGCTCGACCTTCGAGTGCCGGATCGATACCGGCCCCTTCGCTCTTTGTGCCTCGCCGCACTCGCTGAAGGTTCCGTTCGGAACGCACACCTTCGCGGTCCGCGCCGTCGACCAGGCAGGCAACGTCGACCCGACCCCGGCCATCCGTACGGTCCGCGTCCTCACCCCGCTGTAGGACCTGGCGGGCATTCGCCGGACCACCATGCGTCGGTTCCAACGGTTCCGGCAACGGCGGGCTGGTGAGGTCGGTCAGTCGACCTGAGCCTGATCGTCGCTCGGACCGGCATACGCCTGCCCAGCCGTCAAGGAGTCCCATGCGCCGCGCCGTACCGACCCTGCTCGCCATCATCGCTCTGGTTGCTGTCGCCCCAGCGGCGAGCGCGCACGAGGAGCGGGAGTCGGAGTTCCCGCCCGGCAACGGGTCGGTGCCGGAGCACCGTGCGGAAGCTGAGGCGGCCGACGTGCTCGTCGTCTGCAAGCCCGACTCCGAGAGCCGGATCGACGAGATCACCGACGACGCCGTGCGCCAGCGCAACCTGCGGCTCCTGCAGCAATGCGCGTTCAGTGACCTGCAGGCAGCGGTCGACGCGGTCGAGGTGCAGCGCACCAACATCTACGTGCTTCCCGGTGTCTACCGCGAGGAGCCGTCATGGGATGTGCCCTGCGCGGAGGAGTACGACGGCGGCGTCGTGAGCTATGAGCTCTCGCACTCCTGCGGTGAGATCGTCAACCTGGTCACGATCGCCGGCGACGACCCCGACGACGCAGACATCGTCTGCGACAGCGAGGTCTGCAACCTGCAGATCGAGGGCACCGGCCCCGACGCCGAGTCTGTGATCTTCCGCGGCGGCTTCCGCGAGGACGGCGACTGGGTCAAGCACAACGGCATCAAGGCCGATCGCGCCGACGGCTTCTACCTCGCGAACATGACGCTCGAGCTGTTCCGTGAGAACGCGGTCTACGTGCACGAGACCGACGGCTACGCCATGGACGATCTGGTCACGCGGAACAACGACCTGTACGGCGTGCTCACCTTCACATCCGACCACGGCCTGATCCAGCGCTGCGAGGCCCACCATAACGGCGACTCCGGCATCTACCCGGGCAGCGCCGCCGACGTGAACGCGACGAACCGTACGACCGGCCCACTGACCCGTTGGGCGGTGGAGGTCCGCGACTGCGACATCCACCACAACGCGCTCGGCTTCTCCGGAACCGCGGGCAACTCTGTCTACGTCCACGACAACGAGATCCACCACAACGGCATCGGCTTCGTCGTTGAGTCCGTGCTCGCCGGCCACCCGGGCATGCCGCAGGACCACGGCTGGTTCACCCGCAACAAGATCTACTCGAACAACGTCAACTACTACGGCAACGTCAGTGGAGACGACGCCCCATGCCACGAGGAGAAGCCGGCGGATCGCGGCCATGAGCTCGGCGTCGTCTGCCCGACGTTCGCGCTGCCGGTCGGCACCGGCGGCATGATCGTCGGCAACCACAACTTCGTCGACGCCAACCAGGTCTGGAGCAACTACCGCCAGGGCTTCATGCTCTTCTGGGTGCCGCCTGCGCTCCTGCGCGAGGACTACAACCCGCTGCACCAGACGGACAACTCGAACTTCAACCGCTTCACCCGCAACCGCATGGGCATTGCACCCGACGGCAGCGCCGAGCCGAACGGGCTGGACTTCTGGTGGGACGACGCAGGCCGTGGAAACTGCTGGGAACGGAACGTGACCCCGGGGGGAGTGAAGATCACCCACAACGCGACGCTCGGATACCTTCCCCACTGCGCACTGCCGTCGCTGCTTCCCATCAGCAACCTCATCAAGACCACGTCGATCCTCGGTTGTGCCCAGTACGACCGCAACTCCAACCCCGCCCCCAACGGTTGCGACTGGATCCGGACCCCGCCGAAGCCGACTCGCGAGAGCATCGCGGCGGCTGAGGCCGCGGCCGACCACGGACCTGACGAACCAGTGGTCCCCGTCGTGCTCGTCGGGATCGGCCTGCTGGGCGCCGCGGCACTTCGCCTCTGCGGGACCAGGGCTCGCCGGCGATGAGCCCTTTCGCTCGACCCTCCATGATGCTGGCCCTCGGCACCGGGCTGGTGTGGGCGGTGCTGCCAGCCACGGTGCGGCTGGGTCAGGCTGTCGAGCCCGAGCTGCCGGTCGAGGCCGGACTCCTCGTCCGGGCGTACGGCGAGACCGGCACCTACGGGCTCCGCTACCGCCACGAGGAGACCGTCACCATCACTGTTCCGGTGCGCAACGGTGGCCCGTTGCCGATGCGGATCGACGAGGCTGGCCTGGGCACGTCGTCGCTTCCGCTCCTGGTGCCGGCCGACGACAATCTGCCCGTCGAGATCGGGCCATGGGAGACGGCTGACCTACAGCTCACCTTGCGTTTCGACAACTGTCGCTACTACCACGAGCGCGCCGTCGACACCTGGGATGAAGTACTGGTCGAAGGGTCGGTGCTCGGGCGGGGATTCGACGATGAGGTCACACTCGCCTATCCGCTGGCCCTGCACGCTCAAGTCATCACCAACTGCCCGGACCGCACGCTGGTTCGCGGTGACGACATCAGGCCTCGAACCGGACCATCTCGCTGAGTGCGCGGACCGCGCGATTCTGAAGCACCCGGACGGCGCCCGGGCTCCGGCCCATCAGGTCTGCCGTCTCGGCGACAGTGAGCCCTTCGTAGAACCGCAGCTGCACGCAAGTCCGCTGGTCGGGCGTGACGAGCGCGAGCGCGTGGCGCAGAGCGCGGGTCAACCGGTCTGAATCGATGCGGTCGACGATCGTCGACTCCGGGCCTGGTCGCGGGTCCGTCGCCGCGGTCTCCCACAAGTCGCCCATCGGCACCTCGCGGCGGTTGACCGCTCGGCGGTGGTGGTCCACCGTGATGTTTCGCCCGATCCGGAACAGCCACGCTGCGAAGTTGCCCTTGTCGTATCGGCCCAGACTCGTGAACGCACGCTCGAATGCATCTCCGGCGAGGTCCTCAGCGAGGTCAGGGCAGCCGACGCGGCTGCGGAGGTAGCCGACGAGGCTGTCGCAATGGCGCACGTACAGCTCGTCGAGCGCCGTGAGGTCGCCGCTTTTCGCGCGCGCCACCAGCGCATCGTCGAGCCCGCGCGCTGCCGCGCCGCCGGGTCCAGCCGCCGTGGTCATTGGATACCCCCAAAGCTGCTCAGCGAGATGTGGAAAGCCCCGCGGGATGGCCTGCCGAATGTGTTTCCGTTCTGGGATCCATGCCGGTATGTCGCCGTTCGACGTCGTCAGACACGGCCTTCCGCCCACCGTCGAACGCGATCCCCGAAGAGCCGTGACCCCCCTCTCAGCTGGGGGTCACCGGTCTTCAGCGGCCGGAACTTCGGGCTAGCTCAGCTCGCAGTTGCGCTTTCTGTCCCTCTTGATCTCAACGCAGCGGTCCCTGTCGGGCCCGCCGTCACCGGTATCCAAGAGGCCGATGTTGCCATTCAGGTAGTCATCGCCACTGCCGCCGTAGAGATGGTCGAGGCCGGTCCCGCCGTACAGCACGTCGTTGCCCGGGCCGCCGTCGATCTTTTCGTCGTTCCCGTCGCCGCCCTCGAGACGGTCGTTGCCGTCCTCGCCGTCAATGCGGTCGTCGCCGGTGTTGCCGTACGCCCTGTCGTTTCCAGGGCCACCGTGGAGCCTGTCATTTCCGTCAGCGCCCTCCAGAACGTCCGCGCCTACGTCACCCCACAGGTTGTCGCGGTCATCGTTGCCCTTCAGGACGTCATCACCGTCATCGCCCTCGATCCAGTCGTCTCCGCGCCCACCGTGCAGCTCGTCGTCGCCGATCCCGCCGTACAGATGGTCCCTGTCATCGCCGCCGTACAGGTGGTCGTTGCCGGCGCCGCCCTCGAGGTGGTCCCTGTGCGCTTCGCCGTACAGGTGGTCATTGCCGTCGCCGCCGTACAGCACGTCGGCGTAGTTGGAATCGTCGGCGAGGTAGTCGAAGTCTGTTGTCTCGGTGCCCACCCCGCGGCTAGCACCTCCGAGTAGGTCATCGTCGCCGGCGCCTCCATCGAGGGTGTCAACGCCGTCGCCGCCGTCGATGTCGTCGTCGCCGTCATCCCCGTGGATGACATCGGCGTCACCGGCTCTGTCGAGCACGTCGTTGCCGGCGCCCCCGCTGATCTGGTCGGCGCCGTCGCCGCCGTAGATCCGGTCGCTGGCGGCACCAGCCGCGATGTAGTCGTTGCCCAACCCGCCGGCGATGCCATCACCCGTCGAACCAACCTCGGCCACGGTGCAGATCGTGTCGTTCCCACCCTGTCCGAAGATCAAGTGGTCGCCACCGAAGGTCATGATCACGTCGTTCCCGTCGGTGCCGTAGACAGACTGGGTGGCAACGACAGGCCCGGCGTAGATCGTCACGGCCTTGCCGTTGCAGGTGAGGGCTCCTTCCGCGCCCGATGCAGGAGCGGCGGCAAGGGTGGCGAGCGGCACCGTCCAGGCGCCCAGGACCAGCAGGGCCACGCTCCGGGCGTGGGACGCCGCCGTGTTAGGGGAGAAGAACGCAAGAGGTCTAGGAGTCATGCGTGGTGTCCTTAGCGAGGGTTGGAACTGTCCAATGTGCTCGGGGGCATGGTGCGGGGCGCTTTTACGTGCCACGACCTGCCGATGCGCAAGGCTCTATGGAACGACGCCGGCGTTGTGGGGCCCGTTGCCGAAACGGTTGTTGTCCACGGGCTGGTGGCCACGAGGCGATGACCCAGCGTGGAGCGGCCTGCACATACCAGGCCGCTCCACGCCACGCCCATTCGTTGGCGCCAAGAGCTCGGCGCCGACGAGTTCTAGCCCAGCCTGCAGCCGCGCCGTCGACCCTTCGAGATCACCGCGCCGCGGTCGGTGTCGGTTCCAGAGCTCGCGTCTGTGGGTGCGTGGATGTCCCCGAGGTCGATGTCGAGGGTCCCGTAGCGCTCGTAGAGCTTGTCGAAGACCTGGTTGAGCTCCTCGATGCGCGCGGCCATCCCGCGGGACAGCCACTGCCGCAGTCCCACGACGCGCCGGTCGCGGAACCGGACGTAGTCCGGCTTCCGGATCCGTCCGACCCGGTTTCGCGGCCCGGCAGACGGCTTCGAGCTCTCGGTCATGGCATCCATGACGTCAAAGCCACGCCGTTGCGGTCGTCCACGTGACCTGTACGCCGTGCGCCTCGGGTCGGGAGCTAGTGACGACACCCCCGTTGCCCGAGATGGTGGCGAGGAGGGCCGTCAGGCCGGCAGGCGGGACGGTCGCGGTGTGCCAGATCATGACGCCCTCCCCGTGGGCTGCGCGTCGCGGACCAGCGGGCAGAAGCTCTCATCGAGATGCTTCCGGTTCTGCGGAAGGGTCGTGAGCATGGCGATCACCTCGGGGCATGCGTGTTGCGGGGCCGGCCGGGCCCCTTCCTGGGTCAGGCCAGCTTGCGAAATCCCGGTGCCCTGTCCGAGTCACGATCACGGGACGAGGGTTGTCTGACTGGACAACCATGTGCTGAGACCTGACATTAACCGATTGGTTACACAGAATGCAACCATTCGGTTACATTCTTTGCCAAAGTTCTTCGAGCCGGCCCGGCGCAGTGCATGTCCGAGCTCACTCCACGCTGCGCTCACCCTGGTGTCGCTCGGGGTGTACCAGGCGCGGTGAGGCATCGTCGTAGGGTGGCTGGTCACCCCCCATGGCGTAGCTGTCGGAGAGCCCGGCCACCTGTCGCCAGATCCGGTCGGAGCGCGACTGGTCGACGACCGGCTTGCGGACCGATGAGACAGCCCACTGCTGCTGGGCGGGGGTGGAGGAATCCTTGCCGTGCATCGCGACGCAGTTCTTGGAGAAGTCCTTGATCAGTACGCCGAAGATGGCGTCGATGATGTCGGTCTCGACGTCGAGGAGCTTGGCCTGCTCGAGGACGCCCTGGCCGTACACGATCAGCGTGAAGATCTCGCCGAGCGCGAGCAGGAAGTCCATGTCCTTCTGCTGCGCTTCGTCAGGAGCAGCGGTCAGCAGCAGTTGGCAGAATGCCTCGGCCTGCTCCGTGAACACCGCCACGTTCGGAATCTCGTGGGCGTCGGCGTACGCCTTCCGCCAGTCGTGGAAGCGGACCTTGCCGAGGCCGCGGGTCGGGCCCTGGCGGAACAGGAAGTCGTCGTCCTTGGCGTGCTGCGTCGTCGGGACGTCGGGCAGCGCCTCGGGCAGGAACAGGTAGGCCGGCATGAACTTCAGCACGAGACCGAGGTTCACGGCGACCGTGCCCTCCAGACGAGGGAGGCTGGTGATCTCGGACTTGGCGATCGTGATGAAGGTGTTCTTCTCGAAGCCCTTCGCTGCGACGATGTCGCCGAGCTGGGTCATCACCCTCTCGCCTTCGTCGGTCACCTTCATCTTGGTGACCGGGACGTAGAGCAGGTAGCGCCGGTCGCGCGGGCTCGCGGTCCGTACGTAGTCGATCGCCCGGCCGCTGAAGAGCTTCATCGCGACGAGCCGGACGAAGGAGTCCACGAACCCCTCGCGGATGTGCGGCATGTTGGTCACCGGCTCGCCGTAGAGGACGCGGTTGTGTGCATGGGTGATGCAGTCGTAGAGGCCGTGCGTGGCCAGGCCGATGGCGCCGAACGAGAGGTTGAACTTGCCGACGTTGATCGTGTTGAGTGCGGCGCTGAACGCTTCGTCGCCGGTGTGGAGGATGTCGTCGGGGCGCACCGGGTAGTTTTCGAGACGGAACTCTGCGACGTAGTTCTGGTGCGACACCACGTTCTGTTGCAGGTGGTACGACGGGTGGTTGCTGTCGGCGTAGAAGAAGACGTACTGGTCTTGTCCCTCGACGCCGTCGATCCGGCCGAAGACGGAGACGGTCGAGGCGACGTTGCCGTTGCCGATGTAGTACTTGCCGCCGTTGGCGAGATAGCTGCCGTCCGGCTGCGGACTGAGGACCATTGCGGTCGAGTAGATGTCGGCACCATGCTCGCGCTCGGAGAGTCCGAAAGCCGCGACCCCGCCGGCGTCGAGGGCGGCAGCCGCGCGGGTCCGCGCGCTGTGGTTGTCGCTCTGCCAGACTGGCCCGAGGCCCAGACACGTCACCTGCCAGGGGTAGAAGTAGGCGAGGCCGTAGAAGCCGAGGACTTCCGACATGGCGGCTATCCGTGCGGTGTCCCACCGTTTTCCCTGGTCCCCGCCACCGTCCCGTGCCGGCGTCATGAAGGACGCAAATACACGCTCCTTGGCGACGAGGTCCAGGAAGTCGGCGTACCAGGTCCGGTCGTGGTAGTCGTCGAGGAGGTTCGGCAACCCCCGAGTCTCGAAGTGGTCGATGGTCGACCTCAGGATTCGGCTCGTCTCGGCGTCGAATGCCGGGTCATAGCTGTGAGGATTCAGCAGGAGGTCTGCTGCGGAGATGGGCATGCTTGCTCGTTTCTGCGGGGGTCGGGGAGGGATCATCGCCTTCGTAGCTAGACGTGCTCCGAAGTCCTCGTGGTAGCGGCTCGATCGGTCGGTGCGACTGGCTGCTCGCTCTCCATCACCAAGCAGGTGCTCGTGCCGGTTGCCAGAAGCTTGCCGGTCTCCATGGACACGATGCTTCCCTCGGCCGAGGCCTGCCGACGGCCTCGGTGAACGACCTTGCCGTGGGCGCGGACACTCCCGGTCGCGTTCGTCATGGGTCGCACCATCTTCACTTCGATGGTGAGGGACGCAATGCCGTCGCCGGACTTCAGAGTGGAGAGGATCGCAGTCGCCATCACGCAGTCGAGGAGGGTGGCGGCGTACCCGCCGCTGACCGTGCCGATCAGGTTGTAGTGCTCCTCACCGGGCATGCCGTCGACGACGACGTCACCGAAGGCCGCGCTCCGTGGTGCCATCCGCATCGTGACGCAGATGGGGGCCGGCGGAAGCGTCCCGGCGAGGACGGCCTGCAGGTACTCGAGACCACTCATGTCCATCGCCTGGGTGAGGGTCGTCAGCGGATCCTGCCAGACCATGACCCGGCCGCGGGTCGCCATCGGGTCTATCTGGGCGTGCCGGTAGGCCATGCCGATCGAGTCGATCCCGTCGTCTCCTGCGTCCGGAGTACGGCGGCCGTTGACGGACCCACCGACAGGCGCGGTGACAGTCGGACCACGCCGCGTCGGGGATACGCCGTTGACGCCCGTGCTGGCCGCACGGCCGTTCTCCTCACCTGAGTACGTGACCGTTGCTCCGCCGCCGGTGGGGGTGGGCGCCGGCTTCGGAGCCGTGTCCGCCGGAACCGGCGGGGCCGCGGCGCCCGGGCGGGCGCTCGAGCGCGCCAGCGCGAACGCTGCGATCGCTCCGGCGAACGCAATCGCGGCACCAACGAGGAGGATCGTCTCGAACCCACCGATGAAGGCGTCGTGCGCCGCTGTCGCGACGCTCGCACTGGCAGCAGGACCGGCAGCGGCTGCTGCCGCATCGGCGTTTCCGGTGGCGACGACGTCGGACAGACCTGGCGGCACCGTGCCCAGCGACGTTTCGAGACTGCCGCGGATCTGCCGGTCGATGATGGCGCCGAACGCAGCGACGCCGATAGCCATCCCGATGAGCCGGAACGAGTTGTTGAGTCCGGAGGCCATGCCACTGTGGTGGACGGGGGCGCCGGCAAGTGCTGCGTGCGCGACGCTGGGCACGACGAGCCCGTGGCACATGCCGAGCAGCACGCCGCCCGCGAGGAACGAGGTCCAGTCGGATCCGGCTTCGACCTGGATCGAGGCGACGACGCCGCCGGTGCCGGCGAGGAGCAGGCCGAAACCGGCCAGTGCTCCGGACGGCACCCGACCCAGCAGCCGCGAGGCCAGCATCGACGCGACGAAGGCGCCGGCGGTCATCGGCAGCAGCCGCACGCCCGTCTCGAAGCCGTCGTGGCCCAGCGAGTTCTGGATGAAGAAGACGATGTAGGTGAGCATCCCGAAGACCGAGATGGCCGCCGCGAACATGGCGACCGACGCGCACGTCGTGGCGGGGTGGCGGAACAGGGACAGGTCGAGCAGCGGTCGTCGGGCCCGCGACTCGATCGCGAGGAAGGCGGCGCCGAGCAGCACCGAGCCCGCGAGCATGCCGACGATCTGACCACTTCTCCAGCCCACGTCGTTGCCACGGAACAGGGCGAGCACCAGCAGGACCAGGGAGCCGGCCAGGGTGACCAGCCCGGGGATGTCGATGGGGCCGGTCGCCTTCGGGAACCGGCTCTCGTCGACGCCGCGCCAGACCAGGATCGCGATCAGCACACAGATCGGAAGATTGATGAGGAAGATCGCGTCCCAGCCGAATGCCATCACGAACGTCCCGCCGATGAAGGGTCCGACGGCTACTGCAGCAGCCGAGGAGGCGCCGTACACGGCCAAGGCGCGGTTGCGATCGGTCCCGGTGTACGCGACCGCGAGCAGAGCGAGCGAGGTCGCGAGCATCGCGGCGCCACCGAGTCCCTGGACCGCACGGAAAGCGATCAGCGAGACCGGGTCCGGCGCGAGCGCACAGGCAGTCGAGGAGACCGCGAAGGCCGTCAGACCAAGGACGAAGACCATCCGGCGACCGACCCGGTCACCGAGCGAACCGAAGATCAGAACCGTGGCGCCGAGGGCGAGCGCGTAGGAGTCAATCACCCACCGCAGCTCGGTGAAGTCGGCGGCGATCGTGGTTTGGATGGCAGGCAGCGCGACATTCACCGCGGTGACGTCGATGATCAGCATGAAGGCCGCGAGAGAGACCGCGGCGAGCGTCTCCCATCGACCACGGGTGGCGGGACCAGACATGTGCGGGCTCCTCTCCGGCTGCGCGAGCCTGCCGAGGTGAGCATGGCGCCGGTTCTGTGCTAGGGACCCGCCCGCCATCGTCGGCGGGCGGTTGAAGGACCGTAGGCGGACGCCGTTGCCGAAGCCGTTGCGGCGGCAACTGCGCCGTGCTGCCGTACGGCGATGCCAAGACCGTTGCGATCCGGTCGGCTGGTCGACGTCCACCGCGGATCGAAAGCCGTCGACATTCCGGCAGTGACTAGGACAACGGTTTTGGCAACGGCGCGCGAGGAGGATCCAAGGATCTCGCGGAGTCCACGCAGTACCAAGCCGAGAGTTTGCATTGTGATGATGTTGTCCACGCGCTGCCGGGGCCGCGACCCGATGGGTCGTCGAGCTCTTGTCTCCGTGTTCGGCGGCCTGCTCGGGCTGTTCGCCTCCCTCGTGCCGGCCGCCACCGCGACTGTTGTGACCGGCAGTGTCGAGGTTGCAGCAACGACGCCAACGAGCCCGATCGCACAGTCGAGGCAGGGTCGCCTGCCTCGCATCACGGAGTACGTCGCCCTCGGGGACTCGTGGACAGCCGGCGTGGTGATCGTCAGTGCTGACGGCTTTCCCGCTACCGAACATGCCCCGATCGGCTGCGCCCAGTCCCACCGCAACTATCCCAAGCTGGTGGCGCAGGAACTGGGCGTCCGCTCGTTCCGCGACGCGTCGTGCGGCTCGGCGACCACCGCCGACTTCCGGCAGCCGCAGGAGGACCTACCGATCGGTGCGCCCAACCCGGCACAGTTCGATCGCCTCACCAGGAAGACGGATCTCGTGACCGTCGGCATCGGCGGCAACGACGTCGGGATCGCCGCCGCAGGAATGGAGTGCCTCAACCTGCTCCCGATCCGGAGTCCGCTGCAGGACGGCCTTCTCCCAGAGATCCCGATTCCGATCGTCGGCGGCCACTTCCCGCCGCTGGGCGGCTGCAAGGACAAGTACACCCGGGGTGGTGTTGACCGCCTGGCCCGCAGGATCAGACAGGTCGAGCCGAAGCTGGTTCGGACCCTGCACCAGATCCGGAAGATCTCGCCTCGGGCACGGGTCCTGGTGGTCGACTACATGGAGGTGATCCCCGATCACGCGTGCTATCCGCTCGTCCCGGCGACCGATGAGGACATGCGCTACATCCGGGCCAAGTTCGACCAGGTGAACGTCATGTTGCGACGGGCAGCGCGCAGGGCCGACGTGGAGTTCGTGAGCACCGCCAGGCGCACCCGCGGACACGACCTGTGTTCCGGCGCTCGGCATCGGTACGCCGAGACGCTGGGCGTGTCGTTGAACGACCCCGCCATCGGCTTCCCGGCCCATCCGAACTCGGCGGGCACGCGCGCGCAGGCCGCGTCGGTGCTCGACTACCTGAGGACGAACTCGAAGTGAGAAGCCGGGCCGCGCAGCCTCGTCCACCAGCCCGCTGTGGACGCCCGAGCCCCCGGCACCGCCGCGAATCGGCCGGCAGCGCCGGCCGGCGCGCGGTCGCGGTGTCCGTGCTCTCGGCCGTTGGACTGGCGTCCGTCACCATCACCGCCACGGCCGTGACCCTGACGGCGGGACAGCCCGCTGCTGCGCCGCCGGAGGTCTCGTCGTCGACCATGGCGCTGCGCGAGGTCGCCCCCTCGTACGCTCTTCCAGCAGAGGTTGAGGACGGCCCGATCGGCATGTCCAACATCGCACTCGTTGTGGCGGAGGAGCCACGCCTGGGTGACATCCCGGATCCTGCACTGATCGCGTACCAGCGTGCCGAAGCGGTCCTGTCCGCCGCCGACGAGCAGTGCCACCTCGGCTGGACCCTCATCGCCGCAGTGGGCCAGGTCCTCAGCGGCCACGGCACGACTGGCGGCCGAGAGATCACCGTTCGAGGCGTGATGACCCCGCTCTTCGCGGGCGACTCGTTGGCGGACGGTCTCGGAAGGCGACTTCCGGACAGCGACGCCGGACGTTGGGACGGCGACCTACGGTTCGACCGCCCGGTCGGGCCGATGCAGCTCTCGCCGCCGACCTGGGTGGTGGTGGGCGTCGATGGGGACGGTGACGATCACCGGAACCCCAGCGACATCGACGACGCGGCGCTTGCGGTCGCGGTGCTCCTCTGCTCCGGCGAGGGCAGTCTCGACGGTAGGGCCGGGCGATTCGACGGACTGAGCCGTGTCATCAACGATCCCAGCTTCATCGAGACCGTCCTGGCAGTTGGCCGTGGTTTTGGCGCCCAGCTCGTGACCGAGGCCAACGACGGTCTGATCGAGGCACCTCCCGTATCGCTGCGCGACCTGCCGACGGAATTGCCGACCGGTCTCCCTCCCGGCGCGAACGGGTCATCGTCAGAGCCCACCGACTCCGTCGGGTGGTCGCACGGTCCGATCGATCCGACCACGTGGGGCCCGACGCCGACCGACCCGATGCCGACCGACCCGACCCCGACCGACCCGACGGATCCGACGCCGACGGAACCGACGCCGACGGATCCGATCAGCACACCGACCCCGTGCCCCACCGATCCGACGGACCCGACGGACCCGACGCCTGGGACGGTTTCGACCGGTGTTCCGACTCCGGGAGACCCCGAGACCGGCGAGCCGGAAGATCCCGAGTGCCCGCTTGGATGAGAGGCGTTCCTGCGCCACCCGCACAGCAACTGTTTCAACAACGGTTCCGACAAATGCCGATCGCGTGTACTGGCGGCGGCGCCTCGACCTCGCGGCGTCTCGAGGTGCGCTTCATGAGCGTGTGCGCTCTCCGAGTCTTCCGCCCGCTCCTATCGATTGCTGAGGCAGCACCATGACCACAACATCTCCGCCGTCCCCGTTCCGTCGCGGGGCCACGTCATGGTCGCGGTGCATGACCCTGCTGGCCGTGACCGCAGGAACTGTTCTGTTCGCCTCGGTCGCCGTTGCTCCGCCATCGGGCGCCGAAGGTGATCGCACCTGCCAGGGGAAGACAGTGACGATCTTTGCGGGGCCCGTGGTTGCGAGCCACTACGTGGGAGGCACGGGCGGCGACGACGTGATCCTGGCGACCGGCGGCGGCCACTTCATCTTCGCTGGTGGTGGCGACGACACGATCTGCAGCGTCACCGAGCCGAACCGAGGTGACTTCGTCGATGGCGGTCCCGGCAACGACGCCATCGTGGCGGGAGATGGCGACGACGAGCTCGACGGCGGCGACGGCGTTGACCGAATCCATGGCGGCGCCGGCGACGACGACCTGCGCGCGGGGGACGGCCTCTGGTGGCAGGCGAACGACGGTGACACTCGCGTCTTCAACCTGTTGCAAGGCGGCGAGGGCAACGACCGTCTCTACGGCGGGGACGACTACGACGTACTCCAGGGTGGCGATGGCATCGACCTGCTGGACGGTGGAGGCGATGCGGACGTCCTGAGCGGCGACGGTGGGGAGGACTACCTGCGGGGTGGGACGGCGTACGACATCTTGTTCGGCGGCGATGACAGCGACGTCCTGCAGGGCAACGACGGCCCGGACACGATCTACGGCGACGGGGGCGACGGCGAGGTGGGCGCGGACGTCGTGGAGGGCGGAGGCGGCGAAGACATCGTCTACGGCGGGCCGGGTGACGACAAGGCCTATGGCAATGAAGGCGGCGATCGCATGCTCGGCGAAGGCGGTTCCGATCTCCTCCAGGGCGGCGACGGTCATGACGGAAAGCTCGATGGTGGCCCGGGCGATGACCGCATCTACGGCGGCACCGGCCTCGATCATCTCTACGGAAGCGCAGGCGACGACTACCTGAACGGCGACGAGGGCGTCCTGGACGACGGTGACGGTGGCACCGGCCGGGACCGTTGCGTGAGCATCCCGAGGCAGCGGAAGAGCAACTGTGAGAGCTGACCGAAGGAGCAGAGATGACGTCTAACGATTGGGTCGGTGACCCCGAGGCACTTGCCCGCCGGCATGCCGAGCGAATGCCCGCGGCGACGCAGCGTCGGGAGCTGCTCTGGCAGGCACCCGGGGCCTCGCTCGGCAGGTTGGCGGGGATGGCCGGTATCGACTCCCTGAGGCTGCTGCTGGACGAGCAGGTGCCACCGCAGCCCATGAGCGTGCTGATGCGGATCGCTCTCCGCGACATCGACGAGGGTCGGGTGACCGTAGAGGCAGAGCCTGCGGCCGAGCACCTGAGCTTGCTCGGCACGGTGCACGGCGGGTTCGTAGCAACCCTCCTCGACACCGTCATGGCCTCGGCAGTTCACTCGACGTTGGCAGCGGATCGAACGTTTGCCACCCTCACCCTCGAGGTGAAGATGCTCCGGCCCATCACCGACACGACGGGCAGGGTGACCGCTACCGGGACCGTCCTGCACGGCGGTCGCGCCCAGGCAACGGCCCAAGGCGCGATCAGGTCGATGCAGACCGGCAAGCTCCTGGCGATCGGCACCACCACCTGCATGTTGATGCCTTCCCCGACCCCCGGTCACGGGCGCGGAACCAGCGAAGCCGCGCGGCGATGAGTGGCGCGAACACCTACGACGCGGTGATCGTCGGGGCACGGTGCGCCGGTGCGACCCTCGCAGCGAGACTGGCGGGTGAGAACTGGCGCGTTCTGCTCGTGGATCGGCGACCCCCTCCGGCAGACGTGATCTCGACCCACATCTTATTCCCCAACACGGTGAGCCGACTCGCGCGAATGGGCGTCCTCGAGCGGATGGAGAGCCGCCACCGGCTCAATCCGTTCCGGCCACGAACCGAGATCCTCGGACACACGATCACCGGTGGTTTCACACCGATCGACGGCTTCGACCGTGCACTGTCTCCCCGCCGGCCGGTCCTGGACCGCGCGCTTCTCGAGGTTGCCGTCGATGCCGGCGCCGAGACTCGCTTCGGCGTCGGGGTCACGGACGTCATCCGGCGTGGCCGCGACCCCGAGGATCCGGTCACTGGAGTGGTGCTGGCTTCCGGGGAGACGGTCAACGCCCGGTGGGTCATCGGTGCCGACGGTCGGAGCTCGACCGTGGCCAGGAGACTGGGGCTGGAGAGGACCCGGCCGGCGGAGGGCGAGTGGGCCGGCATCTATGGGTACTGGCGCGGGCTCAAGACCGCCGCCGGTGCGGTTCAGATCTCAACCGAGAACCTCAACGTCACTGTGTATCCGTGTGAGGACGACATCAGCCTGATCTTCCTCGGTGTCGAACCGCACGAGGCGAGGGGCGACGCCGCTCGCCTGTACGGCACGCTGCTGCGCCGCATCGCTGAGGTCCCCAGCGCTCCGACAGCCCGGGAGGTCGAGCGCGCGGAGCTGATCGGTCCACTCCAGGCGGTACCCCGCACCATGATGCGCGGCTTCTTCCGTCGCCCGGTGGGTCCGGGGTGGGCACTGGTCGGCGACGCCGGCAGCTTCAAGCACCCGTCGACCGGACAGGGCATCGGCGACGCGGTCGAACAGGCCCACTTCGTGTCGGCCGCCCTGTGCGACGGCGAGGGTCTCCTCGATGACTACGAGCGATGGCGGGACGCCCGTGCTGCCGAGCACTACGACTTCTCCTTCCAGATGGGCGTCTTCCCGCAGCCCGGGCTCGCCGGACCGATCTTCGCCGGGCTCGCCAGAGATCAGGTCGCTAGTCAGGAGTATCTCGACATCTTCACCGGCCGTCAGCGGCCGCGGTCCGACGTCTTCACCGACGACAGGCTCGCGCGATGGCTCCATCGGGACGCCACCGTCGGCGCGTGATCTTCCGACAGCAACAGGAGAGGACATCTCATGAACGAAACCCACACCCAGCTGGAGCGCTGGTTCGGCGAGTACGTCGAAACCTTCCAGGCTTGTGCTCGCGGCGAGACCGAGGTGTCAGCCTTGCTGGACTACATCGGTGTGCCGCTCACCTTCGCTACCGACGGTGGAGAGGTTGCGCTGCTCACCGAGGCCGACGTGACCGCAGCTGCCCGGGCGATGATCGACGGCATGCGAGCGGAGTCCTATGACCACAGCCGCATTCTCGACCTCAGTGTCGAGGCGCAGAACGACAACTCGTCGCTGTGCCGCTGCACCTACTCGCGGCGCCGCAGCGACGGCACCGAGCTCGGCCGCTTCGCGGCCAGCTACCTCGTCATGGAGAGCGAGGTCGGCCTGCGGATCTCCACCGTGGTCGTCCAAGGCGGCGCCGCGTAGCCCGACCCGACAAGCCGGTGGCCGCCCGGGATCGATCGCGGGAGCCCTCAACGACGAGAAGTCAGGAAATCGTCATGGACGAGACCAGCGTGACCAAGATCCGCCTGCCCGGGAACCCAGGTGCACTCGGTCGTGGCGCACCAACGCCCGAGACCTGGGGCCGGCTTCCCGCCGGTCCCCGTTGGCCAGCCTTGGTGCAGACCATCGCACTGATGAGGTTCCCCTACCGCTTCCACAGCTACCTGCATCGGAGGTACGGCGAGACCTTCACGGTGCGGCTGGTGCCGGCCGGCCGGCCACTCGTCCTGTTCACCAGGCCCGAGGACGTCCGGGAGATCTTCGCCGGTGACCCGGAGGTGTTTCATGCGGGCAAGGGAAACGCGATGCTGGCCCCGGTCATGGGTGAGCACTCCCTGGTGCTCCAGGACTCCGAGGAGCACAAGCGAGCGCGCAAGCGGATGACGCCCGCGTTCAGCGGCCAGGCGTTGCGGGAATACCGGGGGATGATCTCCGAGCTCGCCGTCGCCGAAGTAGGTCAGTGGGAGCCGGGATCGGAGTTCCGCTCGATGGACCGGATGACCACGCTCATCCAGGAGGTGGTCCTGCGTGTCGTCTTCGGCGTCAGCGACGAGACCCGCCTCGCCGCGATGCGTCCGTGCGTCGCCGCTGTGGCCGACATCAGCCCTTCGATCGTGCTCGGGTGGTCCTACCCTCGTCTGCAGCGTCTCGGTCCCTGGCGGAGGGCCGCTGCGAACCAGGCGGACCTCGACCGGCTCATCTACGCCGAGATCGGCGATCGGCGCGTGGCCACCGACCTGGCTTACCGCACCGATGTGCTCTCCCGACTCTTGCGGGTGGACGATGAGAAGTCTGATGACCATCCCGTGGAAGGAATGAGCGACACCGAGCTCCGCGACCAGCTGGTCACCCTTCTGCTCGCTGGCTACGAGACCACAGCTATCGCGCTGTCCTGGGCGCTCTACGAGCTGGGGCGATGCCCCCATTTGATGCGGCGTACCCAGCGGGCGGCCGACGGCAGCGGCGCCGAGGACGACGCTTGGCTCGGCGCGATCGTGAAGGAGTCGCTGCGGCTACACCCGGTGTTCCACATCGCGGTGCGAACCCTGATGGAGGATGCCACCGTCGGCGGGGTAGACCTGCCTGCCGGATCGAGTGTCGCGCCGTCGATCGTCGTCGCGCACAGGGCCAGCGACAGCCATCCGGATCCGTGGAGCTTCCGACCCGAGCGGTTCATCGATGGCAGCCCCCCGGCGAACACGTGGATCCCGTTCGGGGGCGGTGCACGCCGGTGCATCGGCGCTGGCCTGACGATTGTGGAAGGGGTCGCGGTGCTCCGCGAGGTGTTCCGGCGGTTCAACGTGACCGCCCTCGTCGATGACGAGCCCCGGGTCCACAACATCACCACCGGTCCAAAGCACGGCGTGCGCGTCCGAATCACCGCTAGGGACTAGCGAGGGGTTGCGCTCACCGTTGTGGGAACCGTTGAGCAGCGCTCTCGGTCACTACTTTCGGTCACTCTCCGCGGGTAGCGTCCGCCCGGTCAGGCGAAAGATCGGAAGGGGTCTCGATGTCCACCAGGAGCGTCATGTGGGTCACGGCCGTCGCCCTGACGGCATCGGCCGCGCTCGTCGCGAGCACCGCGCCTGGGACGGCTGGAGCCGGAGCCCTTGGCGCCGAGCACCGCGTCTCGAAGACGGGGCCTGACGGAGACGCGAGGTTCCGCTCCGCTGACGTCGCCGTGGCGTACGACGAGCGAGCCAGGAGGTACTTGGCCGTCTGGGCCGCCGATGGGACGAACGACAACGAGTTCGAGGTGTTCGGCCGGTTCCTGTCTCGCTCCGGCGCCCCGGTCGGCGATCAGTTCCAGATATCGACCATGGGTCCCGCTGGCGACGTGACCTTCGACGCAGGCAGCCCCGCCGTGGTGTACAACCCGGCCGCGAACGAGTTCCTTGTTGCGTGGGAAGCCAGCGACGCGGTCGCCGGGGAGACGGAGATCTTCGTCCAGCGGCTCTCTGCGAACGGCGACCGGATCGGTGTGGACGGACAACAGATCTCCACGATGGGTCCCGACGGCGACGCGACGTACGACGCGCGCGAGCCGTCCCTCACCTACAACTCCGCCGATCACGAGTACCTGGTCGTGTGGCGCGGTAACGACGACACTGACGCGCTGGTCGACAACGAGTTCGAGATCTTCGTCCAGCGCCTCGCCACCGACGGGACTGAGCTCGGGGTCGATGACCAGCAGATCTCAAGAGGAGGCGCCGAAGGCGTCGAAGGCGCCGCAAGCTCCTTCGAGCCAAGCGTGGACTACAACGCCGTCACCAACGAGTACCTGGTCGCCTGGGCGGGTGGCGGCGCCGCAGATCCGCTGGTCGACAACGAGTTCGAGATCTTCGCCCAGCGGCTCGCCGCCGACGGGGTCGAGGTGGGCAAGGACGACCGACGCATCTCGGACATGGGCCCCAACGGCGACGACGCCTTCTTCGCATTGTCACCGACCGTTGCGCACAACCGGAGCGGCGAGTACCTCATTGCCTGGCAGGGCAGGGACGACCGCCTTGCGATCGGCATCTCGGTGTTCATCCAGCGGCTGTCGACCACTGGCTCCCAGCTTCGTCCCAACGACCGACGCATCTCTGCCATCGGGCGAGATGGCGGCAAGCTGAGCGCGCAGCTCAACCCGGCGGCGACGTACGACCCCCTCGCCGACGAGTACATCGTCGTCTGGTCGGGCGACCGTTCGGGCACGATCGCGGGCGAGGCCGAGATCCTGGCTCAGCGGCTCTCTGCGACAGGTGCCAACATCGGCATCAACGACCAACGCATCTCCGTCCAGGGGCCGGACGGCGACGCGGCCTTCAGAGCCGAGAGTCCGGCGGTAGCCTTCGACCCGTTCCGTCGCCGGTACCTGATCGCCTGGCACGGGGACGACGAGACCGGGGGAACCGAGGACGGCGACGTCGAGATCTTCGACCGGATCCTCACCGCCTCCTAGGGCGTCCTAGCGCCGTTGCCGCACTGGCCACGGATCGGCCACAAGTCGAGCGATGCCGGCTCCTACACCGGGTGCATCAAGGCGTCGCTGCCGCCGTCGACGAAGAGCACCGCGCCTACGACGGACCGTGCATCCACCGAGAGCAGAAACCGGATGGCCTCGGCCACCTCCCCCGGGTGTCCCGGCCGGCCGATCGGGCTCGGAAGGGCATCCGCGAACGCACCCAGCTCAGGGTCGTTGCGAAGGCGGTCGGTCATCGGCGTCGAGACGAGCCCCGGCGCTACTGCGTTGAGGCGGATGCCTGCGCCGAGCCATTCGGCCCTCACCCCGTTGACCCTCGCCCACCACGCGAGGGCCGCCTTCGTCGCCGGATAGACGCGGACGGCGTCGACCGCGGCCGCGGCGGTTCGCGCCCCTGCCTCGTCCTCGCGCAGACAGGCATCGGCCACCGCCCGGTCCCAACCGGGCTGGCAGGTGATCGACGTGGAAGCCATGAGGACCACGCCGGCGCCGTTCGCGGCGGCCAGGGACTCGCGCAGCCCTCGGGCGAGCGCAATAGATCCGAAGAAGTTCACCGAGACCACAACTCGGGAATCCACGCCGGTCAGGCCGGCGATGCCGGCGCACGGGACCAGCCCGTGTACGACGTCGGTGAGCGCCTGCACGCGGCCGACGGCTGCGTCTCGACCGGAAGGGGTCCCGAGATCGGCGATCACCTCGGCGTCCTCCCGGTCGATGCCGATGACGCGGTGTCCGTCACCGCGCAGCAACGTCGCCGTGGCGGCGCCGATCCCGCTGGCGATCCCGGAGACCACGAACGTCCGAATCATCGGGAGTCGAGGATCTGCATCGGTCGAGGTGACGCGTCCGCTCGCTCCGCTCGAACGGTCACCTAGGCCACGTTCGTCGATCTCGAGTCCCCGCCGAAGTCGGAGAGGTCGGCGTCGAGCCAGGGTGCGCCATCCATGGGGGCGGGGCGCTTGGGGTGGAGCATCGCGTCGGTCCCGCCATCGACGTAGAGGACGGTCCCCACGATCAGGCTGGCCGCATCGGAGAGCAGAAAACTGATCACCGCGGCGATCTCCTCAGCGCGTCCCGGTCTGCCGAGAGCGGTCGGGAACTCGTCGGCGAAGATGCCGAGCTCGGGGTCCTTGCGCAGGCGGTCGGTCATCGGGGTGGCGATCATGCCCGGGGCGACCGCGTTGACGCGGATCCCGGCGTCGATCCAGTCCGGTCCTACGCCGATGCGCCGCGCCCACCAGGCCAACGCTGCCTTGGTGGCGGGGTAGACGTGGACCGCGTCCACGTCGGTCGCCACCTTGCGTGCTGCCTCCTCGTCCTCCTGCAGGCACGCGTCCGCGACGGATTCGTACCAGCCTGGCTGGCAGCTCATCGCGTTGGAGGAGATCAGCACGACCGACCCGCCTGTGGCTGCCATCAGGCAGCGGAGGCCGCGGACCAGGGCGAGGGCGCCGAAGTAGTTCACCGAGACCACCTCGGCCGGGTCGACCCCGGTCAGCCCAGCGACCCCCGCACAGGGAATGACGCCGTGCACGGTGTCGGTGAGCTCCAGCACCTGGTCGATCGCCTCGGTGCGCCCCTCCGGCGTCGCGAGGTCCGCAATGACCTCGGCGTTCTCCAGATCGATCCCGATCACGCGGTGGCCTAGCGACCGCAGCTTCTCGGCGGTCGCGGCGCCGATCCCACTGGCTGATCCGGACACGACGTACACGCGGGAGGCCTGCCGGGGGGAGGTGATCATGCGAAGAACGTAACCGCTCGGTTACCTCCAAGTCAACCCGTTGGTTACAATTTTCTGAACCAGATGGTTACATCGCCGAGGGGTTCGTGGTGTGACTCGGACCACAACGGTTTCCACAGCGTTGGGTTCCTAGTCTCCGAGCGTCGACGCCTCACCGACGGCCTCGATGTCTGACGGCCACGTGCCGAGGGACGAGATTGCAGCACTAGGAGCTACTGATGTGGACCTTCCGTGGACGCCAGCGAATCTCTCGTGCGGTGGTGACCGTGACGGTCGCCGTGACCGCCCTGACCACTGCCGCGTCCCTGGGAGCCGTGGCTCCTGCTGCGTGGAGTGACGCCGCGGCCGGTCGAGCGGCTGCGGTGGCGGCGGCGAGCGCGCCGTGCGGCAGTGCGAATCCGCGCTCCCTGTTCGGGCCGATCAGCGAGACGGCCTGCTTCCTCAAGGCCCTCAAGTACGAGTTCCACACGGTCACCGTCGACGCGACCGGTCGCCGCATCGTGCGGACGCAACGGGCGATCGTCGGCTTCCAGACCCGGATCAACCTGGATGGCAAGGGTCAGGCGGAGCTGGTGGGGAAGGTGAAGCCGTCCGGAGGACTCGACAAGCTGACGCTCACCATCAACCGGCTCGGTGCCAAGCGCCCGCCGATCGCCGCGTCGGTCGAGGTGGTTGCCGCTGATCCCACGGGTTCGATCGGAGCCGAGAAGATCGCGTTCGGCTACGACCAGCTCGACGGCAGTGTGCCCGACGGCTTCACCGCCGAGGTCGACCTCGGCGATCTCCTCGACGAGGCCAGGCCCACCCTCGCGCTCGGGTTGCGGCAGGTCGCGCCGAGCGCCAGCACGAACCTGATCGCGGCAACCTTCGACGGGACCGCGGACCTCAGGACCGAACTGCTGGCGGCCCGCGTGCGATACGAGCGCTCGCCGACCACCGCGAGCCTGTCCTACCTGATGACCGAGCCCGGCGCCCTGGAGCTGACGACGGATCGCCCCGGTCCGGTCACCGGCGCCCTTGACTTCGGCGGTGACCAAGATGTGTCCGTCGCGGTCACAGCGCGAGACCTGCCGCCTACCTTCAGGGTCGACTTCAGCCTGGACACCCCGCAGATCCGCTACACCGGCAGCGATGCGGCCGGCGCCCCGAGCACGATCCGGGAGCTCGACGTACGGATCGATTCGGACGCGCCGCTGTTCGGGAGGGCGACCCAGCTCCGTGCCGCCATCAAGGGCCTGCCGTCGGGCACCGATCTCATCGCCGATTCCGTCAACGGCGACTTCAGCCTGGTCGCCAGCGCCCCGATCGACTCGATCGAGGTCTTCGCCGGCAGTGGTGCCGAGCAGGCGGACGACCTCCCGCCTGCCGGGACGCAAGGCCTCCGGTACGACGACCGGACCGACAAGCCGTTCGCGGTCGGCGCGCGGGTCTTCGGCCTGAGCTCGCTGCGTGCCCGGGTTGCCGACACGATGACGATCGCCGCCGTGACCAGGGGCGGGCCGTTCTCGTTGGCGGGCGAGATCGACGGCTTGAGCGCATCGGCGCAGATCGACGACCTCCCGGAGCGGGCATCGCTGCGGCTCGACACGGAGTCATCCACCCTCGCCTACACCGGCTCCAGCACGATCGACAGGCTGCGGGTCGCACTCGAGAGCGAGACGCCCCTCGTTGCGGACGCGACCGAGTTCGCACTCACGATCGAGGACCTGCCGACCGAGGTCGAGCTCATCGCCGACATCGAGAGCGGCGCAGCCTCCTTCGTGGCGAACGCACCGATCGGCCTGGTGGAGATCCTTGCCAAGAGTGCTGGGGCCGAGGACGACCTCGGGCCGCTCGCTGGCGGGGAGAGCGGCGTCGTTCTTCGTTCCCGCGACGGGGAGTTCTTCGTCTTCGGCCGGATCCGCGGGCTGAGGAGTGCAGGCTTCTCGTCAGAGCCCATGTCGCTGGAGACCGAGATGCTGCCGGGGCAGCGGTTCATCGTCGACGCCGTCATTGCGCAGGAAGACGGGCCGACGCCAGAGATCCGGGCCCGCCTGGAGGCCGACGCCCTGCCGGGGACCCTCAGCCTGGCCTTCGAGGAGAGCGAGAGCGGTGACGGCCTGATCCGATATCGCGCATCCGAGCGGATCGGAGAGCTGTCTCTGGACGTGACCGGCGTCGAGCTGCTCGAAGGCGCCGATGCGGCGAAGGCAGTGATCCATGGCCTGCCGACAGCAGTCGACATCTCGTTCCCGACGGCCGGGCCGCTGGCGGTGGTCGAGGCCGACGCACCCATCGAGCAGGTACGACTGGTCGCGGGAGCAGGGAGCGTCGTCCTTCCGGAGCGCAGCATCGCGGGTGACCCTGTGCTCCACGACCTGTTCAGCTTCGAGAACACTCCGGAGAAGGTCGAGGCATCGGCCCGGATCACCGCCCTCCGAGGACTGTCGGTCAGCCTCGACCCAATCAACGTGACCCTGCGCCAGGACGCCACCCAGACCCGCCCGATCGACCTGGTCGGGACGTTCGCGACGGACACCGGCGACCTGGTGGACGTCGATGCCGTGCTCGACAAGCCCGGCGCAACGACGTCCCTCTCGGTCGAGATGCCAGAAGACGGTCCCACCCGGCTCGTCTTCGACAACTCCGCCGAGATGCAGAGGTTCACCTTGCACGCCGAGGGCCTCTCTGGCGTCAAGAGCTTCGATGCCGTGTTCGACCGGGTGTCGCCACGGCTGTCGATCTGCCTAGACCCCGGCCCCCTGTGCCGTCGTACCAATCCCAACGTGCTGCCCCAGGGAGGCGCCAGCGGCGGCCGTCCGTATGCGGCCGAGTTCTCCATGGACTTCGAGGACTTCGGCACCCACGTTCCGGGACGGCCCACCACCATGAACGCCACGATCAGGCCTGTGGGCCTGGAGCCGGTCGTGTTCGAGAACATGAGGTTCGAGAATCTCGCGATGGACATGGGGTCGGGCGGGTTGTTCAGGGGAGCATGCTCGTTCGCAGTACGAGTGCCCCGGGTCTACGTCTTCATGGACTCGCGGAACCGGCCCTTCGTCATCAACCTGATCAAGTCGCCGCCGGTCCTCAAGAAGTTCCAGATCGGCACGGATGGTGACCGGGCGCGGGCGACGAACAGGATCGCGTGGCTGCAAGGGTGTGACGGCTTCCAGTTCCGGAGCGAGGATGCCGGGACGATGGACTGTGGTGGCGCCAAGCACATGGTCTCCGAGTCGGGCGACGCGCTCGACCGGCCGCGGGGTCAGGTCCTCCCGTTGTGCGGGATCGACTGAGCAGTCGCCGACCTCAGAGAGCGAAAGCAAGCCCAGACGGTGAGCCCGCGCGCAGGGCGGTGATCCGCTGCTCGATCAAGCCCAGGCCGCGACCCTTCGCGAACCCCTCCACCGTGGCCAGCAGGACATCGGCGCGAGCGACGTCGTCGGGAGCACCTCGGTCCAGCAGCGTCGCGGCGGACTCGACGTCCGCCCACGCGACGATCAATCCGGCGGACAGGTCTTGTCCCTGACGTCTGGCCTCTGCCAGGTGCGCGAGAGCGCGGGAGTGGTCGCCGAGGACCTGCGCGAGCTGGCCCAGACGTTGGCTCACGAGGAGGAAGCCGCGGGCCGAACCGGCCATGGCGATCCAGAGTGGCCGAGGCTCGAGCTCACGATAGATCGTGCGCGCAGCGTCGCGGTCGCCCACCGCATGGGCCGCGTCGGCGAGGAGGCACGCACCCATTCCCCACAGGACATCGCGCGGCAGCCGGATCCGATCCGTCCCGATCAACTCGCCAAGGGATGCCCTGGCCTCGTCGGCACGGCCGGACCGCGCGAGCACCATTGCCACACCTGCCCGCCAGACCCCGCCGTGGATTCCCGCGGTCACGAACTGAGAGGCCAGGTCGGCTACCTCCCCGGCGCGTCCCTGTTCGACCATCCTTTGCACGGTGGCCGACGCGCTGAAGTCCGCGGCGTCCGAACGCGCGCCCGTGGCGGTCGCGGTCGCCGTCTCCGCGAAGCGCTCTGATCGGTCGAGGTGGCCTTCGTTGAAGGCGAAAGTCGCGGCCCACGCCTGGCGGAAGTACATCCAGAACGGCTGGCGGACTCCCTCGGCGATCCGCCCGAACCGCTCGACGGCACCCCGGATCTCTGTTGTCCGACCGCCCTCGACGATCGCGAGCAACCGGTGAGCTTCCCCCTCGAGTCGCCGCTCGTCCATTCCGAGGTCGCGACCCAGCTCGATGAGCTCGGAGGCTGTTGCCAGTCGGGCGTGGATAGGCGTACCGGGGACGCGGTAGGCCAGGAGGAGCGCGTTGAGAGCGTCGGCCAGCACCTCGCCCCCACCCGCGTCGCGGGCCAGCCGGACCGCCTCGGACGCCACTGCCGTCGTCAGGGTGCGGTCACCGGTCCAGTGGTCGATGCGACTGAGTCGGGCGAGAAGCTGGGCTCGGCGCCCGGCCGATTCGTCGGGAAGTCGCGCCAGCGCCTGCCGGGCCATCGAGTGCTCGTCGGGCTCGAAGCTCGTGAGCTCGAAGTAGCGTTCGTGGCCGATCGCCGCTGTTGCCATCAGGTCGGCGTCGTCGAGGTGGGTGGCAATGTCGAACGCCGCCGCACGAGCGGCTCGCGAGTCGTCGCGGTGCCCGGAACGCCAGTGAGCTGCCGCGAGTCCGAGGAGGAGCGACGCCCTGCGCCGCCGAGACACAGAATCCTCGCCAAGGAGCTCAAGAGCCCGGGAATAGTGGAGCGCACTCGCTTCGTAGGCCAACTGGCGCTCCGCCTGCCAGGCAGCCCGCTCCAACCAGTTCACGGCGTCCTCCACCTCGAGTCCAGCGCCGGCGGCCGCGACCCGGTGGTGCGCGAGCTCATGCAGGTGGAGCTCGAGCGCGGGCCCGGTCCAGTGCCGCTCCAGCCGCTGCGCGTTCTCGAGATGCATGTGGGCCAAGCGGGTGGGCGACATGCTCGCCACGATCGCGTCGCGGATCAGGGGGTGGGCGAACGCGAATGCTCCCGGCTCGCTCCGCCTGTCGACGAGGAAGCCGGCATCGGTGACCCGCTCAAGCAGCGCCAATGCGACGGGGAGCGATACCTCCGCTGTCACTGCCAGCTCCGTCGGCCGCACGACGCGGCCGAGGCTGGCAGCACGGGAGATCAGGTCGCGGTCCGCCCCGGAGTACGCCGCGAGCCGACGCATCGTGAGCTGTTGGATCCCTTCAGGGACCGGCCACGCCCGCAGCTGCTTGTCGTCCGGCCACCCGCGGCCCGCGTCATGATGCTGCAGCAGGTCACGGCTGAGCTCGCGAGCGAGAAGCGGGTTGCCACCGGTGCGACTGCCGATCATCTCGAGGACAGGTTCCGGCAGAGCGCTGTCGAACTCTGCCGCCACCATCTCGCGTAGCTCCGCGTCGCCAAGCCCATCGAGCGTCATCGCTACGACCTCGCGCTCGCGTCGGATGTCGGCGAGCAGGTCACGGAAGCCTTCGCGCTGGTCGGCAACGGTGTTGCGGTAGGCGATCACGATGTTGACCGGCAGGTCTCGGACTGCCCGCTCGACGTGGAGCAGCATGAGCTGGGTAGGACGATCAGCCCAGTGCAGGTCATCGAGCACGAGCAGGACCGGTGAGGTGTGCGCCAGCCGGCGCAGCACGGAGGCAACGGCCTCGAACAACCGGTACCGCTCGGCATCCGGCTCCTCGCTGGAGGTGGTCTCTCCCTGCCTGAGCTCGGGCAGGATCCGCGCCAGGTCGACCTGCGCACGATCGAGGAGGTTGGAGATCTCGGTCGGGGACAACGGCCTCATGAGATGACGGAGCGCCTCGACGAAGGGTTGGTACGGCCCGGTGACGTCCTCGTCGCACCGCCCGAAGAGCACGATCTGGCCCGAGCCGCCGACCTGGAGCGCGGCCTGGGTGATCAACCGTGACTTGCCGATGCCTGGCGGGCCGGCAACGGTGAGGAACCGCCCTCCTTCCTCGGAATCTCCCGATGTCGCAAGCAGGCGCACTTCCCGAGTCCGGCCGATGAAGGCCCGGTCGGCCGCGGCCGCCACCGGGGGAGGGATCGGGACGTCCGCCGGGCTCCAGCCGACGGGCGAGCTGTCGGCGGCGCCCCCGCTCAGGTCCTCCTCGCGCAGGATCGCGGCGTGCAGGGTCTGCAGATCGGGGCCCGGGGACGTGCCGAGCTCTTCGACCAGTTGCCGGCGTACCCCTTCGAACACCCGCAACGCCTCTGCCGCCTCGCCTCGCCGGGCAAGTGCCAGCATCAGGAGCCCATGACTGCGTTCGAGGTAGCCGTCGCGCTCGACGAGCTCGCGGGCCGCTGCGATCGCTTCGTCCCCGAGGTCACCGCCGGCCAACGAGCCCATGTCGGCAATACAGCAGAGCATCTCGCTCAGCTCGCGATCGAGGTCTCGCCTCGTGCGGTCGAGCCATTCGCCATCGAGCTCAGGGAGGAACGGTCGGTCCATGATGTCTACTGCCGCCCGCGCGTTGGCAACGGCGCTCTCGGCCCGCCGCGCATCCCGGTCGCTCGATGCCGCGCCGACGTAGGACCGCGCCTGCGCGAGGTCGCTTGCGAGCTCGTTGATCACGATGCGGAGGCCACGCCCGTCCTCCAACGCATCGGAGCCCACGGCGTCGCGGACTCGCGAGAGCAGGGTACGGAGGTTGGCGCGTGGGTCCGCAGGGCGCTTCTCGGGCCAAAGGACGTCGACGAGTTCGTCGCGCGTCGCGCCTGTTGGATGGCGCACGGCCATGAACGCCAGCGCCGCCCGGCCCTTGCGTCCTGGGAGCAGGCCGGTGACGTCGATGCCCGCGACCTCGACCGCGAGGCCACCGAAGAGTCGGATCTTGACCTCGGGACCGCCCACATCGCCTCCAGCTCAGGAGCTCGTCAACCTGATGGCCCGAGAAGTCTCGACGCTATCAGCCCAAATCGCCCTCGGTGCCGCGTTCGAGGCAGGGGAGCGTGCTGGGGGAGCGAATCGCAACGGTTGTCACAACGGGCACGCGCCTAGCGTCCGAGTCTGCTGAGACCTCGAAGGAGCAGCCCATGATCTTGTCGTCTGCCACCGCACGCCGCCACGTGGTCCGAACCGTGATGCTGGCCGCGGCCGCGGCGGCATTCGCGGTCCCGGCCGCCGCCACGGCCCCCGCCGCCACGGCTGCCGCTGTGGCACCGCTCAGCTGCTCCGGCGATCCCGACGACGTCAGGGCGCTCGACCTGCTGGTGGACAGCCAGGTTGCCGAGGGCCTCTACGCCGTGCCCGAGGTGGAGCCACGGGGGCTCGTCGTGTTCTTCCACGGCTACACCGAGACGGTGGAGTCGTGGAGGCTGCATCTCGCCCGGGTCGCTCGTCAGGACGACGTCATCGCTGTGGCGATGAACTATCGCGGCCTGGTGTCGGTACCGAGCAACGATGACCTGCCCGCCTCGACCGGCATGCCGATCGTGGCCGGCGCGATGGACGGGGTCGCTGCTGCGCAGGCGTTCGACGCAGCCTGCCCCGGCTTGCCGCACATCGTCGCGTACGGCAACAGCCTGGGCGGCGGGATCGCAGGCATCGCGCTCGCGGCCGGCGAGGACCGCGCCGATGGCAGCCCTCTCTTCGACCACATGGTGGCGACCGCTGGCTTCAGCAACCTCATCGAGGGCTGGGCCGAGCTCACGGCCGGGTCGGCGACGCAGCAGCCGTTCTTCGTCAACGGCAAGGCCGACCTCGAGACGGAGACGGGCGGTACGCCGTTGACCGCCCCAGCAGCCTACGTGGAGCGGTCGAACACCCTGCGCTCCGCGGACATCGCCGAGTCCGGCGTGACTGCGGTGACCCTGGTGCACGGACTCGCGGACGGCACGGTGCCGGTCGACCAGAGCATCGAGCTGGCGCTGGCGCTCTCCGCGGAAGGCGTCCCGGTGGACCTGGTCCTCGCCGGTGGCGCTCCTGCGGGGACTGAGACCGGGTCCACCCTGGACAGCACGATCCTGGGGCTCCTCGGAATGCCCGCAACCGGCTCGCCCTTGGTCGGTCACCCCAGCGACCCCGATGCCACGAACATCGTCGCCGCGACGGGCTTCGCCCAGCTGTCGCGGATCTTCGCGGACGACCCCGGGCCGACGTGCCTGCGCGTCTCGTTCGTCGACGCCGGCGACTCTGCGGCTGCGCTCACCGACGGCCTGTGTGCGGCGACCTCGCTGCTCACGTCGCTGCTCGAGCCGGTGGCCGCGGTGCTGAGGCCGCTGAAGGGCGTCGTGACCGGGCTGCTCTGGTAGCCCTTCGATCCGCGATCGGGCCGTCCTCCGGAGCTCCGGGGGGCGGCCCTTTGTGTTGTGGCCGCGCCAACTGTGTCCCCGGTCACAACGATTTCCGCAACGGGGCGTGACTAGCGTCGCTGCGACCGCACGGTAGACCTCAGCGACTGTGCGAGCAGGGTCAAGATCAAGGAGCTCGCAACGCCATGACACGCCAGCCATCCCTCGGCGCATGCCGCCGACTCGTCGCGCTCATCACGGTCCTGCTGCTCGGGTCCCTCATCGCGGCGAACACTCCGACAGCAGCGGCTTCAGCGTCACAGCCCGCTCCCGCGATCGCCACGACGCAAACGCCGGCCGTGATCGCTTCGGCCCGCGACAGCTCTTCCGGCGACGACAGCTCCCCCGGCGGCGAAGACGCGGAGACCGCACCGTGCGACAAGACCGCGGGCTTGATGTTGTCGGGCGGTGGCCTGGCACTCACCCTCGTGCCTCCGTACTCCCTGATGAATCCGTTCGTCGCCCTGGGCACTGCACTCTCGATCGTCTTCTATCTCAAGTGCTTCCGGTTCGCGCCGGACGGTTCCCGGCGGACAGTCCTCACGCTGGACTATCTCTTGGACGAGGTGGAGCGGATCGCCGGCCGCGAGATCGAGAAGAGCAAGCGCGCGGAGTTCCAGCGGGTCTACCAGGACCTGGAGCAGACGTTCCGACTCGAGGTATCGAACCTGGAGAACCTGGAGACGATGACTCCCGCGGAACGCCAGCGGGCAGCGACGATATTGCAGACGATCGGCAACGACGCCTCGATGCTCGAAGCCGGATTCAAAGATCTGTCGTGGGAGGCGCTCCCGATCCTTTCCTTCATGGCCGTGCTCAAGAACGTCGCCTACGCGACCTCGTACAGCGTCACCGAGGAGGACGGATATCGCCAGTTCCTCGTGACGAGATTGATGCCGACCGAGCGCAGGGATTCGATCGACCTCCTGGCGACCAAGGAAGCGGAGCTGGTTCGCTTCGTGCGCAACGACCTGGTCATGCATCGTTCCTCGTACAAGTACGACGGCGTCGGCCTGAAACGGAAGTTCGAGACACACGCCGACACACTCCGCGACGGTGCGACGCTCTATCGGCAACGCTGGTACTGCGAGACGAAGAGGCCGAAGGGCTGCAACAACTTCGAGAGCCGCCGTAGCGAGTTCTTTGCCGCGGCCCAGAAAGCGCACGGGCATGCGCGGGCGGCGATCGCGCAGCTCCTCACCCCCGAGTACCTCGAGGCCAAGGCAGCCATGGACACCTATCGTGGAGCCCCGTTCCAGCTGACCAACAACCGTGGTGGGAAGTGTCTCGACGTCGCTGCCGGGTCGGCTGCGGCCGGCGTCGACCTGCGGCAGGTGGCGTGCGACCCGGATGTGTCCGACAGCTCGGTGACCGAACAGGTGTGGCGCTTCGTTCGAGCCTCTGGGCAGCTGGAGAACCTCCGGAGTGGATGGTGCCTCGATGTCGCGGGCGACGCGCAGGCACAGACCGACGGCAGCAGCGTCGAGCTGGCCGAGTGTGCGGACTTCGACGACGTGCCAGCGGACCAGGAGTGGGGAGTCCACCCGCTGGGCTACCTGGTGAACATGGCGGCCGGGAGGTGTCTCGACATAGAAGGGGCGGGAGCGGTGGCTCAGGTGAGACCATGCCGGTACGACCTCGGTCCGGGCGTCGGCCAAGGTCAGGACATTCACTATTACCAGCGTCGTGATGGCATCTACTGGTATGACTTCTTGCTCCGCCCGGCGCGAGGCGGTTCGACCGGGTCGCTTGCGAGCGATCCGGCCACCGACCAGACGTGGGCACTTGCCTACCTCGGGACACCGCTGTCGGCTCAGATTCCGGCGGCCCCGCCGACCAGCACCCTGCCGATCGCTGTCGACGACACCGCAGTTGCGGCTGACGGCGGTCGCCCGGCCAGCATCGACGCGCTGGCCAACGACCCGGTGCCCGAGGATGAGCCGAAGCGGGTGGTCGCAGTGACCAACCCCGCCCACGGATCCGCCTCGGTTGACGGAAGTGGCACCTCGGTGACCTACACACCCCACGCCGGTTTCTGCGGTGACGCGACGAGGGAGACGGACGAGTTCGTCTACACGCTCAACGGCGGCTCGACTGCGACCGTCACCGTGACGTGCCGGCCGGTGGATCAGGCTCCGGTCGCGGTGGACGACGCCGCGATCGTGGCCCAGGACTCGGCGTCGACGACGGTCGACGTACTCGGCAACGACACGGACGTCGACGGTGGCCCGAAGCGCGTCGTTGCCGTGGCCGACCCGGCGCGCGGGACGGCGACGATGGTCGGCACCGGGGCTTCGGTCTCGTATCAGCCCGATCCGGGATACTGCAATGACCCAGGCGATGCGCCGGTCGACGAGTTCGTCTACACGCTCAACGGCGGCTCGACTGCGACCGTCACCGTCACAGTGACGTGCCGGCCGGTGGATCAGGCTCCGGTCGCTGTGGACGACGCCACGGCCGTGGCCCAGGGCTCGGCGTCGACGACGGTCGACGTACTCGGCAACGACACGGACGTCGACGATGGCCCGAAGCGCGTCGTTGCCGTGGCCGACCCGGCGCACGGGACGGCGACGATGGTCGGCACCGGGGCTTCGATCTCGTACCAGCCCGATCCGGGATACTGCAATGACCCAGGCGATGCGCCGGTCGATGAGTTCTCCTACACGTTGAACGGTGGTTCGACGGCAACGGTGGCGGTGACGGTGACCTGTGCCGACACCACCGCCCCCGACACCGAGATCACGACCCGGGCGAACATCTTCGGTCAGACCGTCTTCGGCTCGCGCAAGGGTCAGATCGCGTTCCGTTCGCCCGACCCGAGCGCAACGTTCGAATGCAGCCTGGACGGTGCACCGTTCCGGTCGTGCACGTCGCCCGCGGATCTCGTGGTTTCGCGAGGACGTCACACGTTCGAGGTCCGGGCCATCGATCCGGCCGGCAACGTCGACGCCACTCCTGCGCGGCGGGTCATCTCCTGCACGGCGTTGTTCTAGGCCTCGCCGAGAAGAGCCGGAGTGCGCGTCCGCGTGAGGACTCGCAACGGTTTACGCAACGGCCGGCGCCTAGCGTGCGCTTGTCCGCATCGTCACTCGGGATCACGAAGAAGCGTCGGTCATCCAGGCCGTCGCTGCAGACCGCCCGAGGAGATCCTCATGCCGACGTTGAACCACCGTGGCTCCTACCCTCGAGTCCGGCAGATCCTCGGGGCGGTCGCGGTTTCGGCAGCGACCGCCGCGCTGACGTTGGTGTCGCCGCTGGTGCCCGCGGCCGTAGCCGGCCCGCCGGACAGCGTCTCGATCGCTGCCGACGTCAAGGTGGGGTCCACGGGTAGCGACCCGACCGGCCTCCTCGACATGGGTGGAACGGTCTACTTCGCGGCCACCCAGGGTGATCGCGAGCTCTGGAAGTCGAGCGGCTCCGGTGCCTCTCTCGTCCGTGACATCAACGCGGGTGCCGGCAGCAGCGACCCCCGAGAGCTGACCAGGAGCAGTGAGTCGGTGTTCTTCTTCAGCGCGACCGGATTCGGTGGTCGTGAGCTGTGGAGGTCGAACGGCACGACCTCCGGAACCGCCCAGGTCGGAGAGGTGAACGCGGGAACTGCCAGCAGCGCGCCGACCGAGCTGACCATGGTGGGCAGCACCCTGTTCTTCAGCGCCTTCGACGGCACCGACCGCGAGCTCTGGAAGACCAATGGCACTCTCGCCGGGACCGTCCAGGTCAAGGACATCATGCCCGGCGCCGGTAGCGGCGACCCTCAGGACCTCATCCAGGTCGGCGGCACCTTGTTCTTCACCGCGGTCCACGCGGGCCCTGCCAGCCGCGAGCTGTGGAAGTCGGATGGCACCGCCGCGGGGACGGTGCGGGTCAAGGACATCTATCCCGGCACGGATGGCAGCTTTCCGCTTGATCTCACCGCTATCGGCCCAACGGTGTACTTCAGTGCGTTGGACGGCCCGGGCGCTCACGAGCTGTGGAAGTCGGATGGTACAGCGGCTGGCACCGTACTGATCAAGGAAAGCACACCCCGGCGACCCAGTGAGCTGACGAATGTCAGCGGCACGCTCTTCTTCACAGGGGACGGGGCAGCAGGTCGCGAGCTCTGGAAGTCGAACGGCACCGCGGCCGGAACGGTGCTCGTGAAAGACATCGTCATCGGCACGCAGATCAGCGGCCCAACCGAGCTCTCCGCTGTCGGCGGCCGGTTGTTCTTCCAGGCGGGGCCGGATGCGAACCGTGAGCTGTGGACCTCGAACGGCACCCCTGCTGGGACGGTCCGGGTCAAGGAGATCAGCGCGGCCGGAAGCAGCAGCCCGAGCGAACTGACCGACGTAGCCGGAGTTGCGTACTTCTCCGCGACCGATGACGAGTACGGGCGTGAGGTGTGGCGCTCGGACGGCACCGTCGCCGGAACCGCGAGAGTGGGCGACATCGCGGCGGGCACCGCGAGCGGCGCGCCGACGTACCTCACGGTCAGCGGCGGTCAGCTCTTCATGTCGGCCGAGGACAGTGTCCATGGTCGCGAGCTCTGGCACACGACGGACACGACTCCGCCGAACACGTCGATCACCTCCGGTCCGGACGAGGGGTCGACGACCATGGACGCCCCGATCACCCTCGGGTTCGCGTCGAGCGACGTCCCCTCGACGTTCCAGTGCCGCTTCTCTGCGGTAGAACCGGGGCAGGAGTCAGGACAGCTGCCCGCTTTCGGCCAGTGCTCGACAGCGAGCTCCCACACCCTGACGCCCGATCCGGCCCCGGGATCGCGTGTCACCGTTGAGGTCCGAGCCACGGACGCCGCCGGCAACGTCGATCCCACCCCGGCCTCGCGGACATTCTCCGTCGTCCCGTCTGATGCTCGGCCGGTCGCGGTCGACGACGCGATCACCGTCCAGCGGGAGATCGACCTCCCGGCTGCCCTCGACGTGCTCGCCAACGACACCGATACAGATGGTGGCCCCATCCAGATCGAGTCGATCACCCAACCGGTCAACGGTTCGGTGCAGATCGTCGACTCGGGCTCGCGCCTCTCGTATGAGCCCAGTCGGCAGTACTGCAACGACTCGGGTCCCTTCACCTACACGTTGAACGGGGGCTCGACGGCCACGGTCAACGTCACGGTGCTGTGCGGCGACTCGCCCCCGGTCGCCTTCGACGACGACATCTCGGTGATCCGTGGGGCCGGCCCGTCCTTGCTCGACGTGCTCGCCAACGACAGGAATCCCGACGGCGGCCCGATCCGGATCGAATCGGTCGGCCACCCGAGGAACGGGTCCGTGCAGATCGTCGACTCGGGCTCCCGTCTGGCCTACGAGCCGGACCGGAACCTCTGCAACGACTCGGGCCCCTTCACCTACACGTTGAACGGGGGTTCGACGGCCACGATCTCCGTGAGGGTCATCTGTGAGTCGCGGCCGATCGACCAGACACCGGTGGCGGTCGATGACAGCGCGAGCGTGAGTCAGAACGCGGAGCCAACCTCGATCGATGTGTTGGCCAACGACACCGACCCTGACGGTGGTCCGATGGTGGTGGAGTCGGTGACCCAGGCTGCGAACGGCACGGTCGAGATCACCGGTTCTGGTTCGGGACTGGCCTATGCACCGAGCCCCGACTACTGCAACGACGGGGGCGATGCTCAGGGCGATCAACGCTCCGGACCGCCCGAGACGTTCTCGTACACGTTGAACGGCGGGTCGACGGCCACGGTCACTGTGGGGGTCACCTGCGAGTTGGCGGTGGACGAGGCGCCGGTCGCGGCCGATGACGCCGCATCGATGCCCGAGGACGCGGAGCCAACCTCGATCGACGTCTTGGCCAACGACACCGACCCTGACGGTGGTCCGATGGTGGTGGAGTCGGTGACCCAGGCCGCCAACGGCACGGTCGAGATCACGGGTTCGGGTTCAGGACTCACCTATGCACCGAACCCCGGCTACTGCAGTGACCCGGGGTCTCCGGACACCTTCACCTACACCCTCAACCGTGGGTCCACAGCGACCGTCGAAGTGACCGTCACCTGCGCCGACGAGCCACCACCGGCCGACACGGCGGCCCCGCAAACGGTGATCACCACGGCTCCGAACCTCCTGGAACAGTCGCTGTGGCTGGCGAAGAGGGGAAGCTTCGCCTTCACCTCCGACGAGCCAGGCTCGACCTTCGAGTGCCGGGTCGACCAGGGCGTCTTCGCGCCGTGCACCTCGCCGCACGCGCTGACCCTTCCCTTCGGCTCCCACACCTTCGAGGTCCGCGCGATCGACCAGGCCGGCAACGTCGATCCCACCCCGGCCGTCCGCAGGGTCCTCGTCCTCGGCCTCCTCTGAGGTCCGGTCGAGCCCGCGGCGCAGACCAGGCGGCCGGGTCGGTTCCTTGGCTGCCGCCAACGGTTTCTGCAACGTCAGGCGTCTAGCGTGCGCTTGTCCGCGTCGCCACTCGGGTTCACGAAAAGGGCGTCGGTCACATCGCCGCCTTTGCGCACCGCCCGAGGAGACCAACATGTCGACGCCGAACCAGCACAACCCCATCGATCGCCGAACCCGGGGGATCCTCGCGGCGGCTGCGACGTCCGCTCTGGCCGTCGCGTTGCCGCTGGTGTCGCCGCTGGTGCCGGCGGCCGTCGCCGGCCCGCCGGACAGCGTCTCGCTCGTTGCCGACATCGAGGCCGGTCCCACGGGCAGCAGCCCTTCCGATCTACTTGACATGGGTGGCACGGTCTACTTCGCGGCTGGCCAGCCTGACCGCGAGCTCTGGAAGTCGGACGGCTCGTCTGCGGGGACCTCGCTGGTCCGCGACATCAACGCAGGGGCCGGTAGCAGCGATCCCCGAGAGCTGACCAGGAGCAGTGGATCGGTGTTCTTCTTCAGCGCGGCCGGGTTCGGTGGTCGTGAGCTGTGGAGGTCGAACGGCACGACCTCCGGAACGGCCCAGGTGGGAGAGGTGAACGCGGGCAGCGCGAGCAGCGCACCGACCGAGCTGACGATGGTCGGCAGCACCCTGTTCTTCAGCGCCTTCGACGGCACCGACCGCGAGCTTTGGAAGACCAATGGCACCCTGGCCGGGACCGTCCAGGTCAAGGACATCATGCCCGGCGCGGGCAGCGGCGACCCTCGGGGCCTGACCCAGGTCGGCGGCACCTTGTTCTTCACCGCAGCCGATGCCGGCGGCCGGGAGCTGTGGAAGTCCGATGGCACCGCAGCGGGGACGGTGCGGGTCAAGGACATCAGTCCAGGCAGTGCCAGCAGCGTCCCGCTCAGCCTCACCGCCATCGGCCCGTCGGTGTACTTCGCTGCGATGAGCGGCTCGGGTGTTCCCGAGCTGTGGAAGTCGGACGGGACCGCGGCTGGCACCGTACGGGTCAAGCAGACCGCGCCCACACTGCCGAGCGAGCTGACGAATGTCGGTGGCACGCTCTTCTTCTCCGGGAAGTCATCGGCCCACGGCACCGAGCTGTGGAAGTCCGACGGCACCGCCGCGGGCACGGTGCTCGTCAGCGACATCGTTCCCGGCGCCCAGAGCGGCCGGCCGACCGAGCTCACGGCTTCCGGTGACCGCTTGTTCTTCCAAGCGGGGGCGGACGTGAACCGTGAGCTGTGGACGTCGGACGGCACCGAAGCCGGGACGATCCAGGTCAAGGAGGTCAACGCGGGCGGGAGCAGCAGCCCGAGCAACCTGACCGATGTCGGCGGGACGGTCTTCTTCTCCGCAATCGATGATGGAGACGACATCGAGCTGTGGAGCTCCGATGGCACCGCCGAGGGAACCGTGTTGGTCGACGACATCAATCCGGGGTTGGCGAGCAGCGAGCCCAGTGCGCTGACGGTCAGTGGCGACCGGCTGTTCATGGCGGCGGATGACGATGCAGCCGGCCGAGAGCTGTTCTCCGCGACCGACACGATCCTTCCGAACACGTCGATCACCTCGGGCCCGGCCGAGGGCTCGACCACCACGGACACCCAGGTCACCCTCGGATTCGCCTCGGACGACATCCCGTCGACGTTCCAGTGCCGCTTCACCCTGGTGGCGCCGGAGCAGCAGGCAGGAGAGACTCCTGACTTCGGTCAGTGCTCGACCGCGAGCTCCCACACCCTCGCCCCTACGCCGGCACCAGGCACGCTCGTGACCTTCGAGGTCCGAGCCACGGACGCCGCCGGCAACGTCGATCCCACGCCTGCGGCGCGGACGTTCACCCTCGCCACCTCAGATGCTCCACCGGTTGCCGTCGATGACGCCACGACCGTGCGCAAGGATGCGGCGGCGACGGAGATCGACGTACTGGCCAACGACACGGACCCTGACGCTGGTCCGAAGCTGGTGCGGTCGGCGACCCAGCCGTTCAACGGCACGGTCGAGATCAGCGGATCCGGCTCGAGGCTGACCTACGCACCGAACCGCGGGTACTGCAACGACACCGTCGGCTCGCCGGCTGATCGCCCCGGGCCCCCGGACACGTTCACCTACACCCTGAACGGCGGCTCCACCGCCACAGTCACGGTGAGGGTCCCCTGCGCCGACGAGCCGCCGACGGACGGCTCGACCGCCCCGCAAACGGTGATCACCACGAAGCCGAACCTCCTCGGGTCGTCGCTGTGGCTGGCGCAGACGGGAACCTTCGCCTTCACCTCCGACGAACAGGGGTCGACGTTCGAGTGCCGGGTCGACCAGGGCGTCTTCACTCCCTGCACCTCACCGCACGCGCTGACCATTCCCTTCGGCTCCCACACCTTCGAGGTCCGCGCGACCGACCAGGCGGGCAATGTCGATCCCAGTCCGGCCATCCGGAGAATCCTCGTGCTCGGGCTCTCGTAGCCGATGATCAATCGCTGCATTCAACAGCCAGGTAAGGAAGACTTTCGTGACTCGTCCTCAGCGCGCCCTCGAGTTCCGGCTCGGCCTCACCGCGACCGCCCTAGCGACGGGATTGGCGATGATGTGCCTGGGCCTTGGCTCGGGAGGTCAGGCATCCGCTGTCTCCGCCGCCGTGTCGGAACCGACCCCGGTCGACGTACTGATGAACGAGGAAGCGGAGGTCGTGCAACGCGTCGAGGACATGACGCTCCGACGCGACTCGAGTACGAGCATGAGCGGAAAGACGACGAACTACGAGATCACCGCCTCCGCCTACGGGACGGAAGGATTCGCCTACTACAAGCACTGGGCCTGTTCGAAGAGTTGGTGGACGCCCAGGGGGTGCAGCAATTTCGGAGCTCGCCGGACCGAGTTCTTCGCTGCGGCGCTGGCCAAGCACCGTGAGGTGCGAGCCGAGCTCTTGAGCGCGTTCGACGTGTCGTACCTCGCTCACAAGAATGAGCTCGACCCCTACTTGGGACTGCCGTTCAGGCTGGTGAACAACGTCACGACCCAACAGGGTGCTCTCGGACCCTCCGCCGCGAGCACGTGTCTGGGCGTCGAGGGCATCGCGGTCGGTCTCTTCGGCTGTGACTTCGATCGCGCCACGACCGGCCAGGCCTGGCGCTTCGTGCCTGGGACCGGGTTGGTCAAGAACACGTCGTCGGGTCTGTGCCTGGACGTGACGGGAGACCCGGCCGCCCAGATCGACGGACTGTCGGTGGTCATGGCCGAGTGCGACGCCACCGGCGATCCCTTGCGCGCCGACCACCAGTGGGGGATGCACCCGCTGGGCTACCTCGTGAATCTCGCGAATGGACGCTGCCTCGACATGGGCGGCGCGCCCTCGACCAGCAACGGCACCGGCGCACGGGTTGCGACCTGCGAGTACGGGTTGAGTCCCGGGCCGAACAGCCTGGCTTCCTCTGAGGGGATCAGAGCAGTGGACCCGGCCACCGAGCAGTCGTGGAGCATGTCGTACATCAGGGGCGGGACGGACCGGTTCCTGCCGGCCCCGGTGCCTCCGCGCACCACGATCGACAGCGGGCCGAGGGGAGAGGTCGACTCGCGGACTCCATCGCCACCCTTCACGTTCAGCAGCCGCATCCCGGGATCCACCTTCGAGTGCAGCCGGGGTGGCCGAACGTTCTCGCCGTGCGTCTCACCGGTGGAAAACCCCCTGAACATGCAGCCCGGACAGCACCTCTTCACGGTCCGTTCGATCAGCCCCGACGGCGTGGTCGACCCGAGGGGCGCGACTCGCGTCTGGACCGTGGTCAGGAAGGGACCCGCCTGAGAACCAGTCCGTAGAGAGAGCGCCAGTCCTGACCCCTTGTGCCACCGCTGCCCTCGGCCGTGACGACGAACCTCCGTCACCGGTCCGGGGACCATTCGGCCAGGGTGGCGACGTACGCCGTCCCATCGGGCCCCGAGTTCGATCGAACGGTTTCGACATCGGGCGGCCGCCCGACTGGTGCATCAAGAACTCATCCTCGAACCTCGAAGAAGCCAGGCGGCGACCTCTGCTCCGCTAACAAGCGCAAGAGTTGCGGGATTGTGATTGGGTGCTGAGCCACGTCAGCGGCTGCGGCTCCGCTGCTGAACGCCTGTCACCTGTCCTGGATGCGGACCAGGCCGGCCAGGGTGGCGACGTACGCCGTCCCGTCGGGTCCGAGGTAGATCGCGGCGTAGTGGTTGTTCCACTGGATGCCGGTGCCGGTGAGCCGGCTCCACACGGTCCTGCCGGTGCGGATGTCGATGGCCGTGAAGTACCACGCGTCGACGAGTGAGCCGAGCACCGAGGTGAGCTTCGGCTTCGTGTAGGCGTAGAGAAGGCCGTTCCCGAGTGAGGCCTTCGCCACCGACGTGGGCGCGATCGAGGGGTTGGTCCAGGCGACATGGCAGCCGTCGTCGTCGACCATCACCCGCGCCAGGCCCGGGGTCGTGGTCTGGCCGAGGATGGTCGAGGTCGGGTCCTTGTAGCCGTAGTTGTTCTCGATGATGAACGAGCTGCCCGCGGCCACCAGGCTGTTCTCGGTCGTGCCGGCGTTGTCGGCGAGCACCGGAACCGCGCAGTGGAGCCGGTCGGACACGCCTTCGCGCCGGTCGTAGACGAGGATCCGGGTCTTCGGGTCTGCGTTGTCGTTGATCGCGACCCATCGATCGCCGAGGAGGGTCGGCGTCGTGCCCGAACCCTGGGACAGGTTGCCGGTCTTGAGGCGCGTGCCGCGGTCGTAGGCCTCGCGCCACGTGATCTCGGGCTCGCCGGCGGCGGTGGCGTCGAGGCGGTAGAGCGCGTGGGTCGACACGACGTACATTCCGCCGGTCTCGTCGGTGGACACCGAGTTGGTGACCTCCTCACCCTCGGGGAGGCGGGTCACGTTGACCTCGCCGGTGTCGCGGTCGAGGGTGCCGACGCGCCCCTGCTGGGTGAAGAACCAGATCCGACCGTCCCAGTCGGGCATGGTCGCGATCAGGCAGTCGTCGGCCGGTATCTGGCCGGCCACGGACCACTCGTCCTGCTTGACGAGCTGGCCGTCGGGCCGCACCTCGATCTTCTGGATGGTCTTCTTGACGGTGGTGGGGTAGGCGACGTCGTCGGCGTCGAGGAAGAAGTAGGTGCCGCCACAGATGTCGGTGAACGGGTTGGCACCGGCCAGGAGGTTGCGCGCCGAGGTGCGCATCTCGGAGATCGGCCGCAGCGTGACCGGGTCGATCACCATCATGGAAAAGCCCTCGAGTCCGCCGCAGAGGCCGACGATGCGCCCGTGGGAGTCGAACGCGATCGTCGCGCACTCGCGGACGCCGTACGACGCCGACGTCACCTTGAGGTTGCGGCCCAACGGCCCGCTGACCTGGTAGGCGTCCGAGGCATAGGCGTCGTTGTGCATCGTGTTCCTGCCGTCGGGGGAGAGCCACGGACTCTGAGGGATCGGCGGGTGGGAGATCGGCTGCGCCGTCGCCGGCGCTCCGACGAAGCGCGGCACGAGCAGGTCGGTCGGCAGCGAAGGGATCGGCAGACCTGCGATCGCGGGGATCGGCGGCACCGGGACCTCGGTCGAGTCCGCACCTGCGGCGGACGCAGGGTTCTCAACGGAGGCTGCGAGGAGCGAGACGCCGGTCGCAAGCACCGCGAGAGCGCCTCGCATGGTGGTCATGGGCGGACATTAACCGACTGACTACAAGGGGTCAACCATTCGGTTACGCGCTCTCGTCGCGGATCTGTTCCCGACCGAAACGGTTCCCGCAACGGGAGCCTGCGAGTCTCGGCGCGGACCACCGGACGACCCGCGCCGGTACGACCTACCCGGCCCGCCCACCCGGTGGCTTCGATCGAGGAGATCTGCGTGACCCACGCCGCGCGACGAACGCTTCAACACAACAGGTGGGCGAACCGCTCGCAGAGGCGTGCTCGGCTCCAGGTCGGCGTCGTCGCGACCGCGCTGCTGGCGACTCTGCAGCTCGCGGTGAACGCCAACACCGACGAAGCGGAGGCAGCCGCCTGCCCGGGCAACCTCACCGCAGGGGGACTCCCCGTCACCGGGGACGAGTGCTTCGTCGGCGGCGACGGCTCCGTCGAGATCACCAACCCGCGCCTCGGTGACTCCGAGGGCGTTCAGGTGACCGGGAAGATGGTGCTGCGAGACGGCACCATGACGGCCGAGAACTCATCGTCTCCGCTGTTGATCACCGTCGGTTCCCAGCCCGTCGTCGCGGGCGATCTGACCGTCGGCATCGCTGAGCTGTGCGACATCGCCACGCCGCGCTCGCCGGACGTGATCCGCGAGCCCGCGCCCGTCGAGCCGGACGCTGACGACTTCGCAACCGGCGTGGACCTGTTGCCGCGTGAGACCGGGTGCCGGGACACGGGCGCGATCACCGTCCAGGCGCCGAACCTCGAGTTCGCGGGGCGGCTCGCCGGCATGGATCTCGACGTCCTCAGGGAACGTCCGCTCGTTCTCGGAGTCGACGACGCCCGAGGTGGCCGGGTCTTCGGGACCTTCGCGCTGACCCTTCCGACACCGCCGTTCACGGGTGAGCGGATCGGCCTCGGGGCCGAGTTCTCCAGCGAGCAAGGTCTTGCGCCGACGTCGATTGCCATCGACCTTCCAGGGCGCATCCCGCTCGCGATCCCCGGCGTCGTCGTCTCCGACCTGTTGGCCTCCATCGATCCGCTCAACCAGCGCGCGTCCGCGGCGGCGCGGATCATCCTGCCGTCGCGGATCGGGCTGTTCGGGAGCATCGCCATCGACCAGGGCAGGCTCACCCAGCTCGGTGCGGAGCTCGCGTTCCCCCGGCCCGTTCCGCTGGTGGCAGGGGTCGGCTTGTCCACCATCGGCTTCGACTTCGAGACCGCGACGTCCACCTCGGACCTCAACGGCAGGGTCACCAACAGTCCAGCCTCGTTCGTGGGCGAGGTGACGTTGATCGCCGGGCCGTCGATCGCCGGCCGGGGCCCGATCATCGGCGACCTCGCCATCAGGATCGCCGGGCCGACCTTCTCGCTCACCGGGGACATGTTTGCGTTCGATCGCAAGATCAAGCTCGCCAGCTCACGGATCCTGGTCTCTACCAGCCCGGCGCGGTTCGAGGCGCAGACATCGTTGAGCTTCTTGGACATCATCGCCGGCCGGGTGTTCCTAGGAGTCACGCCGAACGCCTTCACGGGTCTGGGCCAAGTAGCCTTCTCCATGCCGAAGAAGCTGCCGTTCATCGGCGGCAAGAGGTTCGGCGGCATCCAGGGCGTCATCTCCGACAGGGGTGCCGGGGGCCTCGTCACCATTGATCCCCCGTTCTTCAAGCCCTTCTCCCTGGGCGCGTCGGTCTCCTTCGACCCCACGTCGTTCAGGATCGTGAAGAGCATCCAGTCCCTGATCACCGTGCGGCCCACCCGGATCGGTGCTCGTGGCGTCGGCCGAGACGGCTTCGCGCGCCTCGCCGCGGCGACCGCCGAGCTGCGGATGCCGCGGGGCCTTCCCGAGGCCTTGATCTCGATCGAGGGCATCCGGGGAGCCCCTGACGCCGTCCGGTTCCGCTCGGGGGGCACGTCGGTCAAGGCGGTGCGCCTGTTCACACAGGACGACGTCGCCTACTTCGGCCTCAAGAGGCCGCCGGCCGGCCCGCTGAAGATCACGAGCCGCTCGCCGATCTCGAAGATTCAGCTCCTTCGCGCCCGGCCGTTCCCCTACCTGGATCCGAAGGACGTCTACATCCAGGAGCCGCAGCCTCCCGTCGCAGCCGGGACCCCGGTCCGGGTCTGCTGGAACATCCAGCACGCACCGCGGGGAGCCGTGGTCGACCTCTTCGAGGACCAGAACGGAAGCCTCGGCACGGGTCGCCAGATCGCCAGCGGCCGCGCGCCACGGGGCTGTTTCAGCGTGCCCACGGCCGGACTCGAGCCAGGCAACCACTGGGTCTACGGGACGATTCGCGTCGGAGCCCACCCGATCTCATCCCGCTACTGGCCAGTCCCGATCGTGGTCACCGACCGTTCTGCGCTGCGAGCCCCGTCCGACGTGGTCGTACGCCGGACCCGTGACGGCGCCAAGGTGACGTTCGAACCGGTCCGGGGCGCAGCCGGATACGAGGTGACCGCGCAGCCCGTCGGTGGTTCCGAGGGGCGCGAGGTCGTGAGCGAGCTGCTCGCCGTGTCCGACCGTCCCGTCGCCGACCTGTCCTTGCGCGGCGCTCGGCAGTGGGAGATCAGGGCGCAGGCGTTCGGCCCGGACGGGTCCCGCGGCAACCTTTCGCGGGCGTTCACCACCTCGGCGGTCGACCCGGTCGTCCTGGACGGCCAGGGCAACGGCTACGCGCAGGTCGGCGAGCCCTGGGCGCTCGATCTCGACATCGACGGCGGCACCTCGGTGCGACTGGTGTCGGGCCCGCGCTCGGCGAGCCTCGACGGTGACCGGGCGCTCCTTGCCTGGACACCGGAACCGGCCGCGGGAACGCGGCCTCCGGTCGTGTTCGTCGTCGAGGCGTGCAAGGAGGACCGCTGCGTGCAACGCGAGTTCGTCGTCGCCGTCCTCGGCCGCAACCTGGCGCCCTTCGGGCCGGCACGAGGGTTCGCCGTGACGCCCAACGTCATCCGTCCCGGTGACCTGGTGACGCTCCGGGCCCAAGGCGTCGACGGCGTGCCCCGGGTCAGGGTCGACGGCAAGGTGGTCAAGGCCAGGCGTCTCAACGAGTCGGCGGTGACATTCCGTGCACCCCGGCTCCGGGCTGGGTCGCACTCGGTGTCGCTGAAGATCGGGTCTGAGTTCGCCGAGACCCAAGAGGGAGCGTTCACCGTTCCCGTCGGGCGGTAGAACGCCGACCCCTCAGGTGCCGGCGCTGCTCACCGGTCAGCGCCAGAACGTGCCGTGTCGCCCCGAGCGGCGCACTGGCCGGCACGGAGGGCCGCGCGCACCGCCAGCCACAGCGAGCCGAGCGAAACCACCGTCAGCAGCAGAATCTCCAGCCGCCCAGTACGAGACCGCATGGGAGTCACTGTTGCACGGCTCCCAGGGCGGCGCTCGCCTTCGGGCGATTTCACGCGTCGTCGACACCTTTGTCTCGCTGACGCCACAACGGTCCGCGCAACGGCCTCGCCGTAGTTTCGCCGGGGTGGGCAGGATCCGTCGAGCAAAGGCGTTGGTCGTATGGGTCTCGTTGCCGGAGAGGTCGGCATGATCGACGACCACGCCGTCGCGATGAAGGAGCTGCACGACAAGCACTCGGGGCCGCTCCTGGCGCACTGCCTGCGGCTCACGGGCAGCGACCGGGCGCGAGCGGAGGACGTGGTGCAGGAGACGATGCTGCGAGCCTGGCGGAAGTCGCCGCTGCTGACCGAGTCGCGAGGGTCGGTCCGCTCCTGGCTCTTCAGGGTCGCCCGCAACATCGTCATCGACGAGTGGCGCACCCGGCGAGCGCAGCTCGAGTTCGCGTCTGCGGACCTGCCCGAGCTCGAGGCCGCGGGCGATCACGTGGACGACGTGTTGCTGTCGTGGGTGGTCGCCGACGCGATGAGCTCGCTGTCGGCCGATCACCGAGCTGTGCTCGTCGAGTGCTACTTCCGCGATCGATCCGTCGCGGACGCGGCACGGCTGCTCGGAATCCCAGAGGGCACGGTGAAATCTCGCACCCACTACGCGCTGCGCTCGTTGAGGGTGCTCCTGGACGAGCGTGGCGTCACCGAGTAGGCGGTTGGCGCTCTGTCGCAAGGGCGACGGGTCGTCGTACCTCTCCGACATCAGCATCACGATCGATGGGATGAATGCCATGCTGCGGCTACTCGGGTGGATCGCTAAGAAGCTCGGCCTCGGCGGTTCGACTTGGGGGGCCTCGTCGAACCGCCGAGGCTGCTTGGCACGCTCTCGTCGTCGTACCGGCGAGCCACCTCGCCGAGGCCCTGGCCCACCGGGCGAGGTGATCGATCTCAGCGAGTGGCGCGAGCCGCCGGGTCAGCTGTGAGCCGAGGGACCGGCCGGGCCGCGATTGTCCGTAGCCCGGCCGGACGACTCATCGGTCAGTCATCGGCTCCGAGGTCGACGCCGATCACCAGCAGCGCGCTGGCCGCGTCCGTCACGCTCACGGTGTCGTCACCGCCCAGGGTGTTGATCTGCAGCGAGTCGTTCACCTCTTCGCCGGTGATGGTCATCGACGTCGGAAGGCCCGAGACGGCGACACTGCCGTCCGTGGCGTCGACGTCGACCACGTCCGCTGCGCCGGTGCCGTTGATGGTCAGCGCGTCGGCGGCACCGTCCCCCTGGCCCTCAGGAACCGCGAGATCGACATCGACCGCGGTGAGGCCGGTGCCGCTGAGGTCGTTGACCGTCACCGTGTCGGCGCCACCGAGCGCCTGGATCTCGACGCGCTCGAGGCTGTGCAGGTCCATCCTGATGCTGCCCAGGCTCCGCAGGAGGACCGCCGCGTCGCCGCTGGCGGCGACGGAGAACGCCTCGTCTCCGGCCGAGCCGGTGAACGCCAGCGTGTCTCGGCCGCGAGCGCCGAGGATCGTATCGTTGCCCTCGCCCGGCACCCATGCCGCGGTGTCGTTGCCGGCCCCCAGCTGCTCGATGTCGGTCCCCGCGTTGCCGTTGACGAAGTCGTTGCCGCCGCCTCCGTGCAGGAGGTCGAGGCCGGCCCCACCGAGCAGACTGTCATCCCCACCGGCACCGACGATGATGTCGCTCTTGTTGCCCGCCAGCACCTCGTCGTTGCCGGCGCCGGCGCGGATCCGCATGGGCAGGTCGACCGCCGGCGCGATCCCGGAAACCGTCGTGAAAACGTCGTCGCCTCGTCCGAGGCGGACGACGACGCGGTCGACAAGGCTTCGTTCGTAGGTCCTGAGGGCGGCCTTGCGCCCGAGATCAAGGGCGACGTCATCGGTCCCGGTGTAGTCGACCGTGATCTCGTCGCTGCCGGAGGTCCCGGTGACGAGCAGTGTCCCGTTCACCAGTTGTGCGGTCGGGCGCTGCGGTGCGGCCGCGGCATTCGGTGCGGGTGCCAGGAGCGCGGACGCTGCCAGCACTCCTGCCGCGCCGACAACCAGGCGGCCAACGGGTCCGAAGGGCGATTCCATGTCTTGCTTCCTCTCGTCGCGAGCAGCGGATGCCGGCTCACGACGCCCTACGAGTGCGCGTCGGTGATTCGTTCAATCCGCGTTCGGCGCCGTGCACAAAGGTCAACCGTTTGGTTACAATCGGAATGTGAACTCCGACAAGCCGACCAACGGACGGCCGCGCGGCCGAGAAGAGGTCAGGGCGGCCGTGCTCGCCGCCACGCGCGACCTGGTGGCCGAGCGCGGTCTCGATCGCTTCTCGGTGCGCGACATCGCCGCGCGCGCCGACATCAACCACGCACTGGTTCACCGCTACTTCGGCACCAAGGCGGAAGTCGTCGAGCAGATGCTCGCCGAGGAGTCCAAGGCGGTGGCCGATGCGGTGGCCGCGTCGGGCGCCGCTGTCGGGGGGTCAAGTCTCGATGAGATCATCGGGAGCTTGCTGGAGGTGCTGTCCGACCGGCCGACCTACTGGCGCTCGCTGGCGAACGCCGTACTGGACGAGCCGGACGCAGCGGTGCCCGGGACGACGAGGACGACCGAGATGTTCGCCGGACTGTGGCGAGGCGGTTCACCGGGTAGTGCCGACGCCACCGCGCTGGCCGGGGTCACCGTTCTCGGATGGCTGATCTTCGGAGACTTCATGGTCAACTCCACCGACGCCGACGCGGACGCGGTGCGTCGGTTGGTCATCGAGCAGGTCTGCGAACTGGTTGCCCCCGGCTACCAGCGATCGCGCACCGCCTCGAACGGGTAGGCGGAGCGAAGCAGCCGGCGTGTTCAGGGATCGAGGCGACCCTGACTCGACGCTGCAACGGTCCCTACAACGGCCCGGCGCCTATTTTGGCACCGTCAGCTCCAGCGTCCCGCATGGAGAGTCCTTTGACGCCATCTGCACGGACGGTCCCGAGCGCGACTGCGGGTCGACGTTCGGGAAGTGGGCCCGGCCCGAGCGTCGTGGGCAACCGGAGTCATCGAAGAACCCACATCTACTGGAGGAACGCACCTGTGACACGCCACACCGCTCGCCCTGAATCCAACGAACGCGCCTCTGTGCCGGCCCCTTCGAAGGTCCTCGGGATGCTCGCCGGCGCAGCCGCAGTCTTGAGCCTCACGTCAGTGGCCCCGCCATCCGCGTTCTCGGATTCCATTCCGTTCGAGGCGCCGTCGTGTCAGGGCGAGACCCCCACCATCTATCGAGGGACGTTTCGTAGTGTGAACGACACGAAGATCGAGGGAACGGAGGGTGATGACGTCATCGTCGTTGTCGATCTCAGCAACGAAATCCACGGCAGGGGCGGAGACGACGTCATCTGTACCTTCGGAGACGAAACGAACCAGATCTCCGGCGGCACCGGCAACGACCGCATCGTCGCCGAGGGCGGGAACGACACCATCTTCGGCGGCGACGGGGACGACGAGATCCACTCAGGCGCCGGGGCCGACCAGATTTATGGTGACCACGGCAACGACACCCTCCATGGGGACGGCGGCAACGACTGGATCAAGGGCAATGACGAGGACGACAAGATGTACGGCGGCGGTGGCAACGACCACCTCCGCGGTCGGGACGGGCGGGACGAAGGGTTCGGAGGCCCGGGGGGCGATCTGTGCCGGTTCGGCACCGAGACGCGCGACAGCTGCGGAACGTGGACCAGGAAATGAGGATTCCGGACCGAGCCCTGGGGTGGTCCCCTCCTCCCGACGGACGCACCGACTTGCGCGGGCTAGGATCGACGATCGACGGCGGGTCCTCGTGACTCGGACATCGAAGGCACCGGCTGCCTGCGCGGTCAAGCGCTGAGCGTCTCGGCGAGAGTTCGTCAGACCAGGCTGGGGCGGGTGTTGCTCGCAACGAGCCGGACCGCGGACGGTGTCAGGTCCCACAGTCGCCGGGCAACCCACGGTGCGGCCTGTGAGACGACGACGTGCGCGTCCCTGAGACCGCTCGGTCGCACTGCCGTGCACGTCGTCGACGGGGGCTCGAAGTCGAGCCCTTCGTCGTTGAGCAGGGTCGCGACTCGCGCGGCCAATCGGCGATGGCCGTACTCCGAAGGATGGAGTCGGTCCACGAACCAGAAGTCTCGATCGTAGGTTGCCGGGTCGTCGCCGAGATCGATGCGGAGCATCCCGTACCGCTCGTGGACTTCGTCGTAGATCCGGTTGAGATCTTCGATCCGGGCGGCCATGAGACGCGACAGCCAGCGCGGCAGTCCGAAGACGCGGCCATGGTCGTGGAACCGGGCGGTCATGATGACGGCGCCGGAGTCGGTGAGCTGCCCGGCGCAGTGCAGCAGGTCGTCACGGAACGAGACCGGGTCCCAGGTCGCGCGCATCACGTCGTTGAGTCCGATCACGAGTGAGACGATGGCGGCTCGGTGCTCCAGAGCGCGGGGCAGCTGCACGTTGCGGACCTCGCGCATCGTGGCGCCGGGGATGGCCAGGTTGCAGAACGACACGTGATGCGCGGTGGCCATCGCGTCCGCAAGAAGGCGTGCCCAGCCCCGCCATCCGCGGTCGACCGGGTCGCCCAGGCCGTAGGTGGCGGAGTCGCCGAGGGCGGTGAACCGGATGTGGTCGGCCCGGCGCATCTGCTCGATGTGGTCTCGCGGCGCGGTCGCGGGGAACTTGGGACCTTCGGCCATGTCGTCCACGACCTCAACGCCGCGCCGTCGCGGAAGTCCAGGTCACCTGCACGCCGTTCGACTCGGGGCGCGAGCTGGTGACGACTCCGCCGGTGCCTGAGATCGTCGTCAGCAGCGCCGAAAGGCGGTCGGACGGAACCGTTGCGGTGTGCCAGATCATGACGGGTCCGTGATCGGCTCAGTGTCGCGGGCGAGCGGGCCGCAGCTGTGATGCTGCTTCCGGTCCTGCGGAAGAGGGGTAGGCATAGCGATCACCTCGGGCATGGGGAGTGGCGCCGGCCAGCTGCCTTGCCTGGCCCGACCGGCCTTTGAATCCCGATGACGCCTGTCCGAGTCGCGATCGCGGGACTGGGTTGTCTGAAGAGACGACCTTGTGCTGCGAGACGACCGTAACCGACGGGTTACTAAAAGCGCAACCAACTGGTTACATTCTTTACCCAACGCATCCGGGAGGCGTCCCCCGGGCGGATCGTGGTGCTCGGATCGTTCCACGGAGCGGGTTGGCGGGCTCGTCGAGCACAACGGTTTCGGCAACGCCCGCGCTGGACGCTGAGCACGCCCGAGCACCTCGGGACGCGCTGAACTCTCGAAAGGCCGACGATGTCCTCCCTGAAGTTCCGGCCGCACCTGGCCCTGGCGGCACTCGTGATAGCGATGGGATGCGTGGTGCTGATCTCGATGCCCACGCCCGCCAGTGCCGCCGGGTCTCAGACCGACCCCGCGACCCGCGCCACCCCGCATGAGACGCTCGCGGTCGGCACGGAACATACGTGCGTGATCGACGCCGGCGCTGTCCGCTGCTGGGGCAAGAACGATGCCGGGCAGCTGGGGTACGGCCACACCGAAGACATCGGCGACGACGAGCCCGCCGAGTCTGCCGGAGTGGTCGACATCGGGGGCAAGGCGATCGCGGTCACCGCGGGCCAGTCGCACACGTGCGCCCTCCGTTCCGACGGCCAGGTTGTCTGCTGGGGATACGGAGCCCTCGGCCAGCTTGGTTACGGCAACACCGCGACGATCGGCGACGACGAGACACCAGCGTCGGTGGGCCCGATTCGTCTGGGACGGACCGCGGTCAGCATCACCGCCGGTGATGCACACACCTGTGCCCTGCTGAACACCGGCGAGATCCGCTGCTGGGGTTGGGGTCACTACGGCCAGCTCGGCTACGGCGACCGCTACTCCATCGGGAACGACGAGCATCCGAACAGCGTGCCCGGGGTTCAGCTCGGCGCCGAGGGTCAGGGCGACGCGATTGCGGTTGAAGCCGGCGCGTTTCACACCTGTGCCCTGCTAGCCACGGGTCGGGTCCGCTGCTGGGGACGCAATGACGACGGCCAGCTCGGATTGGGCCACACCAGCGACAAGGTCGGCGCCTACTTCAGCCCGTATCACCCACCTGTCTTTGAGGACCCGATCGAGTTCCCGGGCAACCGACTCGTGGTGTCGCTGTCTGCTGGGCGGGCTCACACCTGCGCAGTGTTCGAGGACGGCGCTGTGTCGTGCTGGGGCGACGGCGGTGCGCTGGGCAACGGCAACACGAACGACATCGGTGACAATGAGCTGCCTTCGTCCATGGGCCCGGTCGTCCTGGACCATCCAGCCATCTCGGTGAGCGCGGGGGCTCTCCATACTTGCGCGGTGCTCGCAACAGGTGCCACCAGATGTTGGGGCAACGGGATCGCCGGACGGCTGGGTCGGGGCAACACCAGCTCCGTCCTCAACCCCACCTATGTCAACCCCGTGTCCTTGGGCAACGAGACCATCACCGTCCAGGCGGGTCCCTACCACAGCTGCGCCCGCCTCGCCGACGGCGAGCTCCGTTGCTGGGGTGACGGCGCGCGCGGTCATCTTGGCTACGGAAACGTCGACTCGATCGGGGATGACGAGCTTCCGTCAAGTGTTGCGCCGCTTGACCTCGGGGTGTCGCCGTACCCCACGGCGGTGACCGGTGGCCTGGGGCATAGCTGTGCGCTGATCAGCAACGGTGAGGTTCGTTGCTGGGGCCGTGCATCTGAGGGGCAGCTGGGTTACGGCAACACCAACTCGATCGGTGATGACGAGGATCCCTCGACGGCGGGTGTGGTCGCGCTGGGTAACGAGGCCAAGGCGATCTCGGCGGGAACCTTCCACACCTGCGCGGTGCTGGTCGATGGGAAGGTCCGTTGCTGGGGAGATGGTGACTCCGGACGACTCGGCCACGGCAACGTCGATCCGATCGGCGATGACGAGCTGCCGACGGCGGTCGCACCGGTGGACATCGGACAGCGTGCGGTGACGGTTGCCGCCGGCTACAAGCACACCTGTGTCCTGCTCGCCAAGG
>Ga0164290_1001053_pt1 | contig 56534 bp, 63 predicted proteins | sample Micstemetagenome_FD_108782 | JGI IMG/M metagenome (GOLD analysis project Ga0164290, IMG submission 108782) | Contaminated culture microbial community from soil near Moab, Utah, USA - Microcoleus steenstrupii SON62 (Illumina Assembly) | ecosystem: Environmental > Terrestrial > Soil > Soil crust...
CGTACGGCGGGTTTTGGCGCGGTGGGCAGCGCGTAGGGGAACGTGACGGTCTGGCCGGTGAACGGGTTCTTGAAGGTCTCGATGTATTTATCGGTCTCAAGATCGGTGTAGTAGATGGCGCTGATGGCATGCACGTCGTAGCCGCCGTCGGGGCGATCGACGGTGCGGTACATGAGGCCCGAGTGCAGTTCCCACAACGGCGTGAGCACGCTGTCGATCATGATGTAGCGTACAGCGCGCAGCCAGGTGAACGTCACGCTGTCGTCGGCGGTATAGACCATCTTGCGATGGGCCATGGACAGATGATCTGGATTTTTCGGATCGAACGGCGTCGTGGCGGCCAGACTTGATCCAAGAGGCGCGCGGCCGATGATGGCGGGCGCGGCCAACGCGGCCCCGGCCGCGGTCAGCAATGAACGGCGTTGCATGGCGAGACTCCCCTTCCCAGAAACGAGAAGAGGAGTGTAGCGGCAAACTCAGCGGACTTCGACGGGCTCTTTGGGCGTCTCGCCGTCGATGACGGGGTCTTCGCCCTCGGGTTCGTCCTCGTCGGCGGCCTTCTTGGGCGTGACCTTGGCCGCGGTGACCTCGAAGGCGGCCTTGTCGTCCTTGATGTCGACCTTGACGTGGCCGCCGGTGATGAGGTCGCCGAATAAAAGTTGGTCTGCCAGGGGCTTCTTGATTTCCTGCTGGATGACGCGGGCCAGCGGCCTGGCACCCATCTGCTGGTCGTAGCCCTTTTTCGCCAGCCATTCGCGCGCCGCCATGGTGAGTTCGATGGTGACGTTGCGGTCGGCCAGTTGCGCCTCAAGCTGCATGATGAACTTGTCGACGACGCGGCCCACCACCTCGGGCGGCAGGGTGGCGAAAGCGATGATCGAGTCCAAACGGTTGCGGAACTCTGGGGTGAACATCTTCTCGATGGCCGCCGTGTCCTCGCCCTCGCGCATGTCGCGGCCGAAGCCGATGGCGTGCTTGGCCATCTCCGAGGCGCCGGCGTTGGTGGTCATGATCAGGATGACGTTGCGGAAATCCACCGACTTGCCGTTGTGATCGGTCAGCTTGCCGTGGTCCATGACCTGCAGAAGGATGTTGTAAAGGTCCTGGTGCGCCTTCTCGATTTCGTCGAGCAGCAGCACGCAATGGGGGTGCTGATCGACCGCGTCGGTGAGCAGGCCGCCCTGGTCGAAGCCGACATAGCCCGGCGGTGCGCCGATCAGGCGCGAGACGGAATGGCGCTCCATGTACTCCGACATGTCGAAGCGGTGAATTTCGATGCCCAGACTTTTCGCCAACTGGCGGGCCACTTCGGTCTTGCCCACGCCCGTGGGGCCGGAGAACAGATAACTGCCGATGGGCTTTTCCGGTTCGCGCAGGCCCGCGCGCGCCAGTTTGATGGCGCTCGACAGCGCATCGATGGCCTTGTCCTGTCCGAACACCATGGTCTTGAGATCGCGCTCCAGGTTCAGCAGCGCGGTCTTGTCGTCGCGCGTGACGGTTTTGGGCGGGATGCGCGCGATCTTGGCGACGACTTCCTCCACATCCTTGACGCTGACCACCTTCTTGCGCTTGCCCACCGGCAGCAGCATGCGCGAGGCGCCCACTTCGTCGATCACGTCGATGGCCTTGTCGGGCAACTTGCGGTCGTTGATGTAGCGCGCGGCCAACTCCACCGCCGTGCGGATAGCCTCGGCGGTGTAGCGCACCTTGTGGTGCTCTTCGTAATACGGCTTGAGCCCTTTGAGGATCTTGATGGTGTCCTCGATGTTGGGCTCATTCACGTCGATCTTCTGGAAGCGGCGCACCAGAGCGCGGTCCTTCTCGAAGTAATTGCGGTATTCCTTGTAGGTGGTCGAGCCCATGCAGCGCAGCGAGCCAGACGCCAAGGCGGGTTTGAGTAGGTTCGAGGCGTCCATGGCCCCGCCCGAGGTGGCACCTGCGCCGATCACGGTGTGAATTTCGTCGATGAAGAGAATCGCACCCTTGGTGGATTCCAGTTCCGACAGCACGGCCTTCAGGCGTTCCTCAAAGTCGCCGCGATAGCGCGTACCGGCCAGCAACGCACCCATGTCGAGCGCGAAGATGGTGCAGTCGTGCAGAACTTCGGGCACGTCCTTGTTCAGGATGCGCCGCGCCAGACCCTCGGCGATGGCCGTCTTGCCCACGCCCGCATCGCCCACATACAGGGGATTGTTCTTGGTGCGACGGCAGAGGATTTGAATCGTCCGTTCGACTTCCTTCTCGCGACCGATCAGAGGGTCGATTTTGCCCTGCTTGGCCTTTTCATTGAGGTTGACGCAGTAGGCGGTCAGCGCCTCCTGACCTTTCTTCACCACTTCCTCGGACTTGGCGTCGGTATCTGCACCCGAGGGCGGGCGGCGCTCGGCGGCAGGTTGGCGCTTGGCGATGCCGTGGGAAATGTAGTTGACCGCGTCCAGCCGCGTCATTTCCTGCGATTGCAGGAAGTACACCGCATGGCTTTCGCGTTCCGAGAACAGCGCCACCAGCACGTTGGCGCCGGTCACTTCCTCGCGGCCCGAGGACTGCACATGAATCGCGGCACGCTGGACCACGCGTTGGAAGCCCGAGGTGGGCTTGGGATCGTCGGAACCACCGCTGACCAGACCCTTTAGGTCGTCGTCGACGAACTGCTTGCTCGATGTGCGCAGCGTATCGACGTTAACGTTGCAGGCCTTCATCACCGCGATCGCATCGGGGTCGTCGCACAACGCCAGCAGAAGATGCTCCAGCGTCGCGTATTCGTGGCGGCGCTCGGAGGCGGCGGCCAGCGCGCGGTGGAGGGTCTTTTCCAGGTTCTGCGACAACATCGACAAGGGCGGTTTCCTTTTTCTGTTCTTCTTTTCTCGTCCGTCTTACCGCCGCGGGCGGCGGATCATTCTTTTTCCAGCGTACACTGAAGCGGGTGCTGGTTTTTGCGCGCCAGGTCCATCACCTGGTTCACTTTGGTCTCAGCCACCTCGAAGGTGAACACGCCACACACGCCCACACCTTTTTGATGCACATGCAGCATGATGCGCGTGGCTTCCTCGGTGGTTTTGCTGAAGTAGCGCTCGAGCACATGCACGACGAATTCCATCGGCGTGTAGTCGTCATTCAGCATCAGAACTTTGTACAGCGACGGCTTCTTGACCTTCGGCCGCGTCTTGATGACCACGCCGGTGTTGGACCGGCCGTCGTCGCCGTTGCCGCCGTTCTTCTCCTCGCCGGCCATGCGGACGATCGGTGCAAAACGGTTAAAATGTGGGTGACGCTGGCTCATGGATCGCAAATCAACGCTTTCTGTGGTGGCTGCTATGAGAGCAAGGATACCAAATACCGCGCATATATTGGTTTAAAAAATGTGTCCTGCCAGGGGGTTGAGTCTTTTTCCCCGACGCGTGCCCGAACGCACCTATCGCAACCCATTTGAGCACCCCTCGGATTCAGAAAGCCTTAAGCCCGATGAAAGATAATTGAATTCAAGGAGATGGTGGACTTGTCCACCGGAACTTCCTATCCTCGTTTCGACACGAGCCTGGATCAACCGGGCCACCTAGGAGAGACCGGATCTTTATCGGGTTGGTTTGGCCTGTATAAGGCCTTGATAAATGAGGGGTTTTTCTGGATGGCGACGGTTTCTCAGCACGCAAATCTGCGGCAACGATTCGGCTTGATTTTGGGTCTTGTGGCGGGCCTTGCGCTCGCCCTTCCCCTGCCCGCGGCGGCGAAATACGCCGCCATCATCGTCGACGCCGACACCGGCAAAGTGCTGCACGAAGCCAATGCCGACACCCGCAATCACCCCGCGTCGCTGACCAAGATGATGACGCTTTATATGCTGTTCGAGGCGGTGGACCAGGGCCGCTACGGCATGGACTCCAAGCTGAAGGTCTCCAAGCGCGCCGCCGCCATGGCACCGTCCAAGCTGGGCCTCAACCCCGGCTCGTCCATCACCGTGCGCGACGCCGTCCTCGCGCTGATCACCAAGTCGGCCAACGACGTCGCCGCCGTCGTGGCCGAAAATCTCGGTGGAACGGAAAGCCGCTTCGCGCAAAGCATGACGACGAAAGCGCGCTCCTTCGGGATGTTGCGCACGACCTTTAAAAACGCCTCGGGCCTGCCCAACAAATCGCAGATCTCCTCGGCGCGCGACTTGGCCATCCTATCGCGGCGGATGATGACCGACTTTCCGCAGCACTATCATTTCTTTGGCCAGGAAAGCTTCATCTACCGCGGCCAGGAAATCCGCACCCACAACAACGTGCTGAAATCCTACACCGGAGCCGACGGCCTGAAGACCGGCTACACGGCGGCCTCGGGCTTCAACCTCGCCGCGTCGGCCAAGCGCGACGGCAAGCGCGTCATCGGCGTGGTGCTGGGCGGCCGCACGGCGCGCGTGCGCGACGCACATATGATGAACCTGCTCGACAACGGCTTTGCCAAGCTCAACGGTCAGCCGGAACTGCTGATCGCCGCCCCGCTGCTCGACGACATGCCGCCCGAGGACGCGCCGATCCAGACGGCGGTGGGCGACATCGACGAAGCCAGCCTGCCCGCGGATGCGCGCAGCCCGAGACAAATGTCCAAGGCCCGCCGCGCCGAACTGGCGCGAACCTGGGGCATTCAGGTGGGCGCCTATGGCTCACGTCAACGCGCAACGGAACAGGCCGGCATCGCGCTCAGCCGGTTGATGACGCTGTATCCCAACGCCGACGTGTTGGTGCAGCCGATCAAGGATGCCCAAGGCCGCACGCTCTATCGTGCCCAGGTATTGGGGCTGCAACAGGCCAACGTCGCCATGGCCTGCCAGGTGGCCGACATCAAGACCAAGTCCGGCTGCAAGGCCGTGCCGCCCCTGCCCGTCAAGCGCGTGGCACGACGATAGTTCGTTTTATTCCTTCTCCCATCACTACTGATGGGAGAAGGGGAGGATGAGGGGCTTTGAATTTCATTTGGGATTTCGGCCAACTTCGGCAGAAGCGTTTGCTTCCTTGATCGTAAACCCCTCACCCTGCCCTCTCCCGCATGCGGGAGAGGGAAAGTGTTTAATGGCCCACTGATTCCGTCGGCAGGTCCAGCCCGCTGGCTTTGAGCTGGGCGGCCAAGCCGGCTTTCAGCTTCTCTAAATTCGCCTCGCTCGCCGCCTCGGCGCGGGCCACCAAGACGGCTTGCGTGTTGGACGCGCGCAGCAGCCACCAGCCGCCGTGGTCGGAGACGCGCACACCGTCGATATCCGAGACCTTCGCGCCCGACTTTTGCAGCCGCGTTTTCACTTCTTCAATCACGGCGAACTTGCGCTCATCAGGGCAGGCAAAGCGCAGTTCGGGCGTATTGATCATCACCGGCATGGCGTCGAAGCGCTTGGCCAAGTCGAAGCCCGGCGTTTTGCACATGATGCTGAGGAAGCGCAGGGCGGCATACAGCGCGTCGTCGTAGCCATAGTAGGTGTCGGCGAAGAAGATGTGTCCGCTCATTTCGCCGGCCAACGGCGCGCCCGTTTCGGCCATCTTGTTCTTCACCAATGAATGGCCGGTCTTCCACATGATGGGCGTGCCGCCCATGCGCGCAACTTCATCGAAAAAAGCCTGGCTGGCCTTCACGTCGGCGATGATCGCGGCCTTGGGACGCGCTTTCAGCACGTCCTCGGCAAGGATTTGCAGAATCTGATCACCCCACAAGATGCGGCCTTTGCCGTCGATGAGGCCGACGCGGTCGCCGTCGCCGTCAAACGCAAAACCGACATCGGCCTTTTGCTTGGCTACTTCGTCTTGGAGCTGCACCAGATTTTTCGGCACCGTCGGGTCGGGGTGATGGTTGGGAAACGTGCCGTCGATGGTATCGTTCAGCACGGTATGCTTGCCCGGCAGCTTAGCAACGGCCAACTTCACCGCCTCGGCGGCCGCGCCGTTACCCGGATCCCATACCGCTGTGAGCGCGCAGGTTCCGACAAAGTCCTTCAGCACGCGCGCCACATATAAGCCCAGCGTCTCGCGGGCCGCCACCTTGCCCTGCCCGCTCTCGACGTCGCCCTTGGCAGCCTGCGGCCCGAGCGCGCGGATGTCGTCGCCGAAGAAGGGCTTGCGCCCGATCATCATCTTGAAGCCGTTGTGATTGGGCGGGTTGTGCGAGCCGGTGATCATGATGCCGCCGTCGGCGTTCTGGTCGCACACGGCGAAGTACAGCATGGGCGTGGGCCCGCGGCCGACTCTTTGAACATTCACCCCCGCTGCGGTCAGCCCCTCGACCACGGCGGATTCCATCTCGGGTGAACTCAGGCGGCCGTCGTAGCCGACGCAGACCGTGAGATCGGCTTTTCCCGGGTTCTTGCGCCGGACAAGAGAGCCGAAGCAGCGGCCGATGGCGCGCGCATCGGCGGCAAAAAGGGTCTCGCCGACGATGCCGCGAATGTCGTACTCGCGCAGGATGGTGGGATGGAAGGAATGAGAAAATGACATGAGGTGACGATCCAGAGTTTCGTGTTTTATCTACCCTGGATACCCCGCATTCGCGGGGTATGACAATTTTTGTTTTATGCCCCAGCCATGGCCGCACCGGCCGGCTTTTCCCACGTCACACGGGACAGCGCGTCGCGGTAGGCGCCCCGGCACCACAACAGGCACAGCGCGCCGGCGACGCCGGTCACGAACACCACCAGGCCCAGCGACCAGCCGATCTTCTTGGGGTCGGCGAAGATGAAATCGGTGAACAGACCGACCGACAGCGGACCCAAGCCTTGCGCCACCAGGCCCGTCAGGACGACGTAGAAGGCCGTGGTCAGTCCGCGATGCTCGTTGGGCGTGACTTCGTTGATGGCCGTCATGGCCGCCGCGGAAGGGTAGTTGATGAACAGCGACTTGGCCCATAGCAGCGGCAGAGCCAACTCCGCGGTGGGCGCAATCACGCCCAGCGTGCCGAACACCGTGCAGCCGATGCAGCCGATCATGGCCGTCATCCACACCGCCTCGGCCACGCCCTTGCGCTTGAAGTAGTTGGTGACAGAGGCCGAAGTGTAGGCGCTGACGATGCCGATGACGCTTTGTACCGCCAGCAGGTAGAACGCCGTCTCCGACGCCGTCCAGCCATGGACGCGGATGAACAAGCTGGGGTGCCAGTAGGCACCGCCGTAGATTTCCAGAATCACCAATGCAGCCGCGACCAGGAACAGGCCCAGCGCCTTCTTGTTCTGCAACAGAAACCCGCGCGTCTCGGCCCAGGTGGCGCTGGCCTTGTCGGCCACGGCCTTGCCCAGACGCGGCGGTTCCTTCACCGTGAAGGCCAGCATGAGCGCGGGCAACAGACCGAGCAGACCCACCAGCACCATCGTCACCTGCCAGGGCTTCAGATCGCCCAGCATCGGCACCGGAATGGTGTCATAGCCGCGCAAAGCGGCGATGACCGTGCCGCCGAGAATGTTGGAGATGACGCCGGCGAAGGCCGTGCTCATGACATAGAACCCGAACGCACGTGCGCGCTTCTCGGGCGGGAAATGGTCGGAGATGAGCGAAGACGCGCACGGGTTGAGCGTGCTTTCGCCCACGCCGACGCCCATGCGCAAGACAAACAGCGGCATGAAGCCCGGTGCCATGCCGCAGGCCGCCGTCAGCAGGCTCCACATCGTCATGCCGCCGGTCAGCAGCCACTTGCGGTTGAAGCGGTCGGCAAACCAGCCCAGCGGAATGCCGAAGAGGGTATAGAAGATCGCGAAGGCCATGCCTTGCAGCAGGCCCATCTGCGTGTCGTTGAGGGAGAAGTCTTTTTGGATGTCGGGTGCCAGCAGCCCGATGATCGTGCGGTCGATGAACGCGAACACATAGCCGAAGCAAATGACGCCGAGCACGTACCAAGCATAGCGGGGTGATGGATAAGCCTGCCCGTTCATCGCCGCGTCCTCATTTGCCCCACGTCACCCGGCCCAGGCTCTCCCGATACCCCTTCAGACCATAGGCGATGATCAGGCAGCCGGCCGTGCCGGTGACGATCGTCACCAGGCTGAGGGAATTGGCGATCTGCATCTTGTCGCCAAACACGTTGTCGGTCACCCAGCCGGTCAACAGCGGCCCGAGGCCCGAGGACACCAGCCCGACCATGAAGATGTAAGTGGAGGTGACGAAGCCGCGCATTTCGTTGGGCGTGATTTCGCTGATGGCCGTCAGCGCCAGCACGGAGGGGTAATTCGAGAACAGCCCGGCCAGCACGAAGGCGCCCAGCGCCAATTCGGGCGTGGGCATCTGCGGCGAGATCACGCCCATCAGCACGACGCCCGCGCAGCCGTACAGACACGTTCGCATAGTGCCGTCGATCGTGCCGCGCTCTTTCAGTTTCATTGCGATCCAACCGCACGACAACGCGCTGGCCACGCCCATGAACAAACCGGGAATGCCGTACGTGATCGCGAACTTCGCCGGACCCCAGTCATGGATGCGCTCGAAGTACACCGCCATCCAATTCACCCAGGCGTAGATGCTCATGATGACGAGACAGATGCCGAGGTGATGGCAGATCAGCGCGGCCTTGTTCTGCGTGAAGAACGCCTTGGTCTCGGCCCAGCTGGCCCGGCCCTTGTTCTTCGCGGCCAAGTCCTTGCGCGCGGGTTCCTTCACCGTCAGCAGGAAGATCACGGCCGGAATCAGCCCGGCGAGGCCGACGAAGATGAACATGGCGCGCCAGGGCTTCATCTCGCCGAAAATCCCGAGATCAACGATCTGATACTTGGCGAGGAACCCGAATACGATGCCGCCGCCCAGGTACGTCATGCCCGTGCCGATGGCCGTGCCCATCACGTACACGCCGAAGGCCTTGGCGCGGGTGCGCGGCGGAAAATAGTCGCCAATGATGGACGAGGCACACGGATTGAGCGTCGCCTCGCCGATGCCCACGCCGACGCGGGCCAGGAAGAAGCTCCAGAACGTACCGGCGTAACCGCACGCCGCCGTGGCCAGGCTCCACACCGTCATGCCGATGGTGAGAATTGTTTTTCTGTGCCAGCGGTCCACCAGCCAGCCGATGGGAATGCCGAACAGAACGTAGAACAGCGCAAACGCGATGCCCTGCAAAATGCCCATCTGGGTGTCGGTGAGCAGCAGGTCTTTCTGAATGGAGACCGTCAGCAGGCCCACGACGATGCGGTCGATGAAGGCGAAGACGTAGCCCACGCAGATGACCGAGACGACGTACCAGGAATAGTTTTGGTTCGGATAACCCGCAGCATCGGCGCTGTCGGCGGCGGCGTTCGCCGTCGGCATCGGTCCAGCCATGTGAAATGTCCCCCGAAAATCCTTATGTCACGGCGGAGCCTAGCAGAGGGCTGAGGCCGGAATCACCTAAATAAACCTCTCCCTTGGGAGAGGGAGAAGTAGGGCAATGGCCGGATCAGCTAATTCGCGCCGGAGACGCTGCCGGGCCGGCCGATGCAGGTGTACTTGAAGCCCGCGGCGGCCATATCGGCGGGGGAATAGATGTTGCGCATGTCCACCATGATCGGCGACTTGAGCAGCGTCTTCATGCGCTTGATGTCGAGGTTACGGAACTGGTTCCACTCGGTGAGGATGGCAACAGCATCAGCCCCCGTCATGGCGTCGTAGGCGTCCTTGCAGAACACCGCCCCGGGCAGCAGTTTTTCCGCTTCATGCATGCCCTCGGGGTCGTAAACACGAACCGTAGCGCCCGCAGTTTGCAGCGAGGGCACGATGTCGAGGCTGGGGCTTTCGCGCATGTCGTCGGTGTTGGGCTTGAAGGTCAGGCCCAATACGGCGATGGTCTTGCCGCGCACGGTGCCGCCGCAGGCCGCGATGATCTTCACCGCCATGCGCACTTTGCGCTGATCGTTGATCTCGGCCACCGTCTCGACGATGCGGATAGGCGACTTGTGGTCTTGCGCGGTCTTGGTCAGCGCCAGCGTGTCCTTCGGGAAGCAACTGCCGCCGTAACCGGGGCCTGGGTGCAGAAACTTCTTGCCGATGCGTCCGTCCAGCCCGATGCCCTTCGCCACGTCATGCACGTCCGCGCCGACCTTCTCGCACAGGTCGGCGACCTCGTTGATGAAGGTGATCTTGGTGGCCAGAAAGGCGTTGGCGGCGTACTTGATCAGCTCCGACGTTTCCAGGTTGGTGAACAGGATCGGCGTTTCAATCAGGTACAGCGCGCGGTACAACTTTCGCATCGTCTCGCGCGCGCGGTCGCTTTCCGCGCCGATGACCACGCGGTCGGGGCGCATGAAGTCGTTGATGGCCGAACCTTCGCGCAGAAATTCCGGGTTGGACACCACGTCGAACTCGGCGTCGGGCCGCGCGGCCTTGATGATGCGCTGCACTTCGCGTCCGGTGCCGACGGGCACGGTCGATTTGGTCACCACAACGGTGTAGTGGTCCATCGCCGCTGCGATTTCCTTGGCCGCCTCGTAGACATACGTCAGATCGGCATGCCCGTCGCCGCGCCGGCTGGGCGTACCCACCGCGATGAATACCGCGTCCGCGCCCTTCACGGCCTCGGTCAGTTGGGTGGTGAACGTCAGTCGCCCGCCCGCGGCGTTGCTTTTCACCATGGCCTCCAGGCCTGGCTCGTAGATCGGGATTTTGCCTTCGCGCAGACGCGCGATCTTGCCCTCGTCCTTGTCGACGCACACCACGTTGACGCCGAACTCGGAGAAGCAGGTGCCCGACACCAGCCCGACGTATCCCGATCCGATCATGGCGACGCGCATCGATTGGCCCTCGGGTGATTACTTGGTCTCGGCCAGCAGCCGTTCGATGATCGGCCGTAGGCGGTCCTTCATCTCGGGATGCGCCAGACCAAAAGCGACGTTGGCCTCGACGAAGCCGACCCGCGTACCGCAGTCGTAGCGCTTGCCCTCGAACTTCAGGCCATGGAACGGAACTTGCCCGATCGTGCGGTTGAGCGCATCGGTGAGCTGGATTTCGTTGCCCGCCCCCGTGGTGCGCTTGTCGAGTTCCTTGAAGACGATGGGGTCGAGGATGTAGCGGCCGATGATCGCCAACGTCGAAGGTGCCGTGGCCGGGTCGGGCTTCTCCACCAGGCCTTTGGCTTTCGTGATCTTTCCATCGTCGGACTGCACGTCGAGGATGCCGTAGCGGTTCGTCTGGTCGCGCGCGACGTTCTCCACCGCGACGACGTGGCCGCCGACCTTGGCATGGGCGTCGATCAACTGCTTCAGACACGGCGTCTTCGACAACACCATGTCGTCGGGCAGGATGACGGCAAAGGGCTCGTCGCCCACCAGCTGCCAGGCGCACCACACGGCATGACCCAAACCCAGCGGATCATGCTGTTTGACCATGTGCAGCCCGCCCTTGGGCAACGAGGCGTCCTGCACCAGCTTCAACTCGGCGGTCTTCCTCTTCTCGGCCAGCATGGTTTCCAGCACCGGATGCACCGAGAAATGATTGGCGATGGATTCCTTGCCGTCCGCCGTGACGAAGATGAACTCCTCGATTCCGGCCGCACGGGCTTCCTCGACGGCATACTGCACCACCGGCTTGTCGATCACCGGAATCATCTCTTTGGGAATGACTTTGGTGGCGGGCAGGAAGCGCGTGCCCAACCCGGCGACGGGCAATACGGCTTTGCGGACTCGAGCGGGCATTCAACGACCTTAGAGTACTGAGGTTGCGCTGCTTTGTGCCATGGGCTCCGGCGGGCCGCAACCTATGGCACAATCGTCTTATTCCTTTAATAAAATCGCCTTGGCGGCGTTGATTTTCGCGGCCAGGTAGTCCGAGCCGCCGCGGTCGGGATGCAGCTGAGTCATCAGGCGGCGGTAGGCGGATTTGATGTCGTCAGCCCCGGCCCCTTTGGCCAGGCCCAGCACAAGCAGTGCCTCGTCCTCGCTCATCGCGCTCGATGATGGTGTGGCCGGCGCGGCCCCTGCCTCATGGTTACGCGCCCGCCAATCGGGATGCGCGCGGTCGAGAAAGGATTCCAGAAGTGCAGCAGACTCCGCATCAGTTCGCACCTCGGCCAGCAGGCTCAGAAGATTGTCGAAGGTCAAGGCCGTGAGTTGTCGGCCCGAGAACGATCCCTTGATGACCTCGCCGTCGAGATGCCCGGTGTCGTGATCCAAAGTCATACGCAGGAACGTCGATTGCACCTGGGAGTTTTGCGACGTCGCCGAGCCGCCCATTCCGCGTGAAAACGTCTTGAACATGCCGCCCATTTGGCGGCCCATCTGGATGATGTTGAACACGCGCCACGCCCAGGCCATGAGGCCGGTGAGGAACGCCAGCGCCACGCCCAAACGCCCCGTCAGCGTCAGGAACGCCACCACCAACAGGCCGACGCCGATGCCGGTCCAGCGCAGGGAGCGCTTGACGTCCTCGGTCTTGGCGTTGGCGTACCAGCGCAGGAAATACAACGTGCCCAGCAGCACCACTACGCCCATGACGAAACTGAGCATCATGGCTTCGAGCCCAGTTGCGCGGTCAGGCGCAGCACGTCGCCGCCGGCTTTTTTGGAGAAATCGGCCAGAGCCGGCGCGCCGCCCACGGCGAATACCGCCACGGCCTTGAGCAGGTCGCGCAACTTCTGCGGGCTGGCGGCGTCGAAGGAGGCATAGGCCCCGCGGGTGACCGTCGCGATTTTCCTGAACACCGTCGCAGCGGGCTCGCCGCCGCCTTCATGGAAGATGAACACCGGCACGCCGAGCACGCCCAGCTTGCCCGCGGCCGCTGCGATCAGGTCCGCACTTTCCTCCATCGCATCGCCGATGAACACCACGGCGTTGACCTTGCGGCGGCGGGTTTCCTCCACCGCGTGGTTCAAGATTCGCTCGATCTGGGTGTTGCCGCTGAGGAAGCCAACGCGGCGCATCTGTGCGACCATCTTGGCGGCGTCGGCCATCCACGGCCCGGCATCGAACTCCATCATGCCGCGATAATAGGCCAGCTGCACGTCGAGCCCACCGACGGTGGCGGCTTCGGTGAACATCTCGGATTGAATTTTGATCGCCTGGTCCCAGCTGGGTCCACGGCTGGCGGTGGCGTCCATGGCGAAGATCAACCGGCCACGCCTGCCGGTCGTCACCGGCACGGGCGAAGTGCTGACCTGCTTGAGGAACGCCGCCACGCCGCCGCCGACGGGGCGGTGCGCGGGCGTCTGGGAACCGGGTTTATCGGGCGGCATGAGCGCTAATGGTTTGGACGCGCGATATAGGCTCGGCCTCCAACGCATGCCACTGGGCGGGACTTTCGGCCAGACCCAACGATTGGATGAGTGTGCGCAGTTCAGCGCGCGCGGCGACGTGCGACATGGCGAGCCCGCCGTCGGTGGCAATCGCGCCCAAGTCCTCCACCGTCAGTCCGTCCAAGAACATCTCGCGGTAGATCACGCGTTCGGCGATGCCCTGTGCGACGCGGAAACCGATTCGCTTTGCAAGCGCGTCGATCAACTCGCCGACCAATCTTTTATTTCGCGCATCGAGCTGGCCCAGGCGGTTGCGCACCACCACCCAGTCCATGCGTCCGCCGTCACGCCGGGCGCGCATCTGTTTGGCCTTCCACACGCGCTCGGAATACCGGCTGGGCCGGGCGATGGATTTCTTGATGGGGTCGACGTCGGCCAGCACGTCCAGATCGATCAGGCTGTCGTTGAGCGGGGTCACGATGATATCAGCGTAGGAATGCCCCGCCAACGACAGCGCCGAATGATGCCCCGGCGTATCGACGATGACGGCATGACAGTCCGAACACGCGGCCAGCGCTTTTGTCAGCTCGGCCTCGTCGGCATCCTGAAAATCGGCGGGCAAGATCGCCGTATGAGCCGACTGCGGCACGGAGCGATTCATCCGCTGGGCATAGGACGCGCGGTTGGCGACATAGCGCGACAAGGTGCCTTGCGCGGCATCCAGATCAATCGTGGCGACCTTCAGGCCGCGCACCATCAGCGCCACGGCCAGATGCATGGCCAGCGTCGATTTGCCGGTGCCGCCCTTCTGGTTGCCGAAAACAATCACCTTGGGTGTCATGGACGGCAGTTTAACGGATAAAGCCATTGATTCATAACGTGAATCTTGACCTTTGGGGCCGCCGCCCCCAAACTGTACGCCATGTCAGCGCCAGCAGAATCCGTCGATTGCGTGGTCATCGGCGCCGGGGTCGTGGGGCTCGCTGTGGCGCGCGCCATGGCGCGCAAGGGCCGCGAGGTGCTGATCCTGGAGGCCGAAGAGGCCTTCGGCTCGGTCACCAGCGCGCGCAACAGCGAAGTCATCCATGCGGGCATTTATTATCCCCACGGCAGCCTGAAGGAACGGCTGTGCATCGCGGGACGCGATAAGTTGTACGCCTTCTGCCACGCCTACGGCGTCACCTATAAACGCACCACCAAGCTGGTCTTCGCCGCCGACGAAGGCGAAGTGGCGGGCCTGAAGAAGCTTCAGCATCACGCCGACGAGGGCGGCGTCTTTATGACGTGGCTGCCGCCTGCGGAGGCCAAAAAATTGGAGCCCAATCTGCTCTGCGCCGCGGCGCTGCTCTCGCCGTTGAGCGGCATCATCGACAGTCATGGCTTCATGCTGGCGATTTTGGGCGACGCCGAGGCCCACGGCGCGGTGATCGCCTACAACAGCCCCGTCATCGGCGGCGAGGCGGCCGAGGACGGCGTTGTGATCCACGCCGGCGGTGCGAGCCCCATGAGCTTGAAAGCCAAGACCGTCATCAATTGCGCAGGGCTGTCGGCGCAGACCATCAGCCGCGCCATCAAGGGCATCAAGCCCAACAGCGTGCCGCCGCAACACTACGCCAAGGGCAATTACTTTTACCTGTCGGGCAAGGCGCCGTTTTCCAGATTGATCTATCCCCTGCCCGGCGCGCACAGCTTAGGACTGCACTACACGCTGGACCTGGCGGGCCAGGGCCGCTTCGGCCCGGATGTGGAGTGGGTGGACGCCGTGAATTACGACGTCGATGAAGGCCGCGCGGCGAGTTTCTACGCCGCCATCCGCAAGTATTGGCCAGACCTGCCCGACGATGCGCTGCGGCCCGGCTACAGCGGCATCCGGCCCAAGATCCAGGCCAAAGGCGAGCCGACCAAGGATTTCGACATCCAGACGCCGACTGAGACCGGAATTAACGGATTTATGGCGCTTTACGGTATAGAATCGCCCGGACTGACCTCCAGCCTCGCCATCGCAGACTACGTGGCCGCCCGTTTGTGACCAATATCCCTGTGACCCGCATCCTCGCTCTTTCATTCCTCATCGCCGCCGTGCTGGCCGCCGCGCCCGCAGCCGCTCAGCAGGTGCGCCAGCCCCCGCCCGAGGCCGCCGACCTGGAAGGCGGCGACATGAGCGCGCCGCCGCCAACGGAACCCGAGGAAATCCCCGAACTCGTCCCCCAAGACGATATCACTTCCATCAAGGTGGTGCCGCCGGACCTGCCCGACCGCACGATCGAACTGCTGGGCGACACCAACATCATCCTCGACATTCCGGTCAAGGACATCCCCAACTACCGCGACGACATGCGCATGATCGTCGAGGAACTCACCGCCTTCGCGCGCACCCGTTCGCCGGGATTCACGGTGGTCACCTTCGGCGGCTTCGACTTGTTCAACTGGAGCCAGCGCGAGTTCAACCTGGCCGAACTCAAGCGCCCCGAGATGATGCGCCCGTCCGTCGTGGCCGACACCGAACTGCCCGTGGGCTTTCCCATGCGGCGCTATCAGCAGCGCGTCGACGGCTTCATCCTCGACGGTTTTTTCTGCTCGCCGATCCGCGTGCCCTTGGCCGACGTGGAGGCCATGCGCGCCCAAAGCCTGAAGGCGCTGTCGGTGGACCATTGTTCGCCCGACCGCGCGCAGGGCATGTTCGACACCGCGCGCAAGGCCGGCATCGTCGCGCACATCGACACGGACATGAACCGCAAGTTCGCCGCCATACCGACCGTGCGCCCGAACCCCGAGAACCCGGGCAACGTCGAGAATCTGGCCGCGGCCAAAAGTATGCTGATCAACCTGAACAACAAGGGCTACGGTACCAAGGCCAACTGGCTGCTGGCTCTGAAGAACACCAACCATGACGTGCTGGTGGTCGACGGCTTCTACAACGGCAACCAGCCGCTGACCAAAGCCGAGGTGCAGGGCCTGAAGTTCAAGAAGATGGGCGCGCGCCGTCAGGTGCTGGCCTGGATCGAGATCGGCCAGGCGTCCGACGACGCCTATTACTGGCAGCGCGAGTGGATGGTGGGCAATCCGTCGTGGATCAACGCGCTCGACCGGTCCAACCCCGGCAAGTATCACGTCGAGTTCTGGAACCCGGCGTGGAAAGCCATCGTCGGCAGGACGTTCTCGGGGCTGGTGGATTTAGGATTCGACGGGATCGTGCTCTCGGGCGTGGAGGCTTACCGCCGCTGGGAGTTCATGACGCCTGTAAATTAAACGGGATCGTCAGCCGGTTACTTTCTTAATTGCGAGTTGCAGGCCGGTGACGAGTTTCTGGCCCATGCCGCCGCCCTCGCCTTCCATCTTCTGCATGATGACCACGCGCAGCGTCTCGACGTGCAGCTTGACGATTTCCATGCGCGCGTCGTCCAGCCCGAAGCCCTGCACTTCGATGAAGCGGCAAAGCTGGGTGCCGATGGCGGTGATCAGCGGGTAGCCGAAGCTGCCGCCCTGCCCCTTGACCTCGACGGCCTTGTTGTAGAGCGCCTCGACGCGCACCGCGCGGTCGTCCGTGGACTTGATGGCGACGTCGCAGAGTTCCGAGAGGGTGTCGAGATCGCCGACCACCCACTTGAGGTAGTCGTTCTTCATGCCGACGATTTTGGCTTCGGCCGCGCCCACCAGACTGGGGTCGAGGTTCAACTGCACCCCGGCGTCGATCTGCTTTTTGCGCAGATTGTTGGGGGGAGTGATGTACTTGACGGAAGATTCGGACATACGGGGCGGTTCCAAAACTGCGCGGAGTGTACCCGCAAACCGCCCCCGGTGAAACCCCGGATTTCCAGGGATTTCGCCGCTTTCAGAGCACGATGCCTTCTAAAGCACAATAATTGTGGCCAGCCCCAGGAAGCTGAAGAAGCCCACCACGTCGGTCACGGTGGTCAGCACCACGCCGCCCGAGGCGGCCGGGTCCGAGCCGCATTTCTGCAGGACGTAGGGAATGACAATGCCCGAAAAGCCCGCCACGGTCAGGTTGATGAACATGGCGCTGCCGATGGTGATGGCCAGGAAGATGTCGTCGAACCACCAGAAGGCCGCGGCACCGACGATGACGGCGAACAACAGGCCGTTGATCATGCCAACGAACAGCTCGCGGCTGGTGACGCGGAAGACGTTGCTGGCGTCCAGCTCGCGCGTGGCCAGCGCGCGCACCGCCGTGGCCAGGGTTTGCGTGCCGGCGTTGCCGCCCATGCCCGCGACGATGGGCATCAGCACGGCCAGCGCGGCGAGCTGGGCGATGGCATCCTCGTACAGCCCCACCACCCACGAGGCCAGGAACGCCGTGGCGAGGTTGATCGCCAGCCACATGAAGCGCGAATTGGCGGTGCGGATGATGGCGTTGTAGAGGCTCGAGACGTCGGCGTTGCGCACGCCGGCCAGTTTGAGAATATCCTCTTCGGCCTCTTCCTCGATGACGTCGACGATGTCGTCGATGGTGATCTGGCCCACCAGCCGCCCGGACTTGTCGACCACTGGCACGCTGACCAAATTGCGCTGCTTGAACAAAAAGGCCACGTCCTCGCGGTCCATGTCGAGCGGCACGGGCTCGACGTCGCGGTCGAACAGATCCTTCATGCGCTCGGGCCGCTTGGCGCGCAGCACGCGCGACAACTCGACCATGCCCTGGGGCCGGTTGCGTGCATCGACCACGAACACGGCGTAGAATTTTTCAGGCAGATTCTGCACCGCGCGCATGTAGTCGATGGTCTCGCCCACGGTCCAATAGTTCGGCACGGCGACGAACTCGCGCTGCATTAATCGTCCGGCCGAGCTTTCCGCGTAGGCCAAGCCCTGCTCGATGGACATGCGGCTGGCTTGCGGCATGCGCGCGGCCACCTGGGCGCGTTCCTCGGGCGAAAGCTTGGAGGCGACGTAGACCGCGTCGTCGGAGTCCAGTTCCGTCAGGGCGGCGGCGAAATCCTCGAAGCCCAGCGCCTCCATCACCTCGTCGCGCACGGCCTCGGCCAGTTCCGGCAGCACGTCGGCGTTGAAGTCCTCGCGGATCGTCTCCACCAGCAGCCGGCGGTCCTGGGCGTCCAGGCGTTCCAGCAGGTCAGCCATGTCGGCGTAGTGCAGGTCGGCGACCAGTTCCTTGACGCGCGCGCGGTTGTCGGCGCGCAAGGTCGCGGCGATCTCGTCCACGAACGCGGCATCAAGACCGAACGCGTCGTCGGTCTCGGTGGTGATCTGGCGGTGAGAGACGTTGTCGGACATCGGACAAAGACCTGAACAACCCGGCGACGCCGATCCGCCGCCCGGAAATGAAAACTTATTGATCGTTCATCTTGTAGAGCACGATCAGGTGGCCATCGGGATCGACGAAGGCGGTCTCGCGGCCCTTGGGCTTGCCGTCGGGCCCGGGCAGGCCCTGTTCGGGCACGACCTTCAGGCCCATCGCCTTTACCTTGTTCACGACTTCATCAAAATTGACGCAGTTGAGGACCACGGCGGACATGTGCGGCAGCGGCGGGGTGGGCAGCGTGATGCCGGTGATCTCGGTGATGGCGAAGGTGCGCTCCTGCGTCGGGCTGTCGAGCGTGGCGAAGCGCAGCTTGGCGTGCTTGGGAAAGCCGAACACGGGGTAGGAATAGGAGTCCGAGGCGGAGTCCTTCATGTGGTTGACCGTGAAACCCAGGATATCGCGATAGACTTTCAACGACCGCTCCATGTCGGCGACGCACAGGTTGATTCGCTTCAGCATGGGCATGGCGTGGCCTCGCGGTCAGGTTTGAAATTGAGCTGGCGGCGCGTCGGATGGCGCGGCGTCGGCCCTTTTGGCCTAGACCTTTATGTTAGGTCGATCAAGCGAAAGTGGCGCGACGGATAAGTCTCTCGTCGGGCCTGCCATCCGCCTTCGCTGCCGCTTCGGCTGACATGCCCAAAGCCGAAGGGGTAGGCCCAAGGGAAATATGGTGCGGTCGAAAGGAATCGAACCTTCACGAGTTGCCTCACAGCGACCTCAACGCTGCGCGTCTACCATTTCCGCCACGACCGCAAGTCTTGGAGGGAATGGGGCCCGAAGGCCCCGAGTGAGGCCGGGGAGATAGCAAATCGGCCCCCTTGGCGCAACCACGCCGCCCGACCCCCTGGAAACCGCGGGAATATGCTAGATATTAGCCCCATGAAAGACGCCGAAATCTGCTCCCCCGCGACCCGATGGACGCCCGCCCCCCTTGAGGTGCGCCGGGCCGAGGCGGCTGTTGCCTACCCCGAGGCCCTGGCGGCAATGGAGGCCCGGGTCGAGGCCGTCAAAGGCGGTGCGCCGGACCTGCTGTGGCTGTTGGAGCACCCAGCGCTGTACACGGCAGGCACCTCGGCCAAGGCCGACGACCTGCTGACGCCGGACCGCTTCCCGGTGTTCAACGCCGGGCGTGGTGGCCAGTACACCTACCATGGTCCCGGCCAGCGGGTCGGCTACGTGATCATGGACCTGAAGAGGCGTTCAGCAGCGCCCGACATCCGCTGCTTCGTCCACGACCTGGAAGAATGGCTGATCCGCACGATCACGCGCTTCGGCATCACGGCAGAGCGCCGCGAGGGTCGCATCGGGCTATGGGTGACGCACAAGGACGGTCGCGAGGATAAGATCGCCGCGCTAGGCATTCGCGTGCGCCGCTGGGTCAGCTTTCACGGCGTGGCGCTGAACGTGAACCCCGACCTGTCGCACTTCTCAGGCATCGTGCCGTGCGGCATCGCCCAGCACGGCGTGACGTCGCTGCATGCCCTGGGCGTCACACCCACCATGGCCGAGGTGGATGCGGCCATGGTGGAGGAGTTTAAGAAGGTGTTTGGCGGCGGCTAACCCGCCTTGCCGTCCAAAATCTTGCCCGGGTCGGCCCAGACGTCGGGGTGGTATTTCGCCGTCCACTCCTGATACTCGCGCGGATAGTCGGTCATTTTGGCAAGCCGACGGCCCGCCGCGTTACCCAACAGGTGTCCGGGGCGGTCGCCCATTTTCAGCCACGGCCGCCATGTCACCACGCCGTTGAAATGCACGTGGGTGGCCGTCTGCATCAGCTTCGGGTCATTGAGTTCGGATAACGTCGTCTGCAGCGTTGTGACCTCGTTGAAGGCGAATTTCGGCCCATTGAAGTCGGGCGGCGTGGCGACCACGCTTTCATCGACGATCCACACGTCGTCGTTGACCACGCGCGCGGGCAGGAAGCGGTGCGACACCACCAGCCCGCGGCCCTCGGCCCCGGCGATCTTCAGTCCGTCCGCCGTGATAGTGATGTTGCTGGGCCCCATGCGGGTCTGCGGCACATCTACGGTTTCGCCGGTATAGGGGTTCTTGAATTTCTCCAGCAATTGCCCGGTGGCCCAGTCGGTGAAGTATGCCACCTCGAAGGTGCGTCCGTCGTAGTTGCCCTCGGCGTTCTTTTTATAACGGCTGAAGGTTCCGCCCAGTACGCCGTAGAGCGGCGTGATTTTTTGATCAACGACGCCGTAATACACGCCCTTCACGTAGCCCATGCAGATGCGTTCATCGAGCGCACCACGCATTTTCTGCACTGCGGTGAGGAAGTCCGCGCGATTGGACAGGTCGAGCTTCTTGCCCTGCGCGTGCGCGGGTGCGGCCAGCCCAGCGCCGAGCAGCGGCGCGGTCATGGCCAGCGCGCCCATGCCGAGGGCTGAGCGGCGCGAGGTGAAAACGGCATCGTTGGTCATCATGGTCTCCCCGAAAAATTGATACCCAAGTACAGCCGATCCGCGAACCTAAGTCGATTGGCAAAGCCGCGCCATTTGCCCTAGGTTCGCGCATTGGACAGACCCATGCCCCCGCCCCAAGACACATTGCACATCGTCGCCGCCGAGCCGTCATCGACGGGCGGCTACGCCCTGCTGGATTCAGGCCGGGGCCGCAAGTTGGAGAAATTCGGTGCCGTGACGGTGGATCGGCCAGAGCCACAGGCCATGTGGCCGCAGCGGCTTCCCAAGAGTATGTGGGAAAAAGCCGACGGCATTTTTGACGGCAGCGACGAGGACGAACAGGGCCGCTGGTCGCACCGCGGGCAAACCCCGCGCGACTGGAACATGGAGATCGGCGGTGTGACCGCCGTGTGCCGCTTCTCGGCCTTCCGCCACATGGGCGTGTTCCCCGAGCAAGCGCCGCACTGGGCGTGGATGGCCGACCAACTCAAAAGCTTGGAAAAGCCGCGCGTGCTGAACCTGTTCGCCTACACCGGCATCTCTTCGCTGATCGCCGCCAAGGCCGGCGCGGAGGTGACGCACGTGGACGCCTCGAAGAAGTCCGTGGCCTGGGCGAAGGAGAACCAGGCCGCCTCGGGGCTCGAAGCCGCGCCCATCCGCTGGATCGTCGACGATGCGCGCAAGTTCGCCGCGCGCGAGGTGCGGCGCGGACGCACCTATCATGGTCTGGTGCTGGACCCGCCGAAGTTCGGCCGCGGCCCCGAGGGCGAGATGTGGGAGTTGTTCGACCACCTGCCCGAATTGATGCGCGATTGCGTGAAGCTGCTGGAGCCGAAGAATAGCTTCATGATTTTCACCGCATATGCCATCCGTGCTTCCGCGCTGGCCATGGGCGGCGTGATGAAAGATCTGCTGGCTGCGCGTGGCGGCACGTTCGAGACGGGTGAACTGGCGATCCGCGAAGCCGAAAGCGAGCGCCTGTTGCCGACGTCGCTGTATGTGCGGTGGCGGAGTTAAACCGTCTCGCGCTGCTCAAACCCCGCAAACGTCTCCGCCGCTTCGATGGTTGTCGTATCCACCGCCGTGACGCGTGCCAACATTGGCCCCGCCTGACAGGCCGCGACGAATTGCTCGATGACGTCCTTGGGGCCCTGGGCGAGCGCTTCTACCGAGCCATCCGTCAGATTACGTACCCATCCGGTGAGATTCATTTTGCGCGCGGTCTTCTGCGCCCAGGCGCGGTAGCCCACGCCTTGCACGCGGCCGGTGATGCGCAAATGCACCGTTGCCGTCACAGGCTCACGCGAACTCTAAAATCACCTGATCAACCGCCAAGCTGCTGCCCGGGGCCTGGTGGAGTTTTTTCACCAACCCGTCGCGCTCGGCCTTCAGCACGTTCTCCATCTTCATGGCTTCGACGATCGCCAGCGTCTCGCCGGCCTTGACCTCCTGGCCTTCCTTCACCGCTAACGACACCAGCAGACCCGGCATCGGCGAGAGCAGGAACTTCGAGAGGTCCGGCGGCGGCTTGAACGGCATCAGGCGGTTGAGTTCCGCCTCGCGCACGGTCAGCACCTTCACGTCGATCTGCGCGCCAGCGTGGAACAGGCGATAACCCGCGCCGCGCTGGTCGATCTGCACGGTGACTTCGGTGGCTTCGCCCTTGTCGATACGCACTTCGGCTGTCAGCAGCGACTGTCCATACGTCCAGGCGCTGGCGGCGGTGAGTGTTTTATTGCCCACCCTGGCGATGCCGCTGGCGGGGCCCAGGTTCGGGTCGGTTCCTTGCGCCGGATGCGCCGAAGTGACGGCCTGATGGGCGGTTTGATTCTTGCCCTCGCCCGAAACCACCATCCACGTATCCGGCATGTCGCGGCCATGGCCCGACACTTGGCCGGAGACGGCGGCCGCGCGCGCCTGATAGGCCTGATGGACCAGCGCGGCGAGGCCCACCAGCAACGTCGGATCTTTCGCGGGCAGGTCCTTGGCCGAAAAACCGTCGGGGTATTCCTCGGCGATGAAGTTGGTCGACAGCTTGCCGTCCTCGAACTTCTTCTTGCTCATCAGCGAGGCGAGGAAGGGAATGTTGTGGCTGACGCCGCGGATGTAATAAGCATCCAAAGCTTCGCGCATATACTCGATCGCCTTGGCGCGCGTCTTGCCGTAGGTCACCAGCTTGGCGATCATCGGGTCGTAATAGACCGAGATTTCGCCGCCCTGATACACGCCGGTATCCACGCGCACGTGCTTGCCTTCCAGCGGCGGGGTGTAACGCACCAAACGGCCCGTGGACGGCAGGAAGTTGCGGTACGGGTCTTCGGCATAGACGCGGCTTTCCATGGCCCAGCCGTTGAGCTGCACGTCTTTCTGCTTGAAGGGAATAGCCTCGTTGTAAGCGATGCGGATCATCAACTCCACCAGGTCCAAGCCCGTCACCATTTCAGTGACCGGATGCTCCACCTGGAGGCGGGTGTTCATTTCGAGGAAGTAGAAATTCTTCTTCTGATCGACGATGAACTCCACCGTGCCCGCGCTGACGTATTTCACCGCCTTCGCCAATGCCACGGCCTGCTCTCCCATGGCCTTGCGGGTCTTGGCGTCGAGAAAGGGCGACGGCGCTTCCTCGATGACTTTCTGGTGGCGGCGCTGGATGGAGCATTCGCGCTCGCCCAGATACAACGTGTTTCCCTTGCGGTCGGCCAGTATCTGGATTTCGATGTGGCGTGGCTGCTCGATGTAGCGCTCGATGAACACGCGGTCGTCGCCGAACGACGATTTGGCCTCGGACGTGGCGCGTTCGAAGCCTTCCTTCACTTCGCCTTCGTTGCGCGCGATGCGCATGCCCTTGCCGCCGCCGCCGGCCGAGGCTTTGATCATGACGGGAAAGCCGACCTCTTTGGCGATCTGGACGGCGTGGGCGGTATCCTTCACCACGCCGTTGAAGCCCGGCACCACGTTGACGCCCGCCTTCACGGCGAGCTTTTTCGACGCGATCTTGTCGCCCATGGCCTCGATGGCGTGCGCGTCGGGGCCGATGAAGACGATCTTGGCCTTCGCTAAAGCTTCTTGGAATTTGCGGTTCTCGGACAAGAAGCCGTAGCCCGGATGCACCGCCTCGGCCTTGGTCTGCTTGCAGGCCTTCACGATGCGGTCGATCTGGAGATAGCTTTTGGCCGTGGGCGCCTCGCCGATGTGCACGGCCTCATCCGCCATCTGCACATGCAGCGCTTCTTTATCGGCGTCGGAGTACACCGCGACGGTCTTGATGCCCATCTTGCGCGCAGTCTTGATGACGCGGCAGGCGATCTCGCCCCGGTTGGCGATCAGGATTTTTTTGAACATGGGCGGGAGCCTTAAAGCGGAATGTTGGCGTGCTTCTTCCAAGGATTCTTGATGTCCTTGGTTTTCAGCATGTTGAGCGAGCGGCAGATGCGACGGCGCGTGCCATGCGGCATGATCACGTCGTCGATGAAGCCGTAGTTGGCCGCCTTGAAGGGGTTGGCGAAGTTCTCTTCGTATTCCTTGGTGCGCGCGGCGATCTTGGCTTTGTCGCCGATGTCGGCGCGGAAGATGATCTCCACCGCACCCTTGGCACCCATCACCGCGATTTCCGCCGTGGGCCAGGCGAAGTTCACGTCGCCGCGCAGGTGTTTGGAACTCATGACGTCATATGCGCCGCCGTAGGCTTTTCTTGTGATGACGGTGATCTTGGGCACCGTGGCTTCAGCGTAGGCGAACAACAGCTTCGCCCCGTGCTTGATGATGCCGCCGTATTCCTGGTCGGTGCCCGGCATGAAGCCCGGCACATCGACGAAGGTGAGGATGGGGATGTTGAAGCAGTCGCAGAAGCGCACAAAGCGCGCCGCCTTGCGGCTGGAGTCGATGTCCAGGCACCCGGCCAGCACCATCGGCTGGTTGGCGACGATGCCCACCGTGGTGCCTTCCATGCGTCCGAAGCCGCAGATGATGTTCTTGGCAAAGTGCTCGCCGATCTCGAAGAAGTCGCCCTCGTCCACGACCTTGGAAATCAGTTCCTTCATGTCGTAGGGTTTGTTGGGGTTCTCGGGGATCAACGTGTCGAGCGAATAATCGTCACGGTCGGGCGGATCGGTGCACGGCACGACGGGCGGTTTTTCCTTGTTGCTGAGCGGCAGGAAGTTCATCAGCCGCCGTAACTGCAACAACGCATCCACGTCGTTTTCAAACACGCCGTCAGACACGCCCGACTTGGCTGCGTGCGTCATGGCCCCGCCGAGCTGCTCATGGGTGACGTTTTCGTGCGTCACGGTCTTGACCACGTCGGGACCGGTGACGAACATGTAGCTGGTGTCCTTCACCATGAAAATGAAGTCGGTGATGGCGGGCGAATACACCGCCCCGCCCGCGCACGGGCCCATGACCATGCTGATTTGCGGCACCACGCCCGAGGCCAGCACGTTTTGCAAAAACACGTCGGCGTACCCGGCCAGCGAGTTGACGCCTTCCTGGATGCGCGCGCCGCCGGAATCGTTGAGACCAATAACAGGCGCGCCCACCTGCACGGCCTTTTCCATGATCTTGAGGATCTTCTTGGCGTGGCTTTCAGAAAGCGAACCGCCGAACACCGTGAAGTCCTGGCTGAAGACGAACATCGGCCGACCGTTGATCAGCCCGTAGCCGGTCACCACGCCGTCGCCGGGCACCTTCTGCTCGGCCATGCCGAAGTCGGTGGCGCGGTGCTCGACGAACATGTCCCACTCTTCAAATGATCCTTCGTCGAACAGCAGTTCAATGCGCTCGCGCGCCGTCAGCTTGCCTTTCGCGTGCTGGCTGTCGATGCGTGCCTGCCCGCCGCCCAGGCGCGCCAGGCGCCGCTTGTCGTCGAGTTTCTTGATGATCGCGCTCATGAGTTTTCCGGTTTTAATGGCCGATACTTGTCGATAGGAATTGGTCCGACGTTCACTTCATGCGTGTGCTCCGAGACGAGCTGCGCTTATCACGTTCTGTGATGACGTAGTGTTGAGTTAGCATACCCCGCCCCCTCTGAGGCCACCAAATACATAGCATCATTGTCCGAGTGTGGCTCAGCAGTCACATACTTAAGATTTCTAGGCGTTTTGGCTAGCGGACTTATTCTACGACAGCGCTTGTCGATGTTCTGCCTTGGCCTAAGCGTCCAGGCGCATTGTTGGGTTGTCGCCAGGGGGCGAGCTCGCAATCTCGCTTTTCATAGGGGGAACTGCTTATGCGTCTATCTCACCACCTTTCGCGACTGTCGCTTTCAGTCAGCGCCATCGCGCTCGCCGCTTCGTTGCCAGCGCTTACGCCAGCCCAGGCCCAACAGCAAGCCCAAGCTCAGGGCCTTGCGCTCGAGGAAATCGTCGTCACGGCCCGTCGGATCGAAGAGAATTTAATGACGGTGCCCATCGCCATTACCGCCTTCTCCGCGCGCGACATCGAAGCGGCAAATATCAAACGGCTTGAAGACGTCGTGTTGATGACGCCGAGCTTCAACTACACACCGCAGGCTGGCAACTCCGGGCGCAACGAGCGCGGTTCCAGTTCGCTGGTGTTTCGCGGCTTGTTCCTGACCAACCAGGCCATCGGCCTGATCGGCGGCGGCCAGTTGTTCATCGACGGCACGCCCGTGGTCGGCGCGCAGCCGCCCTCCATCGCAGACGTCGAGCGCATCGAAGTGTTGAAGGGTCCGCAAAGCGTCTACTTCGGCCGCTCCACCTTCCTCGGCGCCATCAACTACGTGACCAAGGACCCCGGCAACGAGTTCGCGGGTAAGGTCAATGTCGAAGCCTCTAGCTTCGGTTCGCATGACGCCAGCCTGACCTTCGAGGGCCCGCTGGTCGAAGATCGCCTGGCCGCGCGCGTTACAGGTCGGCACATGCATAAGGGCGGGGCATTCGTAAACGCCACCAACCCCGGCGGACAGAAGTTGCAGGAACAGAATACCGGCTCGGTCTCTGGATCGCTCGTGTTCACGCCGTCCGACAGCCTCAAGGTCAAGGCTTATGCCAATTGGTTCGAGGACAACGACGGCCCGCCGGCGCAAGGCGCATTCAAGTCGACCGAGTTCACCAACCGGGTCAATCCCGACGGCAGTTGCACCCCGTTCTCGGCCGCCAGCCCGCCGGGCTCCGCGTCGCCCGGCATCACCGCCGGTTCGCGCGCCTCGTTCGGCTATTTCTGCGGCGAACTGCCCAAGATTTCCGGCGCGCTTAAGAACCTGATATCGGGAGATTACGACTTCAGTCTGCCGGCGACGCGCAACGCGCTGTTCAACCCGAACCCGAACTTCCTGGTCTTCGATCCGCAGTTCAAGACCAGCGGCGGCCTGAAGCGCCATGCGTTCCAGACCAACGTGCGCTTCGATTACGATACAGCGGAAGGTTATACGATCACGGGACTGACGGCCTATCACCGCGACAAGGCGCAGGTCGTGCTGGACCTGAACTATCGTGATTCTCACACCATTCCCAATCCGCTCTTTACCCCGGCGCTCGCTGCGACGCGCGTGCCGTGGATCCAGTTCATGCAGGTCACCCAAAACAAGACCACTGACTGGAGCCAGGAACTGCGCCTGACATCGCCGCAGGACCAGCCGCTGCGCTTCACCATCGGCGGCAACTATTTCGACGGTCATACGCCGGGCGGCACGGTGTACGGCAACAGTGCCGGCGGCCCGAACTTCTCGGCGGCGATCACCGCGCAGGACGTGACGACGCCCGCCGTGTTCGGAGCGGTCTATTACGACTTCGTGCCGGAACTGACCCTGACGCTCGAAGGCCGCTATCAGTGGGATAAGATCAAGCAGCTGCCCAAGATCGGCACAAACGGTGCGCCTGTACCCCAAGCCACCGTCGATCTCGCGCGGACGCTCCTGAATGATACCTATACCAGCTTCTCGCCCCGCGTTTCGTTGGACTACAAATACGCCGATAACTCGACCATCTACGCCTTGTTCTCTCGCGGCTACCGTCCCGGTGGCTTTAACGCGGCGCTGATCACATCGACGCCTGCGACCCTCGCGGCTCTGGCCGTGGTGGTGCCGAATGCGGGCATTACTTATCTGCAGGAGCGGCTCGACAACTATGAAGCCGGCATCAAGTCGAGCTTCCTGGATGGCCGTGCGCGGACGACCGTGACCGTGTATTACGACGAATGGCTGAACGGTCAGGTCGCCAACTCAATTCCGGTGTCGCTGCCGCCTGCCGTACCGGGCGGCCCGCCGCTCACCAATCTGATCGGCCTGACCGTCAACAACGGCAAGGCGGTTTTGAAGGGTATCGAGGCGGAAGGCCAATTCCAGGCCACCGAAGAACTGCGCCTGTCAGGCACCTTCGCCATCAACGACAGCGAGATCAAGACATTCGGCCTTGGCGTCGGCAACTGCTCTGACTGTTTGAGCGTCTACAACAGCCAAGCCGGCACCGTCGGACGCCGCTTGCCGATCACGCCCAAGTACACATGGTCAGCCGCGGCCGAGTACGACGACGAGTTGACCGACAGGTTCGATTGGTTCGCCCGCGTCGACTACGCCTACCGCGGCAAGCGCTTCACCGACTTCTCGGCGGCGGCGTTTATCGGCGGTTATCACAACGTCAACGCGCGGCTTGGCATCCGCGACGAGAACTTGTCGATCGAGGCGTTCGTGACCAACCTGACGCAGAACAAGGTGTTGAAGTCGACCGCCTCGGGCGTCGGCGTCGACCTCTTTACATTCCCCGCCGGTTTGGGACCGTTCAAAAACGAAATCCGCTGGGCACCGGCCGACCCGCGCGCGGTGGGCATTCGCGCCAGCTACAACTTCTAAACCAGAGGACGTTCCTAATGACTTGGGCCGGGGATCTTCCCCGGCCCTTTTTCTTTTTGCGCCTCTGAATTTGCGATGATCGATGCATTTTTGCAACTATGGCCGATGAGGCCTCGCCTTGCGCTGGCACAAGGCCAAGTTTTCGCTCTGTTTGGCTAGCGGACTCCTCTCCCGCCAAGGCTGTAATCACTCGGCAACATCGCCTAGCGTCCTTGCCACAAGGGGTTTCGCCGTGGGGGCGGCCCCCGCACCCACGTCTTACTCGAAGGGGGAATACCATGAAATTGTCTCGGACTTTGTCGCGCCTGTCGATGTCGGCCAGCGTGATCGCCATTGTCGCCACCCTGCCCGCCATGGCCCAGGCCCAGCAGCAAGCCCAGGCCCAAGGCCTGGCGCTGGAGGAAATCGTCGTCACGGCCCGTAAGGTCGAAGAAAACTTGATGACCGTGCCGTTGGCGATCACGGCTTTCTCGGAGGCCGATATTGAAGCGCGCAACTTCAAGCAGCTCAACGACATCGCCAACTCGACGCCCAGCTTCCGCTTCGAGAACCAACAAGGCGGCTCGGGGCGAAATGACCGCTCAACCAACTCGCTGGTGTTTCGCGGCCTGTTCCTGAACAACAACTTCGGCATTGCCGCGGGCGGCCAGATGTTCATCGACGGCGCGCCCATCATCGGCGCCCAAGCCCCCACCATCACCGATGTCAGCCGCATCGAAATCCTGAAAGGCCCGCAGAGCGCCTACTTTGGCCGCTCGACGTTCTCGGGTGCCATCAACTTCATCATGAAGGAACCGGCTAACGAATTTAAGGGCCGGGTGATCGCCGAGTATTCGCGCTACGGCTCCAACGAGCAGGTGCTCAGCTTGGAAGGGCCGATTATCGAGGATAAGTTCGCCATGCGCATCAGCGGGCGCCACTGGCACGAGGGCGGCGCATACCGCAACTTCTCCGAACCGGAGCAGAAGCTGGGCAACCGGACGACCAACTCTGTCTCGGCCGCCCTGGTCTTCACCCCGAGCGACGCGCTGAAGATTAAGTCCTACATCAACTATTTCGAGAACGCCGACGGCGCTCCGGCGCAGGCCGCGCTGAAGCAGGACCAGTTCAACGGCGTCGCGCGCATCGACAAGACGTGCGGCCCTCTCACGCCGCCCACCGCGGCTCCGACCAGCCCGTTGTTCCGTCCGCAATCAGGCTACTATTGCGGTACGCTGCCCAGCCTGAGTGAGCTGCCGCGCAGCATTATCTCGGGCGACTACGCCATCAATAGCGTGTTGCGGAATACTTTATTCAACCCGAACCCTAATTGGCTGATCTTCGACCCGACTTATATCGAGGGCAATGCACACCGCCGCACGGCGTTCCAGGCCGACGTCCGCGCCGACTACGACAACAGCGCCGGCTACACGTTCTCGGCGCTGGCCGCGTATCACTACGACAAATCATCGAACCTGATCGACCTCAACTACCGCGACGGCCGCGACCGGCCCAATCCTTTGTTCGTGTCGACCACCGTCACGCCCACCCGCGTGCCGTGGCGCAACACCCTACTGCTCAGCCAGGCCAAGCTGCGCGATTGGAGCGTGGAACTGCGGACCAACTCGCCACAGGACGAACGTCTGCGCTGGACTGCGGGCTTCAACTACCTCGACGCTTATTCGCCGGGCGGCACGGTGTACGGCAACCTGATCGCAGGGCCGTTCTTCACCGCAGCCATTACCCAGCAATCGGCGAAGACTCCGGCCGTGTTCGGGGCGGTCTACTTCGACATCACCGAAGCCCTCACAGTGAGCGCCGAGGCGCGCTATCAATGGGATAAGATTTCACAGACACCGATCATTGGCACCAACGGCCTGCCCGTGACGGGCCCGGCGGCGACGCAGTTGAAGGAGACCTACACCAGCTTCACGCCGCGCGTTTCGTTGGACTACAAGTTCGCTGAGAACTCGACTGTCTACGCCTTGTTCTCGCGTGGCGTGCGGCCCGGCGGCTTCAACGCTGGCTTGGTCACGTCCAGCCAAGACGTCATCAACGCATTGCGCTTGGTCGTACCGAATGCCGGCACCTCGTTCGAGGAAGAAAAGATCGACAACTACGAAGCCGGCGTCAAGGCGACATGGCTCGACGGCCGCGCCCGTACCACGCTGGCCCTTTTCTATATGGACTGGATCAACGGCCAGGTGGGCAACAGCATTCCGGTGCAGGTCGGCGCAACGGCGAACCTGATCGGCCTCACCATCAACACCGGCAAGGCGCAGTTGAAGGGCGCGGAATTCGAGGCCCAGGTCCAAGCCACCGAGAACCTGGTGCTGTCGGGCACCTTCGGCCTCAACGACACCGAGGTGAAGTCTTTGGGCCTCGGCGGCACGTCAAACTGCTCGGACTGCAACTTCATCTACGGCTCGTTTGAGGGCGCGATCGGCAACCAACTGCCGACGGTGCCCAAGTATACCTGGACGGCGTCCGCGGAATACACCGACGAGCTGACCAGCCTGTACGATTGGTACAGTCGGCTTGATTATACCCACGTCGGCCAGAAGCAGACCGACTTCTCCAATGTCGCCCAAGTGGCGGCGTCGGATACCGTCAATGTGCGGTTCGGCTTACGCAACGACGACATGTCTCTGGAGGCCTTCGTCACCAATGTCTTCAACAACGACGAACTGACTCATGGCCTCTTGGGCATCGACGTTTTCACTTTCCTGGCCCCGCCGGGCAACCGCAACGAAATTCGCATCTCGCTGCCGCGGCCCCGTGTCTACGGCATCAAGGCCAGCTACAACTTCTAAGCCGAAGCGACATCACATTTCAGGGCCGGGGGATTCCCCGGCCCTTTTCTTTTGCGCGTATCACAAGTGGCCCGTATATAAGCCCCATGACCGACGCCGCGACGCCCAAGCCGCCCATGAACCAATGGCTGAAGCTGGCCCTCGAGATGGGCCCGCTGCTGATCTTCTTTTTCGCCAATTCCCGCTTCGGCATTTTTCCCGCCACCCTGGCGTTCATGGCCGCCACCATCGCGGCATTGACAGTGTCCTACACGCTGGCGCGCACCATTCCGATGATGCCGCTGGTGGGCGGGGCGTTCGTGCTGGTGTTCGGCGGACTGACCATCTATCTGCAGGACGACCTGTTCATCAAAATCAAACCGACCATCGTCAACCTGATCTTCGCGGCGATCTTGACCATCGGGCTGTTGATGAAGCGGCTGTTCATCAAGATCGTGCTGGAAGCGGCCATTCAACTCACCGACCGCGGCTGGCTGATTTTGACGCGGGCGTGGATCGGCTTTTTCGTGTTCCTGGCGGTACTGAACGAGGTCGCGTGGCGCACGCTGTCCACCGATACCTGGGTCAGTTTCAAGGTCTTCGGCATCATGCCGCTGACCCTGATCTTCAGCTTCGCCCTGATTCCGGTGATCATGAAACACCAGTTGCCCGCGTCGCCCGAAACCAAGGCCTGACAGTCACACAACCTTGATAGACAGTCTCTTTTGCAGGGTGTATGCACTGCACAATAAACGTGTGCATGTGCGAGAACGCCGTACGGGGAGACAACACCATGCCGACGCAAAAGACCGAAAACGATAACGATAACGACGCCAAGGCGGCAAAAAAGCCCGTCAAGGCCAAGAATCTGCCCAAGTCGAGCAATGCCAATCAAAGCGCGCGCGCCGCTTCAAGTTACGCCCGCGCTGCGCGTCCGCCGGTCGCCCGCGCCGGGCGTTAATTCGACCTGGTAAGCGCCAAGAACCGCCCGATGCCGTCCAGATCGGCGGCGATATTGCGGCGGCGCTGGGCTGCCAGTTCGTCCTCGCCCCACTTCTCGATCTGATAGGTCTCGTCCAGCTGCGCGGCGGCAAACGCCTCCGCCGCCGACAGACGGCCGTGCACCAACGCCAACGCCAACGCCAATGACGAGGTCACCGCGGCGGCGGCCTGAAACGCGGTCAGGTCAAGGTCGCTAAGGGCCGCGATGGCGCGCCCCAAGGCCGCCACGGACTCGGGCGGCTGATCGGCCGGCACAATGCCCCGCACTACCGTCAAAGACGCATCGGTCTTGGCCGACAGCCAATCCAACACCGGCTGCCACAGCGCATCCTGGCGCTGCTTTAAGTCGGCAGGGTGCGCGGCGCGGTAGCACAGCAGATCGGTGTCGGCGTACTTCAGCAATTCGTCGATGATCGCCGCGCGGTCCGGGGCGACTTTATCGATCGCCGTAGAGAGCAACCGCGTCAACGGCATGCTCTCGGGCTCGACATGAGTCTTCTGCGCGTCCCACTCGGCGGCGAGGGCGTCCGCCAGGGGCTTGATGGGCGTGATCAGCGCCTTGCGCAGCGGCGTCGATACGCGCTTGCCGTCCAGATGCACGCCCCATGATGGTCCGTCCGCGACGACGGTGACCGACTTATAGACGCGCTTGGGTTTGGGCCGCGGCGCTTCGCGCACCGCCAGCTTGCCGGGGTCCGTCATCGCGCCGCGTTATTTCTTTTCATGCCAGCTACGCGCCGCAGCGCACGGATCGCCGCCGCTGGCCTTATCGACCGCGCCTTGCGCCAGCAACGATGCGCCGCCCGTGGCGAAGGCCGCGCCGATGGTGCCCAGCGCCTTCACCGCGCCTTTGCCGTCGATCTTCATGCCGGGGTTCGACAAAGGGCCCGCCAGCTTGAAGGACTGTGTCAGATTGCCCATGCCGACGCTGATGCCGGATGTGGCCTTGGGCCGCATCGCTAGGTCCAATTGCTCCTGGGCAAGGTCGATCTTGCCGGTGGACACCACTTCCATTTTGTCGGTGACCAGCGCCAGACCCTTGTCGGTATTGGCGATGCCATTGGTGATCTGGAAGTTCACCACCGCGCACTTGGCCACCGTGTAGGGGTCTTTGTTGCCCAGCGGATTGATGGCGCTGAGGATCTGCATGATCACGTCTGCCCCGATGATGTTGAGCGCGTCGTTGCGGATGCGGCTTTGGCCCATGCCGCCGATGACCGAGCCGTTCAGCCCGGCCATGACGGCGCGCACCGAGTTGCCGTTGCCGCGCACGTCCAACGCCACGTCCACGGGACCGTCGGTGATCAGGTCCGTGACCTTGAACTCCTTCGACAGGTTCTCGGCGGTGAAACCTTGCGCGGTCAGCTTCAACTCCACGCGGCGGTCGGGTTTCGCCAGGCCGATGTCGGCGGCCACGCGCCCGCCCAACAGGTTCGCGCCCAGGCCCTCGGCGTTCAACTGTCCGCCGCTCAGCTTCACCGGCACCGCGACGTCGGTGAGTTGCAGGCCGTTGGGCAGAGTCAGGGCGGCGATGGTCAGCTTTACGTCGGCGTCGGCGGCGTCCAGCAGGTCCCACGGCAACGGGTCGTCGGGGAAGATTTTCGCCCCCGGGGCGGGCTTGGCGGTCGGTTGGGCCGGGGCTGCGGGCGGCAACAACGCGGCGAGGTCAAGCTTGGGAATGTTGATCGTGCCGCTCAGCGATGGCTTTGATTTTGTCACGTCGGCGACGATGTCCGCATCGACCGTCAAACCCAATGCCTCGATCACCAGTTTGGCCGGAACGGGCTTCTTCATGCCCGCCAGCTCGCCTACGGGCGTAAGCGTTCCGCTGGCCTTGACCGGCTGGCCCGACAGCGTGCCCTCAATATTCACCGCACCATCACCGCCAAACTTGGCACTGGCGAGCGATAAGTCCAACGGCGCGCCCTGGCCTTTGTAGTTCACCTGGGCGTCGGTCACATCGAGCGCCGTGATGCCCAGCGCGGTGATCGGGCCCTTGGAGTCCAGCGTCGCCTTGGCCACCTGCACGGCCGCGCTTTGCCCGCGATCCTTGTAGTCGACCTTCGCGCCCGCGACGTCCACGTCGGTGATTTCCAGCTTAGCCACGTCGCCGGCGATCTTCACCACCGCCGAGTCCAGGCTCACGGTCGCGTCCTGGCCCGCCCTGATGTCGCGATAGGTCAGCTTGAGGTTCGTGCCCGTGAAGCTGGGAATACTGAGCGCGGGTGTGGCCGACGTCGGCGACGGCGGCACGTCGAACACCCAGTTGGCGCGGCCGTTGTTGGCGATCTCCAGCAGCACCTCGGCATCCTGAAGCTTCAAGCCGGAAATCTTGATGTCGCCCTGCAGCAGCGGAATGAGTTGCGTGCTGGCCTCGATGCGCTTGGCCGAAACCATGACAGGTTTGCTGCCCCAGGGCGCGTTGGCCAACGTGACGTCGCTGATGACGATGGCGGGCGTCAGCGAGACCGACAATTTGATGTCGCCGATGGTCACGTCGCGCCCGGTGGCGGCCTTGGCCTGGTCTTGGATCAGACCCTTGTATTGGCTGACGTCGAAGGTCAGCAGAAACACGGCGACGCCCGCGACCAGAAGGGCGACGATTCCGGCGATGATCTTCATGGCCTTCATGACTCAACCTCGCAATTTAGATGGAACGGACGGCGGTCAGGTCTTGGACAGCCTGCAAGACTTGATCCATGCGATCAATCACCTTGTGCGCGCCGGTTTGCCGCAATTCGTCCGCATGGTGATTACCCCAAGCCACGCCCAGGGCTTTGGTGCCCGCAGCGCGCGCCATGGCGATGTCGAAGGTGGTGTCGCCGATCATGACGGTGGAGTCCGGCTCCGCGCCGGTCTCGCTCATTGCGGCGAGCAGCATCCCCGGGTCGGGCTTGCCGGGAGCGGTATCGGGGGTTTGGATCGTGACAAAGCGGCCGCCAAGGCCGTGGTGAGCGAGTAGAAAGTCGACCCCGCGCCGGGCCTTACCCGTGGCGATACCCAGCGTGTAGCCTGCGGCCTCGAGCGCGGCGATGGCGTCATGGCTGCCGTCGAACAGGGGCTCGACGTGACCGGGCTGAGCGCGCCATTCGGCGAAGATTTTTCGGTAGACACGGTCGATCTCTCTCTGAACATCAGCGTCGTGGTCAGGAAACAGCTTGGCGATGGCGGCGTCCAACGAAAGTCCGATGACTCTTGGAACAGCACTCGCGGGTGGGGCCGGAATGCGCAAGGTCTTGGCGGTTTCCTGCACGGCGCGGGCGATGTGGCCCAGGCTGTCGACAAGGGTGCCGTCAAGGTCGAAAACGGCAAGGCGGATGGGGCTGCTCATGTTGGATTGCTCATGGACGTTGTTATTCCCCGCCATGCGTTGAAAATCATGGGTTTTCTTTTGACCATCACTGACATCTCGGTGATCAAAATATAGTGATTTATCAGTTATTTACAAATTGACTAGACCAGACTAGACTAATTTGATGAACAAGCAGGTCAACATCTACGAGGCCAAGACCCACCTGTCTAAGCTGGTGGACCGCGCCGCCGCCGGCGAGGAGATCGTGATCGCGCGCGCGGGCAAGCCCTTGGCGCGCTTAGCGCCGCTGGCTGAGAAGCCGCGCGGGCGCGTCAAACTCGGCATCGCCAAGGGACAAATCTGGATCGCGCCTGATTTCGACGAGTTGCCCGAGGACATTCAGCGCGCCTTCGAGGGCGAGGACGTTTGAACTTCCTCGCCGATACGAACGTGCTGCTGTGGGTATTGCTGAACGATTCCACGCTGTCGAATAATGCACGTGAAGTTCTCGGCCGGGACGATTCAACAACCTACGTCAGTGTCGTGAGTCTGTGGGAGATCACGGTCAAGCACAGCATCGGGAAACTGAAACTGCCGGGCCCGGCCTCGGAGTGGCTGATCCCCGCCGTCGAGCAATCCAACATCGAAATCCTGCCGCTGGCGCCGCAACATGCGACCGGCGTGAGTGGATTGGCATGGCATCATCGCGATCCCTTCGACCGCTTGATCATCGTCCAGGCCCAAATGGAAAAAATGACGGTGCTCACGCGGGACCGTCATTTTCATCTCTACGGCGTCGACGTCATCGACGCCTAAGCGCCGATCCCCTCGCCTTCGCGTTCGTCGAAATCCAGCGCCTTGAAGATCGCGGCCATGTGTTCGGGCAACGGCGCGGTGATGGTCACCTGCTTGCGGTTGGGCAAGGTGACGGTCAACGAACGGGCGTGCAGGCACAGCTGTTGCCCCAGCCCTTCCAGTTCGCCCATATCATCGAGCCTGGGCGCGCCGTACTTCACGTCGCCCATGATCGGCGTCTTCATGATGGCGCAGTGCGCGCGGATCTGGTGGGTGCGGCCCGTGCGCGGCATCAGCGCCAACCAGGTGAACTTATCTGCGGCCTGGGACACGGTCATGTAGTCGGTCACGGCGTCGCGGCCGTCCTCGTCGTTCCACTGCATGCGCTCGCGGCCCGCATCGCCGCTTTTGGCCAACGCAGCGTCGATGGTTCCTGCCGGAAAATGCGGCCGGCCATGCACCAGCGCCCAGTACACCTTCTCCATCTCGCCTTCCTGGAACGCCTTGCCCAGGCGTGCGGCCGCCTGCACGGTGCGCGCCAGCAGCAGCACGCCGGAGGTGTCGCGGTCTAGCCGATGAACCAAGCGCGGGCGCTCCTTGGCATCGAAGGTCAGCGCATCGAGCATGCCGTCGACATGGCGCGTGGTCTTGCTGCCGCCCTGCACTGCCAGCCCCGCGGGCTTGTTGATCGCCAGCATGTCGGCGTCTTTGTACAGCACCAGTGAGCGCATCATCGCTGTGTCCTTGTCGGACACCCGGCCCTTATTCTCGTTCTTTTGCGCGCCTGTCTCGCCCAGAGGAGGAATGCGGATGGTTTGGCCCACTTCCAGCCGCTGATTGGCCTTGGCCCGCGCGCCGTCGACGCGGATTTGCCCGGTGCGCAGCAGCTTCTCCAGTCGGCCGTGGGTCAGCGCCGGAAAGCGGCGCTTGAACCAGCGATCCAGCCGCTGGTCGGCCTCGTCATTGCCGACGGTGGTTTGATGCACGCCGCCCATTAGCTGTCCTCGTCCGGCTTGGCTTGCTTCTGGGTCCGCAGCTTGGCCCAGTACTCCAGCCGCTTGTTGATCTCGCGCTCGAAGCCGCGCTCCACGGGCTTATAGAACGTCTGCCGCCCCATGCCGTCGGGAAAATAGTTCTGGCCCGAAAAGGCGTCCTCGGCGGCGTGGTCGTAGGCGTAGTCTTTGCCGTAACCGATGTCCTTCATCAGCTTGGTCGGCGCGTTGAGAATGTGCTTGGGCGGCATCAGCGAGCCGGTCTCGCGCGCCGCGCGCAAGGCCGCCTTGTGGGCCTCATAGGCCGCGTTGGATTTCGGCGCAGTGCCGAGATAGATCACCAGCATGGCGATGGCCAGGTCGCCCTCGGGCGAGCCCAGCCGATCATAGGTCTCCCAGCTTGTAATCGCCGTTTGCAGCGCCTGGGGGTCGGCCATGCCGATGTCCTCCACCGCAAACCTTGTGAGCCGGCGCAGGATGTAGGCCGGGTCCTCGCCCGCATCCAACATGCGGCTGACCCAGTAGAGCGCGGCGTCGGGGTCCGACCCGCGCAGCGATTTATGCACCGCGCTGATGAGGTTGTAGTGCTCCTCGCGGTCCTTGTCGTACACGGGTGCGCGACGCTGAACGACACCAGGAAGATCAGCGGTATCCAACGGCTTTTTCGGTTGCGGCAGGGAGAATACGTCGTCGGCCAGGGTGAGCATGTGCCGTCCATCGCCGTCGGCCATGGCCCGCAGGGCCGACCGCGCCGCATCCGTCAGCGGCAGTTTGCGACCCGACCCAGCCTCGGCGCGGGCCAGCAATTTCTCCAACGCCGCGTCGTCCAGCCGGCGCAGCACGAACACCTGGCAGCGCGACAGCAACGCGGCATTCAGCTCGAACGACGGGTTTTCGGTGGTCGCGCCGACCAAAGTGACGGTGCCGTCCTCGACGAACGGCAGAAAGCCATCCTGCTGCGAACGGTTAAAGCGGTGGATTTCATCCACGAACAGCAACGTCGCCTGGCCCTTGCGGCGGCGCTGGGCGGCGGCATCGAAGGCCTTGCGCAGGTCCGCCACGCCCGAAAACACCGCCGAGAGCGGCTGGAAGAAGAGCTGAGTACCCTGGGCCAGCAGCTTGGCGATGGTGGTCTTGCCGCAGCCGGGCGGGCCCCACAGGATCATCGACGGGATGCGCCCCACAGCCAGCATGCGCCCCAGCGCCGCCTCGGGCCCCAGCAGATGGTCCTGCCCGACGACATCCGATAATGACTTGGGCCGCAGCCGGTCTGGCAAGGGCCGGGCGGAGTCCGGGAGCGTGCTAGGCGGTGGCTCGACGTCAGCGAACAGATCGGCCACGCTCAGTTGTTCTCCACCGACGTTTTGAGCATCTGGCCGTTGCGGTTGAGCCCGATGCTCCAGCCCGGCACGGGCTTTTGAATCTCGGTCATTAATTCATCAACGGAGTCGATGGTCACGCCGTTCAACTCGATGATGCGGTCGCCGGGTTGCACGCCGACTCTTTTCGCAATCGTATTGCCCCCGACCTCGAGCACGATGACGGCGGGCTCGATGTATTCGGTGCGCAGTTCATCGGCCAGCGCCGGATTGAGATTGGCCACGGTCGCGCCCGAGAAGGGCTGACGGCCGGCCAGCGTGGTTTTCTGCCGCGCGGGCGTATCAGGCGCGGGTTGGATTTTGACGGGTATGCGCACCTCAGCTCCGGCGCGGTTGACTATCAGGTTCGCGGTCTCGCCCATGGGAATCACGGCCAGCAGAAAACGGAATTCTTCCTGGTCGAACACGTCCTTGCCGTTGATGCTCAAGATCACGTCGCCGACCTTCAGGCCGCTGCGCGCCGCCGGGCCGCCGGGCACGATGCGCTGGACGACGATGCCGCCGGGTTTGGGCAAACCCAGCGTCTTGGCCAGGTCCTTGTCCAGCGTCGGGCCCGCCGCGCCCAGCCACGGGCGCACCACCTTGCCCTCGGACAGGATGGACGCCACGACGTTGCGCGCGAGGTTGGCTGGGATGGCAAAGCCGATGCCCACGCTGCCGCCGCTTTGGGAAAAGATTGCGGTGTTGATGCCAACCAACCTTCCATCCGAGGTGATCAGCGCACCGCCGGAATTGCCGGGGTTGATGGCCGCGTCGGTCTGGATGAACGACTGCACGTCCGCCACGCCCACATTCGTCCGGGCCAGCGCCGAGACGATGCCCGAGGTGACGGTCTGGCCGACGCCGAATGGATTGCCGATGGCCAGAACCATGTCGCCGACCTCGATCTCGTCGGAGTTCGCCAGATCGAGCGCGGGCAATGTCTCGCCCGTGAGTTTCATGCGCAAGACGGCGAGGTCGGTGCGTTCATCGGTGCCGATGACGGTGGCCTCGAATTCGCGGCGGTCGGACAGCACCACGTTGATCTGCTCGGCCCCGGCGATGACGTGATTGTTGGTGACGACGATGCCGTTGGGCCGGATGATCACGCCCGAGCCCAGGGAGTTCTCGATGCGCTCGCGGGTGAAACCGCCGAACTGATCGCCGAAGAACTGGCGGAAGAACGGATCGTCCATGAACGGCGACATGCGCGAGCGCACGACGCGCTTGGTGTAGATGTTAACCACCGACGGGCTAGCGCGCTTGACGACGGGGGCGAACGTCAGCGTGACCTGCTCCCGCGTGCCGGGCACGACGTCCCGCGTACGCGGTGTTGCGATATCCTGGGCCGCGGCGGGCGTTGCTGCGGCCAATATCGCCAGCAAAAGAGTGCGAAAAATAGTCATCTCGGGACCTGACTTGAATCCGGAACGGACCACCTGAGATGGGTGAGGTCGGGCCGTTTTTCCAGTCCTGCTTATAACCCCGCCGCCGAACCAGGGATACCCTGGCGAATCGGCGGAAAACCTAAGGATTTCCGGTCTGACGCCGGGGGCTGAATTTCATCGCGGTCACCACGAACGCAGCCGTCATCAGCGTGTCGAGCGGATAGGTGAGAAACGGTCCGACAATGGCGGTGGGAATGGCGGTGGAGCCCATGAACACCAACGCGCTGAGCGCCAGCCACGGCCAGCCCCGGCGTACCCACAACAGCACGCCCATCAACGTAACGGAGAGGAAGATGATGGGAATGGCCGGTGACGACGGTGCGCTTCCCAAGCCTTCCGCACCAGGCGAGCAGGCCTGGCCGACGGGCACGCGGAACACGTGGCGCACGGTATCCTGCCAACAGGCGAGTTGGTAATCAGCGGTCCAGGCCACGGGCGTTTCGCGCACGATGAACGCCACCGCTAATAAGCACAGCGCGCCCATGAGGACTTTATTCTTAGCCCAGACAAAACCGGCCTGCCGCGCGAGAGCGCCCACCGCGATCAGCAGCAGCGGCATGGTGAGATAGAACCACGTGTAGCGGATACGGCTCATCTCTCCGAGCATCGGGCCGTCGCCGATGGTGGCTCCGAGCCCGACGGTCATGACGTCGAACCACAGCAGCAACAGCAAGATCACCTGCATCAATAATGCATAGTTAGCGCGGTCCGTCAGCCAAGCCCGCGCCGCCCAGACCAGCAGCGCCAGATCAACGACGGCCAGCGCAAGGAGCAGCGCGGAGAACACGGCGCTAGGCCGCGGCGGGCGCGGCCGCGCGTGCGGCGGGCTTGGGCAGCCCGGCGAAGCGGAAGCCCGCGGCGATCAGCCCGGCGTTGAAGATCGGCTCGCCGAAATTGCCGATGATCTGGCTGTGCGGCAGGTCGAACACCGGACCCGACAACGCGCAGAAGAACATGAACAGACACGCGGGCGTCAACCACACGAACTTGTGTTTCCACCACATCATCGCGCCGATGATCATCAGCATGACGTTGACGGTGATGGCCGGCAGCGGCGACGGCTGGACCTGCTTGGGCAGGGGCGTCGTTCCGGGGCAGATCTGGTCGGCGGGCACGTTGATGACGTAGCGGAAGGTGTCGCCGTAGCACGCCGGTTGGAACGTCACCTGCCAGATGTAGGGTACGTCCTCGACCATGAAGTACACCGCAATCAGGCAGAACAGCGCCATCACCCATTTCGGCTGGGCCCAGGCGAGGTCTGCGCGCCGCGCCAGCGCGCCCGCGACGATGATCAGCAGCGGCAACATCTGCCAGTGCCAGTAAAAGCGCATATACGTCATGCCCGTCAGCAGCGGCCCCTCGCCCACGTAGCCGCCCACGGCAATGGCGAAGTTATCGAGCCACAGGAACAGCAGCGGGATCAGGATCAGTAGTGTGATCGCGTTACGATGCAGCAGCCACAGCTTGACGGCGTAATACAGCGCCACGAAGCACATGACGGAAATGACGAGATAACCTGCGGTGATCACGATGCCCTCCCCCGGCGGCGAACGCGCTACATTAATATTACGCCGCGCGCCACCCGACGGCTCATCGCCGCCCAACCGCTAGCTGGTTGCGTAAATGCAAAGGGCAGCCGGTGAGGGCTGCCCTTTGAAATACGACGGTGGCGGCAGGCCTTACGCCGCGACCGGTTCGGCGGTTTCGGCGGTCTGCACCGGGCCGGAGTCCAGACCCTTGGCGGCCGGGTCACGATCGACGAACTCGATCACGGCCATGGGCGCGGCATCTCCATACCGCATCCCGGCCTTGAGCACGCGGATGTAGCCGCCCTTGCGGGTCTTGTAGCGATCGGCCAGGACGGAAAACAGCTTCTGGACGGCCTTGTCGTCGCGCAGTTTGGAGGCGGCCTGACGGCGCGCATGCAGCGTGCCGCGCTTGGCCAGAGTGATCAGCTTCTCAGCGTAGGGACGCAGTTCCTTGGCCTTGGGCAAGGTCGTCTTGATCTGCTCGTGCTTGATCAAGGCGTTGGCCATGTTGGCGAACAGCGCCTTGCGGTGCGCTTTGGTGCGGTTCAGCTTGCGTGTGGCTAGACCGTGTCTCATGGGTCGTCCCTTTCGTCACTCTGGGGTCGCGGCGCGAACCCGATTGGCAAAACCAGCTACCGCACCCGGAGGCGTGAATAGATGGGGCGGGTCGGAATGACCCAGTCGTACTTCCCCGAGAAGTGGACTTCCACTTGGCGTGGGAAATACGACAAACAAAGAGTCTAGAACGGCTCTTCGAGCTTCTTGGCCAGGTCCTCGATGTTCTCGGGCGGCCAACCGGCCACTTCCATGCCGAGGTGCAGGCCCATCTGAGCCAGGACTTCCTTGATCTCGTTGAGCGACTTGCGGCCGAAATTCGGCGTGCGCAGCATCTCGGCTTCCGACTTCTGAACCAGGTCGCCGATGTAGATGATGTTGTCGTTCTTCAGGCAGTTGGCCGAACGGACCGAGAGTTCCAGCTCATCGACCTTGCGCAGCAGGTTCTTGTTGAACGGCAGTTCGTCCTCGACGCGCTCGGCGATCTGGTGCTGCGGCTCTTCGAAGTTGATGAACAGGCGCAGTTGTTCCTGAAGGATGCGCGCGGCCAAGGCGACGGCGTCATCGGGCTTCACCGCGCCGTTGGTTTCAACGGTCATCGACAGCTTGTCGAAATCGGTCTGCTGGCCGACGCGGGTGTTCTCGATCTTGTAGGACACGCGGCGCACGGGCGAGAAGATGCTGTCGACCGGGATCAGGCCGATGGGGTCGTCTTCCTTGCGGTTGGACGAGGCCGGCACGTAGCCCTTGCCCGAGTTCACTTCCAGCTCGATGGACAGCGAAGCGCCCTCGTCGAGGTGGCAGATGATCAGGTCGGGGTTCATGATCTCGATGTCGGCCGGCGTCTGGATCTGCGCGGCGGTGACCTCGCCCGGACCCTTGGCCTTCAGCGTCATGCGCTTGGGGCCGTTCGAGTGCATCGACAGCGCCAGCTGCTTGATGTTGAGGATCAGGTCGGTGACGTCTTCGCGCACGCCCGGAATGGACGAGAACTCGTGCAGCACGCCGTCGATCTTGATCGAGGTGACGGCGGCACCCTGCAGCGAGGACAGCAGCACGCGGCGCAGCGCGTTGCCCAACGTGACTCCGAAGCCGCGCTCGAGCGGTTCGGCCACGACGGTGGCCACGCGGCGCTGGTCGTCGCCCGTCTCGATGGCGAGCTTGGACGGCTTAATCAGTTCCTGCCAATTTTTTTGGATCACGGGCGTATTCCAGTCCGAAAAGTTTACGACATCCCCTTCCCATCGAAGAGGCAACACGGCCGCGCCGTTCGGGACGCGGCGTCCTAACGATAAAACTTAGACGCGGCGGCGCTTGCGCGGGCGGCAGCCGTTGTGCGGCACAGGCGAGACGTCCTGGATCGCCGTGACGGTGAAGCCCACGGCCTGCAAAGCGCGCAGCGCGGACTCGCGGCCCGTGCCCGGCCCCTTGACCAGCACCGAGACGGTCTTCATGCCGTGCTCCATGGCCTTCTTGCCGGCGCTTTCCGCGGCCACCTGGGCGGCGTACGGCGTGGACTTGCGCGAACCCTTGAAGCCCATGGTACCCGCCGACGACCAGGCAATCGCGTTGCCTTGCACGTCGGTGATGGTGATCATGGTGTTGTTGAAGGTCGCGTTCACGTGCGCGATACCCGAGCTGATGTTCTTGCGCTCTTTCTTGCGGGCGCGCGAAGCGCCGGCGGCGGGAGCGGCCGAGGCGGCGGGAGCGGCCGAGGCGGCGGGGGCTGCGGTTTCGGGTTTTGCCATGTGTCTCGTTCCAGTGTGTCGTCGTGCGTTGTGCGGTGGTGCGGCGAAGCGGGGTTACTTCGTCACTTTCTTCTTGCCGGCGATCGGCTTGGCCGGGCCCTTGCGGGTGCGCGCGTTGGTGTGCGTGCGCTGGCCGCGGACCGGCAGGCCCTTGCGATGACGCAAGCCGCGGTAGGTGCCCAAGTCCATCAGGCGCTTGATGTTCATGGCCACTTCGCGGCGCAGGTCGCCCTCGACCGTAAAGTCTTTGTCGATCATGTCTCTGATCCGAATGATCTCGTCTTCGGTCAATTGATTGACGCGACGGGCGTCGTCGATGCCCACCTTCTTGCAAATCTCGACCGCATTGGTCGGGCCAATGCCGTAGATATAGCGAAGCGCGATCACCACTCGTTTATTGGTCGGTAAGTTGACGCCAGCGATACGTGCCAAAGCCCGTACTCCTTCATCCGTTCAATTGTGTGGTGAGCGCCGATGCGACCCTGAAAAAGCGCGCCATTATAGGCACTTAGCCCTTCGAGTCAATCGACGCTCACAGCCCTAAAATCCGTTCCAAATCAGCGGCAACCAGGCCCATGTCCCGGTCGCCGTCGACCACTTTCAGCACCCCTTTGCGTTCGTAGAACGGCAGCAGGGGGGCCGTCTGTTCGTGATACGCCTTGAGGCGAGTTTTCACCGTCTCGGCGTTGTCGTCCGACCGGCGCGAGAATTCCGTCCCGCCGCACACGTCGCACGTGCCAGCCGCCTTGGGCAGCTTGAACTTGTCGTGATAGCCCTCGCCGCACTTCGCACAGGTGAAGCGGCCCGTCAGGCGCTCCAGCAACTTTGCATCCGGCACGCGCACCTCGATGGCGGCGTCGAGCTTGAGGCCCTTTCTGGTCAGCAGCTGATCCAGCGCCTCGGCCTGGGGCACGGTGCGCGGGAAGCCGTCCAAGATGAACCCGTTGGAACAATCGGACTGATCGATGCGCTCGTCGATCATGGCGACCATGATCTCGTCGGAGACCAGCTTGCCCGCATCCATCACGGCCTTGGCCTGCTTGCCGACCGGCGAGCCCGACGCGATGGCCGCGCGCAGCATATCGCCGGTGGAGAGCTGGACGATCTTGTAGCGATCCTGCACGCGCTTGGCCTGCGTACCTTTGCCGCCGCCGGGCGGGCCCATCATGATGAGGCGCTTGCCGGCCATCACTTCTTGCCCCGCAGGCGGGCCTTCTTCAGCAGGCCTTCGTACTGGTGCGCGATCAGATGCGCCTGGACCTGCTGCATGGTGTTGATCGTCACGTTGACCACGATCAGCAGGCTGGTTCCGCCGAAATAGAACGGCACGGACAGCCGCGAAATCAGGAATTCCGGGATAAGGCAGACGATGATCAGGTAGATGCCGCCGACCAGCGTCAGGCGCGTCAACACGTAGTCCAGATATTCAGCGGTGTTCTTGCCGGGGCGGATGCCGGGCACGAAACCGCCGTACTTGCGCAGGTTCTCGGCCGTTTCGGACGGATTGAACACCACCGCGGTGTAGAAGAACGCGAAGAAGATGATCATCACCGAGTACAGCACCATGTACAGCGGCTGGCCGCGGCCCAGAAGCGCGCCCATGATGTTGAGGATGCCGCCGTCGTCGGCGGTGGCACCGGCACCCTGGAAGCCGGCCACGGTGAGCGGCAGCAGCAACAGGGAACTGGCGAAGATCGGCGGAATAACGCCGGCGGTGTTCACTTTCAGCGGCAGGTGCGAGCTTTCCCCGCCCATGACGCGCGCGCCCACCTGGCGTTTGGGGTACTGCACCAGAATGCGGCGCTGACCCAATTCCATGAAGATGATGAAGGCGATGGTCGCCACCGCGCCCACGCCCAGCAGAATGATGATGATCGGCGACAAGGCGCCGGTGCGGCCCAGTTCAAGCGTACCGGCCAAGGCGCCGGGCAGGCCTGCGACGATGCCCGCGAAGATCAGCAGCGAAATACCCTGCCCGATGCCGCGCTCGCTCATCTGCTCGCCCAGCCACATCAGGAACATGGTGCCGCCGACCAGGGTGATGACGGTGGTGAACTGGAAGAACAGACCCGGGTTGATGACGGCGGGCGCGCCGCTGGACCCCGTGGCGCTTTCCAGGCCCGAGGCAATGCCGAAGGCCTGCAGCGCGGTGATCGCGACGGTGAGATAGCGCGTGTACTGGTTGAGGCGGATGCGGCCCGACACGCCTTCTTTTTTCATCTGCTCCATCTGCGGGCTGACGGAACTCATCAGCTGGATGATAATGGAGGCCGAGATGTAGGGCATGATGTTGAGCGCGAAGATGCTCATGCGCGACAACGCGCCGCCCGCGAACACGTCGAACAGGCCCAGCACGCCCTGGCTTTGGGTCTGGATGATTTCGGCCATCACCAGCGGGTCGATGCCCGGCAACGTGATGAAGGTGCCGGCGCGGTACACAATCAGCGCGCCCAGCACGAACCAGATGCGCCGCTTCAACTCGTCGGCCTTGGAGAAGACCCCGAAGTTGATGTTGGCGGCGATGTTATCGGCGGCGGATGCCATCGATGGTGTTCTTTCCGGTTCTTAAAATGCGCGAGAGGGCCGCGGTTACTTCGCGGGTTTCTTTTTGCGTTCCTTGGGGCCCGGCTGCGGCAGGCGCGCGGGAATGATCGTCACGCTGCCGCCGGCCTTTTCGACCGCGGCCACGGCCGTCTTGGTCGCGCCGTCGACTTCAACCGACAGCTTGGCCTTCAGTTCGCCCGAGCCCAGCAAACGCACGCCGTCCAATTCGCGGCGTACGAGGCCGGCGGCGATCAGCGCGGCGGCGTTGATCTTGTCGCCCTTGAGGTCGCCTGAATCGAGCGCGGCCTGGATGCGGCCGACGTTGACCACGGCGTAATCCTTGCGCGCCAGCGAGGTGAAGCCGCGCTTGGGGATGCGGCGGTACATGGGCATCTGGCCGCCCTCGAAGCCGTTGATCGACACGCCGGTGCGCGCCTTCTGGCCCTTCACGCCGCGGCCCGAGGTCTTGCCCAGGCCGGAGCCGATGCCGCGGCCGAGCAATTTCGGACGCTGTGTCGCGCCGGGGCGGTTCTTGAGTTGGTTGAGCTTCATCGCCGTCGTTTCCTTGCGTCAAATGCCGGTCGTAAAACCGGTCAGGCTTCCTGGACGACTTCGACCAGGTGCTGGACCGTGTTGATCATGCCGCGCACGGCCGGAGTGTCTTCCAGCGTGCTGACCGCGCCGATCTTGTTCAGGCCCAGGCCCACCAGGGTGTCGCGCTGGTTCTTATAGCGGCCCGCGCCGGAGTGAATCTGGCGGACAGTGACTTTTTTGTCGGTCTTCTTGGTCGCCATGATTTAGGCCTCCTTCGCGCCTTGGTCCGCGTCTTTGGCGGCGTCTTCGCGGCGGCCCATGATGTCGGCCACCTTCTTGCCGCGCTTGGCCGCGACCACGCGCGGCGAGGTCATGATCTTGAGTGCGGCGAACGTCGCCTTGACCATGTTGTGCGGGTTGTTGCTGCCCACGCTCTTGGCGACGACGTCGTGGATGCCCATGGTCTCGAACACCGCGCGCATCGGGCCGCCGGCGATGATGCCCGTTCCCGCCGGAGCCGCGCGCAGGATCACCTTGCCCGCGCCGAAACGCCCGCGCAGATCGTGATGCAGCGTGCGGCCTTCGCGCAGGGGAATGCGGATCATGTTGCGCTTGGCCTGGTCGGTGGCCTTGCGGATGGCTTCGGGCACTTCGCGCGCCTTGCCCGAGCCGTAACCGACGCGGCCCTTGCCGTCGCCGACGACGACGAGAGCCGCAAATGCGAAGCGACGGCCGCCCTTCACCACCTTTGCGACGCGATTGATGTGGACGAGCTTGTCGATCAGGTCATCGGCACCCTTCTCGCGGTCGCGTCCGCCGCGATCACGTTCGCCGCCCTGCTCGCGGCCGCGACCACGACCACGGCCTTCACCGCGCTCGCCGCCACGTCCCGAATTTTCCGCGCCCTGAGGTGCACGTGCCATCTCGATGATCCTTCTCTCGCGTCTCTAAATCAGAATGATGCCGCTATTAGAACGACAGCCCGGCTTCGCGCGCGGCGTCGGCCAGGGCCTTGACCCGGCCGTGGTAGATGTAGCCACCGCGGTCGAACACGACCTTCTTCACGCCGGCCTTCACGGCCCGGTCGGCCAGCACCTTGCCCACCGCGCTCGCAGCGTCCTTGCCGGTGCTCTTCTTGACCTGGGCCTTGACGTCGGTATCCACCGACGAAGCCGCAGCAAGGGTCTTGCCGTCGACGTCGGCGATGATCTGGGCGTAGATGTGGCGGCCCGAGCGGAACACCGACAGGCGCGCCTGCGCCGTGGTGGTTTGCTTGAGCTTGTGGCGGTTGCGGGCCTTGCGGCGCGCGAAAGTGGATTTATTGGCGGTCATGATGTGCGTCCTTGGCCGAACGGGGCCGATTACTTCTTCTTGCCTTCCTTACGCAGGATGGTCTCGTCGCTGTACTTGATGCCCTTGCCCTTGTAGGGCTCGGGGCCCTTGTGGGCGCGGATTTCGGCGGCGACCTGGCCGACTTTCTGGCGGTCGGAGCCGGAGATCTCGACCTGGGTCGGGGTCGGGGTCTTGATGTCGATGCCTTCGGGCACGGCATAGACCACGTCGTGCGAAAACCCGAGCGACAGGTTGAGCTTCTTGCCCTGGGCTTGCGCCTTCAGGCCGACGCCGTTGATGTCGAGGATTTTTTTGTAGCCCTCGCTGACGCCCTTGACCATGTTGCTGACCAGCGCGCGGGTGGTGCCCCACTGCATGCGCGAGCGCTTCGAACTGTTGACGTTCTTCACCCAGACCTTGCCGTCCTTGACTTCGGTGGTGACCTCGTCGGTCACGTTGAGCTTCAGTTCACCCAATTTGCCCTTCACGGCCAAGACGGCGCCGTTCAGCGTCACGGTGACGCCAGTGGGGATGGGGACGGGGTTTTTTCCTACGCGCGACATGAGTGTGTTCCGACTTAGAATACTTGGCAGAGAATTTCGCCGCCGACGTTGGCTTGGCGGGCTTCGCTGTCCGACATCACGCCGCGCGGCGTCGACAGGATCGAAATGCCCAGGCCGTTGTAGACCTTCGGCAAGTCCTTGATCTTGGCGTACACGCGCCGTCCGGGGGTGGAGACGCGCATGATCTGCGAGATCACCGGTTCGCCCTCGTTGTATTTAAGCTCGATTTTCAGTTCGTCCACGCCCTCACGCGCGTTCACGCGCTCGAAGCCGCGGATATAACCTTCGCGCTCGAGCACGCGCAGCACGTTCTCGCGCTGCTTGGAGGCGGGCGCCAGCACGCTGGACTTCCCCGCGCTCTGGCCGTTACGGATGCGCGACAACAAATCGCCGATCGGATCGGATAAAGACACTGTCGGTCCTCCTTACCAGCTCGATTTGACCATGCCGGGGATCTGGCCTTTGTTGGCCAGTTCACGCAGCTTGTTTCGAGCCATCTTGAATTTGCGGTACACGGCGCGCGGACGGCCCGTGAGCTCGCAACGGTTTTGGCGGCGGATCGACGCGCTGTTGCGCGGCAGCTGCGCCAGCTTCACCACCGCCTCGAAGCGGTCTTCCGCCGAGGTCTCGCGGTCCATGATCACCGCCTTCAGCTTAGCGCGGCGCGCGGAAAACTGCTTGGTCATCCGCACGCGCTTCTTGTTGCGCTGAACTGTGCTCGTCTTGGCCATCGTTCGGCTCCGCCTTAATTCTTCTGGAACGGCATGTCGAAACCTTCGAGAAGCGCATAGGCTTCCGCGTCGGTCTTCGCCGTCGTGCAGATGGTGATGTTCATGCCCCGGACCTTGTCGACCTTGTCGTAGTTGATTTCCGGGAACACGATCTGTTCCTTCAGGCCGATGTTGTAGTTGCCCGAGCCGTCGAAAGCCTTGGGCGGCAGGCCGCGGAAGTCGCGTACGCGCGGCAGGGCGACGTTGACCAGGCGGTCGAGGAATTCGTACATGCGCGCCTTGCGCAGCGTCACGGTGCAGCCCACGGGCTGGCCTTCGCGCAGCTTGAAGTTCGCGATCGCCTTGCGCGAGCGTGTGATGATCGGCTTCTGGCCGGCGATGGCCGTCAGGTTGTCGACCGCGCCTTCGATCTTCTTGCGGTCCTGGGAAGCTTCGCCGACGCCCATGTTGATGACGATCTTCGTCAACTTCGGCACGGCCATGACGTTCTTGTAGCCGAACTTGGTGATCAAGTTGGCTTTGACCGTCTTTTCGTAGTGTTCACGCAAACGCGCCATTGTCGTTCGTCCTTGGTCTAGTCAATCACTTCGCCGGAGCGGCGCGCCACGCGGACCTTCTTGCCGTCCTGCAGGGTCTTGAAACCGATGCGGGTGGGCTTGCTGGTCTTGGGGTCGAGGTAGGCGACGTTCGAGACGTTGATCTTCGCTTCGCGCTCGACGATGCCGCCCTGTTGGGTGGTCGAGGGCTTGGTGTGGCGCTTGATCATGTTGATTCCCTGCACGACCACTTTGTTGTCGCGCGGAAACGCCTTCAGGATCTCGCCGGTCTTGCCCTTGTCGCGGCCGGTCAGCACGACGACTTTGTCGCCTTTCTTGAGTTTCAGCTTGGCCATCACAGCACCTCGGGAGCCAGGGAGATGATTTTCATGAAGTTCTTGCCGCGCAGCTCGCGGGTCACGGGCCCGAAGATGCGCGTGCCGATGGGCTCGTCCTGCTTGCTGATCAGCACGGCCGCATTACGGTCGAAGCGGATGGTGGTGCCATCGGGGCGGCGCAGCGGGAACGCGGTGCGCACGATCACGGCGCGGTGCACGTCGCCCTTCTTCACGCGACCGCGTGGAATGGCGTCCTTCACCGAGACGACGATGACGTCGCCAACGGATGCGTACTTGCGCTTCGAGCCACCGAGCACTTTGATGCACATCACGCGCTTGGCGCCTGAGTTGTCGGCCACGTCGAGATTGGTTTGTTGCTGAATCATGGTTCTGATCCTTCGTTGAGGGGTGAGGTTCCGCCGACGGGGGCGTTACTTCGCCTGCTCCTCAACCAGTTCCCAGCGCTTGGACTTCGAAATCGGGCGGCACTCGCGGATCCGCACCACGTCGCCGATCTTGCGCGCGTTGGCCGGATCGTGGGCCGCGTACTTTTTGCTGCGACGGATGAACTTCTTGTAGATCGGGTGCATGATGCGACGTTCGACGCGCACGACGATGGTCTTGTCCTGCTTGTCGCTGACCACGACACCCTGAAGAATACGCTTCGGCATAGCTGAACCCTTTCCTTCGCGCTTTATTTAGACGCGGTGCGGCGGCGGTCGCCGAGCACGGTCTTGACTTGCGCGATTTCCTTGCGCGTTTCGCCGACCTGGGCGGTGTTCGTCAGCTGACCCGATGCCTTCTGAAAGCGCATGTTGAACTGCGCCTTCTTCAGTTCGGCCAGGCGGGCGCTGAGTTCGTCGTCGGTCTTGGCCCGGATATCCGCTGCTTTAGCCATGGTCGTCGTCCTATCCAATAATCTCGTCTTAGCCGCCGATACGGGCGACAAACTTGGTCTTGATCGGCAGCTTAGCCGCGGCCAGCGCGAAGCCTTCGCGCGCGACCGCTTCGGGCACGCCGTCCACCTCGAACAGCACGCGGCCAGGCTTCACGCGGCACACCCAGTATTCGGGCGTGCCCTTGCCCGAGCCCATGCGCACTTCGGCGGGCTTGGTCGACACGGGCACGTCGGGGAACACGCGGATCCACACGCGGCCCTGGCGCTTGAGCGCGCGGGTGAGCGCGCGGCGCGCCGCTTCGATCTGACGGGCGGTCATGCGCTCAGGCTCCATCGCCTTGAGGCCGTACTCGCCGAAGTTCAGCGCGAAGCCGCCCTTGGCGTTGCCCTTGATGCGGCCCTTGAAGGCCTTGCGGTACTTGGTTCGTTTGGGTGACTGCATGATCGTTACTCGACGTCCAAATTAGGTGCGCGCCGGAGATGAATTCTCGGCCAGGCGCTTGTCCTGAGCCATCGGGTCGTGCTCCATCACTTCGCCCTTGAACACCCAGACCTTGACGCCGCAGGTGCCGTAGGTGGTCTTGGCGGTGCCTTCGCCATAGTCGATGTCCGCGCGAAGGGTGTGCAGCGGCACGCGGCCTTCGCGGTACCACTCGATGCGCGCGATTTCAGCGCCGCCCAAACGGCCCGAGCAGTTGATGCGGATGCCCTCCGCACCCAGGCGCATGGCGGCCTGGACCGCGCGCTTCATGGCGCGACGGAAGGCCACGCGGCGCTCGAGCTGCTGGGCGATGTTTTCGGCCACCAGCTGCGCGTCGATCTCGGGCTTGCGGATTTCGATGATGTTCAGGCTGACTTCGTTGCCCGTCATCTTCTGCAGTTCTTTTCTGATGATCTCGATGTCCGCGCCCTTCTTGCCGATGACGACGCCCGGACGCGCGGTGTGGATGGTCACGCGCGCCTTCTTGGCCGGACGTTCGATCACGATGCGCGCCACGCCGGCCTGGGCCAGACGCTCGCGCAGATAGTCGCGGATCTTCAGGTCTTCATGCAGCAGCTTGGCGTATTCGTTGCGGCCGGCGTACCAGCGCGAATCCCAGGTGCGGTTGATGCCCAGACGAAGGCCGATGGGGTTGACTTTTTGGCCCATTAGGCACGCTCCTTGGATTCAGTCTCGCTCTTCTCGCGCACGACGATGGTCAAGTTGCTGAAGGGTTTCACGATCTTGCCGACGCGGCCGCGCGCACGCGGGCTGAAGCGCTTCATGATCAGCGACTTGCCGACGAAGGCTTCCGAAACCACGAGTTGGTCGACGTCGAGCTGGTGGTTGTTCTCGGCGTTGGCGATGGCCGATTCCAGCACCGTCTTGACGACGCGGCTGATGCGGCGCGGCGAGAATTCCAGCTCGGCCAGCGCCTTCTCGGCGGTCTTGCCGCGGATGCTCTCGGCCACCAGGTTCAACTTGCGCGGGCTGACGCGGATCGAGCGGCCGAAGGCGCGCGCTTCGGTGTCGCCGACACGACGGGGGGCTGCTTTCTTGCTCATCGCACTAGGCCTTCTTCGCGGCGGGCGCGGATGCGACCGACGCCTTCTTGTCGCCCGCGCTCGCGGCCGTGTGGCCGTGGAACGAGCGGGTCGGCGCGAATTCGCCGAACTTGTGGCCGATCATGTTCTCGGTGACGAGCACCGGCATGTGCTTGTGGCCGTTGTGCACGCCGAACGTCAGGCCGACGAACTGCGGCAGAATGGTCGAGCGGCGCGACCAAATCTTGATGATCTCGTTGCGACCCTTGCCGCGCACGGCTTCCGCCTTCTTGAGCAGATAACCGTCGACGAACGGGCCTTTCCATACTGAACGAGCCACTTTAGTCCTCCGTCACTTAAGCTTTTTTCGCGGCGTGACGGCTGCGTACGATCAGCCGTTGCGTGCGTTTATTGTTGCGGGTGCGTTTGCCCTTGGTCGGCTTGCCCCATGGCGTGACCGGATGACGGCCGCCCGAGGACTTGCCTTCGCCGCCGCCCAACGGGTGGTCGACGGGGTTCATCGACACGCCGCGGTTATGCGGCTTGAAGCCCAGCCAGCGCATGCGCCCGGCCTTGCCGAAGTTGATGTTCTGGTTGTCGGGGTTCGACACCGCACCGACCGTGGCCGTGCATTCGGCGCGCACGATGCGCACTTCGCCCGACGACAGACGTAATTGGGCGTTGCCCGAGTCCTTGCCGACCAGCTGCGCGTAGCAGCCCGCCGAGCGGGAGATCTGGCCGCCGCGGCCCAGCTTCACTTCGATGTTATGCACGATGGTTCCCACCGGCATGTTCTTCAGCGGCATGGAGTTGCCCGGCTTGATATCGGCCTGATCGGCGGCGATCACCTTGTCGCCGGCCTTCAGCCGCTGCGGGGCCAGGATGTAGGCCTGCTCGCCGTCTTCGTACTTGATCAGCGCGATGAACGCGGTGCGGTTCGGATCGTACTCCAGGCGTTCGACCGTGGCCGAGACGCCGCGCTTGGCGCGCTTGAAGTCGACGATGCGGTACTTGTGCTTGTGGCCGCCGCCGCGGAAACGCGACGTGATGCGCCCGGCGTTGTTGCGCCCGCCGGTGTTGTTCTGGCCTTCGGTCAGCGCCTTGACGGGCTTGCCCTTGTACAGTTCGCTCTTGTCGATCAGCACCGTGCCGCGCAGGGACGGCGTGATCGGCTTATACGTTCTTAATGCCATGGCTTAGAGTCCCGTCGTCACGTCGATCGACTGGCCCTCGGCCAGCGTCACGATCGCTTTCTTCACATCGCTGCGCCGGCCGGGCATGCCCCGGAAGCGCTTGGTCTTGCCCTTGGCGATCAGGGTGTTCACGGCCGTGACGTTGACCTTGAACAACGCCTCGACGGCGCGCTTGATCTCGGGCTTCGTGGCCGTCAGCGGCACGCGAAACATCACCTGGTTGAACTGCGAGGCCATGGTCGCCTTTTCGGTGATCATGGGGGCGCTGAGCACGTCGTAGATCGACGGGTCCAACGCGGCGTCCTTCACGGGCGCGGCTTTCTTGGTCTTCTTGCTCATGACAGGCGTTCCTGCAGCTTGGCCACCGCGGCCTTGGTCAGCACCAAGGTGTCACGGCGCAGAATGTCGTAGACGTTCGCACCCTGGGTGGGCAGCACGTCGATGCCCTTGATGTTGCGGGCGGCCTTGGCGAAGGCGTCGTCGATCTGAGCGCCGTCGATGATCAGGGCCGAGGTCCATCCCAGCTTCTTGAAGCTGCCGATCAGGTCCTTGGTCTTGGCCTTGGCCAGCTTGGCTTCGTCGATGACGACCAGCTTGCCGTCCTTGGCCTTGGACGACAGCGCGCACATCAGGCCCAGACGGCGGATCGCCTTGGGCAGGCTGTGGGCGTGGCTGCGCGGCAGGGGCCCGAAGATGGTCGCGCCGCCGCGGTACTGCGGCGAACGCAGGGAGCCTTGGCGGGCGCGGCCGCCGCCCTTCTGGGCGAAGGGCTTCTTGGTCGTGCCGCTGATCTGGCTCTGGGTCTTGGTCGAATGCGTGCCGGCGCGGCGCTTGGCCAACTGCCAGCTCACGACGCGGTGCAGAATGTCCTTGCGGACTTCAGTGCCGAACAGCGCGTCGGGCAGGTCGATGGAGCCTGCGCTCTTCTTATCGAGGGTGATGACGTCGCACTTCATGACGCTTTAGTCCTTCTTCTCGGCGGCGGCGACCGCGGCCTTGAGGCCGGCGGGCAGCGGCAGCTTCTCGGGCAGCTTCTTCTTCACGGCGTCGAAGACCATGACGTAGCCGCCTTCAAAGCCGGGAATGGCGCCCTGCAGGAACACGAAGCCCTTATCGTCGTCGACCGAGACGACCTTGAGGTTCTGAACGGTGACTTTCTCCACGCCCAGGTGACCGGCCATCTTCTTGCCTTTGAACACCTTGCCGGGGTCCTGACGCTGGCCGGTGGAGCCGTGCGAACGGTGCGAGACCGAAACGCCGTGGCTGGCTTCCAGGCCGCGGAAGTTCCAGCGCTTCATGGCGCCGGCGAAGCCCTTGCCCAGCGTGGTTCCCGTCACGTCGACGAACTGGCCCGGCACGAAGTGCGAGGCGGCCAATTCGGAGCCGACGTCGATCAGGTTCTTCTCGTCGACGCGGAACTCGACCAGCTTGTGCTTGGGCTCGACCTTCGATTTGGCGAAGTGTCCGCGCATGGGCTTGGTCACGCGGCTGGCCTTGCGCGCGCCGATGCCGAGCTGAACGGCAGTGTAGCCGTCCTTCTCCTTCGTGCGCTGCGCGACGACCTGCACGCCGTTCACGTCAAGCACCGTGACGGGCACTTCGTTGCCCTCTTGATTGAACAGGCGGGTCATACCCACCTTCTTTGCGACGAGACCCGTACGCATGACAGTCATCCTTACAACTTAATCTCGACGTCGACGCCGGCGGCGAGGTCGAGTTTCATCAACGCATCGACCGTCTGCGGGGTCGGATCGACGATGTCGAGCAGACGGCGGTGCGTGCGGATTTCAAACTGCTCGCGCGACTTCTTGTCGACGTGCGGCGAACGGTTGACGGTGAACTTCTCGATCCGGGTCGGCAGCGGAATCGGCCCGCGAACCTGCGCGCCCGTGCGCTTGGCCGTGCTGACGATCTCCTTGGTGGATTGATCGAGCACGCGATGGTCGAACGCCTTGAGGCGGATTCGGATGTTTTGACTATCGATCATGACGTTTCTTCCAGCGGGCTATTTCAACTCGGATCTTCTGCAAAACGCTGCGGCATCCCCACGTTTCGCGCGGGGATGCCGCGATAGGCTCACTCGATGATGGATGCGACGACGCCCGAACCGACGGTGCGGCCGCCCTCGCGGATGGCGAAGCGCAGACCCTCGTCCATCGCGATCGGCGCGATCAGGTTCACCTGCATCGAGATGTTGTCGCCCGGCATCACCATCTCCGTGCCCGCGGGC